>JABAOE010008002.1_pt2 | contig 24330 bp, 20 predicted proteins | sample 7062141 | NCBI WGS metagenome assembly JABAOE01 (sample SAMN14538627, study PRJNA623070) | marine sediment metagenome | biome: marine biome [ENVO:00000428]; feature: marine pelagic biome [ENVO:01000023]; material: deep marine sediment [ENVO:00002113] | place: India: Gulf of Khambhat ... | reverse complement strand
ATCACGCATATCGCAAGCGTCGATACGCGCCTCCACGTAGAACCGCCGGAAAGCATTCTCGCGGAATGCCGTGGCGACGATTCGATGGCCTATTCACTGTATGGGCAGCCAGAGTTAAAGGAATCCCCTACTGTTAAAGTCGCGCACACCGTGGTTGCGATAACCAACCTGTACGATGCGAGTAATGGCAATCGCCTGTGGACGATTCAGTCCACCTGCTTCGAAAAAGCCAGTATGGACGAAGTCCTGCAGGAAGAAGCCAGATCGGTCGTGAGGCAACTGCAAATCGACAGGCTCGTGAGTCAGGAGGCCGCCTGAACGCGACCGCTTTTCACAGCTCCTTGCGTCTCAATTTACAGGCAAAAAATAAAGCGCAGGCTGATTTTCGGGCTTGCGGCCTGTCCGGTCATGTGTCGAATCCCATGCGGTCGAAGTTAATCGAGAAACGGCTGCCGGGTATTTAACTGAAATTGCGACCACGAAGACGGTGAGTCGATTCTGACCAGTTTATCGTTCCGGTGCCGCCAGATTTTTCTTGCCGCACTCGCAATCAGGAGCAGCAGAAGGACGCCGATGGTCCAGGCATCGGCAGCACCGCCACCGCCATGGCTGACCGCAACCGGGCGTTCGACAACAGGTGCGTCCCTGTTGAAATCTTCGAGCGGCAGGAAACTCAAAGCGGATGAGTCATCGGGTCCGAAGCTCGCGAGGAATGAATTGGTATCTGCATCGAACAGCTCGATCAGCAGATCGTAGCTGCCCGTCGGATAACCGGACATCAGTTCCGTAACGAGCACGTATTCGTCCGTGCCGCTCGCACCAAAGATCCAGAAGTCTTCGGTAACGCCATACTCGTTCCACGGGCCGAAATCCAGGCTCAGATACATCACGGCATACACTTCCGCAGCAGAATAAATCGTGTCGGCATCGAACAGCAGATCAATTCCGTGGTAGAAGCCGTCATTATCATCGTCGTTAAAAAGGATGACATCAGCGTCAAAAATCCAGAAATCGTGCGTAAGGTTCTCGGCACTTGCCAGTCCGCTACCGGTCTTCGCGGATCCGGACCGGGTTCCGTGCTTATCGCGTAATCCGGATGTCACCAGCGATTCATATTCTTCGACCGAATCACTGGAAGCACCGGGACTGTCACGTCCGCCCGAAACGATATGACGCGACACCGATGATCGCTCCTCGTCTGTCGTGTCAGCCAGACTGGCACCGGAGACAGTCAGCGCCAGCAGGCTGGCAACGAACAACAAATTAATGTTAAAACGATTCGTGGCAACTGCAGATAACGTAGACATCCTGGTTTCCTCTAACCCAAAACATTCCTGCTTGATGCCATTAAAGATCAGTGACGATGAATCGGGGCTGAACCAGAACGCCTTTTTCCTTAACGCTGGCTGAACGAGTTTATTGACACAGCACATACGCTCTGAAGACCATTACGGCACTGCTGTCGCTTATCTCCTGTTTGGCGTCGCCGCCGGTCTCGGACTGGATCTCTGCGCGAAGTGGCTGCTCGCCGACTATTCCCTGTCACAGTTCGTGTTTCTGCGCAGCGTCTTCGGGCTCCTGTTCTTCCTGTTTACGGCTCGCTTTCATGGCGGGCTCGGCAGCCTGAGAACAGCACGCTGGGACTGGCACCTGTTGCGCACCTTGCTGGCGACGGGAGCGATGTTCGGTTTTTTTTTCGGGCTGTCGCGCATGCCGCTCGTCAATGCGTTGACGATCGCCTTCACGGCCCCGCTTTTTGTCACCGGGCTGTCGGTGCCGTTCCTCGGCGAGCACGTAGGCTGGCGGCGCTGGCTGGCGGTAGTAGCGGGTTTTATCGGCGTGCTGATCGTGTTGCGGCCCGGCGAGGGCATGTTCACGCCAGCCGCGATCGGCGTGATCATCGCGGCAATCTGTTACGCAGGCCTCGCGCTCACGGCACGCAAGCTTGCGGCAACGGAGAGCAGTTTCTCGCTCGCTGTTTACGTCGTCACCGGTCCGCTTGTTGCTTCGGCGACACTGGTGCAGGGCAATTTCACTAGCCCCACGCTGGCAGGCTGGTTTTTCTTCATATTGGCGGGACTATGTTCCGCCCTGGCCTGGATCGGCATCGTCGGCGGTTACCGTCGCGCGCCTCCCGCTATGCTCGCACCCTTCGAATACACAGCAATCGTCGGGGCCGCTTTGGCCGGCTACCTGATCTGGGACGAGGTGCCCGATATCTGGGTAGTCACAGGCGGCCTGATCATCATCGGCAGCGGGCTGTTCATCGTTTATCGGGAAATCGGCAACGTCTCCGCCACGCGTTATCTGCGCGTGGCCACGGCGAACGCAGCGACGGCGATTGCCCGCCGTTTTCGCAACCAAAGTTGATCGTAAAAGCCGCTCCGCTGTTTGGTTTGCAGTGAAATGCTTTGCTCGGGATCAAGCCGCGCCGGGCGTGGCAGCGAGTATGCGATCGATTTCCGCGCGGAATGCGCCGGTATATTCATTACCGTATGTCGCCCAAAACCAGCGACCCCCGTTTGTCACAAGAACTCTCGCAACCAGATTCTCACCGAGCATGGTCCAGGTCTCGGTCGAGTAACCGGTTGTCATCGTCTGCGAGTAAATGTCCCACAGCGCATCGACAAGGTTATGCAGGACGAGGCGGAACCGATAAAGTTCGGTTGCATCGAGGTCCTGCGGGTCTGCCATGCCTTTAAGCACGATTTTGCTGATCTCGGCGCTCGTATAAATGAATCTGCGATTTTCCCGATAGCTTGTCGTGCTCACGTTTACGGCTGCTGCAATCGAGGTCCGCTCGTTTTGCGTTAGTTGCTGCGTATTCTGGCGTATCTGATATGCCAGATAACCGAGCGTCAGTATCACACCAACCGCGCCGATCATTTCGCCGATTGCTCCGATTGCCTCCCAGTTCATTGTCGCACCCCCTGTCACCGATGAGCCGATAATCGTAATCGTTTCGCTGTTTGCTTCATGCGAATGTTCGCCATGGGGCGGTGAAGCCCTTCTTTCAATAGTAGTTGATCCGTGGTTATTGCGCGGCCAGGTCGGCCTCGGCGGCTATGAAGCCGAACGCAGCCCAGCTATCGGTTGCGACGAGTGCTTCCAAATGTTCCTTCGCTTTGTCCCTGTTACCGTTGTAGTAGTACCAGTTTGCCAGCCCGTAAGCGGTCGCGGCACCGCTCGGCGTATCTTCTTCCTCGCCAATCAATTGCTGTTCACTTATCTCGCCTTTATAGAAAAGGCAAAGCTTTTGATAAGAATAATTCTCGATCACGTTCATATTGGCTGAAATGACATCCAGGAAGCTGGCGGCACCTTCTTCATCGCCCATGCGCCGCTTGATCATGTACAGCCAGTGTGTGGTCGATACCCTGTTGTCGTCGTTGCGGCCGGCGTTGAAACCCTCCTGGTAGGCCCTGAGGGCGTTTTCCCAGTCGTGTTTGAGGTAATAGGCCAACCCCAGGTGATACCAGATGTTGCCGTGCCGGCTGCTGACCGGGATGTTTTGCGCATTCGGTTGGCCGTCGGGCTCCATTTCATTTTCCTTTCCCTCGATCAGCTTCGCCGCCTGCTCCAGATCTTTTATCGCGCGATCGAACTCGCGTATCGTGATGTAACGGTGCCCGCGGTGCCGGTACATACGGTCGTCATCCGGGAATTTTTCGATGCCTTCCGAGTAAATCTCGATCGCCCCGCGAAAATCGCCGGTGTATGCCGTGCGCCGACCGTACCAGATGATGTTGTCGGCATTATCCGGATCCGCTTCGTAGTTCTTCCTGGCCTGTGCCAGCTGCTCGAGCGTCTCCTGATCCGGCGCTGCCGGATAGAGCGGCTTGCCCGATAATGTCAGCGCTTGAGCGCCCCCGGGTACATCCGGCAGGTTGGCGGCATTGATACTCAAGGCAAACAGGAGTATCGCGCCCGCGATAAGGGACTTCATGTCAGTTAATGCCGAGATCTTCGTTGATGTCCTCGATACGGGCAGCCATGTTGTTGAGCACTGAAGCGGCAATCGCAATCTGCGCCGCCACCTTGTCGTACTCACGCGCCTCGATCGCTTCGCGCACCCCCGGGATAGTCTTCACACCATAACCCGTGTAAAAGCCCGGCGCGTAGATATGATGCTTGTACCAGGACCGGCCTTCGAGTCCCGCATCGCGCGTCAACAGCCGCTCGCTGGTAAAAAGCATATTATTAATTTCTCGGGAAACGGCTGTCTGTCGGTCTGCCGCTGCGTCGAATTCTTCCGCCGCTTTCTGCAATCGGTCGAGCGCGTTCTGCAGCGGGGCAAAATTGAAGTGCGGCACGGCTTCCTGCTTCGCGGGCACCGAAATCGACGTGTACGGATTGATAGCGGCAGCATAGGTGCCGTCATCAATGAGCCCGTTAGTTTTCTCGGTATCCTCGCGCATGGAAGTTGCAAGTTCCTCGAGTTCACTCACATACAGCGCAATATTATCGGCAAAACCCTTGAACTCGAAGGGCAGGCGCGGCGCATTTGCCAGCCGCAGCGCTGCGCGCCCGGTCACTTTTGCCAGGGTCGCACCGTAAACCAGGCCGGGATCCTGGAATTTGGTGTAATGCTCATAGGTGTCATACAAGGTGTGATAGCTGCCATCTTCGGCTTCACCGCCAAAATTGACATGTGCCGACGCGATGCCGAGATGTTGCAGGAACGGCGTATAGTCTGATCCCGATCCCATCGGGTTGATCCTCAGGTCATTTCGTTCCTCTGCCGTCGCTTTTTCCTTGTCATCGCCGTAAATCAGTTCATACGCGCGCCGCCTTTCTTTCAGAGAGATATCGGATCGCGGGTCATCGACCTCTTCGATGACCTGGTTGAAGAATCTTTCGAGCACGTGGCTGCCACCGATGTTGATGAAACCACGGTCGCTGCCGTCGGTATTGATGTAGGCCACCGCGTGTTGCTTGAGATCGGCGGCATGATGTTCCGCCCATTCGGTGGAACCTATCAGCCCGGGTTCCTCGGCGTCCCAGGCTGCGTAAATCATGGTTCTCTTCGGACGACGTCCCTCCCGCGCCAGCATCGCCACGGCCTTGGCCTCTGCCAGGGTGGCAACCATGCCGGACAGAGGATCTGCGGCGCCGTGATTCCAGCCATCATGGTGATTGCCGCGTATGACCCACTCATCCGGGTATTCGTTGCCTCGCAAACGCGCGATGACGTTGTAGGCGGTGACCATGTTCCAGTCGAACTGCGCTTTCATGCGCACCCGCGCGGGTCCGGGCCCGAAGTGGTAGGTTATCGGCAAACCGCCGCGCCATTCCGGCGGCACCACTTCACCGTCCAGCGCCGACAGCAATGGCAAGGCGTCGCGTTGCGAAATCGGTAATACCGGAATCTTGGTCAACGTCGGCGCGTCGTTGCGATCCAGTCGCCGCGCATTGCGCGTTGCGCCGCGTCCCGGCGTCAGTACATCGCCGGGATAAGTCGGCATGTCCATGACGGATCCTCGCTGCACGCCGCTCTCGTGCTTGAAGGGTCCCTTGGGATAGGCGTCGCCCGCTCCGTAACCGTCGTCGATCGGGTCGGAGTAGATGATCGTCGCGATCGCCCCGTTTTCTGCGGCAAGCTTTGGCTTGATGCCGCGCCATGAACGGCCGTACTTGGCGATCGCGATCCGGCCTTTGACTTCGATCCCGTATTGTTCGAGCGTTTCATAGTCTTCGGGAATGCCGTAGTTGACGAATACGAGTTCGCCTTCGACTTCCCCGTCGACGGAAAAAGCGTTATACGGCGCAAGCAAGTCGTCGCGCACGAAGGTGCTGGGGTCTGCCTCGAGCGAATCTTCTCTGAGCGTCGCCTTGTACTGGGTCGGGGCAGTCAACTCGATTTCACGAACCTTCGGTGTCGGCAACAGAATACGGTATTCCGCGATCTCCACGTCGTAACCCCACGACTCGAGAAGCTGCGCCATGAATTCGGCGTTTTCCTTGCTTTTGGGTGAACCGACGTGGTGCGGCTCGGACGACATGAGCTTTAACCACCCGTCCATCTCCGTTGCATCGATGCTCGCATCAAGCAAGGCCTCGGCTTCGCGCTGACGCGCACTCGACGCCTCGTCATAGCCAAGTATGGGTTCATCCGCTACAACGGCCGTACTGCCCAGTGCCAGCAGCACAAGAATCGAAAATCTCATGAATTCCCCCGCAGGATCGTTGTGTTAAGAAAGATTTTGTTTGCTCACATATCTCACCACAGATTTGCCGCTCGTCAAACTACCGGATTACATCTGTGTCACGATGCTTCGAAACTCGCGCAGGGCCGTTTTGACCCGCGACCTGTTCTCGCTACCCATGCGTATGAGTAACTTCTGACCACTGGAGAGTTCTTCCAGTTCCGGGTCGGCAAACTCGTATAGCACGTGCGGCCGGACCAATGGCACGGAATCATCGATTTCGGGTGTCTCGAGCAGATGATCGATAACCTCGACGAGGCGATCGTTGAAATATCCCTGCGGATAGCCGAGATCGACGTAAGCGCTCTGGAACAACGGATAAAAACGGCGATAAACCTCGGCGGCCGCGCGCAAATCGGCGCCGGTCAGCACGTCGATCAGGGGAGCATAACGGTCGTAATTTCCACTGTCGATCGAGAACTCGTCGCCGCCCCGCACATTGACCTGGAACTGACCACCGATTCGCCCGACAGGTCGAATCCGTTCAGCCACTTGGGATCGTGGCAGGTTGTCGATAGTCGCAACGATACGTTCGATGAGGCCGGAATCGACGAGCATGTCGTCGATCGACTTGCCCAGCAGATCGCTCAACGCCAGCTTGAAATATTCGTCGCTTCGATCGAGCGGCGGCAGCGGCACGAGCTCCGGTCTATCTGCCCTCGGGGAGACCGGCTCCGGCACCGGATGCACGGGTCCCGGCATTGCCTGCGGCTCCTCCACGGGCGGCGCCGGCACCGCGACGGGCTCCGCCGGCGGCCTGCTCACCTGGATCCAGTAGTACCACAAGGCGCCCGCGGCACCGAGCGCCAGTAATATCGGGATCAGCCACTCTGTTTTTCGCTTGTCCATCGTGTGGGAACCTGCCGCAAGCTGCTGTTTCAGGACTTTGGACAGGCAAATTGCCTGCCCGTTTGAATTTTCGGCCTCCGCGACTGTTATGCTGTCGCGTCCTCAACCAGTTTGCAGTTTAGCGTCCGCATAATGAAACTTCGAATCAGCTTTATTTTCGCGACAATTCTCGCTGCGGCGTGCACCAGAGAGCCCGCTGAAACCCCGCTCGAAGACCTGGATTTCCTGGCGACCGAGTACCTGCTGCTCGAGTTGTCCATGGGATTACATGATAGCGCGCATGTCGACGCGTATTTCGGACCGCAGGCAATCCGCACGGAGGCGGAGCATGCGGGTTTGTCCCTGGCGGAGATCGAATCGAGGGCCGCATCGCTCGAACATCGCCTGCGAAACTGGGGCAGTGGATCCGGCGATACGCAAGAGTCCGATGACATGCAGGCCGCACGCATCGATAACTTGGTGCAGCGCTTGCAGGCGCTGCACACGCGGATCGCTCTGAACCGCGGAGAGACGCTGCCGTTCGACGAGGAGTCGCGGCGTTTGTTCGGCGCCAGCGCGCCCGATCATGACGCAGCACATTTCGAGGCAATTCTCGACGATATCGACACATTACTCGACGGCGAGGGCGAGTTGCCTGGCCGGGTCAACCGGTTCCGAGAACAATTCGTCATTCCCCCGGAGCGCATTGCTGCCGTTTTCGATGCTGCGATTGCGGAATGCCGGCGGCGCACACTCTTATTTATAGAGCTGCCGGAAAACGAGTCTTTTGAGCTCGAATATGTGACCGATAAACCCTGGTCGGGTTACAACTGGTACCAGGGAAACTCGCAGAGCCTGATCCAGATCAATACCGATTTGCCGATCTTCATCTCGCGGGCGGTCGATCTCGGCTGCCATGAAGGTTATCCGGGCCACCACACGTTCAACGCCTTGCTCGAAAAAAACCTGGTGCGGGACCGCGGCTGGACCGAGTTTTCCCTGTACCCGCTTTTCGGCCCGCAGTCCCTGATCGCCGAGGGCAGCGGTAATTACGGCATCGATCTCGCATTCCCCGGCGATGAGCGAGTGCAATTCGAGCGGGCAGTACTGTTTCCGCTGGCGGGCCTGGATCCGGCCGGGGCCGACCGCTATTACGAGCTACTGGAACTCCTGGGCCGTCTCGAATACGCCGGCAATGAGGCGGCAAGAGATTATCTCAATGGCGAGATTGACCGCGAGCAGGCTGCGCAATGGCTGCAAGATTACTCGTTGTCGTCGCCGGAACGCGCGCAGCAGCGGGTCGACTTCTTCGATACCTATCGCAGCTACGTTATCAACTACAATCTGGGCAAGGACATGGTGCGCGACTACGTCGAACGCGATACACAGGACCATGCGGCGCGCTGGCAAAAGTTTGAACGGTTGTTGTCGTCGCCGATGTCGACAAAAGATTTGAACGAATAAGCACAAGCAAGGGGGATGCAAGATGAAAAGACCCATGACCCTGATCCCGACCGCACTGTTGCTGACGGTTGCCTTGAGTTTTACGGCCGCGCAAGACAATGCAATGAGTTTTTTCCTGACGAGTAACGGGCCGGGCGATGGTGCAAACCTCGGTGGTCTCGAAGGCGCAGACGCGCACTGTCAGTCACTCGCCGAAGCAGCAGGCGCCGGTTCGCGCACGTGGCGAGCCTATTTGAGTGTCAAAGGAACGAATGCGAGGGACCGAATCGGTAATGGCCCGTGGCACAACGCGAAAGGCATACTTATCGCAAATAACGTCGATGAACTACACGGTGACGCGGCAAACATCAACAAGGAAACGGCGCTCGATGAAAGCGGCAATGTCATAAAAGGCTCGGGCGATTCCCCGAACCGCCACGACATTCTCACCGGCACGCGAATTGACGGGACCGCGTTCGAAGACGACGAAGATCACACCTGCGGCGACTGGACCAGCAATAGCGACGGTTCCGCGCATGTTGGCCATCACGATCGACTGCGACGCGGCGAGCCGGGATCACCGTGGAACGACGCTCACCCGTCGCGCGGCTGCAGCCAGGACAACCTGCGCAGCACCGGCGGAGACGGCCTGTTCTATTGCTTTGCGGCTGACTGAACAAGGAGCGGCGGCTAATGGCCGTGTCGTGGTGCCCGGATTCTTGATCAGGGGGCATGGATTGACGGCCTGGGGTAAAGATATCGCCAGCGCACAACAGCATGTAGAGGGATTCGAGTTTCTGTTTCCCTACGCCAGCCGGCACCTGCCGGAATTCATACGCAAATTGGCGCCGGAGCCCGCAGTCGAAAAGACAATGGATGCGGCGCGAACAGAAGCCGGTGAGGCCGATGCAGACCAGGAGCGTGTTATTGGCATACTGTTTCGCTGGATAGACGAAGACCGCAAGGCGACACCTTTGAAAGCCTTGCAGGGCCTGATCTGGAAACACGGTTACGAGTCCGGCGCGTTTACCGGTCACGTCTACGATGACGCCGCGGCGAATCTGCGCAAGTGGGCAGAATCGGGTATCGATTTGTATATTTACTCGAGTGGTTCGGTCGCCGCACAAAAACTGTTGTTCGCTCACAGCGACGCCGGTGATCTGACATCACTGTTTCGTGGCTATTTCGACACCAACGCCGGACACAAGCGGGAAGTGGATTCTTATCGCAAAATTGTCGAGGACATTGGCAAGCCGGCGGCGACAATCCTCTTCCTTTCCGACGTCGCGGACGAACTGGATGCGGCAGCCGCGGCGGGCATGCGAACCTGTCAGCTCGCCCGGGACGACAAAGTTCTACCCGGCACACACCGCATCGCGCACAACTTTGATGGCGCGGTATGGTGAGCCTTGCCCTGCTCGCGGGCTGCCTGCTGGCAGGTGTCAATGCCGGGGCCGAGGCGCCGGGCACCGCTGACGCGCAATGGCGCTTGCCGAATTTTAGTTCCTTGATAACCGAAAGACAGGATTAAGTGCCCGAGGGCCTGTCAAATTACCAATGCATCTTATAAGACACATTATTATTTTATGCGGCTTATTCGTTGGCGCCGTGGCTTCGGCCGAGCCGCGGACGGTCAATGACGGTGTCTACAGCAAGGCACAGGCCAAGGCTGGTGAAAAACTTTACGCTGATCACTGCATACTGTGTCACGACAAAAAGTATTTTCGCCCGGTGTTGAAACGCTGGGAAGGACAGCCGCTCAGCATCTTGTTTACCGTCATCGGCACTACGATGCCGGAGGGCAATCCAGGTATTCTGAGTGAAAAGGAATCCGTCGACATACTGGCCTACGTCCTGTCGCTCGGTCGTTATGCCCCGGGCGATACCGAACTCGATTACCGGAACGATGCTTTGGACGAAATCATCGTGGCGGCTCGGCAACGCAATTAACCGAAAAACGTTTCACTTAGACTATTTAAAGCGGTTGCGCGACGTCCGGGCGAAACTACGCCGACAGATTTTGCACGCGCCGTGAATTAGAATTACTCTAGAACAAATGGGAACCGAAGCGGTGGCCTCATCGAAAATGACTCACGGCCTGCGTCTGCCGGCAATTCCAAAATGCGGGCGTATTCAAGCTGCAGCAACGCTTAAAACGAACCAGGGGGAAAATCGATGTCCGGAAATCCTGATCTGAATCGCAGAACGTTTCTGAAAGGTGCCGGAATGACCGCGCTCGCGGTCAGTGCAGGAAGCGCCGCATCCGGCGCTGTCGAAGCAAGCGACAAACCTTATCTGAAAAACGCCAGGTATGACTTCGATACCGTTTACGACCGGATAGGTACCGGCTGCTACAAGTGGGACGAGCAGATCGCGCTCTTCGGCGATAAAGTCGAAATCGGCATGGGGATCGCCGACATGGATTTCAGGGCCGCGCCATGTATCGGTGAAGCCATGGCGGAACGCCTGAATCACGAAAACTGGGGATACATGAGCAATGAGTTTCTCGATTCATATCGCGAAACGATTGCCGAGTGGAATCAAGAGCGCTATGGCCTCGACGTCGATCCCGCGACGATCGAAATCGCTGCCGGCGTGCACCCCGGTCTGGTTGCGGCAATCAAAACCTTCTCGCCGCCCGCCAGCAAGGTGTTGTTAATGACACCGACCTATAACGGCTTCTACACCGATCTGACCCGCACGCAGACGATCAGGAATGAAAGCGAACTGATCTTCGAAGACGGCCGCTACGCGATCGACTGGGACGACTTCGAAGTGCGTATGACGCCGGATACACATTGTTTGTTGCTGTGTAACCCGCAGAACCCGACCGGCAATGTGTGGTCTGAGGACGACCTGTTGCGCATCGGCGAGCTGTGCCTCAGGCACCGGGTGGTGGTACTGGCCGACGAAATACATGCGGATTTTGTGCGCGCCGGGCACAAGTTCACACCCTTCGCCTCGCTGCCGGACAAGGATATCGTCAATAACAGCCTCACCTTCAAGGCGATTACCAAGACCTTCAGCATGCCCGCCTCGAAGAATGCGTATTGGTTCTCGACGAATCCTGTATATCTCGAGCGCGTCAAAGTAAATCATCATCCCGATATCAATACGCTCGGTGTTGTTGCAAACGATGCTGCGTATAAACATGGCGCCGACTGGCTCGATCAGTTGCTGGTCTACATCGATGACAACCACCAGTACGTCGAGGACTTCCTGACAGAAAATCTGCCGCAGATCGGATACACGAGGGCCGAGGGAACGTTTCTGAGCTGGCTGCACTTCAATGACATCATGGATCGGGCAGGCGTGGTGGAAAGCTCCGCGGCAAGCCAGATGACGAACAAACCGATGACTGAAACGCAGGCGTTCGAAGCCTGGCTCGTCGAAAACTCCGGCGTTCAGCTGAACGAAGGCGAGGGTTACGGTAAAGGTGGCGAACGCTGCATGCGCATGAACATCGGCTGCTCTCGCCAGGTACTCGGCCAAGCGCTGAGGCAAATCAAGCAAGCAGTGTCGAAGGTTTAAATCGACGCCGGCGTCGCAACAAGAAAGCACCTGTGCGCGCGTGCTTTTTTATCGCGACGCGAAAGCGACTGTCAGGCTTGTAGTGCTTCGACAGCCATTGTTACCGCAGCCTCGACCGGGTCAATGATCGGCACGCCGAGTTCCAGCTGTGCCGCCTTGCGATGTTCCGCCAGCCCTGCACAACCGAGAATCAGGGTTTCCGCACCGTCCTCTTCAATCAGTTGCCGTCCTGTTTCGATAATCTTGTACAGGACCTCCGGGTCGGTGCTCGATTTGTCGATGGAGATGTCGAGCGGTCGCTCTCCGGCGTGAAATTCCTGGCAACCCATTTGCCGTACATAGGCGATGTGGCGCTGAATCGGGTCGCGTCCGAGCGCGAGCACGCCGAACCGTCTGCCGTAGGCGGCAGAGAGTGCAATCGCGCTTTCCTGGATACCGAAGACAGGCTTTTCGGTTTTTTCCCGGCTTTCCTCGAGCCCGGGGTCTGAATAACTGGCAATCACGAAGGCGTCGGCATTGTCATTCCCCCAGATCTCGTTGACGACCAGGGGTACCGCGATTCTGAGGTCTTCGTCGGTCTCTATGGCCACGGGTCCATCCGCAAGGGTTATGCATGAAATGTCGATATTGTTCGCCGCGCGGGAGTCGTCCAAGGCCTTGTCTATCGCACGCGTGAGAAATTCGTTCGAGTTGGGATTTATGACCAGGATGCGGGATTTCATAAGACCGGCTCAGACGCCCCTGATCAGACCGCCATCGCAGCGAATCAGACCGCCTGTCATATACCTTGCCGGCTCACTGAGCAGAAAAGCCGCGACGGAGCCGAATTCGTCTACGGTTCCGTAACGCCCTGCCGGTATTGCGGCCTGCTCCGCAGCGGATACTTCTTCGACGGTTTTTCCTTTCGCTTTGGCAGTATTCTCGTCCAGTGTCTTCAGTCTTTGCGTACTTATTTTTCCCGGCAGAAGCATGTTCACCGTGATGCCCGAGCTCGCCACCTCGTTGGAGAGAGACTTGCTCCAGCCCACCAGCGAGGAACGAATCGTGTTGGACATCGCCAGATTCCTGATCGGTTGCACCACGCCCGATGATGCGATCGTCAGTATCCTGCCCCAGCCGGCGTCTTTCATATCCCCAAGACACAGGTTCGTGATTTCGATAATCCTGAGCAGCATGGTGTCGATCTGCGATCGCCACAAATCCAAATCAGGAGTTTCCACGGTTCCGGGCGGAGGGCCGCCCGTGTTATTGACCAGGATATCAACGCCCCCCAGTTTTTCTTTCGCTGCCTGGTAAAGCCCGGAAGCGGCATCGCCCTCGGAAAGATCTACGATGCTAAAGTCGGCCTTGCCCGGGCCGGCCGCATTCAGAGTTGCTGCGGCGTCTGCAAGCTTATCTGCCCCTCTGCCACAAATGAGGACATGCGCACCTTCTTCACAGAGTTTCGTGGCGATACCCAGCCCGAGGCCCTGACTCGATGCCAGCACCAACGCGCGTTTACCGCTTAATCCCAAATCCATAAGACCGCCTTTCCGCATTACGCAAGGTGAAGCGGTCGAGACTCTATCAAAGGGGCGTCCGTTCTCCAACGACTGGGGCTTTTGTCGTACACTTGAGCAGCGGCCTGTAAATCCGGTAAACCCCGGCCGGCGACAGAGAATCCGGCGAACACCGGCACGTACATAGCGGGTTGCACTACAGGGGAATAACAATGAAGACAGCCAGCCTGACGCCGGCCATTATTCGTTTCGGCTTTATCAGCACCGTCTTGATGATCTTCGCCTGCTCACCGGACGCCGGACCACCATCGTCAGCTGATCGCGCGCCCGACGAAGGTGTCAAATCGGGGCCGGGGACGTCGGGCGGCCAATGGGAATACCTCGGTGGCGATGCGGCCCATACCCGTTATTCGCCGGCAGATGAAATCACGGCGGAAAATTTCGAGGATCTCGAGGAAGCCTGGATATGGGACGGTGCGAGTTTCAATGCCGCAAGTGGCCGCTCGACGCCGAGTTATATCAACGGCAGGCTTTACACGGTTGCCGGCCCGCGCCGCTACGTGGTCGCGCTCGATCCCGCGAGCGGCGAGCTGCTGTGGTCGTATGGCGAGCCGAAGACTCCGCGCTACGAGTACTCGATGCGCAAGGACTATGGTAAGGGCGTCGCTTATGCCGAAATCGACGGCCGCGGCGTCATCTACAATAGCTCGCCGGCGTTTTTCCTGACGGCACTCGATGCCGAGACCGGACAGCCCCTCCACGGCTGGGGCAAAAAGGTAGCGATCGAAGGCTTTCCGGAAACGGGCGTTGTCGACATGCTCGTGGACCTGCTCGCGGATCTGCCTTACGGTCATGATGCATACGAGGGCATGGCGCTGGAGGATGGCTATATTACGACCTCTTCGCCGCCGATCGTCGTCAACGGCGTCGTCGTTGTGAGTAATTCCCATGAGCAGGGCTATTACCAGTCGCGTATAGAAAATGTACCGGGCGACATTCTTGCCTACGACGCCCGCAGCGGTGAATTCCTCTGGAAGTTTCACGTTATCCCGCGGCCCGGCGAGTTCGGACACGAGACCTGGGAAAACGACGCCTGGCAATATGTCGGCGATGTTTCGTCCTGGGCGCCCATGTCCGCAGATCTCGCGCGCGGCATCGTCTATATTCCGACGAACGGCCCGACCATCGATTACTACGGCGGCTTTCATCCCGGTGACAACCTCTTTGGCACCAGCCTGATTGCGCTGGACGTGCAAACGGGTAAACGTGCCTGGCATTACCAGATCGTGCACCACGATATCTGGAACTACGACACGCCCACCGCCCCGGTGCTGCTCGATGTGAGTATCGATGGCGTCGCGACACCGATCGTGGTGCAGACGACCAAGCAGAACTTCGCCTATACGTTCAACCGCGAAACCGGCGAGCCGATCTGGCCGATCGAGGAACGGCCGGTGCCGGCCTCGGACATTCCCGGCGAGAAACTGGCGCAAACGCAGCCGTTCCCGACCAAGCCGGCACCGTTTGGCCTGCAAGGCCTGACGCACGATGACCTGATTGACTTCACGCCCGAGCTGCGTGCGCAAGCGATCGAAGCTCTGCGGGAATTCAAGATCGGCCCCCTCTTTAACCCGCCTTTGCACCGTGACAACGACCAGGGTTATCGCGCCGCACTCCGCTGCCCGGGCGATGGCGGCGGCTCGAACATCGACGGACCGACGGTTGCCGATCCGCAGACCGGCATCCTGTATGTTTCCAGCCGCAATGCCTGTTCCGCCTCGATTATTGCGTCGGGCGCGGAGCGCGACGAGCAAATCCAAGCGCCAACCGGGAAAACCTTCTCTGCCTATGCCAGCTTGCATGGGGAGAGTGTCCGCGGCCCGGATAACCTGCCGCTGTACAAGCCGCCATACAGTCAGATCACGGCGATCGACATGAGCACCGGTGAACACCTGTGGCAGATCCCCATCGGCGAAACACCGGACCGCGTGCTCAACCACCCTGATCTGCGAGACATGGACATTCCAAGGACCGGCACCGGTAGCAACGCGCCGATGTTAGTGACAAAGACCTTGTTCATGTACGCAAGCGCGGCGAGCGACGGGACGCCGATGCTGTTCTTTCACGACAAGGTTTCGGGCGAGGAGCTCGGCAGCGTGGAGATCCCGGGGGCGGTCGATTACGGAATGTCCACCTACGTGCATGCAGGCAAGCAGTACATCATGCTGCAAACCGGCTCGAAGCTGACCGCGATGGCGTTCGCTGAGTACTGACCGGCGGCGTGCCGATGATGTATAAAGGGCCACAAATCGTGGCCCTTTTTACCTGTACGCGGGATTTTCGAGGATGCGCACAGCCGCCTGTTGCCCGGTTACCGAGTAGGCAATGTATTCGTATACAACGCCCGAGGAGCCTACGAATTCCTGAAATGCTTTGAACTCGTGTTCCTGCCAGCGAGGAAAGTTGTAGTACTCGTCGAACAAAATCACTGCCCCCGGCTGCAATCGTGAAGCAAACGCGTCGAAAATGCTTACCGTTGACGAATACAAATCACAGTCAACATGCAGCAGTGACACCGGTTCCTGGTTTTCCGCGAGGAACTTGGGAATGGTCTCGTCGAACATGCCGACGTGCAATTTCACATTGTCGGGCACCTTCGGCAGTTTCCTTTGCGCAAATGTTCCTGCCGGATTGCCGTGCCAGTATTCCGGAATACCCTTGAAAGAATCGAAGCCATGCACCGTGCGATCAGCATGCGAAGCGATCCAGCGAATCGACTTGCCGCGCCCGACGCCAAACTCCAGATACAGACCGGGCCGGCTCGCTTCAGCGACGACGAACCCGACCAGTTGCGGATGCTTTTCAAAATACGGCGCATCCGCCATTTTTTCCTTGATGTAGTCCAGCGTTTCGCGCTTAGCGTCGAGTTGCAGATCGACGAGCAGATTCGAGCCGTAGTGTTTCAGCACAAATCGCCGAAACAGAAACTCGCTGAGGGTACGTTTGAATAGCGGCATTTGTTGCAGGGCCAGAATGCCCGTATTCTTCGGACGCGGCAGTTTATCATAATGAATTTAGCGGCCCGTCCGAAGTGAGGTATATTTGGCCGCTTTGCGCCACCAGCGATTGATCCAGCAAGGGAGTAAAATGAATCGTCTGCATGCCGTTGCGGCATACCTCCTAATCGCCGCATGTTCTCCGTCCCAATCACCCAATGCCGACGCGGCTGCGACTGCGGACACGAATTCTGGCCGATCCTGGAATCGTGGAGCGATCGCGGCGGCCGCGAATCCGCACGCCGTTGCCGCTGCGATCGAGATGCTCGAAAAAGGCGGGCACGCGGTGGATGCAGCGATTGCTGCCCACGCGGTCCTCGGTCTCGTGGAACCGCAGAGTTCCGGCATCGGCGGCGGCGGCTTCATGCTTACCTTTGAGCATGCGTCGCGAGAGCTGACCTTCTACGACGGCAGGGAGACGGCGCCTGCCGGCGCAACCATCGACATGTTCATGCGCGACGGTGAGGTCATGGGTTTCATAGAGGCCTGGCAAAGCGGCCTGGCAGTCGGAGTTCCGGGCATGGTCGCCCTCTATAAAAGTGCGCATGACGATCACGGAAGACTCCCGTGGGCCGATATCTTTCAGCCGGCAATTCGTCTCGCCGAGCAAGGCTTCGAAGTCACACCTCGCATAGCAAACAACCTGCCGTGGGTTGGTGCACGCGGGCGTCTTGACGAAAACCCGGCGACGGCGGCCTATTTTTTCCCAGGCGGCAATCCGTTGCGGGTTGGTCAGCTTCGAAAGAACCCGGAATATGCCGAGACGCTTGCGCGTGTAGCCAGCGAGGGCATCGATGCTTTTTACAGAGGGGAGATCGCCGAGGCGATCGTGCAAGCAGCGCAGGAACCGCCGAATGGCGGCACATTGACCGTCGAGGACATTGCCAGCTACAAAGTCATGAAACGTGAGGTCGTGTGCGGTGCGTTTCGCGTCTTGAAGATCTGCACCACGACCCCACCGTCATCCGGAGGCGCACAGATCATGATCGCCGGACTCTATGATCACCTCGTCGGTGAAATGTCGGCACAGGAAGACAAGATCGCCGCATTTGTCGATGCGCAGCGCCTCGCTTATGCGGATCGCGACCATTATTTCGGTGATCCCGATTCAGCAGATGTTCCGCTTCTCGACTTACTGAACCCTGTTTACATCGAACATCGTGCGAGCGAGCGTTTCGCGCCCGGCGCCACGCCGACGCATGGCGATCCCGGTAGCGTGCTACGCGATGAACCGGTTGCGGATATGCGGGGGCTCGACACGACGCAAGAAGCTGCCGGCACCACGCACTTGTCGATCATCGACAGTGAGGGCAATGCGGTCGCCTTGACCGCCACAGTCGAAGGATGGTTCGGCTCGTCGCGCTGGGCAGCCGGGTTCCTGCTCAATAATCAACTGACCGATTTTGCACGCAAGTACGATCCGGAAGCACCCCCGGCCGCCAATGCAATCGGCCCCGGCAGGCGGCCGCGGTCGTCCATGTCACCGACGATGGTGTTCGATGAGAATGGTGACATATTAATGGTTACCGGTTCACCGGGTGGCAATTCGATTCCTGCCTATGTATCGAAATCAATCATCGGTGTTCTCGATTGGGGCATGTCGGCGCAGGAGGCGGTAGACTTCCCGAACATCGTCGCACGCGGCGAGGTAGTGCGCGTCGAGGTCGGCGTTTCGCCCGGTGATGATATCGCCGCAAATCTGGCCGAGCGAGGCTATCCGGTCCAGGAACGCGAAGGAGAAAACTCCGGATTGCACCTTATCGTCGTCCGTCCGGATGGCCTGGATGGCGCCGCTGACAAACGTCGCGAAGGCATTGTCAGGATGGCATCCATGCCGTAATGGCGATTGTTACGAAACGCAAGTATTCTATTCTCATTCGCATCTCAAAAAATTATTTTGCCTGAGGGCGAATGATTTACTGCCGCATTTGTATCCAAGGTGTATTTGTGTCGTCCCGCTATTTGCTGTTTCGATAAAGAATGCGCGTATCAGACGGATCACACTACTGCATGGAATTAGCCAGTTAGCCAAGTTCGTCGCCATACAACGACAGTTAATACCTGTATATTCGGCGAACGCGGCAGTATGCTAACGCCAGGTGGAATACGGCATGGTCTTTTTCATGCTCGCGTATAGACAGGAGGTGACTCGATGAACGATGGCCTCAAGCAGGACAGGGGTACGAAATCCGACCCGGATCTCAGGGCGATATTAAAAAGCAGTCTGCTTGGAACCACCGCTTTTATGTGGGTAGTCGGTGGCTTCCTGGTGATCCTGAATCTTTACGACATGAACTGGCTGCTCGGCTGGTTAAGTGCTTTCATCTGGATATGGGGGTGCTGGGCGGCAGCCCTCTACTTCGATGTCAAGAGATTCATAAGTTAGCCGGATCGGCGGTCGCTCACGGCCACATCCACACGCCGACGAAACCAATCAGCGTGAGAATCACGAGCACCGGCAAGATTCGGCGCCGCAGCTGCGCGCCGCCGATGACGGCAACGATGCCGGCTTTGAAGGCAAGGTTCGACAGCGAGGCGACGAATATGACCCGCCATGCGATGTCTTCATCGATGCGTGCTTCCGTAAACAAGCGCCCGATTGACAGGGTTATGGCATCCACGTCCGTTAGCCCGGATACGAATGCGACCGGGTACAGCATCGCCTCGCCGAATTTTTCGCTGACCGCGGCGCTGACAAACAGCACCACGCTGTAAAGTGCAGCGAAGCTCAAGGCGGTCTTCAGTTCGGCGGGGTTGCTGGTTTCGAGTTCTTCCGCGGTGATCGTCGGCAGCCGCATCAGCTGCGCGCCGATGATGATCACGAAGAGTGCCAGGAACGCAATAACCGGACTGAGAAGATGCGGTAGTAAATCGCGTGCGACCACCGCTATCTCCACGACGATACGAAGATAGACCAGTGCCGAGGCGACGAGAATGACGATGCCCGCGATGGGAACGACCATAGGGTCGCTACGGCTGCGGGTCGAGAAACTTACCGTGGTCGCCGTACTGGAAATGAGCCCACCGAGCACACCGCTAAGAAGCGCGCCGCTTTTGCCGGCAGAAATTTTCAACGAGACGTAGGCGGCAAGATTGATGCTGACGATCAAAACCACCATCAGCCATATCTGCCAGGGATTCAGGACCAAATACGGCCCGTAGGCCGTGTTCGGCAGGATTGGCAATACGACCAGGGAAATCAGAACGAATCGCGCTATGGCCTGGAATTCGCCTTCTCCGATGCGTCCCACCCAGGTATGCATCGGGACCTTCCAGTGCAAGAGCAGCGTGACGATTCCGCCGAGCACTACAGCGCCGGCTATGAATCCCGATGTCGCCAGCGCGCCGACAAGGAACATGGCGATTGCCGCCAGTTCTGTCGTTGTGCCGAATACATCGCCATGTTGTCCCAGCAGGTAGCTGTGCGTGTAGATGGCTATGGTGATGGAAATGAGGCCCGCCGCCAGGATCCATCCGCCATATTGCGTCGCAAACAAGCCGATCAATCCACCGATAGTGCTGATCAGCGCAAACGATCGCAGGCCGATCGGTTTGTCGGCGACCCATTCCCGCTGCATCCCGACCAGCAGTCCGAGACCGATGGCGATGGCAAGCCCGAGGATTCTGGGATCGATGAATTCCATTGTCGACAGATTAACGCGATTCGCGGCGCCCGTGACTTTCGCCGTATCCTATCAGTCGGCAGACTGTTGCGGGCGTATTCTGCACCACAGCTGCCAGGACGCGCCCGATTCTTTATATACCCGAACGGCGGGACATTTCACTCACGGCCGCCGTAAAGACCACGTCAGTAGAGCTGTTGAGTGCCGTCTCGGCCGAGTCCTGCAGAATGCTGATAACAAAGCCGACAGCGACGACCTGCATCGCCACGTCGCTTGTTACGCCGAATAGTCCACAAGCCAGCGGAATCAGCAACAATGAGCCGCCAGCAACACCCGATGCGCCGCATGCGGACAGCGCGGCGACGACTGATAACAGCAATGCGGTCGGCAAGTCGACAACTATGTTGAGCGTATGCGTTGCCGCAAGCGTCAACACGGTAATCGTGATCGCCGCGCCGCCCATATTGATCGTCGCGCCGAGCGGGATGGATACTGCATACGTGTCTTCGTCCAGTTTCAGCCGCTTGCAGAGTGCCATGTTGACTGGAATATTCGCGGCGGAACTTCGCGTGAAAAAAGCGGTGATGCCGCTTTCCCGCAGTGCCGTGAACACGATGCCATACGGATTCTTCCTGGTCGTGGCAAAGACAATGAGCGGATTGACCAGCAGCGCCATAATGATCATTGCCGAGAGCAGCACGGTCAGGATACGGGCATAACCCTGAAGCGCCTCGAATCCGAATTGCGCCAGGTTGCCCGCGACCAGGCCAAAAATTCCAACGGGCGCCAGTTGAATGACGACGCGCACGATCAGTGTGATTGCATGCGACAGGTCCGCCAGCATGCCGCGTGACGCCTCGGATGCATGCCGCATGGTCAGACCGAGTGCCACGCCCCAGACGAGAATACCGATAAAGTTTCCGTTCATAACGGCGCTTACCGGATTGTCGACGAGCTTGAAGAGCAGGTTGTTGAGTACCTCCCCGATTCCCTGCGGCGGGTCCAGACTCACATCGGATACAGCCAGTACAAGCGTCGTCGGAAAAAGCGTGCTCATGAGCACCGCGAGAAAAGCCGCACTCAGGGTGCCGACCAGGTAAAGAATAACGATCGGTCCCAGGTCGGCGTGCTTACCAGCCTGCTGATTGGCCAGGGCTGCCGCGACAAGGACCAGCACCAGTACCGGCGCAACGGCTTTCAGCGCCGCCACGAACAGGTTGCCGAACAACATCGCCGAGCTTGCAGCATCGGCCCAGGTCAATGCCAGCAGGATGCCCGCGGCGATACCGACGGCGATGCGCAGGACCAGGTTGCCGCCAAAAAACTTCTCGGAAAACGCTAATTGCGACATGGGTGTTCTTCTTTATTGTTGTTTACAGGGCGTATCAATGCAGTAGCCGATCGGCGATTTCCGTGGCCGTATCGATGCCTTCGGCGATACGGTTCTCTTCTCGCTTGAGGCGCACAGAGAGAAACCGGGCGTAATCCGACGTCGGGGCCATTCCCTCCAGCTCCGCCGCCCGCGCGATTCCCGGAAATCTCGGTATCAGTTCGTTCGTGTCATGATCGTACGGACCGGTCTTCGTGTAGTAAACCGAATTCAGGGCGCGTCCGATGCGAATCAGCCCGGCATTGTGTGCGCCAAGATCATCGACGTCACGCGCACGCATCGCGGCGAGTTTTTGCGCACGCTCCCGAAACTGCTCGACTTTCGCGATCAAACCGCTCGTATCGTAGTTTGCGATTTCGCGCAGCTTCACGATCATTTCCTCGGCCGTGTCGGCATAGTCATAGGGAAGTAACGGCGGCGCCGCGAGGCTTTTGACCATCTCGATATACAGCTCCGTATCTGCAATCAGCAGCTTTTCGTCTGCCTTGTCACGACTGTCGGTTCGCGCATGCCACCACCAGGAACCGCCGCTGCCGTCGGCCGTGCCGCGATCCGGAGACCCCGCCGGGATCGCCTTGGAAACCCTGGCGCTCGAAACACCGATGCCGGTGAATGCCTCATCAGCGGTCTTGCCGACGCGGCCGGTTTGTTCGAGTTCCTGGCCGGTCACGCGTTTGACCGTTTCACGATTGAAGTCCTCGAGTTCCGCCATGTTGGTGCCACGATAAAGGGTAGCGCTCCTCGCTCCCGGTGAATCGATGTTCATGTACACGACCGCGTTCCTGCGCAGGTCGTCATAAAGATTATCGGCATACCATGTCGCGCCCGCATACCGACCGGCGGAATGGCCCGGCCACCAGGCGAGCCTGACACTGCGCCGCAAGTTATCACGGTCCTGGTTAAGGATACGCGCCATCTCGAGCATCGAAGCATTGCCGGTTGCGTTGTCGGTAATGCCTTCATGCCAGGAATCGAGATGCCCGCCGACCAGCACGAAGCTGTCGGCTTCGCTCGTGCCGTTGATGTGCGCCACGACCAGCTCGGTCGGCCGCCAGCGTGTGTCGACCTCGCCTTTGACGCGAACCCGGACCGTTTCGCCGGACGCGACCCGATCGCGGATGTTATCGCCGTCCGGGCGTCTCAATGCGACGATGGGGTTTCTCGGCACCCGGTACATCGTCTCCGGCGTGGGTGAACCCCAGATCGTCGTCACCGTCATGTTGTGCAACTGGTTATCGGGATTGATGAAGATCTGTGCCAGGGCGCCCGCCTGTTCCGTCGCCCATGCACGGTACGGCGCCGGGTAGCCGTCATCCAGAACGATCTTGCCGCTCACATTCAGCGCTTTGTAATCGACGAGCGGAGCATCGAAAGGATCTTGCGTCATGTTGCGGCCGATGTAGATAACTTCGCCCTCGACGCCGTCCGCTGGAGTGGACCGGGAAAACGCATGATTGATTGCTTCTATCGTTTGCCCGTCGGGTCCGAGCACTTGTACTTCCGCGCTGAGGGGGTGGCTCAGGTAAAGATCTATTTCATAGGACCTGAAAGGCACGCCGTATTCCGTCAGCTTGGCCTTCAGGTACTCGTTCGCCTGCCGCTCTCCTCCGCCGCCGGAAAGCCGATCGAGAGTGGCGAACAGGTCGAGCGTTTGCTCCAGCTCGGCCCGGGAAACTTCCGCCGCGACGAGCTGGTGACCCGAGCCGCAAACGGCGATGAACAGGATGCTCTGCACGAGTAATCGGGATATTCTGGGCACGTTTTTCTCCCGCGGAACGGTGTCGACCGGTCAATCTAGCAATAAGAAAGGAATGTCGCAAAACTGCTTGTTCGGCAACGCATGGCGCGACCCGGGGCCGCCACAGGCCAGCCTTCGACTGCTCACGGCGCTGTTTCGGATGTATGATTACGGGTCGCTTAGACTGTAATGCATGCGTCCGGAGAACTTCAGGCTGGCTGTCCCTGTCTGCCTGAATTGATCCCGATCTGCCAAGGGTAGCGGTGAGAACACGAAATTCGGCGTTTCTGTTGAGCCTGATACTGATGACGGGACTCGCCTGGTCGGCCGAACCCGGTGATGCGAATGCGCTCGTCAAACAGGTCTGCCTCGCCTGTCACAACCAGTACACGCTGCAGGCCGGCATCGACCTCACGTCCTTCGATGCGAACGAACCCTATGTGGATCCCGTCGTCGCCGAGAAGATGATCCGCAAACTGCGGACCGGGCAAATGCCGCCGAAGGAAATGCCGCGGGACCAGGACATGATCGACCATCTCGTCGCAACGCTCGAGAACCGACTCGACGCGCACGCCAGGGTGAACCAGCGCGCAGGCACGCGCCCTTTCCAGCGGCTGAATCGGGCCGAATACGCACGTCTTATTTATGAACTGCTGGGCCTGAGCGTCGATCCTGCCGAATGGCTGCCTGCAGACCAGATGAGTGCAAACTTCGACAACATCGCTGACGTGCAGGGCATGTCGGCGACCTTGATGATCTCCTACCTGACCGCCGCCAGTGATATCGCACGCCGCGCGATCGGCCAGGAGGATGCCCCGCCGCAGGCCAAGACCTATTCGAATCCGGCGCTGGTGTCGCAACATGAATGGGAGAGAGTCGAGGGCGCTCCGTACGGCACCCGGGGCGGGATCAGCGTTTTGCACTCCTTCCCTGCGGATGGCGAGTATGTTTTCTCGATGGGATTCATGTCCGGCTGGGGCGAGCGATATCACGATATCGACATCTCCATCGATGGC
>JABAOE010003673.1_pt2 | contig 24331 bp, 18 predicted proteins | sample 7062141 | NCBI WGS metagenome assembly JABAOE01 (sample SAMN14538627, study PRJNA623070) | marine sediment metagenome | biome: marine biome [ENVO:00000428]; feature: marine pelagic biome [ENVO:01000023]; material: deep marine sediment [ENVO:00002113] | place: India: Gulf of Khambhat ... | reverse complement strand
CCAATATCAATGAGATGTTGAAAGTGGTCGATGAGGTGAAGCCCATTGAAAACGAACCGGTGGTCCTGAAACCACGGGTGAACCCGTTCTTTGGGACAGCCCTTGAAAGCATGCTGCGAAGCCGGGACGTCGACACGGTGGTTTTGATGGGGGTTGCGACGGAATTTGTGGTTGAGGCAGGCTGCCGGCATGCTTCGGACGCTGACTTTCGGGTGATTGTATTGAAGGATTGTTGCGCTTCCTTTTCCGATGAAGCCCATAAGGCCTCGCTCAATGTGATGGATCATCTCGCTACCCTGGCAACGGCGGCGGATTTTTGCGAAAGCGTATGAGAAGCGACGGGCAGTTGCGAATAGGTCTGCAAGCGAATGTTATTCGAAGTTCGAAAGTAGAAATTGCGCCACCAATGGGCGAGTCCCGGAGAGCGTGGGCACAGGAACGTAGAGGTAGCGTTCAGGCCAGGGTGGCGTGAAACGCCGCCCTGGGGCGGAGGGGTGGCGCCCTCCAAGGTACAGGCTCATTGCCCACGCTCGGATAGGTTCGCCCTGACAGTGGCAGAGCCTGTGAATCTGAGGAAAAAGGTATTGATTAATGGCGGAGCGGATTCGTTGTGATGAGTTAAAATCTCTCATGGATTGCCGTGAGCCTTTCGCTCTCTTCGACGTGCGAGAACGAGGTGAATATAACGAAGGCCAGATTTACCAAGCCACTTCGTTACCGCGAAGCCAAATCGAGTTTAGAATCGCTGAACTTGTACCCCGCCCCAGCATTTCAATCATCGTTTACGACGATGGCGGAGAACGGGCCGGCCTTGCTGCGACCACCATCGAAGAACTTGCATATGACAGAGTTTCAATTCTTGATGGGGGGCTTCCTGCGTGGGTATCTACAGGTTATCGTACCGTGACTGGTGTGAACGTGCCCAGTAAGGAGTTCGGCGAGAAAGTCCATATTGAGGCGAAGGTTCCTGACATCTTACCGGAAGAGCTTGCCTCGCGCCTCGCGAGTGACGAGAATATAGTCCTGTTTGATGTCCGAACTCTGGAGGAACACCAACGCTTTTGCATCCCCGGGGCCTTGAGTGTTCCTGGTGGAGATCTTATTCTTTGGGCGGAAGATTTAGCGCGAAATTCGGCTACGACTTATCTGATGCATTGTGCGGGCCGAACGCGAAGCGTCATAGGGACACAAACATTGCGCCGATTGGGTGTGTCAAATGTTTTCGCCCTCAGGAACGGAACCATGGGATGGATACTTGCGGGCCTCGAGCCTGAGCGTAATGCCGGACGAATACCTCCCAATCCTTCCTCTTCGAGTCGTATGGCTGCTGAAAAGCTCGCGTCACGAATCGCCAAAGAGGAAGGGATTTCAACGATATCCGTTACGGAGTTACAAGAGCTTCACGAATCGAGAGAAGGTCGCAGCGTTTACGTTGTGGACGTGCGTTCGCCTGCAGAGTTTCTGCAAGGGCATATCCCTGGATCCCTGAGTATCCCCGGAGGGCAAGCAGTTCAGCGTACGGATGATTTCATCGCCGTCAGGGAAGCCAAGATTGTTTTTGTCTCCGATGGACAGGCCCGGGCCACCATGACGGCGTACTGGTTCAAGCAAATGGGCTTTGATAACGTCTCTGTGCTCGAGGGAGGGATTGAGCGTTGGGTCAAGGGTGGCAATCGCCTTTCCACCAAAGTTTTGAATCCAGAGAATGGAATTATCGATGAGGCCCGTAGGACGGTTCGAACCTTGCCGCCAACGGACCTGGTTTCCTTTGTAGCAAGTACAGATGCTCTCGTTCTCCACGTGGGATCGAGCTCAGATTTTGAAAAGGGGCATCTGCCAAAATCTCTGTGGGTCTCAAGGGGTTGGATGGAAATCAAGACTAATGAATTGTGCCCCAATAAATCACTGCCTATAATTCTCACCTGTGCGGACGGCCGCCAATCCGTTCTGGCGGCGCGAACACTGCAGCGGTTGGGTTATGCTGCCGTAAAGGTTCTGCAGGGCGGAGTCGATGGTTGGAATGAACAAGGCCATCCCATAGAAAAGGGCCTTGAGGGGCATTGTGTGGTAGAACCTAAGGATAGCGTGGTGCCTGCATCCGCGTCGGGAAACAAAGAAGCCATGGTGGGTTATCTCAATTGGGAGCTTGCCCTCGGCGAGAAATTCAAAGGAGGAGCTGATGGATAGCCGAGAATTTGCCTTGTCCGTAAAGAGGCGTGTCGCAGCATTCTGCAAAGAATTGGACGACCGGCCTCCTGCCTATAGCTTCGTTCCTCTCACTGACGACACGATGCGCATCAAGGTGATGAAGAGCAGGCTTTTCAATGAGGTTCGCGCGGGTGAGATATTTGGATGGTGGCTCAAGGGTACGCCGGAAATCGATGTCAAAAAGATCCTCGCGGAAGCGGTGCACGAGGAATACGAGCACGCGGGCTTTCTTGAAGAGGCGCTGCGGAGCAAGGGGGCGGAGCCCTACGACTACAAGGCCCTGCCGGCCCAGATGGCCATGTTCAATGCGTTCGAGGCCTTGACCGACACGGTGGAGCGGATCGCGGCCTTTCCCATGGCGGGAGAAGGCGTTGCCGACTATCTCATCGCCATGAGTCTAAGAGTCGGGACAGTGCCTGAATGGGTGACGAGTCCTTACAAAAACATCCATGAGGATGAAAAGCAGCACGGCGACTATCCCTTTGACATACTCGTCAAGTACGCGACCACTTCCGAGCGACAGGAGCGGGCGATGCGGGCGGTGGAGATGAGTCTCATGCTGAGGCGCCAGTATTTTGACAACCTCGATCGTTGGGTTTACGAAGATAAAATCTTCTAGCCATTTCTCCTCAGTCGAGTGATGGGTCTAGCCGTGGGGGCGTGAAGAGCATAGGAGGTTACTTATGAACGCACCTGCCAATGGCAGTGAGATTGTGCCACAAGTCACCACCATCGGTAGAAAAAGTGGAAAGCCTCGAACCGTGGAAATCCGGGTCTACTACTGGAACGGCAGGCTCATTGCCACGTCACCCTATCCGAGCAAGAAGAGGGACTGGGTACAGAACGTCATGGCCAATCCCGATGTGGTGATCCGATCCGGTGACAAGGTTACCAAGGCCCGCGCTAAGATTGTAAAGGAAGATCCTTCGACCACAGACCGCATCGCCATGCATCGAATCAGCTGGCGTACGGATCACTGCCCGGTCTTTCAACCCAGCACGGATACCTTTGTGGAGTTTTTTCCCGAGATAGTGCCGGAAGAACTCTATAATGCTTCGGTCATTCGACACAAACCGGAAAAGGATCCCTTGGCAGCGGCATCCCTGGAAGGCGTCCTGGAGTGGCAGAAGAAGGGAAATTATTACGAAACTTAGGCCGATTCGCCTTGGTGTCTTAACCGACTCACGGAAATGAGTGCGATCCTCAATCCTACCTCATCCGATTCCGCGAGAAATTAAAGAGTATTTGTAACCGCATTACTCCAGGCTCGCTTCGACCTCTGGCGGGACCAGCGGTGTTTCCACAAATGGTCCGCCGGTTCGGTTGTAGCCAGGGTAGAAGGTTTCCTCAGTAGCGAGCGTAATGCATTTATTTTTTTCCGGATCCCGGTGTACGTTGATGGGATCACCGCCCCGTTCCACGATCTTGATCTGATCTTCGATCATCTTTCGAAACATGATAATGCCAATGTCGGTCACGCCAATCTGCTCGTGGGCCCGATCACAGACGGGCCCCTGCATGACCCACGCAGCCTCATCTTGCTGGGGAACATCAGCGCTGTTGAGACGGCCCTTTTCGTCGTACAGGGATCGCTCGACGTATGGCACGTCATCTTGGTGCGGGACCGTTTCACCGGGCATTGGGACCTTCACGGTGTAGATCAGGTGCATGCTGGTGGTATCGTCCACGGGGATTCGGTACTGAAACTGGTGCCAGTAGTCCTCCGAAACTCGCAGGACATCTGGAAAGAGGATGGGATGCCCGATCCGCCAGCCTTCCACTTGCTCGGACTCACCTTCCATGAGTCTACGCTTCACGATCCCGTACTCGAAGCGGTCAAATCCAATTTTGACATGTTTACGTCCCCGAGTTCGAAGAGCATAGCGCTCGAAGCTATCCCGCTCTTCCGGCGGTTTCTTCCGACCGATGGACCAGGTACCCCAGTAACGGTGAAGCCACTGAAAGTGGACGGGATCCAAGGAATTGTCCATGCACTGAAGCCAATTACAGGGGAGCATCACAGCGTTGATGCTTCGGGTGACATTCTCCCAGACAAAGAGGTCCCAGCGGGGCAGAAGGGGAACTGGCTTTGGGCCCATATAGACGAAGATCAACCCGCCTAACTCTTCAGCTGGGTAGGCCTTGAGACAAATCTTTTCGTGAAATTTTTTGTTCGATGGCTCCGAGGGTTGCTCTACGCAGGCGCCGGTCTCATTGTAGATCCATCCATGATAAGCGCATCGAAGACCGTTTTCTTCGGGAATACCGTAGGAAAGATGAGCTTTGCGGTGCGCGCATCGCGGTTCGATACAACCAACTTTGCCTTTGAGATCTCGATAGAGGACGAGGTCTTCTCCGAGCAGACGTATTTCCTTGGTGGGATTTTCGTCGCTCAACTCCACGCTTGCGGCGATGGGATGCCAGTATCGCCGCATGAGTTGGCCCATGGGTGTCCCGGGGGCAACTCTGGTATAGCGCTCGTTATGCTCGGCAGTGAGCATTTCAACCCCCTTCTAGAGGTTGGAGTTGAGTTTTGCAGCCCTATTAAACCAGGCTAACCTCCACATCAGGCTTTACGATTGGTGTCTCCGCAAAGGGTCCGCCCGTGCGAGTATAGCCAGGATAGTAAGTGTGCTCCGTGGCGACCGTGATGCACTTATTTTTCTCCGGGTCCCGGTGCACGTTGATGGGATCTTTTCCCTGTTCCAACCTCATAAACTGTTCGTCGATCAACTTGCGATACATAAAGAGGCCTACATCGGTGGCGCCCAAATGCTCGGTGGTCCGATCCGTGACGGGACCCTGCATGATCCAGGCCGCCTCGTCCTGGGCAGGAACGGTGGTGCTTTTCAAACGGCCCCTCTCGTCGAATGGCGTATCAATGGAATAGGGGATGGGGTCCTGGGGTGGAGCTTTTTCTCCCGGCTTAGGCACGTGGAGCACGTAATAGATGTGCATGGTATGGGTATCATCCACCGGCACCCGGTACTGAAAGGTGTGCCGGTAATCTTCGGAAACCCGTAAAAAATTCGGAAAGAGGATGGGATGTCCAATGCGCCAATACTCGTCTTCCTCCGTAATCCCCTCCATCAGCCGGCGTTTCACGATTCCGTATTCAAACCGGTTGAACCCGACCTTGAGGTGTCTCCGGCCGCGGCGGACGGCCTGGCGGTTGAACGCTTCACGTTCCTCGGGCGGCTTATTGCGACGGACGGACCAGGCCCCCCAGTAGGCGTGCAGCCACTGAAAGTGGACGGGGTCCAGGGCGTTGTCCACGCACTGAAGCCAGTTGCAGGGCAAAGGATTGATTCTAATGTTTCTCGTGACGTTGTCCCAAACCAGCAGGTCCCAGCGGGGTAGAAGCGGTCTGGGTTCAGGACCCATGTAGACGAAAATCAGGCCGCCCAGTTCCTCGGCTGGATACGCTTTGAGGCATATCTTTTGGTTAAATTTTTTATTCGAAGGTTCCGACGGTTGCTCGACGCAAGCGCCGGTCTCGTTGTAGATCCATCCATGGTAGGCGCATCGGAGCCCGTTTTCCTCCGGGATGCCGTAGGAGAGGTTCGCCTTCCGGTGGGCACACCTCTGTTCGATGCATCCAACCGTACCCTTAAGGTCGCGGTACAAAAGCAGGTCCTCACCCAGCAAGCGTATTTCCTTGGTTGGGTTATCCTCGTTCAGTTCCGCGCTGGCTGCAATGGGTTGCCAGTAACGCCGCATGAGCTCGCCCATGGGAGTGCCCGGACCCACCTTTGTATAGCGATCGTTTTGTTCCGCTGAGATCATGTTTACCTTCCCTTTCTGTTGCTGGTGTCCTTGGTTCTTCTACACCAGGCTAGCTTCCACCTGCGGTGGAACAAGTGGCGTCTCCACAAAGGGGCCGCCGGTTCGATTGTAGCCCGGGTAGTAGGTTTCCTCTGTGGCGAGGGTGATGCATTTGTTTTTTTCCGGATTTCGGTGAACGTTGATTGGATCACTGCCGGCCTCAACGATTTTGATCTGCTCATCCATCATCTTGCGGTACATGATGAGACCGACGTCCGTTGCCCCAAGCCGCTCCGTAGTGCGGTCCGAGATGGGTCCCTGCATGACCCAGGCCGCTTCGTCCTGGGCAGGAATGTTGGTGCTGTTCAGTCGACCCTGGTTATCATAGAGCTCAACATACTCGTAAGGCACGTGGTCTTGATGGGGAACCGTCTCGCCGGCCTTAGGGACCATTAACGTATAGACCAGGTGCAGCGTGTGGGTATCGTCCACCGGGACTCGATACTGGAACGAGTGCCGGTACCCGCCGGAAACCCTGAGGATATTTGGGAAGAGGATCGGGTGGCCAATGCGCCAATGTTCGCTTTGCTCTGTTTCGCCTTCCATCAGTCGCCGCTTTACGATTCCGAATTCAAATCGATCAAAACCCACCTTTAAGTGCCTTCGCCCTCGGGAAACTGCGGAGCGCTCAAATCTTTGACGCTCCTCCGGCGGCTTCTTGCGGCCGATAGACCATGTGCCCCAGTACGCGTGGAGCCATTGGAAATGTACGGGGTCCAGGGAGTTGTCCATACACTGAAGCCAATTGCAGGGGAGCATATTCAATCTGATACTTCTGGTGACGTTATTCCAAACCATAAGGTCCCATTCGGGAAGAAGCGGCGTAGGCTGCGGACCCATGTATACAAAGATCAGTTCCCCTAATTCTTCGACGGGATAGGACTTGAGGCATACTTTTTGATGAAATTTCTTATTGGAAGGCTCCGAGGGTTGTTCCACGCAGGCACCGGTCTCGTTGTAAATCCATCCATGGTAGGCGCATCTGAGACCGTTTTCCTCAGGGATGCCGTAAGAGAGATTCGCTTTACGGTGCGCGCACCTTGGTTCAATGCACCCAACTTTGCCCTTGAGATCACGATAAAGCAGGAGATCCTCACCCAGAAGCCGGATTTCCTTAGTAGGATTCTCCTCGTTCAGTTCAGCACTGGGCGCAATGGGATGCCAGTAGCGCCGCATGACCTCGCCCATAGGTGTCCCTGGACCGACTCTTGTATAGCGATCGTTTTGTTCGGCTGAGATCATCTTTACCTTCCTTTTCTGTTGCTGGTGTTCTTGGTACTTTACTCCAGGCTCGCCTCAACCTGTGCCGGAACCAACGGTGTCTCTACAAAGGGGCCGCCGGTGCGGGTATAGCCCGGGTAGTAGGTGTGCTCCGTAGCGAGCGTAATGCATCGGTTCTTCTCGGGGTCGCGGTGGGTGTTTATCGGATCACCGCCNNCATCATCTTGCGGTACATGATGAGACCGACGTCCGTTGCGCCGAGCCGCTCGGTGGTGCGGTCCGAGATGGGTCCCTGCATCACCCAGGCAGCCTCGTCCTGGGACGGAATCGTCGTGTTGTTCAACCGGCCCTTCTCATCGTAGAGCTCCATGTACTGATAGGGAATCTCCTCCTGGGGCGGGACGGTCTTGCCGGGTTCAGGCACGTTCAACGCATAGATCAAGTGCAGGGTATGGGTATCGTCCACGGGCACCCGGTACTGAAACGAGTGGCGATACCCCCCGGAGACCCGTAGCACGTTGGGGAAGAGGATGGGGTGTCCGATACGCCAGTACTCGTCCTCCTCCGTCTCACCCTCCATCAAGCGCCGCTTCACAATCCCGTACTCAAATCGATCAAAGCCCACCTTCAAATGTTCGCGGCCCTTCCTCAACGCGGTGCGCTCGAATTGTTCTCGTTCCTCCGGAGGTTTTTTGCGGCTGATGGCCCAACCTCCCCAGTACCGATGCAGCCACTGGAAGTGAACGGGATCCATGGAGTTGTCCATACACTGCAGCCAGTTGCAGGGGAGAAGGTTAAGTCTGATGTTCCTCGTCACGTTGTCCCAGACCATCAGGTCCCAGTTGGGAAGGAGGGGCGTGGGCTGGGGACCCATGTATACAAAGATAAGCCCCGCTTGTTCCTGCGCGGGATAGGCCTTGAGGCATATCTTCTGATGAAATTTCTTATTCGACGGTTCCGACGGTTGCTCCACGCAGGCGCCGGTCTCGTTGTAAATCCAACCGTGGTAGGCGCAACGCAAACCGTTTTCCTCAGGTATGCCGTAGGAGAGGTGCGCCTTGCGGTGCGCGCATCTCGGTTCAATGCATCCCACCTTTCCCGTGAGATCCCGGTAGAGCACCAGGTCCTCACCCAGAAGCCGTATCTCCTTGGTGGGATTCTCCTCGTTCAACTCCGCACTGGGAGCAATGGGCTGCCAGTAACGCCGCATGACTTTTCCCATGGGCGTATCGGGGCCAACAAGCGTATATCGATCGTGTAGTTCGGCGGACAACATGATGGCACCTCCTTAGGTTGCGTAAGAAGATATCCGTCAAGCCTGGTCAAAATTATCAATTCTGCCTCTGAGATTAGTCGAGATCCCATTTCTTGTCAAATTACGATTGGAAAAGTTGTTTAAGGTGTTAATTATTTCCCAAATTTCAGAAAATGGCAGATTCAAGCTTGCCAACATTCCACTCTTTGCGTACTATTTTCGGGGCTAACGTGATCCCAAAAGTTGGGGAATAGCCACGGTGTTTATCAAGACGATTTTACTCGGCACGGCAAGTGCCTTGCTTTACTTCCTCTTGTTCTACTTCGAAGATTGGATATTGGGGCGTTCCAGGGGATTCACGTTGGACGGTTGGTTTTTTCTCCTGCCCATTTTTATCGCGTTTGTATTTTCGGCTGTTCACGGAGTGTTTACAGGTAAGTTCTGGGAACTTCTGGGAGTACGGGCTAAAAGACCCGTAATCGACAGGAAGTAGCCAAGTGGAGTTTATCGATTTAACCCTCACCCACGTCGTCGTTCTGTTTCTGGTCGGCTTTGCCGGGGGGTTGGTGAGTGGATTCATCGGTTCTGGCGGTGCGTTTGTGTTAACCCCTGCCATGATCAGCCTGGGTGTTCCTGGAATCGTATCGGTGGCCAGCAACATGTGCCACAAATTCCCCAAAGCCCTGGTGGGTGCCGTGAAGCGCGCAGAATACGGACAGGTGGATGTCAAGCTTGGGGTTGTTCTTGGAATCTCTGCGGAGATAGGAGTGATAATCGGCGCAGATTTCCAGACCTCTATTAATCGCGCTTACGGTGCTGCCGGCTCAAACCTGTACGTTTCGCTAGCATTGATAATAACGCTCCTTCTGGTTGGGGGCTTTGTTCTTCACGACGTTTGGAAAACCAGATTGGGCAGCCTGGAAGAACAACCTACCAGGCGACTTGCCCTATGGCTTCAATCGATCCACATTCCCGGGACCATGATGTATTTCAGGAGTATCGATGCCCGAGTTTCTGTTTTGTTTACTATTCCCATAGGGATTGCCACGGGCATGCTTGCGGCGACCATCGCTGTGGGTGGATTCATCGGTGTGCCAGCCATGATCTATATGCTAGGGGTTCCCGGTTTGATAGCCACCGCGACTGAACTGGTCATTGCCTTTATCATGGGACTGGGTGGTTCCATCTACTTTGCCTGGGAAGGCTTTGTGGACATCCGCCTGGCGATGATTATCCTGGCCGGATCCCTGTTCGGAATTCAGCTAGGCGCAATGAGCACAACTTACGTTGAATCCTACATGGTTAAACTCGTCATGGGCTTAATCATGATCATCGTGGCAGTGAGTCGCGGCATTGCTGTTCCTACTTATCTGTCCGAGCTGGGAACCATTGAGTCCCTGTCTACGGATACCGTCGGATTGCTGAATGCGCTCAGTTTCGGAGGGTTGGTATCAGCATTGGTTATCGGATCCATCGTTATCTTACTGAGTCTATGGTATGGCATGCGCGAAGACGTAAAACGCGAGGAAGTGCTGGAGAAAGCGTGACGTCTTTCGTAGACCCATACGTGGAAATCACATGCTGAAGAATATAATGTAGCATCCCATGGAGCCTAGTTAGTTTCAAAACCAAGGAGGGCGATATGAAAGACGGACTGCGATTTGTCGACAGCGACATGCATGTTCAGGAGCCCGGTGACTTGTTCGAGAAGTACCTGGACCCGGCCTTCAAATCCAGGGTCACCACTGCCGTGGGAGCCGATGGAAAGTTGAGCCGCCGCGGCTGGATCATCGATGGCCTGCCGGTCTCCATGGACGTAGAGCTGCAGCAACACCGTAAACGTCCCGGTCGGACACGGGGTAAGGCTCCCATCATGGGAAGCGCCACAGGGGTATTATCGGCGTCCCGATCGGCGGCCACAGGCAGGATGAAATTCGCCATTGATCGAGAATACGACGCCGTAGCCCAGGTCATGGCCATGACCATGGAAGGCGTGGATATCGCGGTTCTCTTCCCTACCGGCGGCCTTGCCCTACTGGCAAGAAACAACATGGACCCACGTCTGTCCCACGCCCTATGCCAGGCCTACAACAACTGGATCCACGAGTTCTGCCAGCACAGTCCCGATCAATTGAAGTTCGCGGCCATGCTGCCGATGCACGATGTTAATTTGGCGTGCCATGAGCTCCTTCGCTGTGTTCGTGAGCTCGGTGCCGTGGCCTCCTTCATTCGTCCCAACCTGGTGAACGGCCACTTCTGGCACTCAAATTACTGGGATGCTCTCTACACCATGCATGAGGAACTGGACGTGGCCTGGTGCTTCCATGAGGGGACCGGTGCCTGGTACTCCCACATGAACGAGTTATACGGGGAAAATCGCTTCTACCGACATGTGGCGAGCCATTGGATCGAGATGCAGCATGCATTGATTGCACAGGTCATTGGCGGTGTCTTCGAGTTCCACCCAAAACTGAGAGTCGGCTATCTAGAAGCCCAGAATTCCTGGGTCCCTGGATTGCTAAGCCGGATCGAATGGGATTATGCAAACTACCGGGACTCCCATGCCCCCTACCTTTCGCTTACTCCCAAAGAGTACTTTCAGCGCAACTGCTGGGCCGCCGTGGAGGGGAGCGAGCCGGAAATCGAGTCGACGGCTAAACTCATCGGTGCGGACCGAATGTGTATCTCTACGGATTATCCCCACTTCGACTCGAATTTTCCCAACGTGTCGGACAATCTCATGAAAAATGTGCCGAGAGAGATGGCAGCGAAAATCTTTCTCGGTGGTGCGGGCCTACACGCCTTCAAGGAGGCTGACTTTCAGAAAGCGGCTGCCGCGTCAGCTAAGCACCAGGGAATGGCGGCGGCTGGTTAGTAGATGTATTCTGCTGCGAGGTAAACGGCAGACGCAAATACTCGTTAGCGGAAAAATTGCCCTATCTTATGTAATAGGCCTCTCTGGCCGGTTTGTAAGCTCGCAGCAACCAGAGGGGGCGCCTCAGATTGTCGGGGCCCGGGGCGGGGCGAGTGCCGTTGAGCCAGCGTTTATAGACCTCGTGGGACTTGTTGGTATCGACAAAGATATCTCCGTAGCGGTCCCCCGGTTGAGGTCGTTCCAATCTTACCTTTTGGTGCCAGCAGTGCTGCCCGCTGATGAAGTCGGGTTGTACCGGGAAGGTCAAGTTCTGGTGAACGCCACCGTCTTCCCACCAGATGCGCTCTGAGTCTGGGTCGTCGCTCTTGAAAGGCCGGATCCCGTGAACCTGGCGCATCATCCATTTTCCCGGCTCCAGTTGTTTCAACTCTGTTAATGCGGTGGCCCACCGGGGGCCGCCTTGTTGTTCCTGCAGTCGCCACCGGCCGAGATGGTGCGAGCAGGCAACGACTCCGGGTCGAATCCCTTCGGTGACCCAGACCTTGTCGATGAAATAACCGATTTCTGTGTGGACCTTCAGCAGATCACCGGTCCCGACCCCGAACTTGTCAGCGTCCTTGGGGTTAAGCCACAGGGGATTTTTGTGCGAGATCTCGTAGAGCCATTTCGCGTTGCCGGAACGGCTGTGGATCAGGGTCGGGAGACGGAAGGTCGGGAGCAACAGCATCTCCCCCTTGCTCTGATCGATGTTGTCGGGGTGGACCTGGCTCTTGATGTAACCGGGTAACGCATGTTCGGGCCATTTCCATTCCTTTAGAGTCTTGGAATAGAACTCCAGCTTTCGAGACGGCGTGGGAAAGCCGGCTTGAGGGGTTCCCTCGATTTCGACGCCGATGGCCGCCCCGTTTTTGCTAATGACTCCGGTGATAGGATCCACATCACTCCCTTCAAGCTGGGTTTGATTCAGGGAGGACTTGTGATTCTCATACACCTGATCCTTGACCAGAAAAGCGCCGTATTTGCGCATGTACGCTAAGGGCGTTAACCCTTCCCTCTGAGCCGCATCCGGGAGACCGGGAACACTGTTTTCAAAGATCCAGCCATAGAAGTCGTCGACGGCAAGCTTCTCGCCGGGTCGATAGGGTGATTCAAAATATTTCCGAATGCCCATGGATCCATCCGGGTCGATGCGCCAGGAAAGCTCGATCCAAAACTCATCCTCTTCCCAGATTTCCCCGAGGCCCGCTGCCTGATGCGCCTCGTAGGTAGTGGCAAACTTCCTGCCTTGCTTTTCTAACGCGACTCGAAGTACCGGTTGACGAAAACCAATCCAACACGCGCTGTGAGTTTCCTGACTCATGAGATCGTGGCGCTCGGAGGCGTGACCCATGGGAAGCACATAGTCGGCAAACCATGCTGTTTCGCTCCAGGTTGGAGTGAGACAGGCATGCCTTTCCACCTTGCTCTCATCGCTCATGGCTTCGATCCAGCTCATGCCGTCGGGGTTGGTCCACACCGGGTTGTAGACACGGGTGAAATAGGCTGCCAGCTTGCCACGACCTTCCTTTAGAAGGTGGGGCAGGAGAAAGCTCATCTCGAAGAAGGCAAGAGGAAACTCCCTGGGGTACATGATCTCGTTCCACTGTTTGGAAGGCGGTGGCATCAAGGGTGGCGCGGGAATAAACTTGTTCCACACGTTCGGTGCCGTGCCCCCCGGAGTTCCCACGGCGCCCATCAAGACCACAAGAAACTCCAGGGCCCGGGCCACCTGCCATCCACCTAGGTTGCCGGCGGCGGCGTTCCGCCATACATAGGTTGCCAATGCAGAACCCGCACGTCCGATCTCCCGGGCCACCTCGGAGATCTGCTCGGCGGGAACTCCGGATTCCTTAGCGGCGAATTCAACGCTGTACTGGCTGTAATTTTCTTTCAGAAGATCTATGAAGGACTCGAAGGTCTGGGGTTTTTCGGGGTGCTCTTCCCTGAGGTACTCCTGCCAGTTAACCCACTGTTTCACAAACTCCCGGTTATAGAGCCCTTCTTGAAGGATAACGTTGCACATGGCGAGCAGTAGCGCCGCCTCACTACCGGGCCAGCTGGACAACCAGTAATCGGCCTTCGACGCCGTATTGGAAAGACGTGTGTCGATCACGCATATCTTCGTGCCTTTGTTTTTCCCTTCGATAATCCTCTGGGCGTGGGGATTGAAGTAGTGGCCCGTTTCCAGGTGGGAGCTCAGGAGAAGTATGAAGTTCGCGTTGGCGTGATCCGGCGAAGGACGATCGATGCCGCACCAAAAGGCGTAGCCGGCGCGCGCTCCAGCGGAGCAAACATTGGTGTGACTGTTGTGTCCATCCAGGCCCCACGCGTGAAACACCCTTTGATGGTACAGGAGTTCGTGACCCGGTCGCCCCACGTGGTACATGACCTCGTTGTGGCGATCTTCTTGAATGGCCTTGCGGATTCGCTGGGCCAGATCGTCCAATACTTCGTCCCAGCTAACCCGCTCCCACTTGCCCTCGCCTCGTTTTCCAGTCCTCTTTAGCGGGTGGCGAATCCGCTCGGTGTCATAAACCTGGTTAATCGTTGCGGGGCCTTTGGCGCAATTTCGGCCCCGGCTCCCCGGGTGCTCCGGATTGCCCTCGAATTTTCGAATCCCGAGTTTGTTCTTATCCACGTAGGCCAACAGACCGCAGCCGGCCTCGCAGTTAAAGCAAATAGTAGGTATGAGAGAGTAGTGTTTCGCAACCTTTTTTGGCCACTGGGTGCTGTCATATTCCACCCAGTTGTCCCACTTATCGGCCGGTGGAAAATTTGCGAGCCCGTCTTGCGGCGATTCCAATCTTTCCGCGGAGGGATTCAATGGCTGTGGATTTTTGCTCATATGCACAATTCCTCAACTCAACGGAACGGCCTGGCCCGCTTTGATCCAGAGATCTTCGAATACCCAAAGGCCGATCAGAGCAAGGGTCGAAGCTAGAACTTGGAACAACGGGGTCGATTCATTTGAGGCCCCGGGTATTACAATGAACAAAAGGGGCAGAACGAAACCTGCGACGATGACGAGCCCCCAGAAATTGAGGCTCAAGGCGCCTGTCTTGATAAGGTTCGTTGCTCTCCTGCTGTCTTCGCTGCGGTGGGGTAGGAACAGTTCACCCATGAGCAAGACAACGCCAATCCCCAGTGAGTAGGCAAGGCTTTTGGCTAGAGCTGAGGTTATTTCCGGACCTGTGCCGAGTAACGCAGCGCAAAGGATTAGAGTTGCCGCACCGGCGGTGACCGCTTGAACGATCAGGTGCCAGAAAAATAGCCGGCTCTGCCAGAGTTCGCGTCCTTTCGCCTGGGCAAACAGGAAGGCGGAGTAACCCGCTGAACCGATGGCCAGAATCGCCGCTAGCCAGTGGACAAGCCAAGGAACGGTGCCGGAGACAAAGGCGAAAGCCAACCACAAAAAGGCCATGACGCCGAATAGAAGAAGTATGTACCCGCCCAGGACAAGCCAGGAGCCCAGGTTTGGTTTGATCAAGATGTAGAAAAATCTCTCGGGGCGCTTGAGGTCGAATACCAGCAAGCCGACAGTAATTGTAGTAAATATGAGCGCCAGGATTGGACTGACAAATCCAGTAAGCCGTTCATCGCTGTATCCTATACCTGTCAGCATGGCCGCAATTAAAATGACTCCCGCGGCGATGGATTTCGTCCAGAGGTATGAGGCGATCATCCGTCCCCATGTTTGTGGATGGGGAGCGTCGTATACTTCTCTTACCACGCCCGGGTTAAATAGCTGATTGCCTTTGCCGGCAAAAAACTCGTCTTCGCCTTGCTGTTTTTCTCCCCAGAGGTGTGAGCTTTGAGGCGTCATCCGGGTGGGCTCCAGCAGGTCTTCGTCAACGCCGAGATAGGAGAGTTTTGGCTGCGTGCCTTTTTCCGGTTTACGTACCGTAACGTTGTTACTTCGTGCAATGTTGCTTATTTGACTTTCGGGGTCGTCGAGGTCTCCGGACAATATGGCCTGCGTGGGACAGACGATTTCGCAAGAAGGTTTTAGTCCGATTTCAACCCGGTGCGCGCAGAAGTTGCATTTGGCTGCCGTATGAGAGTTGGGTTCGATGTAGAGGGCATCGTAGGGGCAGGCCTGCATGCAGGACTTGCAACCGATGCAGCGATCGTTATCAAAATCTACGATCCCATTGGGGTGACGAAACAAGGCCACGGTGGGGCATATATCGATACAAGGAGCGGCATCGCAGTGGTTACACCGGAGTACGGCAAAGTGACGTCGGGTGTCGGGGAATTGGCCCTTCTCGATATACTTGACCCATGTTCGGTTTACTCCTATAGGAACGTTGTGTTCTTCCTTGCAAGCCACCGTGCAGGCATGACATCCTATGCAACGATTTTGATCGATGAGAAATCCGTAACGCATGATAGAAAGGTTTGTCCCGAGGTGGAAAGTTCTAAATAGTTAACTAATCCAAGTAAAAAAGTTTAATTTTTAGCAGCTGGAAAAAAGTGTTCGTGGCTCTATAGAGAAAACTTGAGCGAGGGTCAAGAAGAAAAAAATCCTCCTTTGCAGCCGGTGCGGCTGCTTCGGCGGATTCCGCCGAAGAGGAACGCTACGAAAGCTGAATGATTCGGTGGAGGCTTCATGCTGACACAACAAGAAAACGAATCTCTGACAAAGGTTGGTCCCGGGACACCGGCGGGAGAACTCCTGCGACGGTACTGGCAGCCGGTGGCTCTTAGCGATGAATTACTCCAGGGAGGAGCGCCGATTCCGTTAAAGATCCTGGGCGAGGAACTGGTGTTGTTTCGCGACAATCACGGGCAAGTGGGTCTCCTTGGTCTTCACTGTTCACATCGGGGAGCGGACTTGAGTTATGGAAGGGTCGAGGACGGTGGATTGAGATGTATCTACCATGGCTGGCTTTACGATGTGCGAGGGCGTTGTCTCGATCAGCCCGGGGAGCCCAATGGAGGCGATCATCGCCAGTCCATTTGCCACCCGGCCTATCCCTGTATGGAGAAGGCGGGTCTCGTCTTTGCCTACATGGGACCAGGGGAGCCACCGCTGCTGCCAAACTACGAATCGCTGGCAGCCCCTGCAGACCGGCGGTTTATTCGAAAGTACTTTCAAGAGTGCAGCTACCTTCAAGCCAACGAAGGAAACATAGATCCTGTCCATCTGTCCTTTTTACACCGGCAGCTGAAGGATGACCTAGGGGATAGAAGAGGAGGGCTCGGAGTGAGCGGGACGAGCCAAACGGCGGACAGTCTTTACAAACAGGATATTGTACCGTCACTTGAAGTTGAGATAACCGATTTCGGTGTGCGTATATTCGCCATCCGAAAGGCGGGAGCCGATAATAATTTCATCAGAGTGTCGAATTTCATATTGCCAAACCTCTGTGCCGTGCCGGGTGAGGCTGGAGCGGACGGATATAACATGAACTGGCACGTTCCCATTGACGACAACCACCATTGGAAGTACATGCTGACTTTCAGGCGGTCGGGACCTCTGGATCTCAAATCCATGGGCCAGCGAAACGCGGCAGTGATAGACAACGCGTACCGTTTGACCAGGAACCTGGCCAATCGCTACCTGCAAGATAGAAATGAAATGGTAAACGGCACATACACTGGCATGGGAGGAGTCTTTCCCGTGCACGATGGGTATGCCACGGAGAGTCAAGGGGCCATCCAGGATCGCACACAGGAGCATTTGAGCTCCACAGACATCGCGATCGTCGCGGCCAGAAAGCTGCTTTTGAGCGCCATCAACGACGTTCAGGAAGGTCGCGAGGCCCCGCATGTGGTTCGCGTCGCGAAAATGAACAAGTTTCCGGACGTCCTTGTGATCTCTGAGGTTGTTCCCAGTTCGGTCAAGGTCAAGGATTTCGTGGCCCAACGCCTCGTTACCTAGTGCGTTGATGGTTTTTCCACAATGAGCCTTACCTATTGCACCACCTGCGGCGGTAAGTTGGTCGACCGTCCTTCCAGTACGAGTGAGGCGCTAAGACGGAGTTGCCCCGCTTGCGGTATCACCGTGTATGATACCCCATACGTGGTTGTGGCGACCTTGCCGGTCATTGGCGATCGTGTGGTGTTGGTGCGGCGTGCCACGAATCCCGGCTCAGGCCTCTGGTCTTACCCGGGCGGTTATCTAGAAACCAGTGAGACACTGGAAGCCGGCGCCGTGCGTGAAACCCGGGAAGAAACCGGGCTCGACGTCAAGATTAGCGGGTTGTTAGGTGTCTACTCCCGGCCCGGAGGCCGCACCGTAACGGTTATTTTTGAGGCCACAACGGAACATGAAAATTGGAAAGAGAGTCCTGAAGTGAGTGAGGTCAAGTCCTTTCCCGTAAGTGGCATTCCCTGGGATGAACTGGCTTTCTGGACGGCGAAGTACGCGCTGGAAGATTGGATCTACACCCGGGAAAACGGACATCCACTGCCCCGAGCGTGGCGTGTGGGTCCGCCGCGTCGGTGAGTCATGGACTGAAAAAGGAGGCAACATGGCAAAGCTACCCATTACCCTTGCAATAGATAAGTACGATTACGTGAAATTGTTGATGGATGGCACCGTCGAACCTGAGGGCATCGATCTACGGGTCATCGAAGTTCCTGCCGGCACTCGGCACGAGCGTATGTACCGCTACGAGGACTACGACGCCTGTGAGTTCGCCTTCGGCGGTCACCTGGTTGCCGCTTCCAGAGGTGAGCTGCTGGGTAGAGCCATCCCTGTCTTCCCCCGACGTATGTTCGCCCACAAGTTTTGGGCCGTGCGTACCGACCGTGGAATCGACTCGCCGCAAGATCTGATCGGTAAAAGGGTCGGGATCGCAAGTTATGAGAATACGCTTCAAGTGCCCGTCAGGTCCGTCCTGCAACACCAATATGGTTTGTCTTTGGACGCCGTCCATTGGAAGTGCCGGCACAGGGGAGTATTAGGGATCGACAGAGTGGACGGTGCCAATATGGAGGTCATAGGCGAGAAGCCGGGGCTCCTGGAACAACTGTTGGACGGTCAACTCGACGCTATGGTCATACCTTCCATCATCGAGCCGGTCATTAATGGAGACCCCCGGGTGCGGCCCCTATTCAGTGATCCGAAGACCGAAGAGAGGCGCTATTTCGAGGCGACAGGACACTTCCCCATCATGCACGATGTCTTGCTAAAGCAATCAGTTTTGGAAAGGGACCCGTGGGTTGCCCAGAGCCTGCTGGACGCATTTAAAAAAGCCCGCCGCCATCATCTTGATTGGATGGAGCAACCACCGAACCTGACCTTTGCCTGGTCCCGTGAGCTTCTGATCGAAGAGCGCAAGTTCTTCGGCCGCAGCCAATGGGAGGATGGGTTCAATGCCAATTCAAAGCAAGTAAAGTTGATGTGTCGCTATGCCGATGAACAGGGGATGACGGACAAATTGGTGGACCCTAAGAGTCTTTTTGTTCCGTCGACCCTGGATAGCTAGCATGCTGACAGAGGATTGAAGATAGAGGATAGAGAAGCGAGGGTATAAATTAGGGGGTTAAGCTATGGCGCTCTTTTTTCATTCGGATGAGGTAGACGAGTATTTGTCAATGAAAGAGGCCGTGGGCATTGCGGAGGGTGCCCTGAGGGACCTGGGCCGAAGCCCAGGGGTGGACGCAACCAACGCGCCACGAAAGCGACTACACATTCACCGCGTCACGGGTGAGAGACCCTTCGATTCGGTACTGAACATTTACGCCGGAGGCGCCTCGGCCTACGGTGCCATCGGTGCGCAGGTAGCGCTCCACCGCAAGGCCATCGTGGGCAACGTACAAAAGAGTCCGCCATATAACCCCGAACAGACAGAGCTGGCTTTGGTCTATGATGTGGAAACAGGGTCCCTTCTCGGCGTCATGGCCCACCGGCCTAGACATGTCAAAGGAACGGCTGATATCCGCACGCCGGCAACGAGCCTCGTGGGACTCGATCGATTGGCGCGTCGGGACGCAAAGAGGGTTGGCATCTACGGCTCAGGCACACAGGCCTGTTCGACTTTCATGGGGTTGACGGATTTGCGCAAGATTGAAAGCGCCAAGGTCTATAGCCCCACCCGAGCACACCGCGACGTCTTCGCCGAAAAGGTCAGCGAGCTTACGAATGTACCCGTGGAACCCGTAGCCTCACCCAGGGAGGCTGCTAAGGATGTCGATATTATCCTCTGCATGACCAACACCACGGTTCCGGTGATCGATGGCTCATGGCTGGAAGAGGGCCAGTACATCATTTCGGTGGTGGGGAGCAATATCGAACTGGTGAAAAGCGGCAACCTGGCCGCACCGCGCAGGGAAATCGACGATGAGACGCTTAAACGGTGCACGCGTCTCATCGCTCTGTCCAAGGAGCAGGCCATCGATTCGCAGCAAGGCGACATTTACTGGCCGGTGCATGATGGAGTGATCACCTGGGACAAGGTCGTTGAGATTGCAGATGTAGTATCCGGCAAGGCCCCTGGCAGAACAAACGATAATGAGATTTTCGTTTACAAGAATCAGGGCGGGCAGGGCATTATCGATATTGCGCTGGCGAAGAGGTGCTACGAGCTCGCGCGGGAACATGGCAAGGGCCACGAACTGGGGATCCAGGCAAGGCCGCCCCGGGAGGGGTCCGGTTGGCGGACCCTTTACTGAGGGATGTGCTCACTCTGACACATGCAAGGTAAGAGTCATGGCCGATTTGTTATCTGAAGTTGCCTATCAGGAAAAGACCTTTTACCAGAGGTGGCAGGAGTCCGAGGGGCTGCCGATACACGCCGGTTTTTTTATCGCGAACCTTTGCGATGCCGACCTGGGGAATTGGCCTCGATTAGGAGCACAGGGGGCATTTGTCAATTTGGAAGGTGCCGGTCGCGCCTGCGACGCCTATCTGCTGGAACTGGAGCCGGGCAGAGGAACTCAACCTAAAAGACATCTCTACGAAGAGGTTGTTCTGATCCTGAAAGGCTCCGGGGCGACCCAGGTATGGAACGAGAAAGGCGCTCGCCACTCCTTTGAATGGCAGGAGGGGAGCCTTTTCTCGCCGCCGCTCAACTGTTGGCACCAACACTTCGCTCATGGAAAAGAGCCCATCCGCTATCTCGCCATCACCAACGCGCCCCAGGTGCTCAATCAATTTCGAAATCTAGAGTTTGTGTTTAATAGTTCTTTCGACTTCACCGATCGGTATTCATCGGACCCCAACTACTTTAGCGGGCAACGGGAAAAACCGGGGCGCATCTGTGAAACAAATCTTGTCTCGGATGTGACGAGCTTCCGTCTGAAAGACTGGAAAGAGCGGGGAGCGAACAGCACGAACATCCGCTTTGAACTGGCGGAGAATACTCTGAGCGCCCATGTCTCGGAGTTTCCGGTGGGCACCTATAAAAAGGCTCACCGGCATGGTCCGGGTGCCCATGTGGTCATTCTAAGCGGCGAGGGCTTTTCGTTGCTCTGGCCCGAGGAGCACGAAAGGCAACGCATCGATTGGAAGAAAGGCAGCTTGTTTGTTCCGCCGGAACGCTGGTTCCACCAGCATTTTAATACCGGCCGGGAAGCCTCTCGCTACATTGCTCTCAAACCCTGGGGTTTTAAATATCTCGTGGACGAGCTCTTCAAGACCGATGAGGATGTAAAGAGCGGTGGAGATCAAATCGAGTACGGAGATCAAGAACCGGAAATCCATCGTCTTTTCTTGGAAGAGTGCAGGAAGCGCGGTGCAAAGGTCAACATGAGCCCCTTCGGACTGAGTGATGAATGACCGGTTCTGACAACGTTAAAGTCAGAGGAGGATAGTGCATTGCAACGAGCAGATTTTCGTCAGTTCTACCGTGATGCTCATAGTGTCACCTGTTTATCGGATCGTGAAAAGATGCTGCTGGGGCTGGCTGTAGCCATGACCCGCAACTGCGAGCCCTGAGTGGAACGTCGCCTTGCGGACGCAAGGAAAGCAGGAATGACGGCAGAGGAATTGGATGCGGCGGTGGACATCGTTGCAGCAGTCAATGCCGGAATCATGGAGTCCTTGAATCAGAGGATCAAGCAGAAGAAGGCCTGATCTTAAACTACTGGAAGCCCGAGAGCGTTAGGCGCATTTAAATCATTCGTTTGACGCTATTAAAGCGTAGTACAGTCAGATCCTACACAGCGTAAATTTCGGTTGCCGGTGATATACTGCGGGCTGATTTCTGGACATACCGCTACATCGGCTTTGTTCCCGCTAATTAACTTCCTTGTTGCTGAACCTAAAAAGGGAGTTCCTATCATTTAATTTATGTTGACAGTTCAGATAGTACTTTATCAGCAACTTGTTGAGCTAGTTGTTTGCGCTCTTCTTCTGGAACATCATCATATAGCATAATATCTGTGTATTTATTACGTTTATTATAAATCTTAAGTGCGTCAAATTGANNAAATTGAATCATATTTTCTTTACCAATGATATTTATCATCATTCTGCCATGGCAACGCATAAAGCACCCATCTATTACAATAACTTTTTCAGCCTTTTTTGCCCAATCTGCCATAGCAGATGTCGGAGCTGTAAACATTTCTCCATGGCATCCACGCATAAATGGCTCGTGCTTTCCAACCAAATGGGCGGCCATCCTGGCAATTTCACCACGAAAACAACCTCCCTCACAAGAAATCACTGGGATTTTCTTTTCAGCAACCATTTTTTTTCCAATCACTTCTCCTAAAGGACAAACTGCTTTCGTTCCTTGTACTTCAAGATTAAAATTTTGTGCTGATCTGCCCATGATTAATCTCCTTTTTTATTGATTGACTATTTTTAATATTAGCGAGCTTGTTAAGACGGTTTTAAAATTGCAATGATCCTCCAGCTCCTTCTTGAAGCATGGCCAATACCTTATCAGCTACCTGTCGTGCCACGTCTTTTCGTTCCGCTTCCGGGACATCGTCCATCAAGTAAATATCTGCATATTTCCGGTGAAGGGGAAGAATGTCGATGTCGATCATCTTTCTTTCATCAAGCAACCTTTTTAAAATTCGGCTGTGACACTTTAAAAAACAACCTTCGATCACAATGGCCTGGTCAGCTTCCTTCGCCCATCGTGCCATAGACGAATGGGGCACACACCAGACTTCCTGACAGCATCGGGCAAAGGCCGGCACTTCCCTTGCCACTAGATTCGCCGTGAGTCGGGCAATTTCGCCGCGGATGCAAGGCCCGTCACAAGAAAAAACAGGTATTTTCTTGTTAGTTATATTCTGCTTCGCCCAGGCCTCTCCTGCGGGACAGACCCCCTTCACTCCTTCAACGGCAAGCGAAAAATCCGGGGTTAATGTATTCATCGTATACTCCAATTTCTTCCGTCATGAATGACAGACATGACAATGGGAATATAGATAACTACTTTGAGGTCTTTTGTACTCAATCCCAATTGCATTCAAGGGCAAGGGACGTGCCAAATATTTGCGCTATTTCCACGGCATAGTTCGTCGAGCCTAGGGAAGACGAACGGAAAAGCCGAGGAAATAAACTAACAAAAATAGGGGATTAACCACTTCTCATCCGTCACTTGATCGGAAGCAGAGAGCGGGTACCCATGAGGCCGACATAGGTTGAGAAGTGTTCTTGTCAAACCGTAGAAACTGAGATCAATCCATTTGCAGAAATGAGAATTGGGACAACCAAAACGGATTAACAACCGTATTTAGGGAGCTCTCTTGAATCAACAGGAGGCACCGGTAGATAGCTCCGGTGCAGGTCGCCGAGGATGGAGAATTGCAGGGCAATTATTGTATGACCGCAATGCGATTCCGATGACGTTAGCCGCTCGAGGCGCGCACGGCTGCCGCGAGGGGTCTAATGCTATTATGGAATTGACCTTTTATGGATTCAGTCTAAGCTGTCCTAAGAGGGAAATGGACCTAGCCGCTATCGCGCTGCTCATCCGCTAACGGTTAAAGCGTCAAATTGGATTGAATTCTCCAACAGCGCAATACCAATGACGGTTTGTGAAGGCGATTCTAACCATCTCACAGTTCGGGATTTCAGTAGTGGGCTGTTCAAAAACCCGCCCTAAAGCACGATGGACATTTCGTTGTTCTTATTGGCCATTGTTGGTCGTCATTGGCCGTTCCAAAATCAAATGGTTTTGCTTCGATGACATAGTGATTAGGGTTATAAGAACAATTCGATTCTACGGTAGTAGACAAATTCAAGTAAATGCATGGTCCCCAGTGTGCCGGAGAGACTGATAGGCAATTTGGGAGTTCCCAAACTACATATTAATTCTGGTGCTACGAAGCAGCTTTATTGCCTGATGTGACGTCTACTTTTGACGGTCGAGCCTTTCGCCGACTTGCCTGAGCCTGCCGCTTAGCCTCGAACCAATCTGCGTACGACGGCATATTAAGATACAGCTGTTGGGTCAGGTCAGCCAGTACACGCAGGTTGTCCGGTCTGACCCATGCAGGTTCGATGAGTTGGGCGTGCTTGCCTCCCAGCTTTTTCCAGGTGTCTTCGAGAAAAGATTGCTTAAACAACTCTGTACCTGTGAGAATGATCACCGGCGCCCGTGTTTGGCGTCTCTCCCGAAGGTATTCCCTCCCCCATGCCGCAAGTCTGGCTAAGCGGCCAATTTCCACGCTCGAAAGATCGTTCGCCTCTTTCATAGTAGCAAAAACAAGGATTGATCCGGGAAAACGAATAGCTAGTTTTTTCATGTTCTCAACATCGTCAGCCTGAAAGGCATCCTTTATGGCTTGCCTTTCGTCAGAGGTCCCGCCCCTAAAACTCTTTGCTTCACCGAAAAGTAGCTCCGTTGGGTAGTTATTCCCGAGAAGCACCTTTCGTTGGTACCAAAGAATAAAATCGCTCTCGACTTTTTCACCTGAGCTCAGTTCCAGTTCCTGACTAGCCGACCATGTTACGTCAGCTTCGTGGTGCCTACCAATAATCTCTGAGAAGAACC
>JABAOE010000624.1_pt3 | contig 24351 bp, 25 predicted proteins | sample 7062141 | NCBI WGS metagenome assembly JABAOE01 (sample SAMN14538627, study PRJNA623070) | marine sediment metagenome | biome: marine biome [ENVO:00000428]; feature: marine pelagic biome [ENVO:01000023]; material: deep marine sediment [ENVO:00002113] | place: India: Gulf of Khambhat ... | reverse complement strand
AAGGGCTCGCCCTCCTCGTACTCGACGTCGGATTTGTAGTAGATCGCGCCCATCAGCCGGGTAGCGACGAAGAACTGTTGCGTGTCCGGGTTGTACGACGGGCTGAACCAGTTGGTCGCGCCCTGCAGGCTCGGCCAGACCAGGTTGCCTTCGTAGGTCGGGTCCGTGCCGGGGATCACGATCGGTCTGCCGTTCTCGTCCAGGCCGCGCGCCCAGGTCTGCTTCGAATACTCGTTGCCGTGCAGGAACTCACCGGTCTTTCGGTCGAGCAGGTAGAAGAACGCGTTCCGATTGGCGAGCGCCAGGATCTTGCGCTCGCGGTCATTGAATTCTGCATCCAGCAGGATCGGGATCTGGTTCGCGTCCCAGTCATGGGTATCGTGCGGCGTAAACTGGAAGTGCCACTGCAAGGCGCCGGATTCGGGATCGAGCGCGATGACGGAGCAGGAATACAGGTTGTCGCCGGGCCGGACGTCGCCGTTCCAGTCGGGCGCCGGATTGCCGACCGTCCAGTAGAGGAGGTCGAGCTCCGGGTCGAACGAACCGGTCAGCCAGGTCGAACCGCCGCCGGTTTGCCAGGCGTCATTCTCCCAGGTCTCGCTGCCGGGGTCGCCGGGCGCCGGAATCGTGTGGAAGCGCCAGACCCGCTCGCCGGTTGCCGAGTCATAGGCATCGACGAATCCGCGGACGCCCGCCTCCGCGCCGCTGACGCCGATGATGATCTTGTCGTCTATCGCGAGCGGCGCCAGGGTCAGGGAAAAGCCGATATTGTTGTCGGCCACCTCGACGTCCCAGCGAACGGCGCCGGTGGCCGCGTCGAGGGCGACCAGATGCGCGTCGAGCGTGCCGACATAGACGGCGTCGTCAAGGACCGCAACGCCGCGATTCACGCGCGGGAAACCGATGTGCTTGACGTTGTCCGGCATGTCGGGCGACCAGGTCCACAGGGTTTTGCCGGAGCGGGCATCGAGCGCCGTAACCGTACTGGGCGGCTCCGTGATGTACATGATCCCGTCGACGACGATCGGCGTGGTCTCCACCAGGCCGTTGCCGGCCTGCGTCGACGGCTGCATCTGGTAGGCCCAGATGACCTTCAGATCGCTGACATTGTCCCGGTTGACCTGGTCGAGCGGCGAGAAACGCTCGGATCGATAGGTGCCGGAATACGTCAGCCAGTTGTCGGTATCCGCCGCCGCATTGACGAGCCGCTCGTAGCTCACCTGCGCGTCGGCCTGCACAGCGAACATCATCAGTATTGCCGCGATCCTTTTCATTGTTCGCTCCTCAGGCTCATCATGTAGGACACGAGGTCGTCCAGGTCCCGTTCGCTCAGCGCCGCGCCGTACTCGGGCATCAGGCTGTGTGCGAACACCTTGTCGTATTCGACCAGCTCCTCCTTGCGGAACGAGTGAACCGTGCCGCCGACATCGCGGACGACGACCGTAAAGGCATCCTCGTCGATGCGCAGTCCTTCGACGCTGGCATCCGTCGAGCGCAGGCGCACCGTCAGGTAATCCTGGTAGCCGGACGTCTGCGACTGCGCTTCTGCCGGATCAGTCAACGAGCGGCGCAGGTAATCCAGTCCGCGCTGATCGCCGACATAAGTCAGTTCCGGGCCAATGCCTTTGCCGGCGCCATCGATGATGTGACAGGCGGGACAGCCGCCGTTGGTCTGGTAGACCTTGCGGCCCCGCACCGGGTCACCCGGCATCGGTTCGTCGGCCAGCCTGCCGATCGAGCGGACGTAGCCCGCGACCCGGGTTGCCTGGTCGGCGTCCAGCGTCCAGATAGCCGGCATCCCGGTGCCGGGGATGCCTTCGTTAATGACGCCGATCAGCGCCTCGTCGTCGGGCGCATATTTGAGTCGTGGGCGGGCGAGATTCGATCCCTCGCCCCCTGCCCCGTCGATGCCGTGGCAGCGGGCACAGTGAATCTTGAACAACCGCTCGCCATCGACAAGGTCGCCCTCGGTCAGTCCGTCGAGCGGCGATTGCGCGTGCGTTGCAGCAGCTGCCAGGCACAGCAGCGCCGCCAGGATCTTGCGAATCATCGATAACTCCCCTTTCGAATCAATCTAGCAGAGGACCTGTCGCTCGGAAAGCCGGTCGAGACCGTATAATGCCGTCTTCCCTGTGCAGGATGCATGAATGTTCGAGAACGCCGAAATCGGCATCGACGATCTGCCGCAAGCCGAGAACGTCGGGCGGCAGCACATGGACCCCGGCTTGGTCAGGCGGCAGTTCGCTCGGCCTCCCTGCCCCGGTCCTGCTCGGCTGGCTTCCGCTAATCGCGAGCGTTGCCTGGATTCAATACCAAAAGATGGGCTGTTACTTCGATGAAGAGGGCGTCGTGCCGGGCTGCGGATTCAACGACATTCGGACCAGCGCGCTCCTGCAGCGCAATGTCCAGCGCGTCAGCGTGACCCGGTCGTTGGTGCAGGGACGCAGGGGGCTCGCGACGGTAATAAGCTTTTACCTGGCGTCGCGCTCGCTCCGGATGCCCGATGTCGATTACGATCTTGCGAGGACCCTTCGCAACTTCATCCTGTACCGCGTGAAAGCGAGCAAACTGGCATGGCACTGAATGGCAAAATCATCCGCACGCTGTTGCTCACGGCGCTCTGCATTCTCACTGCTGCGTGCACCGAGAACCTGGCGACCAGCCGGCCTTACATCCTGACCACGGCAACGACGGGCGGCACCTATTACCCGGTGGGCGTCGCGCTCGCGACCATCACCAAGGCGCAGCTGTACGACAGCGAAGGCATCACCCTGTCCGCGATCAGCTCAGCGGGTTCGATGGAGAACATCAAGCTGCTGCGCGACAACCAGGCGCAGTTCGCGATCCTGCAGGGCATCTTTGCGCCCTGGGCGCTCAATGGCGAAGGCCCCATATCCCGGCCTCAGCCGTGGCTGCGCAGCATATGCGCTCTGTGGCGAAACGCCGATCATTTCGTGCTCGTCAACGAGCTCGTCGAAACCGGCACGATCACCGACATTGGCTTGCTCAATGGGGAAAGATTCGTGATCGGCGCCAGGAATTCCGGCGCGGAGCGCACTGGTGATCACATCCTGACGTCGCTCGGCATCCCTTACGCGGAGCGCGTCAGCCTCGCCTACATGGGATACGGCGCAACCGCCAACGCGATCCAGGACGGCACGATCATCGGCATGAATGTGCCCGGCGGACCGCCGGTCACGGCGATCACGCGCGCCCTCGCGATGAATGGCGAGGACCTGACGCTGCTGACCTTTACTGACGCGCAGCTGGCGCAGGTCAATGCCCGCTACCCGCTCTGGTCACGCTTCGTGATCCCCGCGGGCACCTATCCGAACCAGCCGGAAGACGTCAACACCATCGCGCTGTCGAATATCCTGGCCGTCAGGGACGACGTGCCGGAGGAATCGGTTTACCTGGTCACCAAGGCGATCTTCGAGAACCTGGCCGCGCTGCATGAAATTCACAAGGCAACCCGCGACGTGACCCTGGAGAACGCGCTGGTCGGCGTCGGCGCGCCGCTGCATCCCGGCGCCGTGCGCTACTACCGGGAAATCGGCTACGACATCCCGCCGGAATTGATGCCGCCGTGAAACGCTCCGCCACAACCTGGCTGGGGGTCGCCTTCGCCCTGTTCCACGTTTACAACAACTGGTTTACCGCGGTATCGGAGCTCTGGTTCGCGGCAATCCACTTTGGTGGATTCGGCGCGCTTTGTGCGCTCGGCGCCCACCGTGTCAGTGAACGGGAAACCAGCACCGCATTCCAGCGCGCCACGGGCTATGTCCTCGCCCTCGCTGCCCTTGCGGTGCCGGCTTACCTGGTTCTTTTCGAGGATGCGCTGTACCTGCGCGAAACCGAGTTTGTGACCAGCGATTTCCTGTTTTCCGGGCTTGCGGTGTTGCTCGCGATCGAGTTTACGCGGCGCACGAGTGGCTGGTTCATGCCGGTGCTGATCGCCGTCAGCCTGTCCTACATTCTTTTCCTTGGCCGCTATGTTCCCGGCGTGTTCGCATTCCCTGGCCTGAGCCTGGAAACGGTCCTTTATCGCAGCTACTGGAGCGGCGAGGGCATGTTCGGCATGGTGGCCAACATCTCGTCGACGTTCGTCTTCATGTTCATCCTGTTTGGCGCGTTCCTGCTGAAGTCCGGCGCCGGCGATTTTATTGTCAGGGTTGCGCGCAGCGTCGCCGGCCGCTACCAGGGGGGCGCCGGGCACGTTGCGGTCATCGGTTCCGGTTTGATGGGCTCGGTCTCGGGCTCGGCTGTCGCAACGACGGTATCCACAGGCGTGATTACGATACCGATGATGATCCGCTCGGGTTTCGCGCCGCGATTTGCCGCCGGCGTCGAGGCGGCAGCATCGACCGGCGGACAGTTGATGCCGCCGGTCATGGGGGCCGGCGCTTTCGTCATGTCGAGCTACACGCAGATCCCTTACCTGACGATCATTGCCGTCTCCCTCTTGCCCGCGCTCCTGTATTTCCTGACGGTCGCATTTTTCGTTCGCATCGAGGCGCGCCGGCTGGACTTGGCAACCAGCGCCGATAACGAGGGACCGGGTGCGTGGGAGACGCTGCAGAGCGGCTGGCATTTCATATTGCCGCTGGCCGTGCTGATCGCCTCGCTCATCATTGGCTACACGCCGGTGCGCTCGGCGACTTTTGCGATCTTCGCAGTCGTCGCAGTGTCGTGGTTCACCGACACGCCAATGACGCTCGAACGCTGCATCGATGCGATACTCGACGCGCTGCGCATCATGGTGCCGACGGCCATCCTGCTGGTCGCCGTCGGCCTGGTCGTCAACGTGGTGACGACCACCGGCCTCGGCAACGCGTTCTCGGTCATGATCGTCGACTGGGCCGGCGGCAGCCTGCTACTGACATTGGCGCTCGTCGCGCTGGCGTCGCTGATTCTCGGCATGGGCTTGCCGGTCACTGCCTCCTACATCGTGCTGGCGACCCTCGCCGCACCGGCGCTTTTCGACCTGATCAGCCAGACGACGATGCTCGAGGCCCTTTCGAGTGCGGACCTGCCTTCGAATGTGCAGGCCGTCGTCAACCTGTTCGGTGGCGACCCGGTGAGGGCGCTCGCGGAGATGCCGGCGGAGATGCGGCAGCTCGTGCGCAGCGAACTGATCGATCCCACGCTCGTGACCGGCATGCTGCTGAGCGCACACCTGGTCATTTTCTGGCTCTCTCAGGACAGCAACGTAACGCCGCCGGTCTGCCTGGTCGCATTTACCGCCGCCGCGATCGCCGGAACCAGGCCCATGCGAACCGGGCTAACCTCCTGGAAAGTCGCGAAGGGTCTCTACCTGGTGCCGGTCCTGTTCGCGTTCACGCCGCTCATTACCGGCACATGGACAGAACGACTGATCGTCTTCGCATTCGCGTGCATGGGTCTGTATGCGCTGGCCGGCATCCTGCAATGGCACCTGGAGGAGAAGCTGAATGCGCTGACCGGCGCGCTGCTGCTCGTCAGCGCGGGGTTGCTGATGTGGGCACCTCTTGGAGTCACGGCGCACATCGTCGGCGGGCTGCTGCTGGTCGGAATCGTCGCCTGGCAGCGGCGTCAGGCTAAACGTTGAACCGAAAGTGCATCACATCGCCCTCTTGAACGATGTACTCCTTGCCTTCGAGGCGTAAGCGGCCTGCCTCCTTCGCGCCCTGTTCGCCCTTGCCGTCGACGTAGTCGTCGTAGGAGATGACCTCGGCGCGAATAAAGCCGCGCTCGAAATCGGTGTGAATCTCGGCAGCCGCTTTCGGCGCGGTCGCACCGACCCGGGTCGTCCAGGCGCGGACTTCCTTGGGTCCGGCGGTAAAATAAGTCTGTAGCCCGAGCAAGCGGTAGCCACAGCGTATGACGCGATTCAGCCCGGGCTCCTCGAGGCCCATCTCGGCCAGGAACTCCGCCTTGTCCGCGTCGTCGAGCACCGCAATCTCGGCCTCGACGGCGGCGCAGATCGCGACGACCTCGGCGCCTTCTTTTGCAGCGAGCGCGCGAACGGCGTCGAGATGCGGATTGTCTGCGAACCCGGCCTCGTCGACGTTCGCGATGTACATGACCGGTTTCGCAGTGATCAGGTGCAGATTCTTTATCTTGTCCCACTCGGTCCAGTCGAGATCCAGCGCGCGCATCGGCTGGCCCTGGTCGAGGTGATCGCGGACGCAGAGGAGCAGGTCGCGATACGTAATGGCGTCCTTTTCCGCGGTTTTCGCATTCTTTTCCGCTTTGAGCAGCGCTTTTTCGATCGACTCGAGATCGGCCAATGCCAGCTCGGTGTTGATCGTCTCGATATCGCCTATCGGGTCGATCGCCCCGGCCACGTGCGTGACGTCATCGTTCTCGAAACAGCGCACGACGTGCGCGATCGCATGCGTCTCGCGGATGTTGCCGAGGAACTTGTTGCCGAGGCCCTCGCCTTTCGACGCGCCTGCGACGAGACCGGCGATGTCGACGAATTCCATCGTCGTCGGGATCGTCTTCTGCGGCTTCACGATGTCGGTCAGCACGTCGAGCCGCGGATCCGGCACGGGCACGACGCCGACGTTCGGGTCGATCGTGCAGAACGGATAGTTCTCCGCCGGAATCTCCGCCGCGGTGAGCGCATTGAACAGGGTGGACTTGCCGACATTGGGCAGGCCAACGATGCCACATTTAATTGCCATAGTGATTCAGTCTTGCGTGTGCAGCTTCTTCATCGCGGCCTCGAGACCGTCATCGATCAGCGCAGGGAGCACGTCGGCTGCCTCGTCGACATTCCTGAGCATCGCTGACTCGACGTCGCTCGACGCCTTTTGGAGCACATAATTCGTCACCTGGTCCTTGTGCCCCGGATGGCCGACGCCGATGCGCAGCCGCATGAAGTCGCGACCGCAATGCTTGATCACGTCACGCAGACCGTTGTGACCACCGTGACCGCCGTCGAACTTGAGACGCACGGTGCCGGGCGGCAGATCGATCTCGTCGTGGGCAACCAGCGACGTACGGGCGTCCAGCCGGTAATAGTCGAGCAACGCCCGCATCGGCTTGCCGCTCAGGTTCATGTAGCTCTGGGGTTTGGCCAGCCAGACGTCACTGCCGCCGATGCCGATCTTGCAGACGTCGGCGTCGAAGCGCTTTTCGAATTTGAACTGGCCGTTGTAACGGCGCGCCAGCTCGTCGACGAACCAGAACCCGGCGTTGTGCAGCGTCCGTTCGTAGCGGGACTCGGGATTTCCGAGCCCGACAACGATGCTCAGGTGCGTACTCATCCGCGGATCATGCCGCAAAGCCAAGCGTCATTGCGAGGAGACGAAGCTGCTCGCAATGACGGGATACTCAGCCTTCTTCCTTGTCGCCGTCGCCGCCGGACTCGCCACCTGCTTCCTCGGCTGGTGCTTCGCCCTCGGCAGGCGCTTCCGCCTCCTCGCCTTCGGCCGCTTCGCCCTCGACTTCCTCGACCTCTTCCTCCACCGGCGCGACTTTGATGTGCTGACAGGAAACGATCGCGTGGTCGTGCTCCGGTCCCTGCGCCAGCTCTGGAATCTCGACACCTTCGGGCACTGTGATATCCGACAGGTGCAGCATCTCGTTGAGGCCGAGGTTTTCCACGTCTACTTCGAAGTACTCGGGCAGATCCTTCGGCAGGCAGCTGACCTCCACGTCGTTCATGAGCTGCATTATGGTGCCACCTTCCAGCTTGACGCCTGCAGCGACATCGGTGTTCAGGTAGTGAATCGGCACATTCATCTTGATCTTCTCGTCTTCGACGATGCGCTGGAAGTCCATGTGCATGATGAACGGCCTGGCCGGATGCCGCTGGATATCCTTGACGATCGCGGCCTGGCTCTTGTCGCCAACCTTGATATTAAGGATGCTCGAGTAGAAAGACTCTTTCGCGAGCTGCTGGACGACCCGGTTGTGGTCGAAAGCCAGTGGCCGCGGCGGGCGGCCGGCACCATAGATGATTGCGGGGACTTTCCCTTCTCGACGCAGGCGGCGGCTCGCACCTTTCCCCTGGTCCTCACGGATTTCCGCAATCAGATCGAAATCTTCACTCATCAGAGCTCTCCTGATTTAACGATAACTGATTGATATTTCGCGCTTTTCAGCGGCCCAATAAAAATCCCGATCGCGACCAACCGGGATTGGGGCGCGAATAGTAGCCGATAGGATCAGGGGTGTCTATGGCCGCCGAGCTGGTGCTCGCGGCGGTGATGATCGTTGTCCTCGATCGCCTGCTTCTCGGAAGCAAGCTCGGGCCAGGCCGCAAGGCTTTTTTCGACCGCAAGTCCTTCCAGCGCAGCAAGCCAGTGATCGTAATAACGCAGGCCGGTGTCGTACTCGCCCCGCGCCTCGGCGTCACTTAGCGCCGCGCCGAGCGCGTTCGCCCATTCCTCGCTCGATAGTTCGCCGGACTCGATCAATTCGACCACGACAGCAAACGCCTGCGCCTGCCAGGGCTCGGCAAAGACCGGGCCATCCTCGTCACGTGGCAACAAGGGAAGATCGGCAAGTTCGGCGGCACGTTCGCCGGCGCTCATGCGCCCACCGGCTCGAGGTGGATTTCCCAGAGCTCCGCATTGATGCGGTCATTGGCGTTGCCGCGATCGCCCCACAATTCTCGCGCCGTGAACGTCACTGTGTAGAGATGCTGCTCGCCCGCATCAGCCGGTTCGTCGTCCTGGAACCGGTGCACGCCATGATGTTTCTGGATGACGCCTCGCTTGCCGCGCGTGTATCGCGGGCAACGCGTATGTCCCGCGGGATGATTGTTCCAGACGATCACGTGGTCACCGATTTCGAATCTCGGCTGGGTCGTCGCCGGCCTCTCATGGGAATCGTCGGCCTGAATGAATGCCACGACTTCTGCGGGCGTTGCCGGTACGAAATTTTCAACATCGACCGGCGACAACGGGCCATTGGGATTATCGAGCTCGTCGCGTGTCGTCAGCCCGCCTCGGATCGTGGACACTTCCTCTGCCCACAGCCATTTTGCGTAATACGGCATGGCCAGATAGAGCTCCGGCGGAATGCGCTCGATGTCCGCACGGGTCCCGCCCGGGTATCCGGGAATCCGCTTGCTCCAGACGGCGAGCGCCAGTCCCCAGACTTCACGCTCCCACTCTTCGTGAAGCGGGAAATCCTGGTCCCGCTCCGGCAAGGTAAAGCCGTCCATGCCCCCCAGATCGTGGATCGTGTTCATGCGAGTTTCTCCGCGCCGATCATCGAATCGCGAGTGACGAGTGCAGCGAGTTCATCAACGGTCATGGCGGCGGTGCCGGCTGGCCGCTCGGGGATAACGAGGTAGCGAACTTCGGCAGTGCTGTCCCAGACCCGTACCTCGACATCGTCGTCGAGCTCGGTGCCGAATTCCTTCAATACGCCGCGTGGATCGATCACCGCCTGAGCGCGGTAGGCCGTGTCCTTGTACCAGGTCGGCGGCAGGCCGAGCACGGGCCACGGGTAGCAGGAGCACAGCGTGCAGACGACCAGATTGTGGACCTTCTCCGAATTCTCGACGACGACCAGGTCCGTGCCCTGCACGCCCGCGTTACCTTCCTCGCGGATGACCGCCCGTGCGTCGTCCAGAAGCCGCTGCCGATACTCGGCGTCGGTCCAGGCCCGTGCCACCATCCGCGCGCCGATGTGCGGCCCCACCTTGTTTTCATAGAAATCGACGACGGCGTCCATCGTCTCGGGATTGACGAGGTTCTTTTTGACCAGCACCGAAACCAGCGCCTTGGTTCGCAAGGCGTAGTCGGACTGGCTGTGCGCCTGTTCGTCCGCGCCCTGCGCGCTAGCGGGCCCGGCCGCGGAACCGGCGACGACGCCCGACGCGGCCAGCGTCGTTTTGCTCAGGAACTCCCGCCGAGAAACCTTGTCGTCAGGCATGACACGCCTCCCCTTTCAGAGACTCTCCCGTAGGCTGCAGATTCTACCCGGATTCCGGCAGCGCTGTACTCGTGTACATGTTGGCCGACGCTTTCCAGGCGCCGTTGCGCTTTTCCCAGCTCATCAGGCAACTCATTGGCAGCGTCGAATGGCCCGCGGGCGACTCGGTCACCAGTTCAAAAGTCGCCCACGCGGATGCCAGGTCGCCGGCGTCACAGCCGGACCACTCGAGCCTCGTAATCTGCACATCGGTAAACGGTACGGCGTCGAAGAATTCGGCAAACAGGGCCATGATGTCGTCGATGCCTTCGACCGGATCGGCGTTGGGCGGCAGCCAGACCGCGTCCTCCCAGATCAATTCGCGCACCGCGTCGAGGTCTTTCATACGCTCGGCCTCGACCATCCGGTCGCAGGCCGCGCGCACCTCATCCGAGACTCCACTCATTCAGTCAACCACGGCGCCGGCGACCCTTCGACTTGCCGGAGGGTCGTTACGGTCCCGGCATCGAATCCCTGGCTGGTCAGCGTCAGGGTGTCGCCGTCGACGCTGAACTCGTACGACGTTTCGTTGTCGGGCCAGGCATTCATGTAGGTCGGCACTCTCGCAACGTATGCGCGCGTCTTGAGCAGGTTGCCGTCGATCTCGTAACGGCCCGAGTTCGCGACGAAGCTGTCGTACGCGGCGACTTTTTCAGCATCCGTCTCCTCGTCGCCGGCAGCATTTGCGCGTTGCTCGTTGCCGGTCGCAAACATGATGCTGTAATGGTTTCCGGTAAACACATACAGCGCCGGTTGCGGCTGTTCGTTCGTGTTGCCGTCCGGATCGGTAACGCTGGTAGCGACCCAGGCGCCTTCAACCGGACCTGCCGCGGCAGCCAACGGCTCCGCGCTGTTCCAGATGTCGACGGCAACTTTCCATTCGCCGCCTTCCTTTTTCCACAGGTGGAAATCCCTGAGCGTTTGCGAAACCGGTTGGCCGTCCGGCCCATCGACGGTCACTATGGTGTCGGAGAGTGTATAGCCCATGTCTCCACCGGAACCCATGCCGACCACGATATTTTCGAAGCGCATGCTGAAGCCGGGCGCCGCGGTAAATGCTTGCGCAAACTCGCCCATCGCCTCGGGTCCAACGACCGCATCTGTATCGGGCGGCAACGTTATCGCGTCACTGCTATACAGACTGGTGACCGTAGCGGTGTCCGCAGCACTGCCCGCCGCATGATAGGCATCCGCTGCGGCCTGCAGAGAGGCCCGTTCGGCATCGAGATCGACCGGCGCCTGCGTGCAGCCAGCCAGTGTCAGAGCGCCCGTAAGCGCAATAAGCAAGGAATATTTCTTCACTGTTCTTCTCCTCGGATTCATAGCATGTCGGCGACGATGTCGATGGTGCCGACGAAACCGTCGCTGTCTTTTTCGAGTCTCGCGGTAAGACTGTCGACCGCGTCTCTGTCTCCCTTCACGACGGCATCTTTGTGCACGTCGACCGGGTTCGCGCCACGGCCTGCATAGGGTTCCCGCGAGAACACTTCTTTTTCCACGTCCTGCGGCAGGTAGATCTGCGTATCCAGCGTCGCCCATTCCTGGCCCGGGACGATAATGCGCGCGTGAATATGCGTCAGCCGCGGGAAATACCACCCGGGATAGATGGTCGTAAAGCTGGCAACGCCATATTCGTTCGTTTCCTGGTGCCCGCGGAGGAAGGTCTTGTCCGTTTGATCGATAAACTTGTCCGTCGGCCGCTGTGTGTCAGGATCGAAGACGATGTTGTCAAACGCCGAATAGAGCCCGCCCGCATCGCACTGCCAGATATCGACGATGCAATCGGATGCTGCCCGGCAGGAGCCGTTGTTCAACACGCGAACATTCAACCTGAGAGGCACGCCTGGCCGATCCTCGCGGATATCGGACCTGAAGACACTGCCCTTCTTGAGATACGGCCCGGCGGTTTGCCGGACCGACGGCCGACAGGCGTAGCTGATCCCGCCCCCCGGTTCCTGTGCAAACACGCCGGCCGTGTGCGCGGTGACGATTGCGCCGCCCGTGCCGGCAAGGAACTTCCTCCTGTCCATAGTTCGCGCCTCCGGTTTACGAGGTAGGAATAGGAGAAAGCTTAGTACAGCTTGATTATTCTGCAGGGAGCCTCAATCCCACTCGACCCAGAGTTCCTGCGGCCCCCGGAACTGGACGGTCTCGACCGGCATCAGGTCCTGGTCTCCGGCGAGGCGCATGCCGGGCAGGCGCTTTGCGAGCTCTTCGAGGATCACGACGAGCTCGAAGCGCGCCAGCGGGGCGCCGAGGCAGAAATGGCGACCGAAGCCGAACGCGATATGGCCGCGCGCGTCCTCGCGACGGATGTCGAAGTCCTCGCCGTGGTCGAAACGTTCTTCATCGCGATTGCCGGAGGGCAGGAAGCACAGAATCCGCTGGCCTGCGGCAATCGGCACGCCGGCGATCTCCACATCGGCCTTCGCCAGGCGGCGCCAGGCGACGACCGACGGCCGGAAGCGGAGACACTCCTCGACGGTATTCGCGATCAACGACGGATCGGCGACGATGGCGTCCCAAGACGCCTTCTCCTGGAGCAACGTGAGGATTGCGTTGGCCGACATGTTGGTCGTCGTCTCGTGGCCGGCAAGCAACAAACCGAATACGACGTTATTGACGTCCTCGATCTCGATATCGGCATCGTCACCGCGCATCGCCAGCATATCGCTCGGCAGATCGTCCTGCGGCGATTCGATGCGCTGCTGAACGAGGTCGAGGCAATAATCCCAGTAGTCGGCGATATGACCGGCCGCGACGAGCTGCTCCTCGACGCTCGGCTTGCCGAACGACAGCACCAGCCGGCTGTCGGCCCAGGTCTTGATCTGCTGCACATCCTCCTCGGGGACACCGAGCAGTTTGAAGAGCACGAGCGCGGGCAATTCATAGACCATCTGCGCTACGAGGTCGGCACGCTTGTCCGCTTCGAAGCCGTCCACCGCATCGTTGACGAGCTGCCGGATGTAGGGTTCGAGCTTCTTGTTGCGCCGCGGTGAGAACGCCGCCTGCGCGACCCGCCTCACCGGCGCATGATTCGGATTCTCGTTGTTGGATAGTGTCGGCCTCGGAGAGAAGCCGCGCGTCTTGAACAGCTCGACGACTTCCGGCGCGACCGGGCGCAGCGGCTGCAGCGTGATCTCGGAAGAGAATCGGTCCTTGTCCCCGAGCACGGTCTTGATGTCGGCGTACTTCGAGACCGCCCAGTAATCGATGTCCTCGAGATACACCACGGGTGACTCGGCGCGGGCCTTCTGCATGACCGCTTCGAGCTGCTCGTTCGACAGGTGGAAGGTGTCCGATAACGCGCTGACCGGGCATTGGTCGGGCGACAAATTGCCGAATTCCGAGCCCATCTCAGTCCACGTACAGCGAACTCACCGATTCTTCGTCGGATATCCTGCGCATGGTCTCGGCGAGCAGTTCCGCTGTCGACAACTGGCGAATCTTGTCGCACTCCGCAGCCTCTTTGCGAAGCGGGATCGTGTCGGTCACCACCATCTCATCGAGATCCGAATCGGTAATACGCGACACGGCCGGCCCGGACAGTACCGGGTGCGTAATGTATGCGGCGACGCTGGCCGCGCCGTGCGCCTTCAGCGCACTCGCCGCATGGCAAAGCGTGCCCGCCGTGTCGACCATGTCGTCGATCATCACACAGTTCTTGTTTTCGACCTCACCGATGATGTTCATGACCTCGGACTGGTTCGCGCGGGCACGACGTTTGTCGATGATGACGAGATCGGCGTCGTCGAGACGCTTGGCCAGGGCCCTGGCGCGGACGACGCCGCCGACGTCCGGCGAGACGACGACCATGTCGTCGTATTTCTGCTTCCAGACGTCGCCGAGCAGGATGGGCGACGCATAAACGTTGTCGACGGCAATATCGAAAAATCCCTGGATCTGGTCAGCGTGCAGGTCGACCGTCAGTACGCGATCGACGCCGGCGACGCCGATCATTTTTGCCACCAGCTTGGCCGTGATCGGGACGCGGGACGCCCGCGGCCGGCGGTCCTGGCGGGCGAAACCGAAATAGGGGATGACTGCCGTAATCCGCGATGCGGACGCGCGTCGCGCGGCGTCCACCATGACCAGCAGCTCCATGAGATTTTCGGCGGCCGGCGGACAGGTGGGCTGGACAATGAAGGTCTCGCGACCGCGGACATTTTCGAGGATTTCGACGTTGATCTCACCGTCGCTGAACCGGCCTACCTGGGCCTTCGCGAGCGGCACGTGCAGTACCCGGGCGATATCCTGCGCAAGCTGTGGATGCGCGTTCCCGGAGAAGATAGCCATTGTTGCCGGATCCACGGCGTAGCCCCCTTTCTTATGCTGGTTTCTTGTTGTTCGACTCGGTCGGCGGGGTGGCTGGGGTGGCAGGATTCGAACCTGCGCATGACGGGATCAAAACCCGTTGCCTTACCACTTGGCTACACCCCATTCGTCCTCGCTACGCGCACGCCGGCACGCCTCCGTGCGCGCAATTGTGAGGGGCACCCCCGGAGCTGTCAAACGGACTCGGCGTTACCTGAAAGTCCACTCGTCGATAACGAGTCGCACCCGAACATCGCCGGATACGGCAGTCAGCCTGCTGGGCATCGGTTGTCCGCCGCCCTCAGCGTACTGGCCGATGGTCACGTCCCATGCACCTTGCTGGAGGGCGGTCAACTGGCCATTGTCATTGAATTCGACCGCGGACGGCGACGAAGGATCCGGTATGCCGAGCGCCCAGTAGCGCAGGCTGGTGACCGGGATCGTCCAGCCGTAGCGCAGGCGCAGATCGATTTCCGCGTCCTCGAGCTCGGTCACCACGCCGTCTTTGTCGGTCAGGCTTACTTCCCGGCCGTCGCCATTGACAAACACGGTGCCGACGCCGATCGGACCGCTGATCCTCGCCCGGTAGACGATGCCGTCCTGCCGCCACCAGAGCTTGCCGTTGAAGCCATCGTCCCCCGCACGGAGCCCGATTCGGCCGGAAAACTCCCATTCGTCGGTTTCTGCGAGGACCGCTTTGCGGGTTTCCCAGCCATAGAGCTCGGGCAGCATCGTGCCGCCCGTACTTGCGCAGCCAGCGGCGATGGCCAGCAGGCCGATGGCGATCAGGATGTGGCGCCGCATGCAGCTCGCCCTCAGGGCGACGCCGGCATCAGGCGATCGCGGACGTCCTCGAGCAGCTCGTCATCGGGGAACAGCAAAGTAGCGTCCTCGAGCGCCGCCTTTGCCTCGTCGCGGCGTTCGAGCATCCATAAGACCTCGACGATGTGCGCCGCGACTTCCGGGTCCCGCAGTTTTTCGTATGCCGTCTCGAGATATCCCAGCGCCTCCTCGTAACGGCCCTGGCGGTAGAGTACCCATCCCCAGCTGTCGATAATCGCGGCACTCTCCGGATCGAGTTCCATGGCCTTGCCGATCAGCTTCTCGGCTTCGTCGAATTCTTCGGTCCGGTCGGCGAGCGTATAGCCGAGGGCGTTCAGCGACATGGCGCTGTCGGGCCAGCGGCGCGCCGCGGTACGATACTGCGCAATCGCGTCATCGAGCCGGTCCATGCGCAGCAGCAGTTCGGCCCGACCGAGGTAAAGTCCTTCGACGTCCGGGCGGTAAGCCACCGCCCTGTCGTACTGTTCGAGCGCCTCATCGTAACGCTCGACGCTGGCGAGTACCTGCGCCTTTACCCTGACCATGTCGACCGCGTAGTTCGGATTGACCTCTGCAAAGCGATCCAGGTACTGCAGCGCGCGTTCGTACTCGCCCTGCTGAGCAAGAATCCCGGCCGCCCTGCTCTGCGACAACACGGCATTGCTGCCGCTCGTGACCTGCGAGTAATAGCGCACGGCCTCGTCCTGCTCCCCGCGCTCGTCGGCGATTCGCCCGAGGTAATGTAGGGCATCCATCCGGTAATTACCGGTTGCCAGCAGGTCCTCGAAGTCCGCCCTGGCCGCATCCAGCCGGTCCAGGCGGAAATTGATGATCGCCATCAGGCGCAGCGCGTCGGTCCGATAGGGCTGCTCGAGCAGAATCTGGTTCACCTGGCTCAGCGCATCGTCTTCGCGGTCGGCCGAAACCAGCATGATGGCCAGCTCCAGCCGGGCTTCCGGATCCGGGTCCGGGTCGTCGCCGACGAGACGCGAGGCATAGTCGATCGCCGCGTCCTGTTCGCCCTGCAGCAGCAGCGAGCGAGCATAGACGAGATGGGGTTTGACCCATTCCCTGTCGATTTCGATGGCTGCCTGGGCCCGTTCCGCCGCTTCCTCGAATTCGCCGGCGTCAAGCGCGAGCACGGCTACGGCGTAATGGGCAAAGGGCGATTTTCGGTACGGCCGGGCCAGCTGCCGCATCACCTGGTAGGCATTGTAGGAATCCTCCCGCGCCAGCAGCGGCACGAGACGCAGCAGCTGCTCGTCGACCGGTTCATCGCTCTTCTCGAGCAAGTTCTCGAAACTCCGCCGTGAATCCCGTATCTCCCCCGCTCGCAGGTAGATCTGGGCGACATAAAGGAGCGCCTCATCATCGTCCGGCTCCAGCGCCAGCCAGCGCTCCGCCGCCTGCACGGCGTCATCGGTGAATTCGTAGGTGTAGGCGATCCGGGTCGCCGTTTTCGCGACCTCCGGGTTGTCGCTCAGACTCGCGGCGATGCGGTATTCGCGGGACGCATCCTGGTAGCGATCTTCATCGAGCGCCGCCTCCGCGGCGAGAATATGATCGGCAGCCGCCTCGTTTTCCTCGTCGGCCAGGGCGGCTGCGCCCAATGACATAAGCCCGATCCCGCAAAGCAGGATGCACGCAGATTTCAGATTGTCAGTCAGGATCGCCAAAGTATTGGAGTCCATCATCCCGATGAGCGGATTTTCGCTGTACGTGGTGAACACAGACAAGGAACTGCGTCATCAGTTCGCTTATCATACGCGTTGATTTGCACCCTGGATCCCCAAACCGACGATGCCGCTCTTCATTCTCGGGCTGAACCATAACACGGCACCTGTGGAAATACGCGAGCAGGTCGTGTTCGAGGGAGACGAGGTCGACCGCGCGCTCGGCGCGGTGACGGGGCTCCCCGGCGTCGCGGAAGCCGTGGTTTTGTCGACCTGTAACCGCACCGAATTCTACGTCGAAGCCGACGAACCGGGCCTGGAGACCATTCGCGAGTGGCTGCAAGCTGAGCGGTCGCTCGCCGGCCAGGCGGCCGATGCGCTGTTCTCGCTGGAGCGTGAAGACGCGATCCGACACCTGTTTCGCGTAGCCTGCGGGCTCGACTCGATGGTGCTCGGGGAACCACAGATTCTCGGTCAGCTGAAAGACGCCTTCCGCCAGGCCGAGCAACGGGGTTCTGCCGGGCCGCAGCTGAACCGGCTGTTTCATCATACTTTCTCGGTCGCGAAGAAAGTCCGCACGGATACCGAAATCGGCTCGAGCCCGGTCTCGGTCGCCTATGCGGCGGTCAACCTGGCCAGCCAGTTCTTCGCCGGTTTCTCTCAGCATACGGCGCTGCTGATCGGCGCGGGCGTAACGATCGAACTGGTCGCGAAGCACCTGTATGCCAAGGACATCGGCCGCCTGTTCGTCGCCAATCGCGACCTGGCGCGCGCGCAGAAGCTCGCGAGCGCGTTCGACGGTTTCGCGCTGCCGCTATCGGAACTCGCGGGCACGCTGCCCGAAGCGGACATCCTGATCAGCTCGACGGCCAGCACGGAGCCGGTCGTATCGCTCGAACAGATGCAGTCGGCCATCAACGCCAGGCGCCGGCGACCGGTGTTTGCCGTCGATATCGCGGTGCCGCGGGATATCGATCCCCGCATCGGCGAGCTCGACGACGTCTACCTGTACGGAATCGACGACCTCGACAAAGTCATCCTCGAGGGTCAGTCGAGCCGCGAAGCGGCCGCCGTCGATGCGCAGCGGATCCTCGACGACGAAACGCGCCGCTACCTGAGCATCGAACGCTCGAAAGAGGTGGCGCCCATCATCACCGCGCTTCGTGACCAGGCTGACGACATGCGGGAGCAGGTGCTCGAGCAGGCGCGCAGGCGCCTCGCCAAGGGGGCCAGCAATGAAGATGTCATCGAGTACGTAAGCTCGGCGCTGATGAAAAAACTGCTGCACCAGCCGAGCGTCCGCCTGCGGGAAGCCGGCGAGCAATCCGACAAGGAGTTCGTGCGCGTCGCGAGCGAGCTGTTCGGCCTCGACGAGGACGACCAGGCGTGAAGGCTTCGATCAGGAACAAGCTCGAGACGACGCGGGACCGGTTCGAGGAAATCTCGGGTTTGCTCGCGGACCCGGATGTCATTGCCGATCAGAACCAGTTCCGCGACCTGTCGAAGGAATACGCGCGCCTCGAACCGGTGATGAAGCTCTTCGAGCGCTACGAATCGCTGGCCAAAGATATCGCTGCCGCCGAGGAAATGGCCGCTGACAGCGATCCGGAAGTACGGGACATGGGGCAAGAGGAACTCACGACCCTTACCGAAAGCCGCGACGCGCTGCAAGTCGAGCTGCAGAAGTCGCTGATCCCGCCGGATCCGCACGACGACAGCAACGTGTTCCTCGAGATACGGGCCGGGACCGGCGGCGACGAGGCGGCGATATTCGCCGGCGATCTGTTCCGCATGTATTCGAAGTACGCCGAGACGATGCGCTGGCCCATCGAGATCATCAGCGCACGCGAGGGCGAGCACGGCGGGTACAAGGAAATCGTCAGCCGGATTTCCGGCAGCAACATCTACGGCAAGCTCAAGTTCGAATCGGGCGCGCACCGCGTCCAGCGCGTGCCGGCGACCGAATCGCAGGGGCGCATCCATACCTCGGCTTGCACGGTCGCCGTATTGCCCGAGGCCGACGAGATCGAGGAGATCGACATCAATCCTGCCGATCTGCGGGTCGATACGTTCCGCGCCTCGGGCGCGGGCGGCCAGCATGTGAACAAGACCGATTCCGCGGTGCGCCTGACCCACCTGCCGACCGGCATCGTCGTCGAGTGCCAGGACGAGCGCTCGCAGCACAAGAACCGTGCACGCGCCATGTCGCTGCTGCAGGCGAAGTTGCTGGACGTAGAGATCGCCGCCCGCGAGAAAGAAGAGGCGCAGACGCGCAAGCTGCTCGTGGGATCGGGCGACCGTTCCGAGCGGATCCGCACTTACAATTACCCGCAGGGTCGGGTCACCGACCACCGCATCAACCTGACGCTCTACAAGCTGACGGAAGTTCTCGAGGGCGATCTCGACCAGGTCATCGAGCCGCTGATCAGCGAGTACCAGGCCGACCAGCTCGCGGCGCTGTCAGCGTAAGCGCGCCCGCCTACATCTGCTTGCGCAGATAATTCAGTACGTCCGAGCGGGTAATCAGGCCGAGGAATTCGCCCCCGTCCATGACTGCCGCATACGGTCGCGCCGACAGCATGGCGACCAGGTTGTGGATACTGGTGTCCTTCTCGAGCTGTATGAATGCCGTCTCCATGGCCTCGCCCACGGGCGCGGTCATGAGCTCGGGTTTGCCGAACGCGAACTGGATGATCGTATCTTCGGTGACGACACCGACGAGCTCACCTTCGTGCATGACCGGAAGTTGCGAGAAGCCGGCGTTGCGCAGTCGATTGTGCGCGGTGGTCAGGATGTCCGTCGGGCCCACGGTAATCGTCGCCCGCTCGCCATGCGGCCGGCCGATCAGGTCGCGCAGGTCGCCGTGCGGCTCGCGCTGGATGAAGCCCTGGTCTTCCAGCCAGAAATCGTTGAAGAGCTTGGACAGGTATTTGTTGCCGGTGTCACAGGCGAAAGTCACCACGCGCTTCGCGTCGCTCTGTTCGCGGCAGTATTTGAGCGCCGCGCTCAGCAGCGTGCCGCTCGATGAGCCGGCCAGCAGTCCCTCTTTCCTGAGCAACTCCCGGGCGGCGCTGAACGACTCGGCGTCGGAGATGCTGTATGCCTTGGTCGCGCCCGTAAAGTCCGCAATGTCCGGAATGAAGTCTTCGCCGATACCCTCGACGAGCCATGAGCTGCTTTCTCCGAAGGAACCGGTATTGACGTAGTCTGCGACCACGGAGCCGACCGGGTCGGCGATGATCAGCTCGGTCTTTGCTGAATGGGCCTGCAAATATTTGCTGATGCCGCTGACGGTGCCGCTCGAGCCGACCCCGAGCACGATCGCGTCGACGTCGCCGTCGAGCTGCTCGAAGATCTCCGGCGCCGTCGTCTGTTCGTGGGCGAGCGGATTGTCCGGATTGCCGAACTGGTTGATGAAATAGGCGCCTTTCTCTTCGGCGATCCTGCGGCCGAGGTCCTGGTAATACTCGGGATGCCCCCTGCCGACGTCCGATCGGGTCAGGATCACCTCGGCGCCCATCGCGCGCAGATTAAAGATCTTCTCCTGGCTCATTTTGTCCGGCAGCACCAGGATCAGTTGATAGCCTTTTTGCGCAGCGACCAGTGCGAGACCCAGGCCGGTATTCCCCGCCGTGGCCTCGACCAGCGTATCTCCCGACTTGATGTCACCCCGTTTCTCCGCCTCCTCTATCATCGACATGCCGATGCGGTCCTTGATCGATCCACCCGGGTTCATCAATTCGAGCTTGAGGAACAGCCGGCAGGGACCCGTGTCGAGCCTGCTGACCTCGAGCATCGGCGTGCGGCCGACCATTTCGAGCGTATTGGAGAAAACCTGCATGTCGATTACGGTAGTGATTGCGGACGGCGCACATGGTACGCGATGGGGCCCGCCCTTTGAATGAATATCTCCGAATTGACGAGGCGCTCGAACGCGCCGTAGAGCGGCTGAGCGGCGCGAGCGACAGCCCGCGCCTCGATGCGGAACTGCTGCTGGCGCGCGCGCTCGACGTGCAGCGCAGTTACCTGTTCGCGCATCCCGAGGACCAGCTGGACGCCGGCGCCCGGGAGCGCTTCGAAAAGGCCGTTGCGCAGCGCCTCGACGGCATGCCGATGGCCTATATCACCGGCGAGAAGGAGTTCTGGTCGATGCCGCTGGCCGTCAGCCCGGCAACGCTGGTCCCGCGGCCCGAAACCGAGCTGCTGGTCGACCAGGCATTGCTGCGCATCCCCCGGAAAGCCGAGTGGGCGGTCGCCGATCTCGGCACCGGCAGCGGCGCGATCGCGCTGGCGATCGCCAGGGAGCGCCCGCTGTGCCGGGTGACCGCAACGGACATCTCGGAAGACGCGCTGGCGGTGGCCAGGGTCAATGCCGGGCAACTGGCACTGCCGAATGTCGAGTTCCTTGTCGGGGACTGGACCGAGCCGCTCGCGAGCCGGGCATTCGAACTCGCCGTCAGCAATCCGCCCTACGTGGCGAGCGCCGATCCCCACCTGGCGGCGCTCAAATACGAACCCGCTGCCGCGCTCGAGTCCGGCGACGACGGCCTCGATGCGATCAGGCAGCTTGCGAATTCGGTGGGCAAAATCCTGAAACCGGGGGGCTGCCTGCTGCTGGAACACGGCTTCGACCAGGCCGACAGCGTCGCCCGGATCCTCGCCGACGCCGGCTGGTCGGGCATCGTAACCGTCAACGACCTGGAAGGCCGGCCCCGGGTTACGGCGGCGACGCGCCCGTGAGACCGATATACTGCCGATTCCACTCAGAAAGGAACCCGCAGTGATTACGATCTCTACCAGCCACGGCGACATTGTCGTCGAATTGTTCGAAGACAGCGCGCCGATTACCTGTGAGAATTTCCGGCAATACGTTGCCGACAATTTCTTCGACGGCACGATCTTTCATCGCGTCATTCCCAACTTCATGATCCAGGGAGGCGGATTCACGGCGGACATGTCGCAAAAAGCGACGCGCGAGCCGATCAAGAACGAAGCCGATAACGGCCAGAGCAACCTTCGCGGCACGCTGGCCATGGCCCGGACCCAGGCCGTCGACAGCGCCACGGCGCAGTTCTTCATCAATCTGCGCGACAATCATTTCCTCGATCATGGCGGCCGCGATTTCGGCTACGCGGTTTTCGGCAAGGTCGCCGATGGCATGGACGTCGTCGACGCGATCGCAAATTCGCCGACCGGCAATAACGCCGGACATGCAGATGTCCCCGTCGATCCGGTCATTATTGGGTCTGTCCGCGCCGATTGACGGCCGTTGCGGACTGCCACATGAAAGCTGGCGATTAACTGAACCAGGCTGGAATCACGATGCGCAACGTAAGCTTTGCCGCCACCCAGATGGCCTGTATCGAAGATCGGGCTACGAATATCGAACTTGCCGAACGGCAGGTGCGTGACGCCGCTGCGCGTGGCGCACAGGTCATCCTGCTGCAGGAACTCTTCGAGACGCCTTATTTCTGCAAGGACATGAAGGAGGACTACTTCGGGCTCGCTCACGAAGGTGCTGACAACCCCCTTGTTCGACAATTCCGGGCTCTGGCGAAGGAGTTGTCCGTCGTCCTGCCGGTCAGTTTTTTCGAGCGCGCAAACAACGCCTATTTCAATTCCGTTGGCATCATCGATGCCGACGGCGCGCTACTGGGTATCTACCGGAAATCACACATCCCGCATGGACCGGGTTACCAGGAGAAATACTATTTCAGCCCGGGCGACACGGGATTCCGCGCCTGGGAAACGGCGTATGCCCGTATCGGGGTCGCGATATGCTGGGACCAGTGGTTCCCGGAGGCCGCCCGCAGCATGGCCTTGCAGGGCGCCGAAGTGCTCATGTATCCGACCGCGATAGGTTCAGAACCGGATTTCCCGGACATGGATTCGTCCGGCCACTGGCAGCGCGCGATGCAGGGGCATGCGGCGGCCAACTGCGTGCCGGTCGTTGCCTCCAACCGGATCGGCATTGAACAGGGCGAGTCGTGCGAGCTAACGTTCTACGGCAGCTCGTTCATCACGGACGGGTCGGGCGCCAGGGTGGTCGAATCAGATCGCGATAGCCAGGACATCATCGTCGCCGAATTCGACCTCGACGAGCTGCGGCACACCCGGAGCTCGTGGGGCCTGTTCCGCGACCGGCGGCCGGACCTCTATGGTGAACTGCTGAAGCTGGACGGCGGCGCGACGGAGTCGTGAGCGGGGAAGCCTTCCCGACCGCCGCGTCCGCCGGCTTCCACATGCCGGCGGAATGGTACCCGCATGAACGCTGCTGGATGGCCTGGCCGTGCCGCAGGGACTTCTGGGGCGACAGGCTTTCCGTGACGCGCGAAACCTACGCCGATATCGCGAACGCGATTTCAACATTCGAGCCGGTCGTCATGCTGGCGCCGCCGGGCGATGTCGAAGATTGCCGGCAGCAATGCAGTGGCAACGTGACCGTACTGGCAGTCGAACTCGATGACTCCTGGATGCGCGACAATGGACCGAATTTCGTGCTGGACGGGTCGCGCAACCTGGCCGCGTCGATCTTTCACTTCAATGCGTGGGGCAAAAAGCACGAGCCCTGGGGCAAGGACGCGGCCGTGGGTCATCGCGTTGCGGAATACCTCGGCATCCGCACCTTCTCATCGACAATCTACATGGAAGGCGGCGGGATCAACGTCGACGGTGAAGGGACGCTGCTGGTTACCGAGCAGAATGTACTCATCGACAATCGCAATCCGGGCCTCGAAAAGCAGGAGGCAGAGCAGATCCTCTGCGCTGCGCTGGGTGTCGACACCGTCATCTGGTGTCCCGGCGATCCGGACGATGCGGAGACGGACGGGCACATAGACGGCATCGCCTGCTTTCTCGAACCCGGCCGGGTCCTGGTCGAGACCTGCCCGGCAAGGGGCACGGCGCGTTACGACAACATGCAGGCAAACCTCGAGGCAATCAGCGGCGCGCGCGATGCGGCCGGACGTGAAATCGAGGTCGAAACGATCGAGGAGGCCTATGAAGCCGAGCGGCAGAGCGACATCTTCGCCTGTTCCTACATCAACTATTACCTCGCCAATGGCGCGATCATCATGCCGTCATTCGGTATCGATCGCGATACGGATGCGCGCGACACGCTGACGCGGCTGTATCCGGACCGCGAGATCGTGCAGGTGAACGTTGCGAATATTGCGCTGGGGGGCGGCGGCATTCACTGCATCACGCAGCAGCAACCGGTTTCGAACACAAATTAGCTTACGGGCGGCAGGCTGGCGGCAGCCACTTGGCGACCAATACGGCATCGCCCGTGCATGCCCATGAAACGCTGCCCTGGTTGTCCGTGGGCGTCATGGTCAGGGTCGCGCCGAGGATCTTGGTATTCACGTCATTGCCATAAGTCACGACGATGAGTCCGCCCGCAGTCACCTGTACCTGGGTAACGTACTTGCCGACGATATTGCCCGGCGCTTCGATGCCGGCCGTCGCATTGTCTGCCGGAAAGACGCCCTGGTCCTGGTAATACTCGGTGACGGCCGACTTCGCGCCCGAGGCGAGACTCAGACCCCCTGCCACCTGTGTTCTCACCGAGTAATCGAGATACATCGGCACGGCGACCGCCGCGAGGATGCCGATGATCGCCACCACG
>JABAOE010000147.1_pt2 | contig 24355 bp, 28 predicted proteins | sample 7062141 | NCBI WGS metagenome assembly JABAOE01 (sample SAMN14538627, study PRJNA623070) | marine sediment metagenome | biome: marine biome [ENVO:00000428]; feature: marine pelagic biome [ENVO:01000023]; material: deep marine sediment [ENVO:00002113] | place: India: Gulf of Khambhat ... | reverse complement strand
CTTTTCATGGCAGATGGAAAGCCCGTCCTGGTCGTTATTTCGGGCGAGAAAAAGGTGAATATGAAAGAGCTGAAAAATGTTCTTTCGGCCAGAAAATTGAAGTTTGCCGGAGAAGATGATGTGCGGGAGAATACCGGCTTCGGTATCGGGGCCGTTTCCCCCGTTGGGCTGCCGGAACGTGTACTCGTTATGCTCGACAAAAGTCTCCGGCAGTTTGAGAAAATATATCCGGCGGCGGGGAGTTCGAACAACATGTTCGAGTCGACCTTCGAAGAGCTGAAAGATCTGACCGGTGCCCGGGAAGTGGATCTCTCACAGGACTTCTGACGCTGCCGGTCCGGGGTGACCGTGAAAAGAAAGGAATACATTCCCTATACCGACACCTGCTTCGCCTGCGGGGATGACAATGAAGCGGGAATGAAGATCAAACTCTTCGAGGAGGGGAGCAGGGTCAAGGCTGTTGTGTCCATCGGGCGGCATCTGAACGGATACGAGGGGATGGTCCACGGTGGAATCATCTGCGCCCTTCTGGATGAGGCGATGATATGGGCTGCCGTCGTTTTCGGGGAAAAGAGGACGATGTACGTAACAACGGAGATGAGCATCAAGTATCTTGCGCCCGTCCCCGTATCATCGGAGATCTCCGTTTCCGGCTGGATCAGGGATGACAGGGGAAAGGTCGTTCTCTGCGAAGGAGAGGTTGAGCGTGAAGGCAGGATCCTGGCGAGCGCGGAGGGAAAGTTTCTCGCTCTGGGAAATGAAAAATTAAAAGAGATTCATCCCCATCTGAGGTTCGGCCGCTGCGTGAAATACCGGGATTTCATAACCGTCTGACGGGGGAGGTGGATGAAGCCTCTATACATCGTTTTGTCGAGCGATAGGTTGGGAGAGGGGGAAGAGGAGCTGGGCAAACTTCTCATGGGCAACTTCCTCAAAATTCTCGGTGGGGAGGGCGGCCCTCCCTCTGCGATATTCCTTATAAACAGGGGCGTATACCTTGCCACCGGCTCATCCGTGGCAGTGGATTTCCTGGTACATTTGCGGGAGCAGGGGGTCGGCATTTATCTCTGCCAGACCTGCGTTGAGTTTTACGGGATTTCCAAAGAGCTTGCCCTCGGTGAGATTTCCGGTATGGGCAAGCTTGTCGAAATGGTGACAACCGGGAGGGTTACCTTCATCTGAACCTAGATGAGGGAAGGAAAAGGGCATGAAATATTCTACAGGCAAGGTCGGCAGGGTTCTCGTTGCCAGGATGGATCACGGGGAAGACATACTCCTTTCATTGAAGGAGCTCTGCAAAAATGAGGGAATCGAGTCAGGGTGGATTTTCCTTTTCGGTGCACTGGCCAGGGGTAAGCTGGTCCTCGGTCCCGAAGAAGAAAAGGTACCCCCTTCCCCCGTGACAAGGGATTTTGATGGCCCCTATGAGGCTCTCGGAACCGGTTCCATAGCGATGGATGAAGGAGAGATATCGATCCACATCCACTCAGCCCTCGGATCGAAAAGCGATGCCCTCTCCGGCTGCATAAGGGACAGAGGTGAGATTTTTATTGTCATAGAGTGCCTGATACTCGAAATCGAGGGGTTCGGGCTCGCAAGGAAGATGGACCCGCTTGTAGGGCTCAAGCTCCTCGATTTTTCCTGAAGGGTATGGGTTCCGGTAAGTGGATCATAGCTGCTATTGCACTTTGCGCAGCTTTTTTTATCGCAGCGAAACTCTGGAGCAGAAAGATGGAAAAGGGACTCGTGTTTTTCCCTGAAAGGGATATTTACGTGACGCCGTCCCACTATGGCCTCGAGTTCGAAGACGTCTACTTCCAGACGGGTGACGGGGTAAGGCTTCACGGATGGTACGTGGAGGGGAGGGGAGACAAGGTAATCCTCTGGTTTCACGGCAACGCCGGCAATATCGCAGACAGAACGGAGAATCTCAACCTGCTCGTTCAGCTCGTTGGCGCCTCCGTTTTCATTATTGACTACCGGGAATACGGAAAGAGCGAGGGCGAGATTTCAAAGGCGGGGACTTTTCTCGATGCAGAGGCGTCGTATGAGTATCTCGTTAAGGAGAGGGGGATCGAGGAGGAGAAAATCGTGCTTTTCGGCAGGTCCCTGGGAAGCGCACTTGCCGTGCATATCGCATCGAAGTTTCATCCCGGGTACCTGATCATTGAATCTGCTTTTACCTCGTCAGATGACGTCGCCGACCTCTACTACCCCTTTTTGAAACATCTCATGAAAACGAGCGCAAATTACCAGACGGCAGACCTCATCGGGAAAGTCGCTATACCCAAGCTCATCGTTCACGGTGAGAGGGACGAGATCATTCCCCTCTGGATGGGCGAAAGGCTTTACGAGCTTGCCCCCGAGCCGAAGGAGCTCTATGTCATTGCGGGAGCCTCTCACAACGACACGTATGTCGTGGGGGGAGATGACTATTTCAACAGGTTCAAGGCTTTTATCGAGCGATAATAGCGACGGCATGGTGTTTTCCCTTTTAAAAAGGGTCAATTTAGATTTTAATAGTTCATTATCCCTTTTTTTCCTGGGGAGAGAATGGAGAGAGAAAGCAGGCTGGGCCTTTTTCTCGTTCGGCACGGCGAAGCCAACCCGAAATCTGTTGACCCGTCGAGGTCACTCTCGCCGCGCGGGCAGGAGGAGGCCGCCTCTGTCGGATCGTTTCTTTCCTCTTTGAAGGTAAAACCGGACCAGATTTATGCAAGCGACAAAATACGGGCGATCAAGACGGCGGCGATAATCTCCGGGTTCCTGAAGTTCGATGAGGAAAAGATCATCGTTTCGGACGCTCTGGGGCCTGAAGCAAACCCCGAGGACGTGGCCAGCCTCCTCTCCCGGAACGATCCGGGAGGAACAATAGTTGTTGTCGGGCACATGCCCTCGATCGGAAGATTTGCGGGCCATCTCATAACGACGGGGCGGGAAGCCGTTGTGTCGATAGATTTCGATACCTGCGGTGTTGCGTATCTTGAGGGAGAGGATGTTCTGGAACCGGGAAGCTTCGTGCTGAAAGCGCTCGTTTCACCGAAAATAATTTGATTTTCAATGACGACTGAAGGAGGCAGGCATGAAAAGGGGGCTTGACGCGATATTCAAACCGGATTCAATCGCCGTTGTTGGCGCTTCGACGAATCCGGAAAAGCTCGGCTACCAGATACTGGAGAATATCATCAACGCGGGCTTCAAAGGCACGGTATATCCGCTCAACCCGAAGGCAAAGGACATTCTGGGACTATCCTGTGTCAACGACCCTGACGATCTGCCCGAGGGAATCGACCTGGCAGTGGTGATAATTCCCGCGGGGGTCGTACCGGCAACGCTTGACAGGCTGGGAGAAAAGGGGGTGCGCTCAGCCATAGTTATCACCGGGGGATTTGCCGAAGCCGGTGACGAAGGGGAGAGACTCCAGAAACAGCTCGCAGAGATAGCGGAAAAAAGAGAGATGCGGGTAATTGGGCCGAACTGCCAGGGAGTGAACTACGCGTACCACAACCTCTGCGCCTCCTGGCCCCTCATAAGATTGCGCGGCGATATGGCGATCATCTCACAGAGCGGAACCGTGGGGGCCGCCCTCATCGATTGGGCTTCGGAGGAGAGAATCGGTTTTTCTGCGTTTGTGAGCATGGGAAACCGCGCGGATGTCGACGAGGCGGAGCTCATCGAATACTTTTCGGAGGATCCAAGCACCAAGGTGATAACGCTCTACATAGAGGGAGTTAAAAGTCCCGAGCAGTTCCAGAGGTCCCTTCAAAATTGCGGAAAGCCCGTCGTTATCTTCAAGGCGGGAAGGACGGCGCGGGGAAAGATTGCAGCGGAATCACACACAAAATCCCTCGCGGGACGGGATGAAATATACAATGCGCTGTTTAAGAAATACGGCGTTGTCCGGGCCCTGGATATCGAGGAGCTCTACGACTATTCAAAAGCCCTGGCTTACCTGCCCGAGCCGAAGGGAAATAGAATGCTGATCGTTACCAGCTCGGGGGGGGCGGCGATCATTGCTATCGATGCGGCGGAGGAGCTCGGATTTCTCGTCGACCCGATCAAGCCGGCAGTGGCCGAGGAGATCTCCAAGGTTATCCCGCCTCATTGCATTACGGTCAATCCCATTGACCTGACAGGCGATGCGGATGCGGCAATGTTCAAGAGGGTCATGGATATGGCGGAAAAAGATTACGATATCGTCATGCCTATTTTCGGCGATCCCGTTCCCGGCGCCGTTGATATCGTTTCCGCTGATAAATGCCATCTCGTTGCCTACCTTGGCGGTGCCGATGTCGAGCGCGAGGAGAGGGTAAAGATGGGGGAGCGCAAGATCGCGGTCTTTCCCACACCGGAGAGGGCGGTCAAGGCCGCTTCTGTTTACCTCAAGCTGGGGAGAATACCCGAGACCAGGGAATCCTTACCCCACGGGGAAGAGAAAGCGGCGGGGAACATGCTCACTCCCGTCGACGCTTTTGCCCTTCTGGAGAGATACGGCATAGCCGTCTCTCCCTATTTCAGGGTCACAAAACACGATGATGTGAGAAGATACGGAGATGCCCTCGGCTACCCGGTGGTGCTCAAGGTAAACTCATCCGAAGTCATTCATAAATCGGACGAGGGGGGAATCGTGTTGAACATTCATTCCGCCGATGACGCGCTCCGGGCCTTCGACGAACTCTGCAACCGCTTCGATTCCAGGGGAGTGAGTTATGACGGTCTTCTCGTCGCCCGCCAGATGGAACCGGGAACGGAGGTCATGCTCGGGGTAACGAGGGACGAGCAGTTCGGGCATGCCCTGGCATTCGGCCTCGGTGGAATCTTCGTGGAAGTCTTAAAAGACGTTACTTTCCGAATGCTGCCGCTGTCAAAGGAGGGCGTGATCGACATGATCGGGGATCTGAGGGGAAGGAGGGTTCTTGAAGGAGTGCGCGGCAGGCCCCCGGCAGACGTAGACGCCATAGCCGAGCTCGGCGAGCGGCTCTCTCGACTGATCGAGGAAAACCCTCGCATCAGCGAACTCGATCTGAACCCCGTTGCTGTGTACGAGAAAGGACTGGTCGTCCTGGACGCACGGGTAATTCTCTAGGACCACGGTCAGCCGAGAAAATCTGTAAGTTCCGGCACGGTAAAGCCGGAATCCCTGAGCCCCTTCTTCACGGCAGCCACGTCTATCGTTGAGATCCTGATGAAGGCGACGTAGCCATCGCGGAAGGGGGAAAGGACGAGACTCTTGACATCGAGGCCCAATTCGCCGATCCGTTGAACCAGGGACTTGAGGTGATCGCTCTCCTTGCCGAGAATGACCTCGATGCGGACGCCGAGCTCCTTGATGCTGAGCGTATCGATAAATGCGGTGAGAATATCCAGTTTCGTAATGATCCCGACGAGCTTCTCCCCCTCGACTACCGGGAGGGCACCGAACCGCTTCGCGTGAAAAATGAGGAGGGCGTCTTCTATCGTATCCCAGGGGCTTACCGTGATGACATCCTTCACCATGATCTCCCCTACGTTGCGATCCCTGATAATCATCTCTCCGTTTTTCCCCACCGAGGATTCTTCCAGGGTGGAGTTTCTGATATCCGCCCCCGATACGATTCCCACGAGGTTCTCTCCAACAACGACGGGAAGGTGTTGGATAGCGTTCGTCTTCAACAGGTGGTTTGCATGTTTCAGGGAGTCACCGGGACTTACCGATACCACCTCTTTGGTCATCCTTTTCCCGACATACATAGTTCGCTCCTCCCCTGAAGGGTTTTGAGGTGTGCAAGAATTGACGATGTCAGAGACGCGCTGTTATACCCGCCCTCGAGGACCGAGACGATCCGGCCCTCGCAGTGCTTATCGGCTATCTCACAGACCCTTTGCGTCATGTATTCAAATGATAGTTCCGAAAGGTCGAGCCCCGCTATGGGATCGTCTTTGTGGGCGTCAAATCCGGCTGATACCATGATGAGGTCGGGCCTGAAACCTTCTATTGCGGGAACGACTTCCCTTTCAAATGCCTCCACCACTTCGCTGTCAACGGAGTGGGGTTTCAAAGGCACGTTCAGGGTGAATCCCGATCCTTTTCCCTTACCTCTGTCCATCCTTCTTCCCGTACCGGGATAGCAGAAAGTGGGATGTTCGTGGATGCTGCAGAAAAATGTCCTATCATCCTCGTAGAAGATATCCTGGGTTCCGTTCCCGTGATGGACGTCCCAGTCGAGGATGAATATCCTCTCCACGCCGTAGACTTTTCTGGCGTACCGGGCGCCCACGGCGACGTTGTTGATAAAACAGAATCCCATGGCATAGTCGGACCCGGCGTGATGGCCCGGAGGCCTCACCATGCAGAAGACGTTCTCCACCCTTCGATTCAACACTGCGTCGACACCGGCCATCACCCCCCCAACTGCCAGGAGAGCCGCATCGTAGCTTTCACGGGAAATCGAACAGTCCCTCGTTTGAAACTGGCTCTTCCCTTGCAACACGCTCTGTCTGAACTGATCCAGGTAGTGGGGGAGGTGGACTTTTTCCAGCATCTCCCGGTCGGGGAGATAGGGATCGAGGAAAACCAGGCTGCGGTGAAGCTCGTTTTTGTTGATTGCTCTCAAAACCTTTTCCACCCGCCTCGGGGTCTCGGGATGCCCCGTGCGCGTTCTGTGGAGGAGACAGTCGCTGGAATAGACAAAACCCGTCCTTCTCGGCGTGTTCGTGTATATTATTTTGAAGCCGTCCCACGGGTCCTGGGTGAGCAGGAATGCCTTGCCGAGAGGAAAGTGGTGCACCTTTGGGTAGTGGTCGTCCCTATCCAGGGAATAGTAGCCATCTTTGTTGCTGTAGACGGGAACGGCAACGTCCCTTTTGAAGCCTGCGAAGTCGTACATGTGGTTCAGGCGGTTTAGTTCTGCATCGGTGACGGGGAGATTTCTCTCCAGAACGAGAGCACGCATCCTCTCTTTCTTTTTCTTCAGCTGGGCCTTCTCGAGGCAGTCAAACCCCTCCTTTGCCCAGTAATACTTTCCCACCGAAAGGGAGGCTTTGAGCCTGAACTGGTGAAAGCCGATGTCATGGAAGAGCTTTTCGTAGTATCGAAACAGGTCGGATGCATACCCGGAACTCTGCTTTTCCAGCCATATGGTGTCGATATACATGACTTTCAGCCTTTTCCGTTTCAGGTAGGCCCAGATGCCGAATGCCTCGTCGAAGAGGGTATAAAAAAAGAGGGTCATTTCTCCGATCGACCTGTCTCCATGGAAAATCTGCGTGTTGTAAATGATCCTGTCTCTGCCGAAGAGGAGCATGTTCTCCCTGTGTTCGAAGCCGCCTATGGTAACGGACAGCATCTGGAAAAAGCTGTCCGGGGAGAACTGATTGTCAGATATTTTCGCCCAGGTAGACATGAGCTTCTTTTTCGGCGGAGTTTTCGAGATGAGGAAACTGCGCTTCGATCCGCTTTTTTTCAGCACTTCCGGATTGATCTCCGCGCCGAACAGTTTTTTCCCCGCTATGAGGGTTTCGAAACCTTTCAGGATGTCGCTTCTCTGGGGCGGGCCTGTGAAAACCTCACCGGTCAAAGGATATTTGGGGCCTGCGTCGACCATAGCTCCGGTTCACCTTAGAAAGGACAGGTGCAGCCTTATGGAGCGAAGCGCGTGAAGACGTAATCGTTGTCCTTGACGTTTGCCTGATGGCACGGGAAGCAGGTTGCGTAGAGCTTTTCGTCGCCAACGGGTTTTCCATCCACGAATCTTCCGAATCCCCAACCGCCCGTTGACGGGTATTTCTTCGAATCCTTCACCATGAATTCCTGTCTCTGGGGCGCTCCGGGGACCAGGGCTGCCTCCCACTCGCCGCTTTTTACTCCCTTGTACGCCAGCTTTGCGAGTATTGCGCCGTCGGGGTAGGGCCGGATGTTGTTCATTGCCGCATCGGCGGCGATAGCATTGCCGAGGATGAGCCGTATTTCATCCTTGTCCGTCCTGTAAGAGGGGGCTATGACCGCCCAGGTCCTGTACCCTTCGGGAACGGTCACTCCCGTTACAGCGGCGGCTTTTTCGCCCCCCGCCGATGCCATTCCTCCAAGAGATGAAAACAGGATGAATGTGAAAAGCAGGGTTAGGCAGAGAAAAAGTGAAATGTTTTTCCTTGCCATGTTTTCCCTCCTTATACAGCTTTTTTTGCTGTTCTCATTTTATCACGCACGTGTACTAAGGTATCGTCTTTAGAAGCCCGGTCCAATCCCCTTCAGCAAGGCTCAGGGACCGGCTGTTTTTTTCGGTGCGAAGAAAGTCCTCTCGAAGGTGAGAATTAGCTCTTTCTTCTGGTTGAATCCTTTCGTTTCAACGGAGACGACACCCATGGTGCTCCGGCTCTTGGAATCCCTCTTGTCCGTTATCCTGCTCTCCGCGTAGAGGGAATCACCGTGGCAAACGGGCTTTAAAAACCGTATCCGGTCTATTCCCAGGTTGGCCGCGGTTTTCCCCGAAAGGTCCCGAACAGTCATGCCGTATACGAGGCAGAAGGAAAAGTAGCCGGTCACCAGGCGCCTGCCCCACTCGGTGCCCTTTGCGTAGTGCTCGTCGAGGTGGAGGGGATGCTGGTTCATGGTAAGGAGGGTAAAGAGGGTATCGTCGAACTCGGTGACCGTTCTCCCGGGAAAATGTTTGAAGATATCCCCCACGGTGAAATCCTCAAAGTACCTTCCAAAGCTCTTCTCGCCGTCGTGTATCATCTTCTTCTCCCCGTTTCTACTTGCTCGGTAGTTTGTTGATACATTATGCCAGGAATGCTTGCACGTCTCTTTGAAAAATGCGAGGCGAGCCCGTATTTTGGTTCAGATGTCGAGGATAACCGTGGCATGCCATCCTTCGCTGGTCTGGCGAAGTGCGAAGCGGTGAAGGGTTACGGCCTTCACGTCGACGGTGAGCTCGTGTCTCACCGGGTCGATTTCCTCACCGTAAGCGTCGCCGGAAAGGAAGAAAGTATCGTCCTCTTTTCTGATCCTCACCGCAGACACCCGTAAAAGGAGCGTATCGGCGTCCTTGTAGAAGATAAGTTCCTGGAGCGTTTCAAAGAGCAGCATGTCGATCTCTTCGGCACTGACATCAATTGTTCTGCGCTGAATGGGGGCAATTGAATTAAGCTCCTCCACCATGACGTTCATGGTGGCATCAGCTGCGGCGACGAAGGTTTCTTCAAGGGTTGCCCCCCATGCCTCGAAGGCGATGTCGGCAGTTGCTATGTCCTCCAGGTATCGGTAGGGCACATCAATCCTCGCACTGATGGAGGTCGTTCAGTATATTCTCCATCACGGCATCGAGATTTTTGCCGATGAACACGAGGCGGGTCCCACGGGTGCTGAACTCGTCGAGATCGGCTCGGCCGATCACATAGTTGAAGAGGTAGGATCCGTCGTGAAACTGCACGAAGCCCTTGGCACGGTAGACCGAAAGGGGAAGACTCGATATCACCTCTTCGAACTTTTTCCGGTCCATCACCCTTTCCGTGGTGAAAGTACAAGAGGAAAAATGATCGTCCCCTGACGATGGGCGAAAGTCGAGACTCCTTCCGGAGGTCAGGCCGAAAAGGAGGTCCACATCGACCCCGCAGCGGACCGTTTTTAGGATTTCGGCCCTGTCATTGTACTTACGTACTTCATCGATCACCCAGCCAGCCTCTTCTTCCGATACCAGATCCGTCTTGTTCAGGAGCAGGATGTCGGCTGCCTGAAGCTGCGTCCTGGCGGTGTATCCCACCCGGGGGTAACGCACGCTCGTATAACAATCGACGATGCAGATGACGCTGTCGAGTCTGACCATCGGCACGTTGTCCTCGACTTCAAAGACCAGGGCATCTGCCTCGGCAACCCCGGTAGCCTCAACGATGATGAGTTCCGGTGAAGCCATCTCCAGTATTTCTTCGATGGCGGCCTCAAATTCACCCGTGAGGGAACAGCAGACGCACCCACCTGCAAGCTCCACCATCTGGATGTGTTCACCCTGAATGACCTCGCTGTCGATGGCAATTTCACCGAACTCATTCATGAGCACGGCGATTTTCCTGTCCGTTTCGGCCAGGATTCTCATCAGGAGCGTGGTTTTTCCGCTGCCGAGTGACCCCGTTATCAGCGCGATGGGAGTTCTCTGGCTCATACCTATCCCTTGATGTTTCCAATGGGAACGAAGCGGACAACCCTCTTGCTGATCCCGGCCAGCTCGGTTGCCGCGATGACCTCGTCTATGTCCTTGTATGCGGGACCCGCCTCCTCGGCGAGACCGGAATAGGAGACGCTGCGCACGTAGATGCCGCGCTGTTCCATCTTTTTCTGCAAATCACGGCCTCGAAACAGCTTCTTGGCTTTTCTGCGGCTCATCGTGCGTCCGCTCCCGTGAGCCGTGGAGAAAAAGGTTTCCTGCCCTCCTTCCACTCCCGCAAGAAGGTAGGAACCGGTTTCCATGCTTCCCCCTATGATAACCGGCTGTCCCGAGCTTGCATATAAATCAGGCAGCCCCTCCATGCCGGGGCCGAATGCCCTCGTTGCGCCTTTCCTGTGGACGAGGATATCGCGCTTTTCTCCGTCGATGACGTGTCTTTCCAGCTTGGCCGTGTTGTGGGCCACATCGTATACCTGCCGCAGGCCCAGGTCGAGCGGTTCCTTCCGAAAGATATCTGAAAACACCTCCCGTATCCGGTGCAGTATGACCTGGCGGTTTGCAAAAGACATGTTGATTGCACACTTCATCGCAGCAAAGTATTCCTGCCCCTCGTGGGAGTTAAATGGTGCACAGGCCAGTTCCCGGTCCAGGATCTTTATGCCATATTTTTTTTCCATCACCTTCAGAAATATCTGCAGGTAATCCGTTGCGACCTGATGGCCGAATCCGCGGCTTCCGCAGTGAAACATGATGACCACCTGGTTGGGGATAGAGATGCCGAAGGTCTTTGCCAGCTTTTCGTCGTAGATGAATTCGGGTTTCGCTACCTGGATCTCCAGATAGTGGTTCCCCGACCCGAGTGTCCCCACCTGCTTGAACCCGCGCAAAACCGCCCTGTCGCTTATCTTGCTCGCATCTGCCCCGGGAATGCATCCCCCCTCCTCCGTGAGCTCGAGGTCCTCGTCCCACCCGTATCCGTTTTTCACGCACCACCTGCCTCCCTCCTCCAGGAGTTCGCGAAACTCGTCGTGGGATATCTTTAAAAAACCCGTAGAGCCGACTCCTGCGGGAACACGCTCGAAGAGCCTGTCCACGAGGAGGCGAAGATGGGGTTTGACTTCCTCATGGGTGATGTTTGTCAGGACGAGCCGCATGCCGCAATTTACATCGAACCCTATTCCTCCGGGGGATATGACTCCCTCTTCGGTATCCATGGCAGCGACCCCACCGATGGGGAATCCGTATCCCCAGTGACCGTCGGGCATGCAGTATGCGTACTTCTGGATACCCGGGAGGGTGGCGACGTTCGTTACCTGGTCAAATACGCCCTCGTCCATCTCGAGAATCAGTTTTTCCGTGGCGTAGATTCTCGCCGGTACGCGCATGCCGGCCTTGTAGGCGGGTGAAATTTCCCAGACGGTATCCGATATTTTTTCAAGACCCTTCGGTAGAGACATTTTCTTTGTCCATTGCCTTCTATTCTTCTATTGTACCCTCCTTGGCGTCATAATTTGTTCGTTTTCGGGTGCTTTGAATCTGGCCGGTCTTTTTGTGTTTTAAAACTCTCACCGGATATTCTGGTATAATAAAAAATGTTTTTTCAGGGAACGCGTTTTTGGTTTCTCGTGCTCGTATGTCCTTTCCCGCATGTTGAAGTGAGGTGAATATCCGCATCAGGCGGAACGTAGATACAATAACAGACGAAGCAGCATAAGGAGAAGCGTATGAGACGGCTAACCATTATCTTTTGCCTCCTGGCACTCGTTCTCGGTGCCGGCGATGTTTTTGCATTCGGCGGGAGCGGGTGTGCTGAAGGGTCCTGTCGGGACTGCCACAGCCTGAACAAAAGCGAGGCGGAAGAGCTGCTGAAGAAGTACGTTGACCGGGTAAACAGCGTTGATTACGCGGAGGTCCCCGGCCTGTGGGTTGCTGAAGTCGAGAAAAATGGGCGCAACTACCCTCTGTACATAGATTTTTCCAAGTCCTATATCATCGCGGGAAGCGTCGTCCGTGCAGGGAGCGGCGAGAACATAACGAGGAAACTGTACAAGAAGTTCAACAGGGTCGACGTTTCGAAGATACCAATCGACGATGCCCTGGTTCTCGGGAATACCGGCGGGAAAACGAAGGTAATCGTTTTTACCGATCCAAAGTGCCCTTACTGCAAGAAAATGCACGATGAGATGAAGAAGGTTGTGGCGAACTCCCCCGACGTCGTTTTTTACATAAAGCTCTATCCCCTCAAGATGCATCCCCAGGCCTACGGTATCTCGAAGAGCATAATCTGCTCAAAGTCCATGCGCATGCTCGAAGACAGCTTCGACAACCGGCCCGTTCCCGAACCCGCATGTGAGACTTCCGTCGTCGACAATACGCTGAAGCTGGTTGAAAGCCTCGGGATAAACTCGACGCCAACGATGGTTTTACCGGGGGGAACCGTCGTGTCAGGATACAAAACCGCAGAAAAGATCCTGGAGGTCATTCGCAAGGAGAAGGTGGCAATATCATCGCAGAGGTAAAGACCCCTGCAACCCGATGTTCCAACAGGTCGTCGGCGTACCCGGGTATTCGAATAATATTCCCCTTTGACCGAGATTTTCCCTTCTGTTTCCTGTCGATGTAATCTTGACTGATTGCGCCCATTTGGCTACATTTGCTATAGACTGAATTACCCGTTGCCACAATTGCAAACCCTTAAGTGTGCTTCTCCCTGACTATGAGCCCGCTATTTACCACGATAAATGGCTACATAGCACTAGCGGCGGTTGTGATAAACCTTGTCTTCGCCGTGATCGTGATAGCGCGTACTTCCAGGAACAGGATTTTTCTCACCTTTTCCTTTATCTGCATCTCCGTCGGGCTCTGGAATTTTGGTGACTACATGGTGTTTGCAACGGGGAACCAGCTATGGACGCCGGCCGAACTGGGGGGAAGCACCTGGAAGTACCTTTCATCGATCGGCTCTGCAATGGCCCCGGCATTCATGTTTCACTTTATAAACGCCTTGTTAAGTGTCGATAAAATCAATAAAAAGTGGATAATCGTTGCATACGTATTTTCCGGTGTGCTCGCGATCAGTGTTCCCTTTGAGCAGGTAAATTCTCTGACGAGAAGGCTCATAGGGGGCATGACCTGGAATATCGGGTTCCTGGTTCTTCTTTTTCCGTTTATCCTCTGGGGTATCCTTATGGTCGTCAGAGGCATCCAACGGTCAGAATACGATGATGAAAAGAACCGGCTGAAGTATCTTCTTTTCGCTTCCGTTATTGCCTTCTTTGCAGGGATGACGGACCTGGTCCAAAAAGTGAGCGTCCACGTTCCCCCCCTTGGCCATGCCGGCAGCGTTATGTTTACCTCGATACTTGCCATCGGCGTATACAGGCACCGGAGGGCCTTCGATGTTCTCTCTCAAACCCGGAGGAGACTGGACCTCTTGCGGGAAATGGCGGCCGGCATTGCCCATGAGATAAGAAATCCTCTCAGCTCGATAAAAAGCGCATCGATCCTGCAGGCCAGCGCGTTAAAGGACATCGAGCAGCCGAAAATACGGGAGTATCACCGTGTCATCAACGAAGAAGTTGAACGGTTAAATACCATACTGGGCAACTTTCAGGATTTTACGAGGCCGCTGAAGGTGGAGAAGGATTCCATAAACGTAAACGAAGTAATCCAAAAAACGATCGGGCTCGTCGAGATGGAGAAGCTGCACATGAAGATCAAGAGCTCCTTGTCTGAAAATGTCCCTGATATTCAGGCGGATCCATCCCTTTTAAAGCAGGTTTTCATAAACCTGATAAAGAACTCTTTTGAATCCTGCGGGGCGAGCGGTGAATTGGGAATCAGGACAAAACTCGATTCACCGTGGGTTAAAATAAGCTTTCTGGATGATGGCCCCGGAATACCTGCTGAAATTGCAGATCGCATCTTTGAACCTTTCTTCACTACAAAACCGGCGGGGATGGGGCTGGGGCTGGCAATCAGCAACAATATCGTCAAAGCTCACAACGGACGCATAGAGGCGAGAAACAGGTCCTCCGGCGGAACCGAAATAACCATATTCTTACCCGTGAAGTGAAATCAACAAAGAAGGGTTTCATTTACGATTGCTGTTTGCAATGCGATCATCATTGCCCACAAAAGAGAAGGGATTTTTACGTGCTTCACCTTTGCTAAATTTTTACTTTACGGGTCGGTGAAAAATGTCACCGGAAAGGAGCAATTCTTTTTTCTTCTTAGGCCAGCGTTTTACCTGGGCTTCCCGCTTGCACGCATCCGAGTATGAGTCGAAGGTTTCAAAATAAACGAGCTCAACGGGAGGGTCCCCTTTCGTAGTCCTGCAACCTATCCCTTCGAAATGCTCTCTCACTCTTCTTTTGATATCTTTCGTGGCCCCGCAGTAGAGTCTTCCGGATTCAAGTCTGAGTATATAGAAACAGGACGGCATGAGGGTAAGGTACCAGATGGCCGGGTTTTCAACAAGGAACTTTGAACCATCAGAGAAGCCGGCTTTAAGCTGGCTTTCGATCTCATTGGCTCCCCGAGGCGTACCGTTGTGGGAGCCATTTTTCAGCTTTGATTAATCTCTTGTATTCAACAACATCTACTACGAGCGGAGAGGGCTGATCCCCGGACCGCCGGGGAGAGAATCGGGATACCGGCAGTACGGGAGCGACATAGTCGATAGAGTTATATTTATCAAGCGGGCTCAGGGTCTGGGATTCTCCCTCAAAGAAATCTCAGATCTTCTCACTCTCCGCGTTGACCCTGAAACTACGTGTGCTGATGTGATGGCCCGTGCAGATGACTCTTAACTTCGGGACGGTTTCCCTTAGCCTTTGGTGATTCAGGATTTATATGTCTATATTATATTCCTTGATTTTATTCTGGAGGGTTCTTCTCGTAATCCCCAGTATCTCTGCGCACCGTGTTCTGTTGCCGCCGGTTTGTTTGAGGGTTTCGGTTATCAACAGCTTCTCGGCTTTTTTAAGTGTTATACCGGGAGGTATAGTGTCTCTGCCCTTTTCCTCATCGTCTGATTCGGTTATATTTCTTATCGATTCCGGCAGGTTATCTGTATCTATCTGTTCTGATTTGGACATGATCACCGCCCTTTCAATCACGTTTTCCAGTTCTCTCACGTTTCCCGGCCACGCGTACATCTTGAGGAGAGACAATGCCTCGTCCTTGACCCCTGTGATTTTCTTTCCTATCTTGCTGCTCAACTGCGCTGTGAAGTGCTCGATGAGCATCGGTATATCCTCTCTTCTTTCCCGTAGCGGTGGGACCAGAACGGGCACGACATTGAGGCGATAGTAGAGGTCCTCTCTGAACTCTCCCGACTCTACTTCGATCTGGAGGTCCCTGTTCGTTGCCGCGATCACCCGCACATCTACCCCTATAGTCTTATTGCTTCCCAGGGATTCGAACTCCCTTTCCTGGAGGACCCGCAAGATCTTTGCTTGGGTCGTGGTGCTCATCTCGGCGATCTCATCGAGGAAAATAGTCCCTCCATCCGCTGCTTTGAACCGTCCATCCTTTCTCCCCACAGCCCCCGTAAATGCTCCCTTTTCATGCCCGAACAGCTCGCTCTCCAGCAGATTCTCCGGGAGTGCTGCGCAATTTACCTTCAAGAAGGGCTTCTCCTTTCTCCCGCTATTTTGATGGATAGCGTTTGCCACGAGTTCTTTCCCCGTTCCGCTCTCTCCGAGGAGAAGAACGGTAGCGTCGGTTGGCGCAACCATTGACAGGAGTTCATAGAGCTCCCGCATCGGTGTGCTGCTACCGATGATATTTGAAAAATCGAAACGCTCCCCGAGGCGCTCCCTGATGGTGAGAATTTCCTCCTCCATGGATCTGAACTCCATGATCTTTCCCAGCTTTATGAGGAGCTCGTCGATGTTTACCGGCTTCATCACGTAGTCCTCTGCGCCCGACTTCAGTGACTCTACGGCTGTGCTAACGGACCCGTATGCGGTCATCATCACGATAGCTACGGAAGATGCACTATCTTTTATTTTCCTGAGCGCTGAGATGCCGTCCATTCTCGGCATTCGTATGTCCATCAGAATGCAGTCGAACGACCTTTCCGCCGCCATTTCCACGGCTCTTTCCCCATCCTCGGCTTCGTATACGAGATACCCTTCTCCCTCCAGGTTCGCACGAAGCATTACCCTGTGGCTTACCTCGTCATCCACGACGAGGATGTTCTTCTTTCTCTTGCTTTTGACCAACTTTTTTTCCCTCTTTCTCGACCGGTATCGAGATAGTGAATTGGGTTCCCTCTCCCCTTTTACTGTCCACAGAGATATCCCATCCATGCATTTCCATCACGCTTTGAACGAGGGCAAGGCCGAGGCCCGTTCCCTTTTCTTTGCTTGTAAAGAATGGATCGAATAAGCGTTCCATAACGGATTTGTCGATTCCACTGCCCGTGTCGGACACTTCGACGAGCACGAGATTTTTTTCCCCGTCGTGGCGAACCCCGATATGTACCGTTCCATCAGAAGGGGTTGCCTCTATCGCGTTAATGACTATGTTCAGAAGAGCTTGGTGTACCTGATCGGCATCGAAGTAGACCGACGGAACGTTCCCGTTCAGATTACTTTTCAGTATGACCCCCGCCTCATCGGCTTTCCCTTTCGCAATGGATACCACGTTTTTCACCGCCTCGAGGATCGAATTCCCTTTGAACTCAAGTTCTTTGGGCCTTGAAAGATTGAGAAGATCAGCAATTGTTCTATTTACCCTGTCGATCTCGGAGATCATCAGATCGAGGTATTCCCTTTCTTTCGTCGGTGCGGTGAAGTGTTTTTTGAAGAAATGGACGAATCCCCTTATTGAACTGAGGGGGTTCCTTATTTCATGGGCAAGCCCCGATGCAAGTGTTCCGGCCATGGCGAGCTTCTCCGTTCTTATCACCTTCGCTTGAAGAGATTTTATATCCCGCAAATCCCTGAGAATATACACACTACCGATCCTGTTTCTGGAACTATCGTACACGTGACTCGCACTCACCGAAATGGGTATCTTTTCGGTAATCCCGGGCATGGTTACCAGGCCCTCTAATTCATAGGCGCTCTCATCCCGCTCAAGGGCCTCGTGCACCGTGCTGTCTTCCGGGCGAAGGATATCGAAAATTCCCATTTTACCGGTCTCTTTGCCCGTAAGATTCAGGAGGTTCTTCGCGGCTTTGTTTATCGTAACGATCTTTCCGTCTGGGTCCACTGATATGAGGATACTGGGCATGTTTTCCATCACGTTGTCGGTAAATGACCGCATTCTCTCTAGAGCTCTGTTCACGAGGTAGTAATTCTGGGCCATGAAGACGAAATATATGGAAGCCGTACCGAGTGAAAGCAGGATCATTCCCATGAAAATGGCGTGGTTGATGTCCCTCTTCCTGGCAGCCTTTATCCTTTTCATGTCGAGACCCGCGACTTCCACAAAGCCCCCCACCTTCCTCCCCATCTCCATCAAGGCCTGGTCCCTCGTAATCTTGACTGCCGTCCCCTTCCGCATGACGTTTTCAGTCAATTCCCTGTGAAAGGGAATTTGGCGGGATTTTTCCCTGTCGCTATGAAATAAAATTTCCTCATCAGGAGTAACCACGTAGACATAGAGCAGGTCAGGGTCATCCAGCAAGGGGGGAGCGTGAACCGATAGGGTTTCTTTCAGGTCTCCATTTTCGCGAAGCACTCCGGCGATAGACGAATCCAGGGATCTCAGTGCCAGGCTTCCCTTTTCATGCAACGCCTCCTCCATGATCTTTTTCTGCCTGTTGAGGTTTTTCTGCGTCGAGACGATGAGGATGATCAGGAGGATGAGCACCACGGTGATGATGCTTATCGCTGGAATATAGAGCTTTGTCAAATATTTTTTCAGCATATACAAGGCTATCTCCCTTAATAAAAATATAAGATTTCCTCTTTGAATTCCAGAAGATTTATGCCTCCATTTCATATGAATGATCGAATGCCAGCGAAATTACCGAGATGATAGGGCGGTGACCGGGAAAGGGCGCTAAGGGCTGGGATCGATCCCTGATTAATTGGCGTTAAAATCAGATGGGCATCTTTTTTGCAAATCAAACGATCGTGGATTCAGAAATCTGTTATCGAGTCCTCCTCGGATTACCGCCACGATCAATTATGAGAAAAGGCATAATGATGGGCGTAAAGAAAAAAAACAGGGTGCGTCACTGGATGCTGAGCCTTGCTGGCTACTGCTGCTTCCTGATAATTGCCGGGGTCCTCACTTTATACCTCCTTGGATACATAGGTGAATTCTATGTTCTTGCACTCCTCGTTCTCTGCCCCCTGACCCATTTCTTATTGATGAGAGATCATTGATGGCTTTCCTCCCCCCCGGGGTGCGGCATGCAAATCGCCCGACGTCTGAGAAGATGTCCTGATGCCCGGGGGGATAGTTTTGCAAAACCGTTGGATACTAATGGTCGGGAGTTATAAGGCCGGGATGTAAAATTATTGCCCGAAAATCGGATGACCTGGAAAAAAATACTCACCGTAACCGTTTCTTGGAGTAAAGGGGTTAACGCCTGAAGCACAGAATGACCACGAATATCCGGCTATAATTCAACTATTTTCTTCCATGTCCAGATAATTGCAGAGAGGTGGCACGATAGGTGCTCTTAATAAAAGAAACTCGTTAAAGGAGGCAAGTGGAATGGAAAAAGAATCCCTCGGTGGGACATGGGGATTGGCATTGATCATGATCGTTCTGGCTTCGTGGATCTTCTACCGATATCTCTCACCGAAATCGTGGAGGGAATGGAAGAGTGCGGGACTGGTTCACGCGTTCATCATAGCCCTCTATGTAGAAATGTATGGTTTTCCACTCACCATATATCTTCTCAGTGCGGTCTTCAAAATAGACATTCCGTGGGTCCACGCGAACGGACATCTCTGGTCATTCTTCATCAAGGAGGGGACAGCTGCCGCGATGATCGAGATGTTTCTGGGATTTGCGGTGATATTTTCCGGCATCTATTTGATTGCGGTAGCCTGGCAGAGGGTTTACGCCGCCTCACGGGAGAAGAGGCTGGTTACCGATGGCCCTTACTCCATAATCAGGCATCCCCAGTATACAGGAATTTTTCTCGTTGTCGTGGGACAGCTTATTCACTGGCCGACTCTCATAACGCTCATCCTGTCGCCGATGATATTTTTCGTCTACTACCGCCTTGCCCGGAAAGAGGAACGGGATATGCTGGCAATTTTCGGAGAGGGGTACCACAGGTATATGGAGCATGTTCCCATGTTCGTTCCCAGACTGGATGATCTGAAGTCAATCTGGCTTCAAAGGGAGGAAGCGGCGTAGGGGGAAGCTGTCGTGCGTACATTGATTGCTCAATTTTTCAAGGGTATGGAAGTATGGCACGGACACGTTCCCGATCTGGTCGATCAACTGGCGAGCGGATGGCCAGGTCATAGAAAAATATAAATTAGAGGTTTGGAAATGGAAAGACTGGTCGTTTTACTGGACGATTATACGGCCCGGCTTTACCGGGAGACATCCTTCTGAAAAACTATCCCCTTTACTTTTCCCTCCCAACATCCCTTCTTTAAACCCCAAAAGGCCCTCCCAGAGGGCCTTTCCTGTTTTTACGTCCCCCGCCATAGGGTGTGAAATAATTTTACGCTCCACCCACCAAACAGCGAAAACATTATTCAGTTGCGGCAACCTTTTCCGTGTGACTGTTTTCCACGATTACGAGATAACCCATTGATTTTGACAGGTTACATTTTTCAGCCTCATATCCCTTCGCGGGCATAGATCGTGCACAGATGAGAAGATGATAACCGGTGATGGAGTGAAAGAAATGAAATTGATAGGCAGACTCCTCTCTTTTTGGCTCCGGAACAGCCGATGGTCGCTGTCGCTGGCACTCGTGTTTGCTCTGGTGGTAGCTGGGCTGCCGGCTTCCGGGTTCGAATACGGTGAGGTTGCAACCGGCACATCTTCCAAAAGCGTGGATAACTACCGGTTTGCCAGAGAACCGGTATATACGGATAACGGTGTGCCGGATGGAGAACTGGTCGGGAGAGACTATTTTCCCCTCTACGGTAGCAGGGAAGAGAGGATTTTCAAACCCTGGTTGAGAGTTTTCTCCACCCGGAGAAAGGTCCGGTTTTCACTTGAACCTGGATTACGGGGAAATCGGAGGGTATCACGGTGAAAATTTCCGTCCTCGTTGCTCCGCCACGATAGAGGATGCCTTGAAAAGCATGGAAGGGGTTGGGAAGGCGTCGGTTAACTATTCCCGTCGAAAGGCCCACGTTGAGTTCGATCGGAAAACGGTGACGCTGGGCAGGATAATGGAGGCTATTCGAAAAGCCGGGTTACAAGCAGGTAAAAGCTCGGTTAGAATAGGAGTCAAGGGAATGACCTGCGCTTCCAGCGTATCGAAGATCGAGGGGACTCTCACCGCTGCTCCGGGAGTAATGAGTGCATCAGTTAACCTGGCAACCAGGGAGGCAACGGTGGAATATCTCCCCACTGAAACCGATCTGGAAGCGATCGGTAAGGCGATAGAGTCCACCGGTTATCGGGCCGCAAAAGCGCCGGAGGGCGAAACCATAGAAAAAGAGGCTGAATATTGTTTTGATTCCGAAATCGGCAAATAAGAGTGGATAAGAAAATACCGATTATCTCTGCTTGATGAAAAGAGGAGGGATGATGAAGGTCACTGGCTGGCAGGGTCGGCCTCATTTTTTCAGTTTCACACGGTCACCCGTGAAAGAAAGGAGGGACAGGTGATGAAAAGACCGGTTGTTTTGGCCATAATGGTAATATCCCTTTACGGATGTTCTCAAGTACAGGTCAGGGATGTAAGAGCCACGAATGCATCGAATCTGCGAAAGCTCCAAATCGGAATGAGCAAGGGGAAAGTGGTGGAAATCATGGGGACAGGTACGGAAAAAGTAAAAGAGGAGGTTTACTACCAGGGATTTTTAGCAGGCTATCGCGAACTGGAAGTGCAAAACCCATACAGAACCGAGATTAAGAAGATCGGAAACAGAACCTATGAAGTTCTATATTACTATGCAAATGTTTTCGGAATGCGTATGGGATACTGGGATGCGAGTTACCGGGAAAGGAAAGTTACGGATAACATGTTGACGCCCCTGGTTTTCGAGGGAAATACATTAATCGGGTGGGGGTGGGAGTTCGTTCGAGAACGAGTTCTCGCAGAAGAAGATTTGACCGACAGGACGAACTGGATGCTGTGGGGGAGATAGGTAGCTTTGCCAGCCTCTGTCTACGACGGTTGCAGAGATCGCCCGGAACTGATAAGCGCTCATATTCGGTGTCCATTCATTCGAAGTGGAAGTTTCGGTACAAGTTTTCAGGGCTGTTTCTGCCCGTGGAATCCTGATATGTTCTGTATATGCTTCGTTTCTAAACCATCTGATGGATGGTATAACCTTCCATTAACTCTCCTATCGTAATAATTGCTTTTTCCCGAACTTCGGTTGGCACATTGAAAAACTTTATTTCGACTTTATTTCCTTCTTTTACCCTCAACGAAAAAAGGTCCAGGTCAATGCCAACTGAGAGGATGATCCTGTTTTCGACTACGGTGACAAAATATTTCTCCTGGATAGCCTTTATCCTCTTTTTCTCAAAATCTTCCCTGTTATATAAAAAAGAAGCCAGCGCTTCAATTGCCCCAGCGCATTCGTCTATACCAATGCGAAGCGGGTTTGCTGAAAAGTGGAATAGTGAAGGATCGGGCCAATCAACCCCGTAATAGTAGTTTAAAAAACCTGATCTTTCCCTGTCTATCCTCTCAATCTTTTCCTCTGCGTGGAGTGAGTTTATACCTTCTTTCACTATTACGTATTTCACCCTTTGCTTTAAGTTTCCTGAGACGAGTATGTCGAGGACTCCGGGAACATCTCTGAAAACATCGAAAGAGCCTCTTCCCAGTATCAGTACATTCCCGTCTACTGCGAAAGAAAGTATCGATTCTTTCAAGAGGTTTTTCCAGATTCTCAGATCGACCGTTATTCGTTCGATAATACCCGGTGCTTTTTCAGCGATGACCTTTTCAGCGATTTGTTGTCCGGCAATATCTATGAGTTTATTCTCGATTTCTTTCCGCGCGATTATCCTATAATCCAGTACTTTGGAGATTTTTTCCGCTACTTCCTCTCCTCCTGCCCCGTACTGTCTCGAAATGGTAATTACACCCATTTTTACCTCCCTTTGAGATTGCCGGTTATCTGGTACGATTAAATTCTACAAACTGTAAAAGTTAAAGTCAATAACAACTTTAATCCGGTTTGCGGTCGGTTTTTCTATCAACATTCCTATTTGGCCGACCTTTTTTTCGCCTCTTCGATCGATCCAAATTACAGGGGGAAAACATGGTAGAGATTTTAAAAAGGGATGATCAACCGCCAGCCTTTCAGAATGAAGAATCGGTAACATTATGCTCTTGCTTTCCCCGTTAGAAATCAATCATTATAAGAGACACATACAATGAACGAACCTGGAAAGAGAGTGGAATTGACGGAGACGAAGACCGTTAAAAAGCGAACCTGGTTTGGTTTAACCGGGAGCGTCACCATCGGGCCTGATTTTATGCACAAGGCCGGCCTGGAGGGCTTCGAGGTTCCCCATCCTCCCGTATTTAACTTGGTGTTACGCAAGGGATTGCCGGAAAATGCAAGGTATGCTCTGACGTTGACCCACGAATTCGGCCATTTGCAAACTGCGCCTCTCATACTGCTTTACACGGGGGTGATGCTTGCTATACATGTCGGGTCGGGCCGGGCCAGTGTGCCGGGAATTATCCTCGTCTTGATCGGTTCGCACGCTTTCTGGGAAATTATAACGGAGCTGTACACGGTTACTAGAGACTCCCGATTTTACCGCGAGTCCTATGAAACGGTAACGAGGATCCCACGGATTATCTTCTGGATCGTAACGAGCGCACTTACAATCTCGGGGTGGTTCGGCCCCGTGTAATGAAAGTTCCCCCGGTCACGGTTGAACGTGTAAATTTTTTTCCCATTCTTTTTTGACGATCGGTCAAATATTTTCCAGCAGGTGAGATCATTTTGGTTGCTCAATTTCCCTCCTATTATTATAAAAGTATTCAATTTCAACACATTACGTGCTGTATTCTGAAAGCTTGATCATCTGGCACGACCTATGCATCAGAAGAAGGTACCTTTCAAAGGAGGTGAAAAAATGACAGGCGGATGGTTGACTGTTCTGCTGATCGGTGGGTTGCTCTTCCTCATGTATCTGAACAGCGGATGCTGCGGCGGTCACGGGAAAGATAAGAATAACAGCGGAGATCACAAAAGATCCTCTCATGGACATCACTGATTACGGGATAACGACGACCGGAGGAGTGCTGATCCATTTTCTCCGCAGTTCAGATAGATGATATTTAGACAGGAAAAGGAGGTGATTTTCGTGGCGCGGTTCATGATCCCGAGGGTGGCCCACTGCGGTGAGGGACACTCTCGTCAGTCCTGGACATGACGTTAAACTGTCCACCAATTTTTTAAGAGGAGGTGTTTTTAATGCGTAATCTGAGTATAAGGTCTGTTGGATTAACTGCCGGGCTGTTTCTGAGTATCACCTATGTGATCTGTGTGGTTTTTGATCTTATCTTCCCAGGACTGGCGATGTATCCGGTCTGGGAGAGGCTCCTGCCCGGTTTCAAATGGTTGACCCTGTGGACGTTCCTGCTCGGATTCGTGGAAGCGTTCCTCTATGGTATTTACTTTGCGCTTATCGTTGTTCCCCTGTATAACCTCTCCGGCGGGAGGATCGGCGTCAGGAAAGCTAATTGAACAGGAAATTTCAATTGCGAGGAAGAGGAGAATGCCATGAAATGCCCGAGATGCAACGGTTTGATGATATATGAGAGAGACCGGGACATTATGGGAGTCTTTGATGCCGGTGACCTGCCCCCCAAAAACTGATCCAGGTGTTATGTGAGGATTTTGGGAATGATTCTTACCGAGGAGGCAGGTCATGAGCAGGAAACGATTCACCCCTGAACAGATCATCAAGAAACTCCGGGAAGCAGAGATCCTCATCAACAAGGGTCAGAATGTGGCGGAAGTTATCCGGAAGCTCGGTGTATCAGAACAGACCTACTACCGCTGGCGGAAAGAATACGGTGGTATGGGAGTGGAGCAGGCAAAGAGGCTGAAGGAACTGGAAAAAGAGAATGC
>JABAOE010005769.1_pt4 | contig 24367 bp, 27 predicted proteins | sample 7062141 | NCBI WGS metagenome assembly JABAOE01 (sample SAMN14538627, study PRJNA623070) | marine sediment metagenome | biome: marine biome [ENVO:00000428]; feature: marine pelagic biome [ENVO:01000023]; material: deep marine sediment [ENVO:00002113] | place: India: Gulf of Khambhat ... | reverse complement strand
CAGCATCAGATGGGTCACTCGCGGCTGTTCGAAGTGGTATTTCCCGGTAATCCCGGCCGCGCCTATCTGGCGCGCAACAACTCGCTGCAGGAAAACACTCTGGTGACCGCCCACGTACTGGGGCACGCGGATTTCTCCAAGAACAATGCTCTGTTCCGTCGCAGCCAGGAGCAGGTGGGCTATCGCATCGTGGAACAGGCTGCCGCTCACGCTCGCCGCATCGGCGCGGCCATCGAGGCCCACGGCGAGCAGCGTGTCGAGCAGGTGCTCGATGCGGCGCTGGCCCTGGAGGCCCATATCGATACCTTCACGGACCTGAACCGGCCCCGCTATGCCCCGCGGGCAACGGGAAAAGCCGCCGCTGTGCCCGGCTTCCAGAGCCGTTTCGACGAGTTGCCTGGCGAGGAGGATCGGGACCAACCGGCAGAGCCCGCACCCATGCAGCTGCCGCCCAATCCGGAACGGGATCTGTTGTGGTTTATTGCCAAGTACGCCCCCGAGATGCAGGACTGGGAGCGGGACATCTTCCTGGCCGTACGCGAGGAATCCTTCTATTTTTATCCGGTGTTCGCATCTCAGATCATGAACGAGGGTTGGGCCTCTTATTGGCATGCCCGGCTGCTGCGGGAAGCGGATTTCCTGCCCCAGAACGAGTATCTGGATGCCATCAAGACCCATTCAGACGTGGTACGTCCCCACGCCGCCGGCCAGCAGGCTGCCCTGGCGGTAAACCCCTATCACCTGGGCTTCGTCATGTGGGAGAAGATCGTGGAGGCGGATGGCCTTAAGAAGGCGTTCCAGATACGCGCCGAGGACGATGACTTCAGTTTCGTGCGTAACTACCTCACCGAGGATCTGGCGGAAGAGCTGGAGCTGTTCCGCTACGAAAGCGGCCAGGACGGCACCATCCGGGTCGTGGACAGCGACATCCACGATATTCGCGAGGCGATTCTGGCGCCCAAGTACAATTTCGGCGCCCCTCAGGTGTTCGCCAAACATGTGGCCGTGGATGGCAGCCTCGATCTGGTTCACGAACACGAGACTGACGGCCGGGGCCTGGACCTGAAGCGCACCGAGCGCGTGCTGGACTACATTGGCCAGGTCTGGCGACGGCCCGTCAGGCTCACCACCGTTGATGGCGAAGGCAAAGAGAAGGTCATCTGCCGCGAAGCGGCTTGAGCCGCCGCGCCGCCGATCCGGCGGGCCCGCAGTCGGCGCGTAAGCTCAGGCGCCGGCGCAACCCGATGGGTGCCCGACGGGCTTTATTCTGCCGGCGCGTCGGCGAGCAGCGCGCTGAGCTCATTAGCGAAGGCGGGCAGCGCCTCGCCGGCCGTGCTGGCCACCGCCGCGGCCAGGCTATCCCGGGATAGCACGCCGGCCGAGCGCATGTGGGCAACGACCGCATCCAGGCTGGAATCCACGTTGACCAGATCAGCGTGCAGCTTGTGCAGCAGGGTGACTGCCCGGGCCGTAGTCTTGCCGCGGCTGTCATCGCCGTCCAGCCGCGTCACGTCAGCACCCCAGGCGGCGAGTTGCTGGTGGGCGGCCTGGTAGCGGCTTGGGGTGATGGTGCCTGATCGGCGCAGCACCTCAAGGGCGTAAAACTCGGCCAGGCCCTCGGTAAGCCAGTCGTCCCCGGGGGCTGCCTGGACCCCGGCGAGGACGTGCACCAGCTCATGCAGCAATGCACTGGTGCCGTTCTCGGAAATCAGCGGCCGGTCGGCATGAATGAACAGCGAGGCGGGGCCGGAGAGCCCGCCCCGCCACATGGGATCTGCGGCGCTGACAATCAGCACGTGAGCGGGCAGGGGGCCGAAGACCTTGGCAAGCTCGGGCAGGGTCCAGTTCATCAGGGCCAACATGTCCTGGCGGCGGATGCCCTGGCCTACCGGCCCGGCGACCGCCACTTCGGTGCCCAGGATGTGCTCCCGGCGCACGCCGAGTTCCCCCGCCGCCATCCAGCCGGTGGGCCGATCGAAGTTGCGCTTTGGATTGCGGACCGGGTGTGCCTGGTCGACGCCCTTGCCGTAGGGCGTCACCGCGGACCAACCCTCTGGCGCCGCGATGCGCAGGGTGGCCTCAGCGGTTGCGCCCGCCGCGGCCCGGACCCGAGCAGCCGGAAACAAATCGTCGCCGCGGAAAATCGCCCATCGGTCGGTGATCCAGGCGTCGTAACGTTGCGGCCCGCGAGCGTGGGGAATCTTGGCGGTGAAAGTCAGCCTGCCGCCGGCCCGGGGGATCTCCCAGCGCAACCGGCCCGCGTCGAGCTGCCAGTCGCCTGAGGCTTGAAAATCACCGTGGACAGCCGGATCGATGTTGAAGTCCAGTTCGCGCAACAGACGGCTGTTCTGCGTGATGTCGATGCTGACCAGCGCGATGGCCTGATCGGGTATCAGGGTGGCCTGGAAAGCAACCTCGTAGCGCTCGGCGGGTGGGCGTTGATCGGAAGCGGCACAGGCGGCGCCGGTCGCCATGGCTAACAGACAGAGCAGTTGGGCGCCCGGGCGGCAGACGCGCCCGGTTACGGCGTGATTTCGGGTCACGGTTCAAGCCCAGGTAGCGCATCGGCCGTCGTCTGGGTGAGCTCCCGGCGAATCCGCCATTGGCCATCCGCGCCAAGGCGCATATCCATGAAGAAGCGTCCGCCGCGGGCAATCTCTTCCCGGCTGCCGGCAGGCGCATAGCGGATGAAGTACACCCCCATGACGAATCCCGTGTCACCGTGGATCTCCGCCTGCTCGTATTGCCACACCAGGCTGATGTCGTAGTTGTCCATGAAATCCTGATAGAAGGCTCGTAACGCCCCGCGCCCCGTCACCGTGGCGCCACCATTGGGATGATATTCACTGTCAGGCGTCAAATAGCGCACCATGGCGGAGATCCGGCCATTGACCCAGGCGTCAAAGTACCGGTCTACGGCCATCGTGAGGGCGTTGGCCGGGGCGTGCTCAGTGGCCATGCTGCCCTGGACCAGTGCGAGCAGGGCCCAGGCTGCAAGGCCGCGCCGAATGACCGGTACCGCTGCCATATCGTCTGCTCCTCGTCACGGTGCCCGTTGTTATTGGCCACTCTCGTCCTCGGGCTGGGGTCCGCCCAGGCGCTTCAGCAACAGATCCGTGAGTTCTTTCTCCACCCGCCGGCGCACCGCCTCCTCGAAAAGCTTGCCGAAGTCTGGCGCAACCTTAGCGTCGCTGATGGTACCGCGCACGGTAAAGGGGATCGACCGTCCCACCAGCCGGTCCATGCTGTCGCAGCCGCCAATGGCGATGCTGTCGGTGAGCTTGGCCACCAGGTCGTAATTCAGGCCCTGGTTGGCCAGATCCAGACTGCCGCGGCCTGTCACGCCCAGAGATGCCGAGGTGGCCTGGAGGTCTTCACTGCGGGCAATGCCGTCGCGAACCTGGGCGGTGCCCCGCAGCAGGCTGAATGCGGTGCGGTTGGGGACCCCGGCAGCGGGTGGTGGCAGCTGGCGTTGCGCGTTGTAGACGAGGCACAGCACATAGCCCACATTAAAGCCTTCGATGGCGCCATCCCGCAGGGCAAATCGAACGTCGCCGGCCGCCGATTCCACGTTGTCCAAGACCGTGCTGCCCATGCCCGTCAGGTTGAGTTCGAAGCTGCCGGTGCCGGCAATACGGGACTCGCCCCGCAAAGCCACCAGCAGGGGCCCCAGGGCTATGTCGGTGGCGTTGCCCGCCAGGCTCATGGTGGGCTTGGCGCTGCGACCATCTACCCTGAGTGATCCCTCGAAGCGGCCGCCATACAGTGCAGCCCGCGCATCGGACAGCTCCGCTCGGCCGTCCCCGGTCTGGATCCGGGTGCCGACATCGGCGAAGCGCAGACCCGCCAGCTGCAGCCGGCCAACCCGTACCTCCCCCGCTACGTTGAGCGCATTGAGGGCCTCGGTGGGCACCTGCACGGCGTCCCGGGTCAAGCCCTTCCCGCCTGGTGCCGCGTCCGCGGCCGGCGGCAGGTAGCGGTCCACATCAATTTCGTCGATGGTCAGCCGAAAGCCGTAGCGGGGATCAGCATAGTCGGTGACGCTGAAATCCCCAGTGATCACGCTGTCATCCAGATCCAGCCGCAGATCGGTAAACCGGCCGCCGGCCCCCTTTAGCTCGACCTGGCTGACCACGGTCGCCCGGCTCAGGGCGCTGGCATCAGCGGTTCGCGGAACCTCTTGGCCGAAGCGGACCATCAGCTCGCGGGGCGCAAATTGGGCTGTGGACAATTGGCCGGACCAGGTGGGCGCCGCGGCGAGCGAGCGGCCCGTCAGCGTGCCGAGCAGGTTCAATCCCAGCGCCTCCAGCCGCAGCTCGTCGAGCTGCAGCTGCTGCGCGGCCGGCGCGTAACGGAACCGGGTTGCGATACCCAGATCGCCCAGTTCCTCTGCGCTCAGGTTGGCCGGCAACAGACCGGCGAAGGCGCGGCTGAAGGCCCCACTGTTGAAACGGGGCACTCGCAACTCGCCGCTGATCGCGCCGTCGGCCGACACGGCTGCGGATCCTTCCGCGGTCATATCCAGAGTTCGCAGTTGTGGATTGCGCAGCTGCAGGTTGCCTGCCTGGTAGCGGAATTCGGACGTGACAGCAAACGTCCCCAAATCCTGGGCGGACACACCTTCCGGGAGAGTGAGATTCGTCAGGTTCAACAGGTCGTCCCAGGACACAGCCTGGGCGCTGACCGATCCAGTGATGCTGGGCTGAGCCTTAAAACCGTTTACCCCCAGGGTCCAGCGGGCAGGGATGCCCGCCACGTTGCTGCTCAGAGCCGGCACCCGCAGCGTCTGGCCATTGATGTCCAGATCGGCCAGTGCCCAGCTTGCCGAGACGGTCAGCTCGCCGGGCGCAGCGCCCGGCGGGTCGACCAGGGTGCTGCGCAGCTCGCTGTCCCTGACGGAGACGGTTCCGGCAGCCAGGGAGCCTTGCAGGTGAGCGGTAAAGCTTCCCCGCGCCCGGCTGTTCTGCCGGCCGTCCTGCAGGTCGAACGCCAGGTCCAACTGTCGCACCGAGAACTGGTCCATCGCCGTGTCCATATCAGCCGTAGCGGTGATCTCCAGCTGCACATTGAATTGGGGTTCCACGCTCAGCAGGTTCAGGGCCAGATCCACATCCACCGGCTGGCCGGGCTGCAGCGTGCCCGTGTCCAGGGAAAGTTCCCGGGCGATGTAGCGCACCTGGTCGCCGTCTTCCCGCCAGTAAATGGTGGCGTCCGCCACGCGCAACCCGGCGATCTGGATGCTCTCGCCGGCGGTTTCTGTCGTGCCTGGACCTGAGGGCTCGCCAGTTTCCGCCCGGCCCAGCAGGTCCTGCCAGTTACCTTGTCCCGCCCCATTTCTGGCGAGATTCAGCAACAGGCCATTTAGCTCCACCGTATCCATCTCGAAGCGGCGTTCCAGCAGGGGCATGAGCTTGACCCGCACCGCAGCGCTTTCCACGCTGGCAAACGCCGCGGGCTCGAAGCCAGGTGCGTTGCTCAGGGTGAGCCGCCCGGTGGACACACCAAGCCAGGGAAAGAACGACAGTTCCAGATCTCCCTCAATCTCAAGCTGCCGACCCGTGCGCTCGCTCACCCAGCCGGCTGCGAAGTCCTTGTAGTCATTGGGATCGAACAGCAGATACAGTGCCAGCGCGCCGGCCAGGGCCAGTCCGATCAGGGCGGCGAGTGCAAAACCGATCCACTTGAGCATGGGTGGAATTCCTTGTGCGGCTACTGTGCTGCCGTGATGATCATTTTGACCGCTGACCCCGGTCGGAAGTTGCGCTCGGCGCTGACCGCGGCCGGAGCGGCCCCTAAAGGGTCTATACTCCCACCATCAGGCTGATGACAACCCCCGCTCAGGGGGCATACCAAAAACGGTCAGCTAAGGGAGAACCCCATGATCATGTACCGGGCCATCGCGCTGCAGCTGATGCTGCATCCCATCAACGCGGCGAAGAGCAAAGCCGAAGCGCGCGCCATGATGATGCAGGCGATTGATCGGGTCGCCACGACGCTGGAATATGCCGGCGGCGGTGGAAAGTTGGTCGTGCTGCCCGAGTATTACCTCACTAATTTCCCCATGGGCATGTCGATGGAACAGTGGGCGGATTGGGCGGCGCTGGATTTTGGTGGTCCGGAGCATGAGGCGCTGGCGGCGCTGGCCCAGAAACACCGGATCTATCTGGCTTTCAACGCCTATGAGAAGGATGAGAATTTCGCCGACACCTACTTCCAGAGCAACGTGATCTTCAACCCGTCCGGGGATGTGGTGCTGCGCTACCGGCGGCTGAACTCCCTGCACACCCCGACGCCCCACGATTACTGGGACAAGTTCTTGGAGCTCTACGGCATCGACGGCGTTTTTCCCGTGGCCAAGACGGAGATCGGCAATCTGTGCATGATCGCGTCCGAGGAAATTCTGTATCCCGAGCTGGTGCGTTCCTTCGCGCTGCGCGGTGCGGAGGTGTTTTGTCATCCCAGCGCCGAGGCCCTGGATCTTGCGGTGTCGTCCAAGGACATCGCCAAGCGCGCGCGGGCCATCGAGAGTATGGGATACGTGGTGTCGGCGAATGTGGGCGGCGCCAAGAATGCCCCCTATCTGCAGTCCAGCACGGACGGGCTGTCGAAAGTTGTGGATTACAAGGGCAGGGTGCTGGCGGCGGCGGGCCAGGGCGAGAGCCTCGCGGCCAGCGCGGACATCAACATCTCCGCCCTGCGGCGGTTTCGCAATCGCCCCGGCATGAACAACTTCTTCAGCCGCCACCGGCTGGAGCTGTACTGGAATACCTACTCCCGGACGGAGTTCTATCCCCCCAACATGTTCCTGAACCAGCAACCGTCGCGACAGCTGATCCTCAAGACCCAGGCACAGGTCCTGGAACGCTTACGCAACGCAGGCGTGATCGAGCCCGACCAGGACTAGGCTTATGACCCTGCTCTTGGCTGGTCTAGCGGTGTTTTTCGCGGGCCACTCAGTCTCGATCGTCAACGTGGCCTGGCGGGACGCGATGGCGGCCCGGCTTGGCGAGTGGCCCTGGAAGGGGCTGTATTCGCTGCTGGCGCTGGTGGGCTTGGGGTTGATCATCATGGGCTATGCGGACGCGCGCTTTGACGCAGCGCCGCTGTATGTATCGCCGAACTGGTTGCGCAACCTGGCGCTTGTGCTGCTGTTGCCCGTGTTTCCCCTGTTGGTCTCGACCTATTTCCCGGGCCGCATCAGCCGCGCGGCCAAACACCCGACACTGTTGGCCACCAAGCTTTGGGCCACGACCCATCTGCTGGTCAACGGCACCACCGCCGACCTGCTGCTGTTCGGGTCCTTCCTGGCTTGGGCCGTAGCTGATCGCATTTCCATGAAGCGCCGCGTCCAGCGGCCGCTGCCGGGGGCACCGGCTTCAGCCTGGAATGACCCGATCGCCGTTGTCGTGGGCCTGGGCGTCTACGCAGCGCTGCTGATGGGTTTGCATTCATGGCTGTTTGGCGTTTCCGCCGCGCCGCTTTGACGGGCGGTCGTCGCGCCCCGGTGGCCGTGCCGACGGCGGATCAGCCGCTCTTGGCCAGCGCCTGAACCGCGGCCGGCAACACCTGATCGCAGGGCGCCGTCACCTTGAGATCCAGCAGATCATCCGCCCGGGTGCGCCCGATATTCACGGCGGCCATGGGCTTTCGTTGCCGGGCTGCTTCCCGGGCGAAACGAAAGCCGGAAAACACCATCAGGGAGGAACCCACCACTAACAGACCATCCGCGCGGGCCAGCCCGTCCATGGCCGCTTCGCTGCGCGGCCTGGGCACCCCCTCGCCGAAGAAGACCACGTCGGGTTTCACGATCCCACCACAGGCCCTGCAGTCCGGCACCCGAAAGCGCGCGAAATCCGCGTGCTCCAGATCTGCGTCGCCGTCCGGCGCAGTGACCGCGGCGCGCTCGCTCCAACCCGGGTTCAAGGCACTGAGCCGTTGCTGAAATGCGGACCGGGACACGCGCATCGCGCACCTCGTGCAGACCACTCGGTCGATGCGCCCGTGCAGGTCGATCACGTCCCGGCTGCCCGCCTGCTGATGGAGCCGATCCACGTTCTGGGTGACCAGCTGCTCGGTGCGGGCAAGGCGCTCCAGGGTCGCCAGCGCATGGTGGGCCGGGTTGGGGCGGGCTCGGTGCATCAGGCGCCAGCCGATCAGGCTACGCGCCCAGTAGCGGCGCCGCACGGCGGCTGATCCCATGAAATCGTTGAACTGGACCGGCTGCTGTCGCTTCCAGTCACCGTCCGCGTCGCGATAATCGGGTATTCCTGAGGCGGTGCTCAAACCGGCTCCGGTGAGCACCAGCAGCCGCCGATGGGCTGCCAGGAAATCGATCAATGGGCCAAGCGCGGTCATGGCTGATAGCGGTGCCAATGGGGACCCGGTTGGCTGTCCTGCAAGCTTAGAAGGGGTTCCAGGAACGCTTCGGTGAGAGGTGGATGTAGCCCACGTTCAGCCCCTGCCGCCAGCCCACCCCGAAGCGAATCGGCGCCAACTGGATATTCTCCGTGCGGTGGTAGTTCACGCCCACCCCGCCGACGAAATAGAGACTGCCGTCGATGCCCGGGAAGCGCTGGTAAAGCGCTTCCAGATTCGGCAGGTCGTAAATCAATACGAAGGTCTTGGAAGCATTGCCGCCGAAGTCGATGCCAATGGACGGTCCGCGCCAGTACACTCGCGCCGTGGTCCCATCCTTCATGTACAGGGTGCCGTTTCCGTAGCGCACCCCCACGCCGAAGGCGCCACCCCCTTCCTCACCCTTGATATACCCGTTGGGTCGGCCCTTGTCGCTGAAAACCTTGTTGAGGACGTCGGCGAGCCCTTCAGCGCCCTTGCCGAAGAACTGCTGGGCCTCATCCACGATAGCGCTCTGCTCATAGACCTCGTCGCTGTCCGAGCCTTGTGTTCCCGACGTCGTGCCTTGACTCGCGCATCCCGCCAGAGCCGCGGCGGCGACGGCGGCGATGATGGCCTGGGTGAGGGTTTTCATCCGCGTGCTCCTTGCTTGCCGTGGTGGGAGTTTGGAGGCTCTCCTTGTGATGTCAAGGGGTGCAGGCCAAGCCCCGCGCCGCCGCACTTGGACATGCCGGCCATGACGCAGGGCCGGGCTCGGACGCCTCCCGCTGGCCCCCCGGGCGCGCCTCCGGGGGAACCCACTCACCGTGCGGGCGCGGTGTGTCAGTTCTTGCGTGTGAACCGGCCCGTGCGGTTGTAGGGGTCGCCGCCCGGATCTTCGTCGGAAACCCGCAGCGGTTTGATCAGCTTGATCTCACCCGGTTCGGCAGCCGCATCGCGGGGGTCAGGCTGAACCGGCGAGCGGTGGCGGTCCGGGGCGGCCTGGTCAGGTGCTTTGTCTTCACGATTCATGAGCCCGGTCTTTCAGTCATCACCCACCATGACATGTTAGCGCCGCTGGATGGGGTTGCGGCCGCGGTTCATCGGCCCGCCGGGACCGCTCGTCGGAGCGTCTACCGCCCGTCGGCATGAACCGGCCGCTTATCGGGGAATGGGCTAGTCCTTGAACAGGTCTTCCAGGGCGCGGTGGGGGTCAGCATCCGCGGTACCGCTGCCGTCGCCTGGCGTCGAATCGCCGCTTTGTTCCTCGCCGAACAGGGTCGCGAGCTGGTCGGTGGCCTGAGCTGTCGCCGCCCTGAAGCCTGGAACATAGGCATCCGGGTTGGGCTTGAAGTAATCACAGAAGTTGGCCCGCTCCTTTTCCTTGACGTCTTCTGCATCGTCTTCCCGGCACGCCTTGGGCACCTGAGCGTCGAAGTACACGCACATCTTGCACACGTGCAGCTCCGCTACGCAGTCGGGGCATTCATCGCGACGGCCCAGGGGCAAGGGCAGGGTGGCTAGGCTGGCGCCGCAGCGCCAGCAGTGCAGCAAGTCAGCGATGACAGAATCTCCCGATCAGCCCAGACCGAGCATTGTAGCGGCGGGCGGCAGATGGCATCAGATCAGTTGCGGCTGGAGCGTGCCTTCATGGGCCAGCAGCCAGCGCTTGATGCTAAGCCCGCCGCTGAAGCCCCCCATGCCGCCGTCGCTTGCGATGACGCGGTGGCAGGGCACCACGATGGGCACGGGGTTGGCACCGTTGGCCCGACCCACCGCTCGCGCTGCTCCGGGCCGGCCCAGGCGCCGCGCCAACTCGCCGTAGCTCACCGCGGTGCCGAAAGGTACGTCTCCCAGAGCGCGCCACACCGCCTGCTGGAAGTCACTGCCGCCTGCATGGACGGGCAAATCGAACTGCCGGCGTTGACCTGCGAAGTACTCTTCCAGTTGCTCGGCAGGCTCGCGGCAGCGCTGCGGTTGCTTTCGCCCCGAACCGGGTGCGCCGCGCAGATCGATGCCGATTAGGGCGCCGCCGTCATCTACCGTGATCGTTAAGGGCCCGATGGGGGAATTCAGCCGTGTCCAGTAGGGCATGTCCTGTCTCGTCCAGTGTCGCCAGAAATGATGGGTCGCCAGGCAGCGCTGGGGCGCGCTGCGGATCTGCTCCGCAAGCGCCCTGACCAACTCGCCGTCCTGGTCCAGGCGGGCAGAAAACTGGTCCGGCCGGCAGCGCTTACAGGGCCTGAAGCCCGCGTTGCGGGCATCGAGTTCCCTGAGAAAGAACAACACATTCTCAGCCGTGGTCTTGGGCGCGGGGCAATCGGGCAGGCAATCGACGCGCGTGGTGGTCACGGCGACCAGAGAGGTGCCGTGCAGGGCGCCATCCCGGGCGTATATGCCTGCCAGCATCTGTTGTCGCGTCAGAGCCATGGCACCGATTTTAGCCGCCCGTGGGCGGTCGTCCTCTCAGAATCCCCGCTGGATGTGCCGCCCGGCGGCGCGCATAGGCTATTCTTACGCCACCTCGCCGGATTGGACCAGCTGTGATTCGAAGCTTAGAACAATATCTGGACAGCATCGCCGAGCAGGTGTGGCGTGTCCAGGAACCGGTGGCGCTGCGTCACGGCGTGACGGCGCTGCAGTACGAGCTGGACCGGCGCCGCAGCTATCCGCCGTTGGTGATTCACAAACCGCTGCGGGAAGACGGTAGCGTGGCGGAAATTCCGGTGGTCACCAACCTGACTGCTTCCCGGGAATTGGTGGCCGCGGCCCTGGGTTTGACTGATCATCGCCAGAACGCCGCCTTCTATGGTGGTCGCACGGGTGAGCCACAGGATCCGCTGGTGATTCCCCGCACCGAAGCGCCGGTGCAGCAGGTAGTGCTGGAGGGGTCGAGGGCGGACGTCACCGGCTTGCCCGGTGTCTGGCAGCACGAGTTGGATCCCGGCGCCTACCTCACTGCCGCCCATGCCACCACCTACGATCCGGATACCGGCGTGGACAACACGGCTATTCAACGCTGCTGGCTGAAGACGCCGCGCCGCATGAGCTACTTTCCGTATCCCTTCACCCATAACTACCGCAACATGTCCAAGTTCTGGGCCCGGGGCGAACCCTGTCCGATCGCATTCTGGATCGGCCATCACCCGGCCATTCTGATGGGGACCCAGGCCAAGCTGAAATACCCGGAGAGCCATTGGCGCGCCGCCAGCGCTCTCATCGGCGAGCCTCTGCGGCTGGTGCCGTCGGTCACCCACGGCGAGGCGGTCATGGTGCCGGCGGACGCGGAAATCGTGGTGGAAGGGTTTGTGCCGCCCAATGTGTTGGCGGCCGATGGTCCCTTCGGCGAATACACCGGCTACATGGGCGGTCAGACCGTGGCGCCGGTCTGCGAGGTGACGTGCATAACCCGCCGGGAACGGCCGCTGTATCACGATTACGGGTCCGGTCTGACCGATATGCTGGTGCCCGACAACATGGCCATGGAGGGCAAGCTGTATGCCCTGATCAAGGCAGTCGCACCGTCGCTGACCAATGTGTATGTGCCGGCATCGGGCCGGCGCCTGCACGCTTACCTGCAGTTCTTCGATCCCAATCCGGGTGAGGTGCGCGACGGACTGACGGCGGCGCTGTCGTACCGGCGCATCAAGACAGCCATCGGCTTCGATCAGGACACGGATATCTTTGACGACGACCGGGTCAACTGGGCTCTGGCCACCCGGGTACAGTGGTCCCGGGACAGCTTTGTCGTCGACGGGCTTTCCACCAGCATTCTGGACCCATCGTTGCCTTACGGCCAGAAGACCGGATCGAAAATGGGGATAGACGCTACCCTGCCAAGGGGAACGGGTCGCGGCCCCAGGCCCATCGTGCCCCGTTCCACGGTGTCCACGGCGGCAGTTCAGGCCGCCGCGCAGCTGTTGGAAGGCAGCGACCACACTCATTGGCCGAGGTTCTGAAGTCATGTCCGACCGCCCCCTGCCCTACGATTGGGAACGCGACGGCAATACTCTGTGGGTGGCCTGCCCGAGCTGTGCCTGGACCTTCCCCATCACCAGCTCCATGGCCGAGAGCGACAAAGTGGATTGCTTCTGCCCGGCGTGCGAGACCGAGTTTAGTCCGCGCGACAATCGCGCCGGGTGATTCGTATTTAACCAGCAGAATTAGATCAGCAGGCAAAAGTAGACGATCGAGGAGATGGCGGTGAGCGACATGATGTCACGCGAAGAGTTTTATCAGGCTTTGGAGGAGGCACGCCAGCCCAAGCACGGCGGCGGGCATCCGTTCAGCAAGCTATGGGCTGAGGGCAAGCTGTCACGCGAACAGCTCGGCCGGTGGGCCATTCAGCACTACTACTACATCGAGCAAATTCCCCAGCAGTTCGCTGCCTTCTATGCGCGGCTGCCGGATCTGGATGCGCGCCAGCATATGCTGGAAAACCTGCTCGGGGAGGAGATGCCGGAAACTCCTGAGAAGCGCCATCCGGAATTGTTAATCAAGTTCGCCATGGCCTGCGGCCTTGATCGTTCCTCCATCGAGGACTGCGAGATTCACGAGAACGTGCTGCCCACCAGCCGCGCCATGCGGGCCTGGATCTGGGAGCTGTCTTCGATCCGGCACGTTGCCGAGGCGTCGGCCGGGATCATGGTGGCGCTGGAGGGGCAGCTACCGACGCTGTATCCGGCCTACGTGGAAGCCATGCGCAAGATGGGTTTCAGCGAAGACGACATGGAGTTTTTCCACGTGCATATCGTGGGCGACGTGGAGCACGCCGACGTCGGGTTGGAACTGGCCCATCGTTATGCCGCGACACCCAAGCTGCAGCAGTCCGCGCTTGCCACGGTCCGTGCATCGGCGGCCCTGCGCTGGAGCATGCTGGACGGCATCCACAGCGCGATAGTGCTCGACCAGGCGGCCTGAGTCGTTGAGTCTCGCGGCGGCCGAGCCGGTAGCGTTCATCACTGGCGCCGCCGGAGGTATCGGGGCGGCCTGCGCGGCGGCCCTTGCGGAACAGGGCTTCGCGCTGGCGCTGGCTGATCTCAGTGCGCCGGCCCCCGGGTTGCGTGCCCAACCGGCGCTCAGCCTGGCTTTTGACGTCACCGACGAGGCGGCAACCCGCGATGCGCTGGCCGAGGTGGCGACCCGCCTGGGGCGGTTGGATCTGGTGGTTCACGCCGCCGGGCAGGCTGGCAAGGGACCGCTGGTGGACGTCACCGCGGACGAGTGGCGTCGGCTTATTGACGTCAATCTCAACTCGGCCTTCCTGATTGCCCGTGCCGCCCATGACCTGCTGGCGAAGAGTCGCGGCAGCCTGGTGCTGTTCTCTTCCACCAACGCTCTGAACGGCGGCTCCGCCCTGTCGGGCCCGGCCTATGCCGTGGCCAAGGCGGGCATCATCAACCTGACCCGCTACCTGGCCAAGGAGTGGGCGGCGGAGGGTATTCGGGTCAATTGCCTGGCGCCTGGACCCGTGGTCACCCCCATGCTGGAACGCTTGAGCCCGGAACAGCTGGCAGCCCTTGAAGCAGCCGTGCCGCTGGGCCGATTTGCGCAGCCTGAGGAAGTGGCTGCCACTGTCCGCTATCTTGCGTCCGCCGAGGCTGCCTGGCTCACGGGCACGGTGCACAACATCAGCGGCGGTCTGGTTCTGGACTGATCATGGCGGATCCGGAAGCCGGCTGGGTCGTCCTCTACGAGAACCCGCGGCGCACACCCGTGGCTGAGCGCAGCCTGGTATTGACGGCGATGGAGCTCGAGCATGCCCTGGTGAGCGGGGGATCAGGCTGGCAGCTGCGGGCGCCGGCGGAGGTTGCTCGAGAGGCACGTGCGGAGCTTGCGACCTACGAGCAGGAGAACCGGCCGCGCCGGGCGGCGGAGCCGGTGCGCGAGATCGAAAGCGGCGCGGTCGGCGCTGCGGCCTACGCCATGGTCCTGATCCTGTTTGCGGCCGTCGAGGACCTGACCCTCCTGGGTATCGACTGGCGCGCCGCCGGCCGGCTGGATGCGGGTGACGTCCTGGCGGGAGAGTGGTGGCGGACGGTGACCGCCCTGACCCTGCATCTTGATCTGGGTCACCTCACCGCCAATCTGGCCTTCGGGCTGTTCTTCGGCCTGTTTGCCGGCCGCTATCTGGGCTCCGGGCTGGCCTGGTGCAGTATCCTGCTCGCCGGCGCCGCCGGAAACGGGTTGAACGCCCTGCTGCAGGCAGCCGAGCATCGGGCGGTGGGTGCCTCCACGGCAGTGTTCGCGGCGCTGGGACTGTTGTCCGCCTACGTCTGGCGCCGGGGTTATCTGCGCACCTTGAGCTGGCCACGCCGCCTGGCGCCGGTGGTTGCCGGTATCGCGCTGCTGGCCTATACGGGCACGGGCGGTGAAAACACCGACGTGGTGGCCCACCTGACCGGCTTTGCCTGCGGCTTCGGGCTCGGGCTGGTGTACGGCCGGCGTCCGCAGCCCGTCAGCCTCGCCCCCAGGCTGCAGTGGGTCAGCGGCGGCTGCGCCTGCCTGGTGGTTGGGATGTCCTGGTGGCTGGCCGCGACGGCGTGGCTGGCCGATCGGTAGCAGCTGACAGGGCTTTGGGCTTTTGCCATGCTGCTCGCCTCCCGCGAGCAGCCACGCGCCGACAGATAAGGATCAAACTGATGACCACACCATGGGATTTTTCGGACCGGACTGTGTTCGTTGCCGGCGGCACCAGCGGCATCAATCGCGGCATAGCGGTCGGCTTTGCACAAGCCGGCGCCGCTGTGGGGGTGTTAAGCCGCAGCGAAGATAAGGTTGCCAGCACGGTGGCGGAACTGGAGGGTCTGGGCGTGCAGGCCGTGGGTTTCGCCGCCGACGTGCGTGATGGGGCCGCTGTCAATGAGGCGCTGGCGGGCGCGGCGGCGGCCCTGGGGCCCTTCGATGTGCTGGTCTCCGGCGCCGCCGGCAATTTTCCCGCGCCGGCCCTGGGTATGTCCGAGAAGGGTTTTCGCTCGGTCGTGGATATTGATCTGGTGGGTACCTTCAACGTGACCCGCGGGGCGTTTGATCACCTGAAAAAACCCGGTGGATCCATTATCAACATCTCGGCACCGCAGGCCTACGTGCCGGCCAAGCTGCAACTGCACGTCTGCGCGGCCAAGGCCGGGGTGGACATGGTGACCCGCGTGCTGGCCATGGAGTGGGGCGGCTTTGGCATTCGCGTCAACTCCATTGCGCCCGGTCCGATTGAGGGTACCGAAGGCATGAAGCGCCTGGCACCGGGGCCGCTGGGACAGATGGTCGCAGACTCGGTGCCGTTGCAGCGTATGGGCACGGTAGAGGATATCGCGCATGCTGCGCTGTTTCTCTCCTCTCCGCTGGCGTCCTACATCTCCGGCGTGGTGCTGCCGGTGGACGGCGCCTGGTCCCTGGCTGGCTTTGGCGCCGCCACGGAGGAATTGGTGAAAATCGTGGAAGCGCAACGGGGCGGCTGAGGTCGCCAGGAGAAACTCATGACGGCACGCGTTCTGGTGGAGCGCTTGGGAGCAGTCGCTCGGGTCACGCTGAACCGGCCCGACAAGCTTAATGCCCTGGACCTGGAGATGTTCGCTGCCCTGCCGGAAGCGGCCGCCGACATTGCCGCGGACGCTGACATCAACGCGGTCGTACTGTGCGGGGCGGGCCGAGCCTTCTGCGCCGGGTTAGATCTGAGCGCCTTCCAAAAGGGTCCCGAGCTGGCCAGTACCCTGCTGGAGCCGGCAGGTGACGGGCCCGCGACGCGGGCTCAGGCGGCGGCGTTGGCCTGGCGTGAATTGCCCCAGCCGGTGATCGCTGCACTGCACGGTCAGGTGTTCGGCGGCGGTCTGCAGATTGCGCTGGGCGCTGATATCCGCATCAGCGCGCCAGATGCCCAGCTGTCCGTGATGGAAGTTCGTTGGGGCTTGATCCCGGATCTGGGCGGCTCTCAGACCCTGCGCGGGTTGACCGCCCAAGATCAGGCCAAGCTCCTGACCCTGACCGGCCGCATTCTCTCCGGCGAAGAAGCGCGCGCCGCCAACCTGGTCACCTGCCTCGCAGACGATCCTTTGGGGAGCGCCATGACACTGGCTCAGACCATTGCCGCTCAATCCCCGGATGCGACCCGGGCGGGCAAACGGCTGCTCAACGAGGCCTGGCATGGCCCGGTGGCGGAGGGCCTGCGTCTGGAAGCAACGCTGCAAGCCAGCCTGATCGGCTCCGCTAACCAGATGGAGGCGGTGCGGGCCAACCTGGAGCGACGCAACCCGCGTTTCCGCCCGCCCAGCAAGCACTAGCGGGCGTCATGCCGCCAGAAAGGCGGCGATGGTTGGCGCCACCGCGGCGACGCGGTATTCGAACATGCTGTTGCCCTGTCCTGGGAATTCCACGTAACGGCCGTTGCGCAACAGCGGCGCGCCACGGCGGGTGGGTTCGATCAGGGAATCCTCGTCGGAGCACACCAGCAGAATCTCATGTTCAATCTCGGGCAGGATCTCGCCCAGAATATAGAGATTGGCGGCCCGGGAGCCCCACCACATGCACGGACCGGCGCGCACGGTTTCAAAGAAGCGGAAAGCGTTTTGATCCGAGTCCAGCTTGCCTCGATTCAGCGTGTGATAACGCTCCCAGAGGTTCGCGTAATGACTGCCATCGCTGGCGATGTCGATGGCGCCCATGCGTTGCTGCCAGCCAAGCTGTTCCGCCCGGGAATAGACGCCGGCTGTGTTCATCACCATCCGACGCACCCGATCCGGTACCTGCCGAGCGGTCTCCACGGCAATCTTGCTGCCGGTGTGATCGCCCATGAGGTCCACTTGAGGCAATCCCAGGGCGGCGATGAATTGGGCCATGTGGGTGGCGTAGCCTGGCACGTTGAGCCATGCCGATGGCTTGAAAGACTCACCATAGCCCGGGGTATCCACGGCGATGACCGTTCGGCCCGCGGCGGCGAGCGCCTGCATCATGGCTTCATAATAGGCACTTGAGCGCGGACTCATGTGGAAACAGATCAGCGGCGGTTGGCCAGCATCACCCTGCACCATGCGATAGTGCATCTGTCCCCCGGGCGTGTTCATAAAACGCCGCGCGATCACGGCCCGGGCCGGGGCCGGGTCGGGCGAGGCGGTTCGCTCTAACCCGCCCTCCGCGCGATCGCGATCGAGAAACGTTTTGACCGTATCGGCCCACTCCGCCGCCTGTTGCGCCGGCGCACCCCGGCGCCATCGATAGCTCGGATGCAGCCGGCCATTGCTCAGGGCGGCGGCCCACTCAGCCGCTCGCCCGTCGCCGCTTGCGATCACCAGCGTGTCCTGCCGAACTGCGGTCGCCAGCGAAAGGGCTCCGTTATCCCGGGCGGGGGCGCTGCGGGCGCGCAGCAGGTCGGCAAAATCCCGATCCACAAGTCCTAACGGCACGTCGGTCTGATAGCCGGCGGCGAAGGCCCGCCAGTAGTTGGAGAGGAACGCAGCATCCTCAGGATCTGCCGGATCGGGCCGGGGCGGGGGCACCGGGTTGATGGCCGCCGCCCGGAGGATCAGTCGCCCCACACGGGTGGGTGCTATGGCGGCCAGGGTCAGGGCAACGTGGGCGCCCAGGCCTGCTCCAACCAGATCGAACTGGTCAAGTTCCAGTTGGTCCGCGACCCGCATCACCGCCGCCGCGTGGCCGCTGGTGCTGGTCAATGGATCGCCGTCGGAATCGCCATGGGCCGGCAGATCGGGCGCTAAGACAGCGCGGTCCGCTGCGAGCAGGGGCAGAGCATGATCCCAAACCCGCCCGGACAGACCCGCATCGTGCAGCAGCACAACCGGCCGTCGTAGCGGTGCCTCGGGCTGCGCCAGGCGCACGTGGATCTGCTGGCCGGCATGACCGAGATATGCGCGCGTCACGCCGGCGGGCGTGGACCACCAGCGCAACATCTCGCGGGCTTCCTCATCCAGGGCATAACCGTCCTCGTCCCTGTCCAGCCCTGCGTCGCTTGTGGCCGCGCGCGACGGGCCCGTGCCCCAACCCGCCCCGAACATGGCCGCGGCGCCGCCGGCCAGGCCCACGCAAACGGCGCGGCGCTGGCTTGAGGTTTGGCGGGACGGTTTCTTCATAGCAGACTCCTTCTGGCTCCCGGCGGCATGGTTGGTGTCCACGGCAATGCCCGCAGCGGGTGGGATCGCGGGCGCCGGAATCCCGTCACGATGGACTTGATGGGTTAGTCGCGGCCGACCTGGCCGCGCGCCACGACGCGCTAAGCTCCCGTCGGCCACGTGGCCCAGCCGGGCCCGGCCAGCGCCAACGCTCCGGTGTCCCCGGGACCACGCCAGCCCTCAGCCAGGCAAGAGACTCTGACCCAGCAGCCGCCCCAGCGTCATGGCAGGCGTTAAGGACATGCCGCCCACGAAGGCGGCGCCCGAGAGCCGCGTAAACCCGAGCACTTCGCCGGCGGCGTACAGGTTCGGGATCGGCTCGCCGTCGGCTCTCAGCACCCGCAGCTGGCGGTCCGCGTTCAGGCCCGCGGGGCTGACCACCGTAATGCCGCTGGCGCCCATGGCGTAGAAGGGAGGCTTGTCGATGCGCCGGTGCAGAAATTCCCGACCTAAATCCGCGTCTACCCCGGAGTCCACCGCCGCATTGAAACGCGCCACCGTTTCCTCAAGGTTGGCGGCATCCATGCCGATCTGCTGGGCCAACTCGCTCAAGGTATCGGCCTTGGCAAAGTTTGGATGGTTGCCCAGCCGCGCCTTGAATTCGGCTTCCGGGTAGGGGGTGATGGGTGGCGCATTCTGGACGATGCCCTCGTCGGCGATGATGAACATCTTCATGCCGGGCTGGCTCTTCAAGGCGTTCTCCAGGTGATCGATGCTGGGATGGTCCTCCCGCACGAAGCGCTTGCCGCTGGCATCCACATAGATCTCCCAGGGCCGCCGGTTGGTTGGGGCGAGCCCGAAGAACATGCCGCTCAGTGGATTGTCCGGTTCATCACGCCAGCCCGCGAAGGTGCACAGGAATTTGTCCTCGCCATCCACTTTCGCGCCCAGGGTGCGGGCCGCCGCCACGCCGTCGCCGCGGCTGTATGGATTGCAGTACGAGCACAGCGGCAGGTCGGGAGTGAATTCCTGCCACATATCCGGGTTGGCGGCGTATCCGCCGGAGGTCAGGGCTACGCTGGTGGCGTGGTAGGTCGCGGGCCCCTGGGACGTTTCTGCCTCGACGCCAATCACGGCGCCCGCGTCATCGGTGACCAGGCCTGTCAACCGGGTCTGAAGCTTGAGCTCGATGCGGCCATCGGCGACCAGCTTCTCGTGTACCGGCTTGACCGCGTCCAGGATGGAAATGGCCAGGTTGGGCCCCCAGTAATAGCGTCGGGTGTCGTAGGGCTCGTGGGTGACGCCGGCTTCCGGTGCTTCCGGCGCCATCTCGTAACCGCACTCCAGCAGCCATTCGATGGTGTCCGCCGCATTGTCGATGGCCAGCCTGCCCAGTACCGGATCGATGGTGTTATTGGTGATTTTCTGGGCGTCATCGTAATGCGCCTCGGGGCTGTCCTCGATGCCCAGCTTGCGCTGCACGCTGGTGCCAGCCGCGGAGATCTGCCCGGATGACCAGTAAAGCGTGCCACCGACCCGGCTGTCGGCCTCGATCTGCAGCACCTTCAGGCCCCGTTGGGCGGCGAAGATCGCCGCCGGAATGCCGGCGGACCCGGCGCCCACGATAATGGCGTCCCATGTGTTGCTCATTTGTTGTTCTCCTTAGGGGGTCTTAATCCAGAACGCTGGCAATCAGCTCGAGAAAGCCGGGTTCATCCATCACTTGGGCTGCCGCGTTGGCGTCCACGGTATAGCCATAGGCGTCTGCCAGACCCTGGTATTTTGGTTTGCGGTATTCCAGCAGGGCGGGGAAGATAGCGCGAGCGAAGTCGTCCGGATCCATCTGGGCTGGATCATTCAAGCCTTTGGCCGTCAAGTACAGGTCCAGCTGCTGGTCCAGAAACTGGTCCTGGTAGTACATGGGTTTGGGATCGTCACTCGCCCGCTGTATCAGCAGTTGCTCAAGCGCCGCATCGGGGCGCAAATACAGAATCAGCGTGTGCTCGGTGAGCACCCGCAGAGCGCCCTCATCATCCAGCTCGCAGATGCTGCCGCCGGAATCGTTGATGAAGTGATCATAGCCGTAGATTTCCCGGGCCTTCTCGATGAATGGGGCTACATCGCGCATGGCGCCGATTTCCGCCTCCCGGTGCAGGCGCTGCCGCTCTTTGAATTGCGCCACGGTCAGCCCGCCCAGGTCGGCGCGGCCAATCTTGCCGAGAAAGCTGGAGACGGGTTCCAAGTTGTGGACCGTGATATTGCTGGCGATGTAAATGGAATCGCTGCGCAGCAGGTCTTTCAGGAAAGGCACCCCCATGGCCTGCTTCTTGATGTTATCCAGGATCGGTTCGGCCAGATATTTGGTGCCAATCCGGTAGTCGCCTGAGTAATGAAACCAGCGGCTCTTGGGCAGCTTGTTGGCCAGGGTGGTTTTGCCGACGCCCGACATGCCCAGCAGAGTAATGGCCTTGTGGGGCCAGTCCAGGAATTCCTGGCGGGTCATTCTCACGGGCGATCATCCCAACGGCGAAGCGACGGGGGGATTATACGGCCGCAAACCGCGGCAGGGGTCAGGATAGGGATTTTCAGGTCGTGCTCTCGATCACGTTGCCCAGCAGCGTGTCTCATTTCTTGGCGGTCCGATCCGAGCGCGTGTGATCGTTTTGGACATCGGTAAAGAGAAATTTCGCGGCCGACCCCGGCACCTGGCTAGAATTGGGGCATGCAGGTGGATTCCCCTATGACACGCAGCGGCCCCCAACGGCTGCGCCGGGCGACGGTTGCGCTGTGGCTGGGGGTGCTGTTTTGCTTGTTCTATGTGGCGCTGACCGCGCTGCTCGGACCCTACCTGCCCCAGGACTTTCTGCCGGACGCGGGAGCGTCCTGGTACTACTGGAAGCTGCCCGAAGCCACGCCGCTGGGACGGCTCACGGCCTGGGGCGGGTACCTGCTGCACCAGGGCGCCATCTGGGTGCTGATCTATCGGGCCCAGACCGGTCGGCTGAAATATTCAGCCACCCTGCATCCGATCAACCTGATGGCGCTGACCGTCAACGTGGTGTTCGTGCTGCTGCATCTGGCCCAGACCCAGGTCTGGTACGACGGTCTGGCTCAGGATGTGTCCATCTGGAGCTCTCAGGGCTCGGTGGTATTGTTGCTGGTGCTGGTGCTGCTGATGGAGAACAGCCGCCGGGGCCTGTTTTTCGGGCGGCGCGTCGCTGCTCTGGTCAAGCCAGGTCAGGTGGTGCGCAAATACCACGGCTACGTGTTCTCCTGGGCGGTGATTTACACCTTCTGGTATCACCCCATGGAGGACACGCCGGCGCATCTGCTGGGAACCTTTTATACGCTGCTGCTGATGCTCCAGGGCAGCCTGTTCTTTACAACCCGTCACAGGAACCGATACTGGACGGTGACGCTGGAGGTGATGGTGCTGTTGCACGGCGTGCTGGTGGCTTACTTGACCAATCCCGGTGCCTGGGCCATGTTCGGTTTCGGTTTTGCCGGCATATTCATCATCACCCAGATGCACGGGTTGGGCTGGTCCAGAGGTCTGCGCACCTTGTTCGTTGCCGCCTATGGCTTGGCCGCGGTAGCCGTGTATGGCGGTCGCGAATGGTGGGCTTATGAGGAATTGCTGCGCATTCCCCTGATCGAGTACGGGCTTGTATTTCTGTTGGCGCTGCTGATCACCGGTGCGACCCGGCTGATCACCCGCCGGCGTGGGGATGCCGGCGTGCAGGTGAGTTCATGATCCTGGTGACCGCGGCGAACGGGCGCACGGGGCGCAGCATGATCGCTGCCCTGGCCAACCAGGGCCTGCCGGTGCGCGCGTTTATTCGCGCTGTCGAGCAGTGGCCGCAGCTGCAGGCGCTGGGCGCCGCCGAATACGCCCTCGGCGATCTCGGCGCTGCCGACAGCGTTGCGGCGGCTCTCGACGGCGTGCAGCGGTTGGTNNGGGCCGCCCATGCACCCTGAGGAGGTGACCTTCGTCGACCACTTTCTCGCCGCCGCGCGCACCAGTGGTCTGGAGCATTTCATCTACTATTCCGTCATGCACCCGCTGCGCCGCGAGGTGCGCCATCATCGCCTGAAACTGGACGCCGAAGAACACATCGTGGAAGCTGGCCTGCCCTATACGATCGTCCAGCCCATGCGTTACATGCAGCACCTGGAGATGATCTGGCAGGCGGTGACCAGCAAGGGCGTGCACGCGATGCCCTTCAATGTGAACGTGAAGTTCAACGTGGCGGACCTTGCCGACCTGACGGAGGCCACCGCCCGGGTGGCCATGAGCAGTGAATACCTTTACGGCACTTACGAACTGGCGGGCCCGGAAGCCCTCAGCCAGACGGATATGGCGCGGATTATCGGCGAGGTTATCGACCAGCCCGTGCGCGCCGAGCAGGTTCCGATTGATACCCTGCGGGCGCGTGGCCAGGCGGCGGGCTTGAGCGCCGATCGCATCGAGCAGATGTCGATCATGAATCAGCACTACGATGCCCACGGTTTTCTCGGCAACCCGGCTGTGCTGGAGATGATCCTGGGCCGCCCGGCCACGCGTTTTAAAGACTACGTGCAGCGACTCGCGGCAGGGTAACGCTTCGCCTTGTCGAGCGCCGCACATCATCTTGGATGAATGACGCTACCGCCGCGCTTACGGCCGCCTATACGACGGTCTTTGCGGGCCTGAAGCACCTGGGTCCTGGTGATCCTGAGGTGACCCGGGAGTTGGCCGAACGTTTGCGCGCTCAGCTTGCCGTTGAGCCGCGGGTGGCCGACTTCGGCTGCGGCGTGGGCGCATCCGCACTGGTGCTGGCTGAAGCGCTGCCCGGCGCGCGCATTCTCGCGGTGGACGCCCACGAGCCCTTCATCGCGCGGCTGCGGGCAGTGGCCGGCAAACGGGGCCTTGCGCACCAGATTACCGCCCTGGTGGGGGATATGGCGGCTCCACCCAGCCTGGCGGGGACGGCCGGTGAGCTGGACCTGATCTGGTGCGAGTCGGCCATCTATGCTCTGGGACGTACTAGCGCCTTCTCCTTATGGCGGCCGTTGCTGCGGCCGGGCGGCTGGCTGGTCTTCAGCGATCTGGTCTGGGTAGAAGGGCCCGGGCGGCGGGCGCCCGCTGCCCAGGCGTTCTGGGATCGAGAATACCCGGACATGGCGGATGTCGCTGCGGTCCTGGGGCAGCTCAAGGTGGCTGATTTGATACCGGTGGATACGCGGATGTTGGGCGGCAACGCCTGGTCCAGTTACTATGAACCGCTCCGCGCGCGCCTGCAGAGTCTGGCCGAAACTCCCGAACGCTCTGCAGCGCTCGGCCAGTTGCTGGTGGACCTGCAGCGGGAGATCGACCTTTATGATCGCTTCGGTGACCAGGTTATGCCCTGTTTCTTTCAGGCCCGGCGGCCGACGGCCGCGGCGGCATAACCTGGGTTCGGGTCACTCGGAGACCTTTCGGTCAGGTCAGAGTTGCGCGCACCAGCCGGGCACCGGCGCCGAGACTCTGCAGTTTCTGCACCGCCATGTCGTAGGGAATGGGCGCCATGCCGCAGTTGGTGCACGGCATGGCCCGTTCCGGATCCACGAACTCGAGCGCCGCGCGGATAGTCGCGGCGACTTCCTCGGGTGTCTCTACATGGTCTGCCGTCACGCCCACCGCGCCCACCATCACCTGTTTGTCCTTCAGCAGGCCCAGCAGTGACAGGGGTACCCTGGAGCCGGCGCACTCCAGGGAAATCTGATCAATGCGGCTGGCGTTTAGCGCGGGAAAGATCTCTTCGTACTGGCGCCACTCCGAGCCCAGGGATTCCTTCCAGGTGAGGTTGGCCTCGATGCCGTAGCCGTAGCAGATGTGCACCGCCGTCGTGCAGGTCAGTCCCTCGGCAGCGCGCTCCAGCGCGGCGATGCCCCAGTCTTTGACGTCGTCCATGAAGACGTTGAAAGCCGGCTCGTCGAACTGGATCACGTCGACG
>JABAOE010000333.1_pt2 | contig 24373 bp, 24 predicted proteins | sample 7062141 | NCBI WGS metagenome assembly JABAOE01 (sample SAMN14538627, study PRJNA623070) | marine sediment metagenome | biome: marine biome [ENVO:00000428]; feature: marine pelagic biome [ENVO:01000023]; material: deep marine sediment [ENVO:00002113] | place: India: Gulf of Khambhat ... | reverse complement strand
TTACGCAGCCAGGCGCACGCCATCGGCCTGCTGGCGGCCGTACCCGCGTTGGATGCAGCGCTGTCGCCGCGCTGAAACTCTCTCGATCGACCGCCCTTCGCGCGCCGAGTCATCACGACCCGCATCGAATCAACGGGCAACCGAGAAGAAGTAGACTTCGCCGAGAGCAACCCGCACGTATTCATTCTGCTCGTCCGCGGTGCCCGCAGGATGGCGGTACACGTAACCGCAATCCTTGCGCAGTATGAGCGACGCCGGGAACTCGGTGCAGAGTCGATTACCTTCCATCCAGGCCTTACCGGTCAGCAGGGATCTTTCGTCCCGCAGCACCACCTGTCCATCGTCGGTGAACTGCTGAAAGAACCGTATCCCACCCAACGTAGCTCCCGACCACGCCCGACCGACGGTCACCGCCTCGAGGGCCGTACTGTCGAGCCGTTCCTCGAGCGGCGGCTCGAAGCCGTAGGCCCAGCTCGGGATTCCGGCGCGTCTCATTGCCCCGATGCGTAGCTCGAGATCGGCTTCGACCCTGTGATTCGCATACAGAGCACGGTAATAGGAGAGATTGGCAAAAGGTCGTCTTCCGAGGACCTCGGCTTCGAAGATCGACTGCGCATCTTCCGGGCGGTCGAGCTGCCCGTAAGCCGTGATCAGCGCCTCCCACGGCTCGGCGCCCATCTCACGCGCCTTCTCGAGCGCTTCGAGCGCCTCATCGAACCGACGGTTGAAGAACAGCACCAGTCCGAGATCGGCGTAGAACTGCGCGGCCGGCTTCGGATCGAGCCGCAGCGCCGTCTCCATCGCCGCCATGGCACGCTCGTGATCACCGGCCAGCACGAGAATGTTCGCTAGATATCGGTAGGACCTGGCATTGCTCGGATCCAGCAAAATCCCCTTCTCCACCGAGGCGATAGCGTCGTCGTGCCGGCCTTCGGCGGATTGCAGCAACGCCAGCACGGCATACGACCGGGCGTTGCGTGGATCGAGCGCGAGGGCACGGCTGGCCGCGTCGTAGGCCCGTCTGCGCGCCACCGGACCCGGAAGGATGTCGTCGCTGCTGTCCCGCCAGACCACATACAAGGACTCCGCAAGTCCCGCGTACGCATCCGCGAACTCCTGATCCAGATCGATGGCCCGCTGATAGAGGGACATGCCCTCCACTCGGTGCGATCCGCGGTACTTGTAGAGAAGCCGGTCGGCTCTCAGATAGTAGTCGTAGGCCTCGAGATTGCGCGTCGGTATGCGGGCGAGCTGGATTCGCTCTTCGTCGGTAAGGCTCAGCTTGAGCGCCGCGACGATCTTCCCGATCACCCGATCCTGCAGCGCGAAGATATCCGCGTCCTTGCCATCGTATCGATCGGCCCACAGGTGCCTGCCGGTGGTGGCGTCGATGAGCTGCGCATTGATACGAACCTGTCCCGCCATCCGTCTCACGCTGCCTTCGAGCACGTAGCGCACACCCAGCTCTTCGGCAACCTGGCGCACCGGAACGGACTTGTCCTTGTAGGAGAAGGACGTGTTGGGCGCGATAACGAACAGGCCGGAGATCTTGGATAAATCCGTAATCAGATCTTCGGTGATGCCGTCACTGAAGTACGCCTGCTCCGGTGCGTCGCTCAGGCTCGTGAAAGGCAAGACCGTAATGGACGGCACATCGGGCAGGGGGAATACCATGCGCTGCACGGAGGCCGGCTCCTCGACGGGGACCCAGGGCTCGAGCCAGATAATCAATCCGCCGGCGAAGACCATGAGAACGGCGGCGAGCGCGGCAAGCGCCTTCGTGCGTCGAGACGATCGAGGTCTCGACACCTGCGACGGGGGTGGTGGGACCACACCGGGCTTCAAGCGCGCACGATAGGCGCGCACCGGCTTGGCGATGTTCTTGACCGACTGCTCGCCGAGATAATCGTAGTCGAGGGGAAGCTTGTTGCCGACGGCGTCGTGTACCGCTCCGGAGATGCATACCCCTCCCGGCTCGGCGAGGGCCTCGAGGCGCGCAGCGATGTTCACGCCGTCACCGTAGATGTCGTTGCGGTCGACGATGACTTCCCCGAGGTTGACGCCGATGCGGAACTCGAGCCTGCTTGCCTTTGGCACTTCCCGGTTGCGCTCCGCGAGCTCGCGCTGCACGGCAACCGCGCAGGTGACGGCGTCGGTAACCGTCGCGAACTCGGCGAGAACGGCATCACCGGCAAAGTGCACGACGACGCCGCCGTAGCGCTGCACCGCATCGGTCATGCAGTCGAGATAGGCGCTCAAGGTCCGATGGGTGCCGATCTCGTCCTCGCCGCTGAGGCGGCTGTAGCTGGCGACATCGGCATAGACAATGGCCGCCAGCTTTCGCTCGAGACCGGTGTCCCTTGTCGGAAATGCTCGATGCGTTGCCTGCGGCGCGCCTACCTCGGCAATCAAGCGGTAGCCGACCTTGGGAATGGTCTCGATTATCCGGGGGTGCCTGGAATCGTCGCTGAACGCCTTGCGCAGCTTGGTGATGGCATTGCTGAGCGCGTCATAGCCGACCACCATCCCGGCCCAGACCTCCCGCTCCAGCTCCTCCCGGGTGACCGCCTGGCCGGCGCGGCCGGCCAGATAGACGAGCACCGCGATGGTTCTCGGCTCGAGCTTGATGCTGTCACCGTCCCTGCTGATTCGGTGCGTGGTGGCATCGATGTGCCAGCCGGCCACCGTGAAAGCGCCGGGAGCAGTATCCGAGGGGGCTGACCGATTGCCTTGCATGTCTGGTCGGTGACTCGCGCTGCTCGATTCCGAGTCCTGCGCACGAGCCGCAAGTCATTGATTTTAAGATACTTAATCGACCGACGAAAAATCGTTAAGTTTCCGTCACGTCTTTTCCGTGCCCCCGTGCTGTGATGATCCTACGCCGACGGGCTGCAACCGTTTCCTCGCCTCGACAGGACGATGGGACAGATTGAAGAGATTGTACATGCCCGCGGCTTGCGAACATCGGGCCATCGGCCCATATTGCCGAGCATCGACGCCTGCCGAGCGCAGGAGGAGATTAGACGATGAAACCTTGCCGATTTCTTGTCCCCGCGACCCTGGCAGTGTCCCTGGCGCTTTTCGGCGCAGGGGCCTTTGCCAAGAGCACCGTCAATACCGACTGGGACGGACTCGCTATCGGAGGCTACGACCCGGTCGCATACTTCACCATGGACCGGGCCGTGAAGGGCACCGGGGAATTCTCCTACGAATACCTCGGATCGGAATGGCATTTTGCCAACGCCGAGCACCTGCAGATGTTCAAGGAAGACCCGCTGAGGTACATCCCCCAGTACGGCGGCTACTGCGCCTCCGCCGTGCCCCACGGCGGTGGCAATTCCATGATCAATCCACGCGTCTGGCGCATGGTCGACGGTAAGCTGTATCTCTTCTACAGCGAGCGGCAGAGGATAGGCTGGTCCTCGGACACGCCCGAGGTCGTCGCGGCGGACGCGGCCTGGGATCGCGTGAAGGCGGGCCTCGAGTAATTCTGCATCGGTGGACGGGCATGCGCCGGAAGAGATCCGGCGCACTGCCCGTAACCTTCCGTCCGCGTTCTCATTGCGTGCGGGGAGCGACGTCGATGAAAACGAATTACAGTTCGAGATCGTGCCGATCTCGATCGGTCATCGTGCTCCTGGCGCTGACGCTGAGCGCCGCAAACGTGGCGAGTCACCATAGCGCGCTGCCGGACGGCGTAACGCCGGTGGCAGCGACCTGGCTTTGGGGACACCATTTGATTCCGGACACGATAACGAGGGACGGCTCTCCCTACGTGTTCGCATATCCGCACAAGGACCCCGCCCGCATCATCGATCCCCCATGGACGGAAGTCGCGGCCACGCACGTCAAGGCGGGTGCGAAAGCCCCGGCCGTACTGTTTCTGCACGGCTGCTCCGGGCTCATACGCGGTGCCATGGGGTATCGTATTCTGCTGATGACCGAGGGCTATGCCGTGTTCGAGCCCGATGCGTTTGCACGGCCCGGCTATTCCTGCCAGGGCAGCTCGCTCGAAATGCGCCGCGAGGAGCTGGCCTACGCGCTCGAGCGTATCCGGAAGCTTCCGTGGATCGATCAGGAGCGCATCGTTCTGATGGGCAACAGCCAGGGCGCGAGAACCGTCGCCCGGTGGGACGGGCCTGGGTTCGCCGCGCACATTATCGTGGCCGGAAAATGCTCGTGGGACACCGAGAAGAAACGCAGCTTACCGCGCGCCCCCGACGGCGTGCCGGTTCTCGCCGTTGTCGGGGCCAAGGACGAGCTCTACGGTGCGACCCCCTGCACCGTCGAGCGGAAAGTGGGTGGCTCGCGATCGATCGTCATCCCCGACGGATCCCACGACATCATGGGACACTCGGAGCTGAAGCAGGCGGTGACAACGTTCCTGCGTGCTTGCTGCCGCTAGCTTCGAGCGCCGCGCGCGGCTCAGGCGACGCTCATTCGCACGCTGCCGAGCACGCCGAAGTCGGCTGCGGCGGTGTCCCCGGACGCGAGGGGCAAGAGCCCGCCGCAGGTCCCGGTCATGATGCGGTCACCCTTGCGCAGCCCGCGCTGCGCCACGCGCGGATGGTTCGCGAGGTAGGCGACGGCGCCGAAGGGATTGCCCCACATCAGGAGGTTGCTCGAGCCGGTGGCGGCCTCGGCGCCGTTCAGCTCGACCCTCAGGCGGTGATCGGAAAGATCGGCGTCGCGCCACCCGGTCCCCGCCGTGCCCTCGATGACCGCCACGTTGACGGCGCCGTCCGCGAGCAGCATCAGGCCGGACTTTTGAAACCCGGCCGCGCATCGGCAGCCGACGACCTCGAAGGCGGGACCGACGTAGTCGACCGCGTTGGCCACGTCCTCGTCGGTGTAGGGCTCATCGCGCGGTGGCAGATCCGCCGCCAGCGCCACCAGGAACTCCGTCTCGAGCGCGGGTCCGTGCTCGGGATAAACGGGCAGCGCCTCGTCCATGGCATGAAAGTGGATCGAGAGCAGCGGGCCGACGAAGGGCCGCTCGACACCGAGCAACGCCAGCGTCTTCTCGTTCGTAGCCCCCAGCTTCCAGCCCACGATCTCGGCATCGAACAGCGCCGTCACCTGCTCCTGCATGGCGTAGGCGGCGGCCTCGTCGACCGGCCACTCCGAGTCCTCGACGGCGACCAATCCGCCGTCGGTTCGCGCTTTCCACAGGGCCTCAGTCACACGATTGGTCATTCCTGGTCTCCTCCCGTCACTCGTTGTCCGCACCATTAGTGAGAACTGCGCCACATTCCCGATGATCGCAGCCCCCATGACCTAAAATTCTACTGCGTTCCGTTATTTACGTCCTCGAAGCAATTCGGCAACCCGCTATGGTATGCGTGTTATGGACGAAAAAGTGAAATCCTGACCGTGGCCGGCAAATCCGGAGCGGGCGGCGACGGGCGGACCCCGGGCAACGGCGAGGCGTCTCACGACGTCCTCGGCGATACCAACCTGGGCCGCAGCCTCAAGGAGCTCATCAATGAAATCGGCCGCCAGAAGGAGGCGGCCCAGCAGAAACCTGCTCAAACCGAAAGCCAGGACGCCGACTCGTTCGACCTGAGCGAGTCGCGCTTCGACCGGGATCTCGCCGAGGCGGTCTCCGCCGAGCGCCGCGCCACGGGCGGGCGCCCGGCCACGGTGCGCGAAAAGGCCGCCCCCGAGCAACCCGCTGCCGAGGAAGCCGCCGAAAGCGCCGCGGGCACCGACATCGAGCTGCCCGAAGCGCTCGCCAGCGTGGAATCACTGCTCAAGCGCCTCGTCGAGGCGGAACGCCGTCGCTGCGAGCAGCAGCTCGCCGATTGGAAGGAGCAGCTCAAGAAGGCGACCATGATTGTCATCAAGAAGCAGGTCGACGCCGCCCGCGCGCGCTGGATGCAGAATCAGGGCGCGAACCAGGCCAAGCTCGCGGAGCAGTACAATCGACTCAAAGCGCTGGCCGACAAGGTCGCCCGCCAGAAGGCCCAGATTCAGAAAGCCAAGCTCGAGCTCGAGCAGAAGCTCGAGGTCGCGGACAAGCTGCACACCGAGTTCGACGAGATCCGCAGTGTGCTCGGTGGTCAGATTGGCGCTATCGACGCCCTGGATCAAAACGACGAGCCGGCCGACAGCTAGCGGCCGGGGGCCGGCGCATTGCCTGCGCCGATCAGTTGCTGAAGACGTCCGCGCCCTCCGGCGGGGTGAACACGAACAGCGCCGGATCCAGCTCCGGATTACGCTCGACCTGCTCAAAACGCAACCGCGTGAGCTGTCCGAAGGCGTCCTCGAGCTCCATGAGCCTGAGCGTTTCACCATCGAAGCCGAGACGGATGCGCTTGAAGCTCACCTGCTCGCCGAGCGGCGTGAGCTCCGCCCACTCGAAGCCCCCGCTGCCTTCCACGGCACGCACTTCGAAGCTGTGCTCCACGGGCTCGTCGGAGCTCAACAGCATCACCGGAGTATCGCCGAGCGCGTCGCCGAGCGGCCTCACCGTGACCTGCTCGAGCTCGCTGTCGTAAACCCAGACCTGCTCGCCGTCGCCGACGATCTCCTGAGCGTAGGGCTCGGTGTAGTCCCATCGGAAACGCCCGGGGCGCGCGATGTAGACCTTGCCGCTGGACGCGTCGAGCGGGCGCGCGTCCTCGTCGAAGACGCTCTGCTGGAAATCCGCGCGCAGCGAGTGAACCTGGTCGAGAAACGCGTGCAGCCGCGCCGGCCCGTCGAGCGCAAGCGCCGGCGCCGCCAGCGCGCCAAGGAAAACGACAACAATTGCTCTCACCGCCAATGCCTCACTGGCCCGCCGACCCGGCCGGGACGCGATGGCACGCGCCATCGGCGCTGAAATCTACCCTGACGGCGGTGGCGGCGCCAGCACCTCGCGCGCGCCGTTCGACTGCAGCGGCCCGACGATGCCGGTCTCCTCCATCTGCTCGAGCATGCGCGCGGCACGGTTGTAGCCGATCTTGAGACGCCGCTGCACCCCGGAGATGGAAGCGCGCCGGGTGTCGGTGACGATGTAAACCGCCTGATCGTAGAGCGGATCGCTCTCGGCATCGGCACCCTGCACGGAAGTCATGCCGGGGATGACGAGGCTCGCCGCATCCTCGTTGCTGCCGTCGAGAATACCCTCCAGGTAGGCGGGCCTGCCCTGCTTGCGCAGATGATTGACGACGCGGTGCACTTCCTGATCCGATACGAAGGCGCCGTGAACGCGGACCAGATTCGAGGTACCCGGGCCGATATACAGCATGTCGCCGTGGCCGAGCAGGCTCTCCGCGCCCATCTGGTCGATGACCGTGCGCGAATCCACCTTCGCCGAGACCTGGAACGCGATGCGGCAGGGAATATTGGCCTTGATGAGGCCCGTGATGACGTCCACCGACGGGCGTTGCGTGGCGAGAATCAGGTGCACGCCGGAGGCGCGCGCCTTCTGCGCGAGCCGGGCAATCAGCTGCTCCACCTTCTTTCCGGTGGTCATCATGAGGTCGGCGAGCTCGTCGACGACGACGACGATGAGCGGCAGCTTCTCGAGCTCGGGTGCGTGCGGATTTTCCTCGCTCGGCGTGAACAGGGGATCGGTGAGCTTCTCGCCCTTGTCGGCAGCCTCTTTGATCTTGCGGTTGTAGCCGGCGATATTGCGCACGCCCAGCGCCGACATCAGCTGGTAGCGTCGTTCCATCTCCGCGACGCACCAGCGCAGCGCGCTCGAAGCCTGGGCCATGTCGGTGACCACCGGCGCGAGCAGGTGCGGAATGCCCTCGTAGACGGAGAGCTCCAGCATTTTCGGATCGATCATGATGAGGCGCACGTCGCTCGCCTTTGCCTTGTAGAGCAGGCTCAGCACCATGGCGTTGATAGCCACCGATTTACCAGAGCCCGTCGTTCCTGCGACCAGCAGGTGCGGCATCTGGGCCAGATCCACCACCACCGGCTGGCCGCCGATGTCCTTGCCGAGCGCCAGCGACAGCGGCGACGGATCGCGATCGTAGGAAGACGACTTGACGATCTCGCTGAAGCAAACGAGCTCGCGCTCCTCGTTGGGAATCTCGAGTCCGATGACCGACTTGCCCGGAATCACCTCGACGATGCGCACGCTCATGGTGGAGAGCGAGCGCGCCAGGTCCTTTGCGAGATTGGTGATGCGGCTCACCTTCACGCCGGCAGCCGGCTGCAGCTCGAAGCGCGTGATCACCGGGCCCGGATGCACCGCCACGACCTCCACGTCGATGCCGAAGTCTCGCAGCTTGAGCTCCACCTGACGCGACATGGCCTCGAGCGACGCGTGAGAGATCGTGTGCCGGCTCTTCGGCGGCTCGTCGAGCAGGCCCATCGGCGGCAGCCCGGAGGCGTCGGTGGGCAGATCGAAAAGCGGCACCTGGCGCTCCTTCTGGGCGCGCACGCTCGGTTCGACCGGCGCCACCAGCGGCTCGATGCGCGGCGCCACCCGCTCTTTCTTTTTGCTGCGCGCCGCGCTCACCTGCTCCTCGCGTTTGCGCCGCGCACGGCGCGCCTCGCGGTACTCGGCCAGCCGCCGCCCGGCGAGAGCGGCGCGACCGAGCAGCCACAGCGTCCACAAACCCGTCGTGTCCATGATCGCCAGCCAGGAGATGGCGGTGAACAGCGAGAACCCCGCCAGGAACAAGGCCAGCAACAGCAGGGTCGCGCCGAGCATTCCGAGCACGGCGCGGAAATTGCCGCCGATCACGGCGCCGAGAACGCCGCCGGCGTCGAGCGGCAGCGTTGCGCCCGCCTGGTAGTGCAGACTCGCCAGGCCACAGCCGGCGGCCAGCGTCAGCACGAAGCCGACGGCGCGCACCGGCAGGTGCAGGCCGTCGACGGCCCCGCCTGCGCTGCGTGCCGGCGCATCGGGGATCCGGGTGAGCATCCAGCCCGCATACGCGACCATCACGGGAAACAGGTATGCCATGTAGCCGAACAGATAGAGCAGGACGTCGGCGAGCCACGCGCCGACGACACCGCCGTGATTCATGACCCGCTCCACGCGCCCGCTGTGCGACCAGCCGGGATCGCCCGGTGAGTAGCTGACGAGCGCCAGCAGCAGGAACACCGCCGCGGCGGAGATCAGAATGAACACTCCCTCGCGGGCACCCCTCGCAAGCGGGGCGTGCCACGCCAGGTGCCACGGGGCCTTGTACCGGGATGCCTGGGCCATTTCTTAAGCTCGTTTATAGATTGATCCGTTAACTATAGAATTATTAACGATAAATTGCGCATAATCCAGCCTCTTTTCGCAGACCCACGGCGCCCGTCGGCCCCTGCCCATGACGGATATTGAAAATTCCCGGCCCTTGCTCCATGTTGTGCCGGGCGCGGCGCAGGGGCCGCGCTTGCCGTCCACGGGACTACGATCCCCGCCGAATGAGGCTTAAAACGCGAGCGATTCTTCATGACCGATGTCAAACACTGCCGATTGCTGATTCTGGGATCCGGACCTGCCGGCTACACCGCGGCCGTCTATGCGGCGCGGGCCAATCTCAATCCGGTCCTGATCACCGGGCTCGAGGTCGGCGGACAGATGACCACCACCACCGACGTGGACAACTGGCCCGGGGACGTGAGCGGACTGCAGGGACCCGAGCTCATGGAGCGCATGCGCAGGCACGCCGAGCGTTTCGAGACCGAGATCGTTTTCGACACCATCGAGCGGGCGGAGCTGGACGCCCGCCCCGTGCGTCTCACCGGGGGCAGCGGTGTTTACACGTGCGATGCGCTGATCATCGCCACCGGCGCCTCGGCCCGCTATCTGGGCCTCGAATCCGAAGAGGCCTTCAAGGGCCGGGGTGTATCGGCATGCGCCACGTGCGACGGGTTCTTCTACCGCAACCAGCCGGTGGCCGTCATCGGCGGCGGCAACACCGCCGTCGAGGAGGCTCTGTATCTGTCGAACATCGCCTCCCATGTCACCGTCGTGCACCGGCGCGACGCGTTCCGCGCGGAGAAGATTCTCGCCAATCAGCTGATCGAAAAGAGCCACAGCGACAACGTCACCATCGCCTGGGACCACGTGCTCGACGAGGTCCTGGGCGACGAGACCGGCGTCACCGGGGCGCGCATCCGCCATGCGCGCAACGGCGCCACCGAGGACCTCGACGTCAAGGGTGTTTTCATCGCCATCGGCCACACGCCGAACACGCAGCTCTTCGAGGGCCAGCTCGAGATGAACGGCGGCTACATCCGCGTGCACAGCGGCCTCGACGGTAACGCCACGGCCACCAGCATCGAGGGCGTGTTCGCCGCCGGCGACGTCGCCGACCACGTCTACCGCCAGGCCGTGACCTCGGCGGGCTCCGGGTGCATGGCGGCGCTCGACGCGGAAAAGTACCTCGACGCCCTGCAGGCCGGATGAAGGGCCTCGAACAGGAATATTCAGGGGCGAGAGCGCCGAGCGTTGATTCGTCCGGCGCGCCCGCGGCGGCGACGCTGCGCGCAACGGTCGCCGAGAGCCTCGCCGAGGTGCCCGCCGACGCGTGGAACCGCCTCGCCGGCGACGACAACCCGTTTCTGCGCCACGAGTTCCTGCTCGCCCTCGAGCGCCACGGCTGCGTCGGCGAGGAAGCCGGCTGGTATCCGCGCCATCTGCTGATCTACGCCGGGGATCGCCTGGCAGGCGCGGCCCCCATGTACGTCAAGACGCACTCCTTCGGAGAGTTCGGCTCGGACTGGGCCTGGGCCGATGCCTACCAGCGCGCCGGCATGGCCTACTACCCGAAGCTCGTGTGCGCGATCCCCTTCACGCCGGCCACCGGCAGGCGTCTGCTGTGCGCGCCGGGGCCCGATGCCGACGGCGTGCGGGCGGCGATCGTCGAAGCCGGTGTCGAGATCGCGCGAAACGCCGGTGTCTCGTCGCTGCAATGGCTGTTCGCGAGCGAGGACGACGCGCGGCTGCTCGAGTCGCGCGGCCACGCGGGACGCATCGGCTGTCAGTATCACTGGCACAACCACGGGTATCGCGACTTTCAGGACTATCTCGACCACCTGCGCTCGAAGCGGCGCAAGCAGGTGCGCCGCGAGCGGCGCGAAGCCAACGCGAGCGACGTCGCGATCCGCGTGCTCTCGGGCGCCGAGGCAGGCGAGGCGGACTGGCACGCCTACCATCGTCTCTACAGCGCCACCTACGACCGCAAGTGGGGCTACCCGAGCCTCACGCCGGGTTTTTTCTGCGAGATGGGCGAGACCATGCCCGACTCGGTGATGCTCGTGCTGGCGCATCGCGGCCGCCACTGCGTGGCCGGCGCGCACCTTTTCCGCGGCCGCGACACGCTCTACGGACGCAACTGGGGCTGCAGCGAGTACCTGCCCTCGCTGCACTTCGAGATGTGCTACTACCGGGGCATCGCCTACTGCATCGACGAGGGGCTGCGGGTGTTCGAGGCCGGCGCCCAGGGCGAGCACAAGATCTGGCGGGGCTTTCTGCCGCGCGCGACCCACTCCGCGCACTGGTTTCGGGACAATCGCTTTCGCGGCGCCATCGAGGACTTTCTGCGCCGCGAGCGGGTCGAGATTGGGCACCACATGGGCATCATGCGCGCGCACCTGCCATTTCGAAGCGAAACGGGGGAACGCCGCCGTGGCTAGGCGCGCCGAGGGGCACCACGGGCGGGCCGTTTGCCCTACACTAGAGCCTGGGCCATCAGGCGAATGCCCGCCGGGAGAGCCTGCCCGATGACGCTGCAACCCATCTGGATCACCAACGACGCGCCGGCACACGCCTTCCCGGACGTCGACAACGCCATGATCCAGCCGAATGGCCTGCTGGCGGTGGGCGGCGATCTCAGCCCCGAGCGCCTGCTGCACGCCTATCGACAGGGGATCTTCCCGTGGTTCAGCGAAGGACAGCCAATTCTCTGGTGGGCGCCGGATCCCCGCGCGGCGCTGCTGCCGGAAACGCTCAGGATATCCAGGAGCCTCGCCAAGACCCTGCGCCGGGGCGTTTTCCAGGTGCGCTTCAATCAGGACTTCCCCCGCGTGATTCGCGCGTGCGCAGCGCCGCGCGGTCAGCAGAACGATACCTGGATCACCGGCGGCATGATCGCCGCCTATTGTGCGCTGCACGCGCGCGGCTACGCGCACTCGGTGGAGTGCTGGAAGGACGGTGATCTGGTGGGCGGGCTCTACGGTGTGGCCATCGGCCGGGTTTTCTTCGGCGAGTCCATGTTCAGCCGCGTCGCGGACGCCTCCAAGGTGGCCCTCGTCAACCTTTGCCGAAGCGGCTACGAGCTCATCGATTGCCAGCTGCCGAGCGACCATCTCAAGCGCATGGGCGCCATCGATCTGCCGCGCCGCCACTTCATGCGGCTGCTGCACCACTGGCGGGAAGCCCCGCGGGTAACTCTGGACTGATCCGGCCATGACCGTTCGCGTGGAGCCCGCGAGAATCCTGCTCTTCGCCACGCCGGCGCACGCGTGCAGCTACCTGCCGGAGAGAGACGCCACCACGCTGTTCGTGGATCCGGAGTTCCCCAAGGACGCTGGTATTTACACCCTGCTCTCGCGCAACGGTTTCAGGCGCAGCGGCGAGCACGTGTACCGGCCGAACTGCGAGGCGTGCAACGCCTGCGTGCCGGTGCGGGTGCCGGTGGACCGATTCGTGCCGCGCCGCAGTCAGCAGCGCACGCTGCGCGCCAATCAGGACCTGCACGTCATTACGCGGGAAGGCGTGTTCTGCGAGGAGCACTTTCTGCTCTACGATCGCTACCTCAGCGCGCGCCATGCCAACGGCGGCATGGACAACCCGACCCGCAAGCAGTACCGGGAGTTCCTGTTGAGCTCCTGGGCCGACACCCTGCTCTTCGAGTTCCGCCTCGGCGCCCGGCTGGTCGCCGTCGCCGTGGCCGATCGCCTGCTCGACGGCCTGTCTTCGGTGTATACGTTCTTCGACCCGCACCTGTCCGCGCGCAGCATCGGCACCTATTGCATCCTGTGGCAGATCGAGGAAGTGCAGCGTCTCGGCCTCGATTGGCTGTATCTCGGCTACTGGATCGCAGAGTCGCCGAAGATGCTGTACAAGAAGGACTTTCTGCCCCAGGAACGGCTCATCGAAGGACGCTGGCAACTGCACGAGCGCTGATCCTTTCAAGGCGCTTTGCCAGCTCGAGCAGTTTTCGGCACACTATCGTCCTTTCGCGGCCGGTCGAGCGGCGCGATTGGTCTGCACAGCGAGTCAACATTGGCGAAAGAAGAGCATATAGAAATGGAGGGCACCGTCATCGAGACGTTGCCCAACACCATGTTCCGAGTGGAGCTGGAGAACGGCCACGTGGTCATGGCCCACATCTCCGGCAAAATGCGAAAAAACTACATCCGCATCCTTACCGGCGACCGGGTCACGGTGCAGCTGACACCGTATGACCTGTCCAAGGGTCGCATCACTTACCGCGTGCGCTAGGAAACTCGCCGCCGTTACTTTTTCGGCGGAAAGAACAGAGACGGCCGTCTTTTTTCTTCACGCGGGTGCGTGTTGATCGAGTACTCCTGGTGGCAATCGGGTTGGATTTCCACCAGCGTCAGGCGCGCGTCCTCGTAGCCGTCGAAGGTATACGCCGCACCGGTATCGATGTAGAAGACGTTATCGATCTGCACGGTCTCGCGCGTCGGCGTATGTCCGCAGTACACCCGCTGCACGCTGCCGGTCACCGGCAGGCTCGTGCACAGGCCCGATATGCGGTTGCGTGACCACATGGCGTAGAGCACCGCATCCCGGTCGTGGGTCTCGAGCAGATCCATGAACCGTTCCCAGGGCAACAGAGGCGGCACGTCCGCGTGCACGATACCGACCCGGCCCCAGCGGGTCTCCACCTCGAGCGCCATGGGTAGCTCGATGAAACGTTGCCGGAAAGCGGCCTGCTCATTGTCATCGAGATCGAGCCACCACTCCCCGCCGTTGAAGTTGACCCACACGTCGAGCTGCTCCGGATCATCCGAGTCGATGGCAAACTGCTCGTGGTTGCCGCGGCAGGCGTAGAACCACGGCTTGTCGAGCCATTCGAGAGCGCGACTCGATTCCGGTCCCCGATCGACCAGATCCCCTACGGAGAACAGCCGGTCGGTGTTGCTGTCGAATTCGATGTCCTCGAGCAGTCGCCCCAGATGTTCGAACATGCCGTGAATGTCGCCGACGACGAAATCGCGACCGCGCTCGTTGAGTCCGAAACGCAGCACGGCCTTTGAGCCCTGAATCTCGGGCGTGGGCAGATCCTCTCGGAATTCGGTTACCTGCATATCGCTGACGGGCTCGTTGTCGCTCATTTACACAGCCGTCGTGTTGCGCACATCCAGACGGGCGTGCAGCTCGTCCACGACCCCGTGCATGCACATCTCGAGCATGTCCAGAACTTCCTCGAACCCATCATGGCCGCCATAGTAGGGATCCGGAATCTCGTCTCCGCGCAGCTGCGGTGCGAACTCGGTAATGCGCCTCACGCGCCCGTGATGCTCGGCCGGGCAGAGCTCGCGCAACGCGCGCTCGTTGTCGGCATCCATGGCGAGGATCAGATCGAAGTCCAGGAAATCGTCCCCGCGAACCGGCCTGGCGCGCTGCCGGCTGATGTCGATGCCCCTGCGGCCCGCCGCCGCCACGCCGCGCGCGTCGGGGGAGGCGCCGGTGTGATATTGGTGGGTTGCGGCGGAGTCGACTTCGACCCGATTCTGTATCCGCTGCTCTTTGAGCCGGTTCTCGAGGACCCCCTGCGCCATCGGCGAGCGACAGATATTTCCCATGCAGACAAACAAAATGCGGATCATTTCACGCCACTGGAACCGCCGCGCCCGCCCCGCACCAGGGCCGCCCGCCAGCCACGAAGTGAAGCCATTGTCATGCCAAGCATAGACCATGGCGAATGGGGCACTTTGCCAGACTCCCCGCATATTTCAACGCCCTGCGTCACGGATCCGGGGGCGGCGCCGCGTCCACGCCGAGCAGCCGCAGCAGGCGGGCGGTGAAGGCCCCGGGAAGCTCCGCCCGCACCGGCACGCACCAGTGGCGCGGATCGGCGAAACGGCGGCACTTGACCGCGTCCTTCTCGGTCATCAGCACCGGAGCGGCGTCATCGAAGCGGATATCGGACGCCGAGAAGGGGTGGTGGTCCGGGAAGCGGTGGCGAATCAGCGTCAGGCCGGCGCCCTCGAGGGCGGCAAAAAAGCGCTCCGGCGCGCCAATTCCGCACACGGCATGCACGGTGCCGCCTTTGAAGTCCGCGAGCGGGCGCCGCAGCGAGGCCTCGAGGAGGTTTTCCGCGTCCTCCATCTGCACGCGCATGGAGAACTCACCGGGAAGGCCGCCGCCGTTGGCGACGACCATGTCGACGCTGTCGAGCCGGGAACGGGGCTCGCGCAACGGCCCCGCCGGCAGGCACCGCCCGTTTCCATGCCTGCGCGCGCCGTCGACGACGGCGATCTCCACGTCACGCGCGAGGGCCAGGTGCTGCAGACCGTCATCGCTGATGATGACGTCGCAGTCGACGTGGGAGAGCAACGCCCTTGCCGCCCGCACGCGGTCCGGATCCACCGCGACCGGACAGCCGGTCGCCCGCGCAATCAACACCGGCTCGTCGCCCACCATCACCGGATCGCTGTCCGGGCGAACCTGCTGGGGCCAGCTCGTCGCACGGCCTCGATAGCCGCGGGCCACAATCCCGGGGCGCAGCCCGCTGCCTGCCAGCAGGCGTGCGATCCAGATAACCAGCGGCGTCTTGCCGGTGCCGCCGACGCTGATGTTGCCGACCACGATGACCGGTGCGCCCACACGGCGGCTCGGCAGCAGGCCGATGCGATAGGCCGCCCGGCGCAGCACCGCACCGGTGCAATAGAGCCAGCCGAGGGGAGCGAGAGCCAGACTGAGCGGGGAGTTCTCGTACCAGAGCGCGTCGATGCGGGAGCTCATGCAGCGTCCATTGCCCGAAAGCGACGAGCCGCCGCGCGTTACTGCTCGCTGGCTGGAACCAGGCGCGTGGCAAACGTGAGCCGCACGAAGCCCAGCTCGCGCGCGGCATCCATGATCTGCACCACGGCCTGATGCGGCGTCTTCGCGTCGGCGCTGATGATGACCGGCGGCGACTCGTTGTCGCCGGCGGCCGATCGAAGTGCCTCGCGAAGCGTCTTCGGCTGAGTGTTCAGCAGCTGACGGCCGTTCACGTAGAAACGACCCTGGGCATCGATGGCCACCTCGATGGATTCGGGCTTGCGCTCCTGGGCTTCGGCCGTCGCCGTGGGCAGCTCGATGCTGAGCTCGCTGTCGCGGTTGAAGGTCGTCGAGACCATGAAAAAGATCAGCAGCAGGAAGACGACGTCGATCAACGGCGTCAGATTGATGTCGACCGGCTCCCTCGGCTCGGGACGCAGATTCATGCTGTCGGCCTCGGCGTTACGCCTTGCTCTCTTCCGGTCCGTGGATCGCTTCGACCATCTTGAGTGCCTCCTGCTCCATGGTCACGACCAGCTCGTCCACGTGCCCGCGGAAGTAGCGATGGAACATGAGCGTCGGAATCGCGACGGTCAATCCGGCGGCTGTCGTGATCAGCGCCTCGGATATGCCGCCCGCCAGCACACCCGGATCGCCGACGCCCTGGGTGGTGATGACGGCAAACACCTTGATCATGCCGATCACGGTTCCCAGCAGGCCGAGCAGCGGCGTGATCGACGCAATCGTGCCGAGGGTGTTCAGGTAACGGTCGAGATCGTGAACCACGTGTCGTCCGACATCCTCGATGCTCTCTTTCATATGCTCGCGGCTGCTGTTGCGATTGACGAGGCCCGCGGCCAGGATTCGCCCCAGCGGGGAGCTTTTGCGCAGCGCGCGGATGCGCTCCTCCTCGATGTGCCCGCTCTTTGCCCACTGCCAGACCTGCACCACGAGATTGGTCGGCGTGATGCGTTTGCGTTGCAGGGTCCAGAAACGCTCCGCGATGATGGCCATGGCGATCACGGAGCAGAGCAATATCGGCACCATCAGCCAGCCGCCGGCTTTGACGAGTTCGAGCAAGAGTCAACCACCTCCGCTAGAGACTGCTGCAACGGCGCAGACTCTATCAAACGCCATCATGTCCGCCTATAGAATAGGACAAAGCCAGGTGGATCGGCCTCATGGCCTGGCGCGCCAGATGCGGCTGTCTGCAATGCGCTCGAGTCGTGCCACCCGGACGCCGCCTTCGCGCACGACGTCAACGGCGATGGCGCCGTGGCGGGCGGTGTCCAGCACGCGCACGCCGCGCTCATCGAGCCTTCGCAGCACCGGCGCGTGGGGAAAGCGATAACGGTTGCGGTAGCCGCGCGGGATGAGCGCGAGGCGCGGGCGAACCGCGTCCAGAAAGGCCGCGCTGGAAGAGCTGCGGCTGCCATGATGGGCCACCACCAGCACCTCGGCGCGCAATTTCGCGCGCGCGAGTGAGACCATGGCGGCCTCCGCCCGCCTCTCCACGTCGCCGGTGAGCAGCGCGCGGCCGCCGGGGGCGCTCACCTTGAGCACGCACGAGCCATCGTTGCCGTCCCAGGCGCCTGCGACGGCGGGATGCAGGATCTCGAAGTCGACCCCGTCCCACTGCCAGCGCGTGCCGGCCCGGCAGGGGCGTGCGCGGACACCCGGAGCGGCTTCGTTGCTGAGCGTCTCCAGGGTCGGCATGAGGCTGCGCAGCGCCGCAGCGCCACCGCTGTGGTCGCTGTTGCCGTGGCTGATGATGAGCCGGTCCACCCTGGTGACACCGCGTGCGCGCAGGTAGGGCACGATGACGTCGCGCCCGGCGTCGAACCCCGTGCCGTAGCGCGGGCCCGCGTCGTAGATCAGCACATGGGCGCGGGTCTGCACGACGCTCGCCAGCCCCTGGCCCACGTCGAGCAGCGTCAGCCGGAAATCGCCGTGCCCGGGCCGCGGCGCCGGGTGAAACAGCAGCGGCAGCAGGCCGACGAGCCCGAGCATGCGCCCCGGCACCGCGCGCGGTGCGATCAGCAGCAGCCCGCCCAGGCACGCCGCGAGCAGCGCAGGCGGAGGCGGCGCGGACACGGGGCGCAGCATCAGCTCGAGATCGGCGAGGCGCACGAGCAGCCACCAGAGGCTGTCCGCCGCCACGCAGGCGGCCTGCAGCAGCAGTGCGCCGAGGGCGGGGAAAGGCAGCACCAGCACCGCCGCGGCGAGCACCAGGGGCACCAGAGCGAGCCCCGCCCACGGCACCGCGAGCAGGTTCGCCAGCGGCGCGGTCAGCGGAAACGCGAGAAACAGCACGATGCTGAAGGGCAGCAGGCCGACGGCGACGAGCCACTGGACGCGGGCCCAGCGCCCCACGAGCCGCCGCCAGGCGGGCTGTCCGGCGGCCGGCACGCGCGCGCTCATGCCCCACAGGATCACCGCGACCGCTCCGAACGATAGCCAGAAGCCGGCCGAGACGACGGCGAAGGGATCCGCTACGAGCACCACGGCGAGCGCCAGGCACAGGGAGGTGGCGGGCAGCACGCGCCGTCGCAGCACGACGGCGCCCATGACGACGCCGATCATCGCCAGCGCGCGCTGGGTCGGCAGGGCGAATCCGGCAAGCGCCGCGTACACCGCCGCCGCCGCCACCGCTGCGATGGCGGCGGCCCGCGGCGCCGCCAGCCACAGCAGCGGGGTGGTCGTCAGGGACCAAATGCGGGCGACGAGGAAATACACGAGCCCCGCCACCAGTCCCACGTGCAGACCGGAGATGGCCATCAGGTGGGCGGTGCCGGTCGCCGCCAGCACGCGCCACTGCTCACGGCTCATGGCGCTGCGATCGCCCACGGCCAGGGCGGCGATGAGGGCGGCGGCGGGCCGGTCCTGCAGGTGCATCGCGATGGCCCGCGAAAGGCGCTGGCGCCAGGCGTCGAGGCCGGTGCGGCCGCTCGCGCCGAGACGCCGGTTTGCGGCGCCGGAGACCACGTATCCGGTGGCGCTCGTGGCGCGGCGGAAAAGCCAGCGCTCGTAGTCGAAGCCGGCCGGATTGACGCGTCCGCGCGGTCGCTTGAGGCGCACCACCAGGCGCCATCGCTCGCCCGGCACCAGCCGCGGCGCGTCGCGGTACCAGCCGAGGCGAACCGGTCCGCGGTAGGCGATCGGCCGCGCGTCCTGCCGGGCGCGTGCGATCAGAAAATCGAAGCGCACACGGGCCGCATCACCGGCGGGCAGACCGACGACGCTGCCGTGCACGACGAGCGTGCGGCCCTCGAGCGCTTCGGGCAGCACCGCCAGGAGCGTCACGTGTGCGCGCAGCACGGCCCACAGGAAGCCGCACGCGAGCAGCGCCAGGGGTCGCACCGGAGCCCGCAGCCACGCCACGGCGAGCGCCATGGGCAACATCGCGACCAGCGCGGCATCGGGCAACGACGGCAGCTGCGCCGCGAGCGCGACGCCGAGAGCTGCGAGGAGTATCCCTGCGCGCAAGCCCGCCACCTTTCCCTGGTCGCTCCGCACACCGCCATCCTCGCGCGAGCGTACCACTGCCGGCCCGTGATGATTTCGCTACACTTTCCGACACGGATCGCGACCTACACACGAAGCGCCCGAGGCAGCACCCATGCCGCGAAAAGCCCTCAAGAGAATCCTCGGGCGTTTGCATTCACCCGACGGTGATCACAAGCTGCGGCGGCTTTTCGGCGAGTTCTGGCACAATCCCGATCTCTGGCACCTGAACCGTTACTCGGTGGCCTGGGGCGTATCGGTCGGGTTGTTCTTCGCCTTTGCCCCGGTTCCGTTTCAGATGCCGCTGGCCGCGGCCGCGGCCATCGTCATCGGCTGCAACCTGCCGATTTCCCTTTCGATGGTCTGGGTCACCAACCCGATCACCATGGCGCCGCTCTTCTACGCCGCCTACAAGACCGGCGCATGGTTCCTCGGCCAGGCGCCGCGCGAGTGGGCGTTCGAGCTGTCGATGGATTGGCTGTTGAGCGAGCTGGGCGCGGTGTGGCAGCCGTTTCTTCTCGGCTGCTTCGTGTTCGGAGTGTTCTGCGCCACCATCGGCCACGTGGCGGTGCGCATCATCTGGCGCATTCACGTGGCGAGCTCCTGGCGCGAGCGGCGCCGGCGCCGCGAGGCCCGCGCCAATCTGCCGCCGGGCACGTGATCTAGTCTTCGTGCAGCGCGCCGTCCTCGAGGCGCAGCACGCGATCCATTTTGCCCGCCAGATCGAGATCGTGCGTGGCCAGCACGAGACTGGTGCCGAGCTCGTGATTGAGCTCGAGCATGAGCGCGTAGACGCGTTCCGCGGTATGCCGATCGAGATTACCCGTCGGCTCGTCGGCGAGCACGCAGCGCGGCCGCGACACCAGTGCCCGCGCGACGGCGGCGCGCTGGCGCTCGCCGCCCGAGAGCTCCCCCGGCTTGTGCCGGAGGCGATGCTCGAGCCCGACGCGCCCGAGCATCTCACTCGCCGCCTGGCGCGCATCGGCGACCGGGACGCCGCGTACCAGCAGGGGCATGGCGACGTTCTCGAGGGCGGTGAACTCGGGCAGCAGGTGGTGAAACTGATAGACGAAGCCGAGCGCCTGGTTGCGCAGCCGGCCGCGCGCCGCCTCGCCCAGATCCGACATGCGCGTGCCGCTCACCCACACCTCGCCGCTGCTGGGCTGGTCCAGGCCGCCGAGCAGGTGCAGCAGGGTGCTCTTGCCCGAGCCGGAGGCGCCGACGATGGCGACCCGCTCGGCTGTGGCGACCCGTGCGTCGACACCGCGCAGGACCTCGACGTCGAGGCCGCCTTCCCGGAAGCTGCGCGAGAGCGCGCGGCATTCGATGGCCGCGTCGCTACTCATAGCGCAAGGCCTCGGCCGGCTGGGTGCGCGACGCGCGCCACGCCGGATAGATGGTGGCGACAATGGACATGATGAAGGCGACCGTCGTGATGAGACTCACGTCCGACCAGCGCATGTCGGAGGGCACGTCGCTGATGTAGTAGATGTCCGGCGACAGAAACTTGGTATCGAAGAACTGCTCGATGGCCGGCACCAGGGTCTCCACATTGCTGGCGAGCGCCACCCCGCCCGCCATGCCGAGCAACGTGCCGACAACCCCGATGACCGTTCCCTGGACGATGAAAATGAGCATGACGCTGGCGGGGGTCACGCCGAGGGTGCGCAGTATGGCGATGTCGGATTCCTTGTCGGTCACCACCATGATGAGCGCGGAGACGATGTTGAAAGCCGCGACCGCGACGATCAGCGTGAGGATCACGAACATCACGGTTTTCTCGGTTTTCAGCGCGCGGAAAAAATTCGCATGGTAGTGCGTCCAGTCGCGCACCCAGAAGGTGCCGGGCAGATCCGCGGCGATCTCGCGCCCGACGGCGGGGGCGAGAAACATGTCGTCGAGCTTGAGGCGCAGCCCCGTGATGCCCCCGTTCAGCTGAAAAAGCCGCGACGCGTCGTCGATGTTCACCACCGCGAGCTGGGTGTCGTACTGGCCGTGCTTGACCTCGAATATGCCCGTCACGGTGAAGCGCCGCAGGCGCGGCAGGATGCCCGCCGGCGACGACGTCGCTTTCGGTGCCACCAGCGTCACCTTGTCGCCGATACGCGCCCCGAGTGATGCCGCCAGTCCCCGGCCGAGCAGCACGTTGAACTCACCCGGGCGCAGCGAAGCCAGCCTTCCCGCGACCATGTAATCGTCGATGTCCGAGACCTCCGGCTCCTGCCGGGGCAGGACGCCCTGCACCAGGGCGCCGCGCACGTAGCGCCCCCGGGTGAGCATCGCTTCGCCCTGCACGTAAGGTGCAACGCCCACCACGCGCGGGTGCCCGCGGGCGCGCTCCGACACCGCCGGCCAGTCCTGCAGCTCTCCGCGGAAACGCGAGATGGTGGCGTGCGACGCCATGCCGAGAATGCGCTCGCGCAGCTCTTTCTCGAAGCCGTTCATGACCGAGAGCACCGTGATGAGCGCGGTCACACCGAGCGCGATACCCAGCATCGAGCTCAGACTGATGAACGAGATGAAGTGATTGCGGCGTTTGGCGCGCGTATAGCGCAGGCCCACGTAGACTTCGAGGGGCTTGAACATGGCGCGGGATTAAAGCACAGCTGTCACCGGGGAACCACATTCGGCGGGACGCGCCCCGGATCCGCGCGGCGATTTATAAAAAACATTATAAAGACTATATAAATTATTGATATTATTGACTATTAATTGGCATCTTACGAGCGCTTTCAAATCGTGTTGAAGCTGATGGAGATGCGCCGCCGGTCGCTGTTGTTGCGCGCTACCTTGTGGGGCAGCCAGCCGGGAAAGATCAGCATGGTGCCGTCGTCGGCCGGGAAGTTGTATTCCTGGCGCGTGATCGGATCGGTGGTGCCGGGCAAGACCCGCGGGCTGAACGCGTGGTAGGGATTGACGTCGATGAAGACCAGATCGCCGCTGTCCTTCGGCTTGTCCACGTAGTAGACGCCACTGAACAGCGACGGCTTGTGGTGATGGTACTGAGTGACCTCGCCGGGCGGCGTCACGTGCACCCAGTAGCCCTGCAGCTCCACTTTCTTCTCCCGCAGGTCCCAGTTTCGCTCCTGCGCAATGGCGTTCACACCGCTCACGAAGAAATCGATGATGACGCCCAGGCTGGGAACCTCCTCCAGGCTCACGAAGCGATCTTCGCTGAACGTATGCGAGGCGTGAATGATGGCACGCTGTCTTTCGTCGAGCCGCTCCCAGCCGAGCTGCTCGAGCTCATCGAGGATGGCGGCGTTGACCGACTCGTAGTCGCTGAACTTCAGGCGCCATATCGGCGTCGGGAAGCACAACGTCATCGCCTGCTCTTCGACCTTCACGCTCTCGCTCCAATCCATCGACTGCGGCCAGTGTAGACGAGAGCGCGCGCGTTCCGCCATCGCGCGCCTCACGCGCCGCGCTTTCTCGCCACCTGGTTCCTGACATACACCGGCAACGCACCGGAGGCGGATACGCTCTCACCGCGCGCGTGCGCAGCGACCGCCAGATCCGCAACGTCGCGCGCTCTGGCCACGCGCGCGGCCTGGCAACCGCCGAGCCGCTCGCCGACGCGCGCAGCGAGGGCCTCGCTGTAGGTGCGCCAGCCCTCCCCGGCGCCGAGCCAGACGCCCGCCTCGGGCAGCGGCACCGCCTCGGGCGCGGCCACGCAGTCCTCGATGCGGGCGATCATCAGGCCCTCTTCGCCGGCCTCGTACGCACCCCAGTACACCTCGCCCATGCGCGCATCGAAGGCGCTCAGCACCCGCGCTTCGCCCGTCTCGCGCAACGCGCCCTGGGCAAGCGCCTGGAGCGACGACACCGGCACCACCGGAAGGTCGGCGCCGAAGGCGAGGCCCTGGATGACGCCGGCCGCCACCCGCACACCGGTAAAGGAGCCCGGCCCGCGACCGAAAGCGAGCGCGTCGAGCGCGTTCAACGCGAGCTGCGCCTCCGCGAGCAGCTCGTGCACCATGGACAGCACCAGCTCGGCATGGCGGCGCGGCGCCAGCAGATGACGCTCGCGCAGCTCAGCGTCGCAGAGCAAGGCGCACGAGCAGGCGTCGCCGGCGGTTTCGATGGCCAGCAGCTTCACGATCCGGTGAAGAAGTCCACGACCTCTTCGATGTCACGGCAGATCGGCATGCGGGGAAGGCTTTCGATGAATATCCGTCCATACGCCCGCGTGATCAGGCGCGGGTCGCACAAGACTACAACGCCGCGGTCGTCGGCGTCACGAATGAGCCTGCCGACGCCCTGCTTGAGCGCGATGACCGCCTGCGGCAGCTGATACTCCATGAACGGATCCCTTCCGGCGGCTTTCATGGCGCGCGCGCGGGCCTCGTTGACGGGATCGTCGGGGGGCGCGAACGGCAGCTTGTCGATGATCACGCACGACAGCGCCTCGCCGCGCACGTCCACGCCCTCCCAGAAGCTCGCCGTGCCGAGGAGCACCGCGCGGGGGGTGGTACGAAACCGGCGCAGCAGATCGTCGCGCGGCGCGCTGCCCTGCACCAGCAGCGGATAGTCGATAAGCGCTTCCAGCTCCCGGGATGCGCGGCGCAGGGCCTTATGGCTGGTGAACAGCACGAAGGCGCGCCCCTCGCTCGCGCGCAGCACCGGAACCATGGCCGCCACCACCGCAGACACGTAGCCCTCGTCGCGCGGCTGCGGCAGTCCCGGGGGAAGATACATGAGCGCCTGGCGTTCGAAGTCGAATGGACTTTCCCATACGCGCATGCGCGCATCGTCGAGCCCGAGGCGCTCGGCAAACGGGGCGATATGGCCTCCCACCGCGAGCGTCGCCGAGGTCAGGATCCAGGCGCCACCCTGCTCGCGGGTCCACTGGGAGAACGGCGCCGCGACGTCCAGGGGACTCGCGTGCCAGCGCAGCCCGTGGGCGCCGATCTCGAGCCAGCGAACGCTCTCCTCGCTCGATGCGCCGCTCAGCTCGTCGAGCTTCACGGC
>JABAOE010000851.1_pt2 | contig 24412 bp, 20 predicted proteins | sample 7062141 | NCBI WGS metagenome assembly JABAOE01 (sample SAMN14538627, study PRJNA623070) | marine sediment metagenome | biome: marine biome [ENVO:00000428]; feature: marine pelagic biome [ENVO:01000023]; material: deep marine sediment [ENVO:00002113] | place: India: Gulf of Khambhat ... | reverse complement strand
CCTCTCGCGAGATCCGTGGATGACCTGACCCTGTTGCTCCGGCTGATCGCGGGCCCGGATGACGTTGATCCGGGCGTGGCCCCGTTGCCATGGCGTGACCCGGAGGCTGTCGACCTGAATACCCTGCGCGTGTCCTTCCATACCGACAACGGCATAGTGACACCCACGGCCGAGACCGGCGAGACGATCGAGAATGTCGCCCGACAACTGGCTTCATACGTGGCGTCAGTGGAGGAGGCGCGCCCCACCAATATCGAGCAGACGGCCGACCTGATCGGACTCTACTCCTGGGACGGTGGCGCCGCCGTGCGAAGGTTGTGGCAGGATGCAGGGACGACAGAGCCATCCATACAACGGCCGGACGGGGTGTTGGATGCTGTGGAGCTCGATGCTCTGATCACCCGCTGGTATGAGTTCCGCAGCTCGATGCATTCGTTCATGGCCAACCATGACGTCATCCTGTGTCCGGTTAACGCCACGCCCGCGAGGCTCCACGGTCCCGACATGACCGACTTGTCAGGCTTCACCTACACGTTCAGCTATAACCTCACTGGATGGCCGGGCGCTGTCGTACGGGCGGGAACATCGCCTGAGGGGCTGCCGATCGGCGTGCAGATCGTGGCGCGGCCTGGCCGTGAGGACGTCGCTCTTGCTGTCGCGAAGCGCGTGGAGAGTGATTTCGGCGGTTACCAGCGACCGCTCTTGTAAGAGGCACCATAACGCGGCCCAGCTCGATTCGGTCTCTGACGGGCATCGGCGGGGGCTTGGGGCGGCCACGACGCTCCTGAGTGCGATTCGGGGGACGATGAACCTGACATGTTTCGGTGGCTCGCCCTTACAGTCTTCGTGGCGGCGCTGAGTATCTCGGCGCGGCTGCGCGCACGTGCTCGACGCGACACCGGCACGATCCAGCGTAGCCAGGAATCGCGTGCCCTGATTGTCGGACGCCTGGCCGTCGCGCTTCCCCTGTTCGGAAGCGTCCTCGCCTACCTTCTCAGTCCCGGATCGATGGCGTGGGCCTCGATCGCCCTCCCCTCCCCATTCAGATGGCTTGGAGTGGTTTTGGGTTTGGTGGTCGTACCCGCCGTCTATTGGGTGCTGTCTACGATCGGGTCCAATGTCAGCGAGACCGTTCTCACCAAGGAAGATCACCAGCTCGTGACGTCCGGACCCTATCGCTGGGTTCGTCACCCCCTCTATGTCGTCGGCATCGGCGTCTTCGTGAGCATAGGCTTGATGGCGGCCAATGCGTTCATCCTCGGTTGGACGGTGGTCGCCCTGATCTCAGTCCGCTACGTCGTGGTCCCGCGAGAGGAGTCGGCGTTGGTCGCGAAGTTTGGAGACGACTACCGCCTGTACCAGGCCAGGACCGGAGCTTTCTTGCCCAAGCTTTGACGCAACATCCGCAGTGGTGCTGGCCAACAGGGAATTGCCGCTGCGCCGGTTGCTCAGAGGACCCGTCTCCGACCAAACAGCCTCCGACACAGCGCTCGACTTCGCTCGCTTCACCACCGGTTCACCGTGTGTGGCGGGGGAGCGAGCTGCCCTCAGGCGGTTGCTGCTGGCGCGGGGGCTCGGCGGGGCGACACTTCGTGTGCGGTGAGCTGCTCGACACGCAGCAGAACCGCCTGACCGTCAGAGAGCCCCAGCAAGGTGAATGCCTCGCACCCCCATTCCTTGGTCTCGCCTACTCGCTGAGGCTGCAGCCATCGTCGGTAGCATCCTTCTCGCGCCAGCCGGGGACGCATGGTGGTCGGGCAGGCAGCTCCAGCGAGAGGTGGGTGAAGAGCTCCGCAGCATCTACGGCGAGCTGGAGTTCAACGAGGAAGCCATTGCCTTCCAGATGGATATGATGCGCCGTACAGAGGAAATGAGGGCCCTGTTTGTCCTTGTCACCCAGAAGTCCGCGCCAGCCGAATCCCGAGTCCGTCAGCCGGCCGCTCTCGGGGACACTACGGGCGCCAGCCGCGATACTTCCGGTAGGCGGGCTCGTTACCGTCCGCGCGACGCTCTAACTGCTCGCACAGCCACTGTATCCACTCGTCAAACTTCTCCCCGCCCTGCTGCTCGCGTTGGTACTGTGCCCACGCGCTGATCTTCCTCCAGGCCGACAACACCATCCCGCCCATGAGCTCCCAGACCATGTCGATCGAGATGATGCGCCGATGGACCATGATTCCGACCGACTCGAGGGTCAGGCTGACCAGCATCGCAGCGTCCTCGTAGGTGGGGTCCGACTTCACCTGCTTCGCACTGGCCCCGTCCGGGAGCGACAGCACGAGGCGGATCGCGCGAGTGAACTCCGGGGTTTGGAAGGACCGGGCGAGCTCCACGGCAGCCATGTCCGACCGTTGGCGCCGGAAGTGCGCGAGTTGCACGAACGCGAACGCAACGCTGCCCGCGACGACCAGGGCACCGAAAACCTCGGCGAGGTTCGCGAGGGTGCTCAGCTCCATCATCGTAGGAACATGCCCTCCTGGCGGTCGCTCCGCGAGTGGGATGGGGCCCCGATGTCCGCATGTCCCCGTATTGAGGCAGCCTCGGCCAGGGAGTGACCGCCGGACTCCGCCTGACACGCGAGTGCTGTAGACAGACCACTGCTGCTTCCCTCTTCTCGCAAACAGCCACCTGCTCTCGGTGGACGGGAGGCGTCTCTGAAGGTGTCGGGCCACCTTGCAGCGTACGCCTTTGCGGTCCACTTCGCTCCCTTCTGCACCGGTAGACCGGTGGCTCAGGAACACCATCATGCTGGAGACTCGTACCTGGTACGGAATCCCGCACTCGGTCGTGATCAACCCAGCGCCACGCGGCACGCGTGCGCGTGAAGATGGATGGCAGGATCTTCGAAATGACGGTAGCCCACGTAGCCGATCGAGCGGAGGTTGCAGAGATCATCGCAAGAGATCCCGTGACGCGATCCGTCGGCGAAGACGGCACCGAACAGGTCACGGGAATCCGGCATTACCGGCGCGTCTTTCAGCGCAATATCCCCGTCTATGACAGTAGAACGGAGGCCGCTCCCGAGTCCGACCGTGGCGGGTAGGCCTGGTGGCCCCAGGCTTGTGTACTGGAGGCCGGCGCCAGCAGAATTCCGAGTCCGTGGGACAGCCGCAGAAAGGGACCATGGCTCTGGCACCTAGCGTCGTCGACGGCAGAGTTCTGCTGCTGGGTCTCGACCAGATGTATCGAGGCCGGATGAAGCGGCATGAGGCGGGTGAGTTGCGTCGCTGTGCGCAACGGGTCGCTGAAGTCCTCTCACTTTCGCCGGGGCTCTCCGCCGTGGAGGGATACTACACGGAAACCGCTGAGCTCGAGGAGTACTTCACGCTCATGCGGACCCTTCAACAGGCCCCCCTCAGCCTGCGACGACGCGTGGCGACGCTCCCCGAGTTTCAACGCCTCATGGAAGTGGTCACATCGCCGATCTTCGGAACGCCGCTCGACCAGGGGCTCCTCCTACCCACGTCGGCCGATCCACTCTACTGGGCGTTGAAGCTCACGAACCCTCGAGACTACAGCGTGCTCGGGATAACCCGCCGAGCGCACCAGGAGGTCCTGGCCAGGGGCGATCGTTCCTTTGTCGGCCTGGCTGCCTTGATCGAAGACCCCGTTGTTCTCGCCGCGCTTCGGGAGTCGCTTGTCCTCTATGCGGCTGCCCCGACGATGAGCGCTGACCTATCGGGGCCCGAGTACGTGTGGAATGTGAGTGACGATCTGTCGGAACGAGCCGGGCTTTTCGTGAAGACGTTCAACAACCTCTTCGCGGAATCCCTTCCAGAGCCGGTTCCGGAGAACGCGGAACTGTTCTACGAAGCGTGCGATCCGGAGGAAATCCTCGGGCGCTGCGCCCGCATCGCATACGACGACTCCCGCAGACCTCCGGAGCACTACCATTGGGCGGTCTACCGCAACCGATCCCGTGAGTTGGTGGTCGAAGACTTTTGGGATGCAGACCTTTGGACGACAGATCGCTACCGGCGTGAACGCGCGGCAAAGCTTTGGTGAAGGCGGCTGCCCCGCCCGGGAGCCCCTGCTTGGTGGAGCGCAGGGAGGATCTGCGGTCCTCGGTAGCTCCCGACTTCGCCGACGCGTTCGAGCTCGATCACGCCTGCGCTAGCGCGCGCGGTCGCTCCAGCTCGCCACGAGGTGCTCCGCGGTGCGCCACGCGAGGGCCTGGACCGTCAGCGTCGGGTTGCGCGCGCCGCTCGTCCCCATCACCGAGGCGCCGAGCACGCCGAGGTTCGGAGCCTCGTGCGAGAAGCCCCAGCGGTCCACGACGTTCGTGTCGGGATCGTCGCCCATGCGCGTGCCCCCGTAGGCGTGCGTCGTGACGCCCATGGTGCTGCCCAGGGCGGCCCGGTCCACCCGGATGGCTCCGGCGGCGCGGTACCACTCCTCCATGCGGTCCTGGGCGAACGCGGCCGCGCGCAGCTCGTTCTCGCGGTACCGGGCCGTGATGCGGATGACCGGAAACCCGAGCGGGTCCGTCACGGTCGGATCGAGGTCCAGCACGTTGTCCTCGTAGGGAAGCGTGGTCTTCTGCAGGTACGAGGTGTTGGATCGGTCCGCATTGTCGCGGATGAAGCGCTTCCAGCCCGAGCCCCAGCTTCTCCCGTGGCCGAAGGTGCTCATGCCGGCGGCGGAGATCGGGCGGCGGTCCGACATGACCCAGAGGTTGCCGCCTCCGATGAAGTCGAGGTCGGAGTGGTCGAAGTTGTCGTCCGCCCAGTCGTCGACGGCCACGCCCTGGGCCGGAAGCCCGTACCACTGGTGGAGGTCGAACGGGAAGAGCGCGCTCACCGGAGCTCCCTGGTGGTGGCTCATGTAGTGGCGTCCGACCTGCCCGCGGTTGTTCGAGAGGCCGTCCGGGTAGGCGCGGGACGTCGAGAGCAGGAGAAGGCGGACGTTCTCGTAGGTGTAGCCGGCGATCAGCACCACGCGGGCGGGCTGGAAGAAGGCGTCGCTGCCCGTGACGTAGTTGACCCCGGTGACCAGCCCGTCGCGATCGACCTCGAGCGTCGTGACGTGCGCCCGGGTCACGACGCTCAGGTTCCCGGTCTGGAGCGCCCGAGGAATGGTCGTGACGCTCGGCGCGTTCTTGGCGTCGACCGGGCAGCCACCCTTGGCGCAGAAGCCGTGGTAGGCGCACCCTGCCCGCCCCCCGTAGCGTTCGCTGTTGACCGCGGCCGGCCCCGGGAACGGGTGCCAGCCCAGGCCGTCCGCGGCCTCGGCCATCCGCTCGAGGAAGCCCGTCCAGCGCAGCGGCGGCATCGGGTACGGCCGCGCGCGCGGACCCTCGAAGCGGTTCCCGCGCGGGTCGATCCCACCCCGGACGTTGCCCGCCTGTCCCGAGACGCCGATCTCGCGCTCGATCCGGTCGTAGTACGGTTCGAGCTCCTCGTAGCCGAGCGGCCAGTCCTCCACCGTGGATCCCGCCGGGAGCCGGTCACGGCCGTAGCGACGCGTCGTCGCGCTCACGACCTCGAAGTCCCACGGGCTCAGGCGCCAGCTCTGCGCCCAGTAGTGCACCGCGGTGCCCCCGACGGCGTTCATCATGGGATGACTGCCCGCGCGCACCGCCGTCTGGTCGGTGGTCGCGCGCACCGTGGGCCGCTCGCGCTCGCACTTCTTCACGAGCATCGGCCAGTCGCGGTAGTTGTTGCGGATCTCGTCGGGAGGGAAGTCGCGCCGGTCGAGCCAGGTGCCGGCCTCGAGGCCGACGACGTCCAGCCCCGCCTCGGCCAGCGGGAGCGCCGCCACGCCCCCCGCGGCCCCCATTCCCACGATCACCACGTCGACCTCGCGCAGTCGCCTCGGCATCGCTCAGCGCCTCCCGCGGGGGAGGCCCCGCGCGCCGGCGCTCATCCGCCCCGCCCCGAGCGGAAGAGGCCGAACTCGTACGCGGAGCGGCGCACGGGCGGGAGCTCGCCACGTTCGAGCTCCCGCTGCTCGTCGTCGGTGACGCGCAGGCGCGCCCCCGGATACCGGATCAGGTCCCAGCCCGCGAAGCCGAGGTTCGCCCCGTAACGAGGATCCCCGAACATGCCCTGCCAGACGTGGCCCTTGACCAGGTTGAAGAAGGCGGCCGAGCTCCCCTGGAAGCCCACGCCGGCGCCGGTCGCAGCCCCCGTCTGCACGTCGATGAGGACCGAGTCCTGGTCGCGGCCCTCCAGATCGACGAAGGCTCCGTCGCGCGAATACCGGCTGTACCGGTCCAGGGCGGCGAGGCCGGCCCGGTAGGCGTCGACGGCCTCGGGATCCGACTCGCCGAGCGCCCGGTCGATGTAGGCAAGGACCCCGGCATCGAGCGCGCCCGGTCCCAGCTCGTCCGTGGGGATCAGCCGGTCCACCATGGCCGCGAGGATCTCCGTCTCCGCGGCCGTGAGGTTCACCAGCGGCGCTGGGGCAGCGGCGGCACTCCCGGGGGGCGCGGAGGCGACCTCCGTCCCCATGCGCGACGGCGTAGGCGGCTCCGCTCGCCCGGGCGCGAGCGAAGCCGGGACCATCGCCGCCGCGCCGGCGGCCCCCACGGTCTTGAGCGCTTCGCGACGGCTGATCGAGCGGACGGGCTCCCGCGATTCGGCTTCGCCGGAGTCGTCCCGGGACGCCCCGGCGTCCGCCGGGGTGGGACGGAGGACTCGGTCCTCGAACGGGTCAGCGGACATGGCGGCGCTCCGAGGCGCGAGGATCGGGTGGCCCGTGTCCGCTCCGGGCGGCGGCGCCGGCCGGCGGAGCGGTACCGGCCGCCGGGACGGCACCGACGGAATCGGCGGGGAGCCGCCGGTAGATCGGCACCAGGTGGCCCACGCCGAGGACGTGCCCGTCGATCGCCTCCAGCAGCTCGTCGCGGTTGAGCCCCGGCGGCAGGTTCAGCTCTTCGTCGAGCGCGAACACCGCGAAGTGGTAGTGGTGGACGCTGCCCACCGGAGGCGCGGGCCCGCGGTACATCGGCAGCCCCCAGCCGTTGTTGCCCTGCACCGCGCCCGCGATCTCCTGCGGCATGGGCTCGCCCGGATCGAAGGGGATCGCCTCCGGAAGACCGCGCGCGGTGCCGGGAATGTTGTAGAGGATCCAGTGCACCCACGGCGGGGGGCGCCCCGCTCCGTGGTCCTGGCAGATCACGGCGAGCTGTCTGGTGTTCTCGGGGAGCCCGCGCCAGGTCAAGGGTGGCGACACGTTGCGTGCATCCGGCGTGAAGTCCCGCGGCATCATCTCCCCGGTCCTCATCGCCGGACTCTCCACGACGAAGGTCGACGGCGCCTGGGCCGCGAGCGGAGAGGCGCCGGCCAGGGTCACCGCGGCGGCCAGTGCTCGGCCCGCGTGGCGCCGGGCGTCGCGCATCCAGGGGCCAGGGCTCCTTCGTGGAGGTCTCCCTCGCCGTACACGCACGTTCGTCCGCACGGGCCTCCCCGGGGGCGTGGGGTCGATCTACAGCACGTCGGCCTCCATATGAGACGCCCGGGGGCCGGGACGCAACTCCGCGACGGGGCGGGCGCAGCGCAGCACGAGTCGGCCGGCCCGGCAGCTCGCGGCCCGGGGGCGCGGCACTTGTCCCGCGACCGGCGATCCGTACCGTTGCGGCGGTGTCACCCTTCTCCACACCCGACGGCCATGAAGCACGAGCCCAGCCCAGCCCGCGTGCGCGCACGACCGGAGTACGACCGGGACGGGTGCGCTCGGTGGGCTTGGCCGCTGCCGGGGGGGGCGATCCCGGCACGCGGGCTCGCGCCGGTCGGCCTCGGCGGGTAGCGCGCGGTCTCGGAGATGGGTCCGCCCGCCGGCTCCGTCCGCCCGTGGCTCTCGGTCGTGATCCCGGCGTACGAGCATGAGCGCTACGTGGGCGAGGCCGTGGACAGCGTTCGGGCGCAGACGCTGCCCGCCGGCGAGCTCGTGGTCGTCGATGACGGCTCCCGGGACGGCACCGCCCGGGTGGTCGCCGAGCGCGCCGGCCCCGACCTGAACCTCGTCCGTCAGCCCAACCGCGGCGCCCACGCCGCGATCAACCGCGCCATCGAGCTCACGAGCGGAGAGTACGTCGCGATCCTGAACTCCGACGACGTCTTCGAGCCGGAGCGGCTCGAGCACGCGTGGGCCGTCGCCCGGGTCACGGGGGCGGCGCTCCTCTTCGGCACGGTCCGCCTCATCGACGCCGACGGGGTGGCGCTCCCCTCCGATCACGCCACGGCGGCGTGGTACGCGGAGGCGCGCCGGACCGTGGCGGAGTCGGGGTCGCTGCGGCGCGCGCTGGGCCGCCACAACGTCGCCGTGACCACGTCCAACTGCTTCGTGCACAGGGAGCTGTGGCGGAGGCTCGGCGGCTTCCGCCCCTACCGGTACGTGCACGACCTCGACTTCCTCCTGCGGGCGCTCGAGCTCTGCCCGGACCGCGTGTCGTACGCGCCGGAGCTGTGCGACGTGCGCTACCGCGTGCACGCCGACAACACGATCGCGAACGACCCGCAGCGCGCCCTCGACGAGCGGGACCGGCTGCTCCGCGAGCTCGGCGCCGCGGCGCGCCGCGCGCGGGTGACGCTCGGTCGCTTCGGCCCCGCTCGGGCGGTGCGCCGCGCCGTCGACGCGGCGACGCTGGCGCCATGGACCGCGCAGGGGGCGAGCGTCGATCGCGGGGCAGCCTCGGGGTCGCGACGTAAGCCGCTCTCGGTCGGCGTCGTGACCCGCTCGCTGGGGGTCGGGGGGCTCGAGGAGGTGGTCGCCCTGCTGGCGCAGGCGCTGCCGCCGGAGGACGTCGCCGTGAGCGTGCTGTGCACGCACGGCGGGGGACCCGTGGCCGACCGGCTGCGAGCGTCCGGCGTCCCGGTCTCGCTTGGCGACGGCCGTCCCGGGACGTGGCGCGCGTGGATGGAGAGCGCGTCCTGCGACGTCCTGTCCACGCACTTCGTCGCGCCGGAGCTGGTCGAGCTGGCCGCCGAGGTCGGGGTGCCCGCGGTGGAGACCATCCACAACACGTACGCCTGGCTCACCGGGGACGATTGGGCCGACGAGGCGACGAAGGCCGCCAGGTTGGCCGGGACGATCGCGGTGAGCGAGACCGCCGCGCGCTACTACCGGCGCCACTGCCCGTCGGCTGCGCCGCCCGTCGTCGTGCCCAACGCAGTGCATCCGGCCCGGGCCGCCCGCGCGCCGCGGGCGTTCGCGCGCCGGCGTCTCGGGCTGGCGGACGACCAGGTCGCCTTCGTGCACCTGGGGCGGATCACGCGGCAGAAGAACCTCTCCGGGCTGTTGGCCGCCTTCGCCGAGGTGCGCGCTGTCCGGCGTGCCGCCCGGCTGCTTCTGGTCGGCCCGGAGGATCGCGACGGCTCGCTGCCCGCCCTGCGCCGCTCGCACGGCGCGCTCTTCCGATCGGGCGCGGTGCTCCACCGGCCGAGCGTAGAGGCCGTCGGCGCCGTGCTGTCCGCCGCCGACGCCTACGTGTCGAACTCCTTCTACGAGGGGTGGAGCGTCGCCGCCTCGGAAGCTCTTTGGGTCGGCCTTCCCGTCGTGCTCAGCGACTGCGGGGGCGCGGCGGAGCTCGTGGGCGCGGACGGGGCGCGCGGGGTGCTCGTGCCCAACGCCGTGGGCGACCCCCTCGAGGTCTCGCCCGCCCTCCTCGAGAGCCCCCCGCCCGGGCCCGCGGCTGACAATGTCGCGGCGCTGACCCGGGCGCTGCTCGGGGTCGTCGACTCGCGGGCGTCGTGGGCCGGACGCGCCGGGGAGATCCGGGCGTGCGCGCGAAGCGCGCTCGCCCCGCAGCGCATGGCCTCCGCGTACGCCGAAGTCTTGCGGGAGGCGGCGGGCCGTGGGTGACTCGGGATCGGTTGCGGCTGCTTCGTGGTATGGTAGCCCGGCCCGCGCGCATGCCTCGGGCGTCCTCCGTCCCCGTCCCACCCCCTCGGCGAGCCCATGGCCCGACACGACCCTGCGGTGAGCGCCACCGCCGGCGGTGTGCTGCGGCACTACTGGCGGGTCGTGGGGGGACGCTCGTGGCACGTCGCGCTGCCCATCGCCCTCGTCCTCGCGGCGGGGGCCTTCGAGGCCGGATCGTTCGCCCTTCTCATCCCCCTCACGGATGCGGTCGCGGAGAACTCGTTCGACTTCCTCAGGGACTCCGCGGCCTTCGGCTGGATCCTGGCGCTGGTGCCCGCCTCGGTGGCCGAAACCCCCAGCCGGGACGCGTATCTCGTCGTGCTCGTGGTGGCGCTCATCATCGTCGGGCGCGTGGGGAAGCTCGCGATCGACTATGTGCGCAAGCTCTTCGTGGTCGCGCGCAACGAGCGGTACCGGGTCCTGGTCGGGGAGGAGACCTTCGGGCGCGTCCTCGGCTTCGGGCGCCAGTACTTCGACCGTCAGTCGCTGGGCCGGATCGACGCGGAGATCGGGTGGTCCAGCTCGGTCCTGGGTCTGCTCGTGGCGGCCGAGGAGCTCTTCCGCTACGCGGTCGGGCTGATCGTCAAAGCCGCGGTCATGATCGGCATCTCGCTTCCGCTCGCCGTCGCCTTCGTCGTGTCGCTCCCCTTCGTCCACTGGTTCATGCACGCGATCAACCGCGCCGTGGAGCGAATCGCGGCCGAGGGGCTCGAGGTCGACCGGCGCGTGCGCAGCCGCATCCTGGACATCCTCGGCTCCATCCCCCTGGTCAAGGCATACTCCCAGGAGCGTGCCGCGGCCGAGACGTACGCGGAGGTGCTGCGCGAGGCCCGCGAGGTCTCGGTGCGACGCGACCGCATCGTGAGCCTCCGCTATCCGGTGGAGGAGGTCGTCATCCTGCTGGTCATGCTCACGGTACAGGGGGCCGTCATCTTCGCGAGCGGCGACTTCCGGCCCGGCGACCTGGCCGCGTTCGGCGCCTTTCTGCTCGTCCTCCAGCAGGCGCTTCCGGACTACAAGTACCTGAGCCTGTTCAGCCTCAAGGTCTCCGAGGAGATCCCCCGGCTGGATGCGGTGGCGGGCCTCTTCTCGGACGAGGGCAAGTTCATCGTACCCTCGGGCCCGCGCGCCTTCGAGCGGCTGCGGTCGGGGATCCGCGTGCGGGGCCTCGGCTTCCGGTACCGGCCCGGCGTGGACACCCTGAAGGGCATCGACGCGGAGATCCCGGCCGGCAAGGTCACCGCCATCGTCGGGCCGAGCGGGGCGGGCAAGACCACCTTCGTCGACCTGATCGCGCGGTTCTACGACTGCGCGCCCGGCAGCATCGCGCTCGACGACGTGGACATCCGGGAGTACTCGCTGCCGTCGCTGCACGCGCGCATGGCGATCGTGAGCCAGGAGGTGTGGCTCCTCAACCGCACGCTTCGCCACAACCTCGTCTTCGGCCTGGAGCGGGCGCCCCCCGAGGGCGAGCTGCTGCAGGCCCTCTCGGACGTGGATCTGGGTGGGTTCGTCGGGGATCTGCCCGACGGGCTCGACACGGAGATCGGAGACCGCGGCGTGAGGCTCTCCGGGGGGCAGCGCCAGCGGGTCGCGCTCGCCCGCGCCCTCCTGCGGGACCCCGACATCCTGATCCTGGACGAGGCCACCTCCGCGCTCGACAGCGTCGTGGAGCAGCGGGTCGCGAGGGCGATTCAGAACCGGTCGAGGGGACGCACGCTCATCCTGATCGCGCACCGCCTCTCCACCGTGCGCGGCGCCGACCTGATCCTCGTGATGCGCGAGGGCCGCGTCGTGGAGCAGGGAACGTGGGACGAGCTGCTCGCGCTCGGCGGCGCGTTCGCGGAGCTGCACGCCGCTCAGCTCGGCCCGGAGTCTCCCGTGACCGCCTGAGCCCGGCTCCGCGTCCGGCCCCTCAGCCGTGCAGGCCGAGCCGCTCGGCCACCCGCCGCCGCCTCGCCATGCGCTCGAGCTCGCGGACCTCGTCCCGCCAGTGCCGCTCCGCGTTCCCGGGGACCCCGGCCGCCGCGCGCCGTGCCGCCATCCCCTCGATGAGGGCGTCCACCACGTGGGGTGGAGGCGGCCAGATGAAGTGGAGAAGGGGCCGGGCGGGCGCCGACAGATCGATCGCCGGGAACTCCTGGGGCCAGAACATCGGCGAGGGTGTCGGCAGCATCCCCAGGTTCCGCCGCCCACCCACGATGCCGAAGGCGATCTCGTCGCCGAGCCAGCGCCCGAGCAGGAGATGCCACCGGAGCATGGGCCGCGCCTCGTGGACGAAGCACTCCAGGCACTCCTCCATGACCTCGAGCGCGCCGGAGCGCCGGAAGCAGAAGATCCCGCTGTTCGTCTTCATGTAGCGCTCCAGCCCGAAGCGCTCCATGAGCCAACGGCTCGAGAAGCCATGATGGTTCTCGTCTTGGTCCGCTGTGAGCTGCGACCCCACCATGGCGAGGACGCTCCGCTCGAGAGCGCTCCACAGGTGGTCGAGGCTCCCGAGTACGATGCAGTCGGCGTCCACGTACATCGTCTCTTCGTACGGGCTGGCTTCGGCCGCTCCGTACTTTCTTCCCCGTCCGTCGAGGAAGCGGCGTGGCAGGAGCGACACGTCGTCGAACACGCTCCGATACCGGGCGCGCGCACGCGCGGCCATCTCCTCGTCGGCGGCGAGGGCTACGGGGTGCCCGGTGTGCTCGCGCAGCGACAGCGCCATGTCGACGGCCATCTCCAGAAAGCGGGGACGGCCCACGGCCATCGTCAGATACCCCCGCCCGGACGACACGCCCTCGGCCGGGCTACGTGGCTCGGCCGGTCAGCTGCTGCTGGACGATCAGAGCGAGGCAGCCGGCCCAGAGGAGCATCGCCAGCGACCAGAGCGGCTCCCCCCTTTGGACCAGGAGCGCGGCCCCGGCCAGGCAGTACGCGAGCACCGCGAGCTCCACGAAGAAGGTCCAGTCCAGGGGCGTGGGGGACGGGCGTCCGGTGACCGGCCACGGCGCGGATCCGTGTTGCGGGGCCGCGGCGCCCCAGCCCTTGGGCGTCCGCACGAACTCCCCGCCCGAGACGAGGAAGCCCTGGATCTGACCCGCCGTGTTGTTGACCATCATGCCGATCCCGACGCACAGGCCGGCGGCGACCTCCTTCACGCCTTCGAGCGACCAGCGCCCGTCACGCTCCTGCACCGTCACGAGGAGGCTCAGCGCCGCGGCGGACACGCCCACGGCCATGAAGCCCTGCAGGCCCCAGAAGACGGCTCGGTCCACGTACATCACGGCCCAGGGCCACAGGATGAGGCAGACGAGGAGCAGCGGGTGGACGAGGTAGCCCGCCAGCAGAAAGACCTCCTCCCAGCGGTCCTCGACCGGAGCGCGGGAGCCCAACAGGCGCGCCGTCAGCTTCCGCAGGCACTGCGCGGTTCCCTTGGCCCATCGCCTCTGCTGCACCTTGAAGGCCCGCATGTGGCCCGGGAGCTCGTTGAGCACCTGCACGTCGTGGAGGTAATGGCCCCGCCAGCCGGCGAGGGCGCAGCGATAGCTGAGGTCCAGGTCCTCGGTGAGCGTGTCGGACGTCCAGCCGCCGGCGTCATCGATCGCCGATCGCCGCCATATCCCTCCGGACCCGTTGAACGTGGTGACGTTGCCGACGTGGGCCCGCACCGGCTTCTGGACCCGGAAGTGCCGGTCCAGCAGGAGCGCGAGAACCCGCGTGAGCCAGCTCTGACGCTCCTGCGATCCCCAGGCCCAGCGCGCCTGGGCGAAGGCCACGTCCGGCTCGCGGAACGACCTTCGCTCCTCGAGCATCTCGCGAAGGAAGCCTCGCTCGGGAACGAAGTCCGCGTCGAAGATCGCCACGAACTCGCTGCTCGACCGCTCGAGCCCCCTCGCCAGCGCACCCGCCTTGTAGCCCTCCCGGTCGGTGCGGTGCAGGTGCTGGATGCGAACACCGGCCGCGCGCACCTCGTCCGAGACTCGGGCCACGATCCTCGAGGTCTCGTCCGTGGAGTCGTCGAGCACCTGCACTTCGAAGCGGTCGCGTGGATAGTCCTGCTCCGCCGCCGCACGCACGATCCGCTCGGCGGTGGCGCGCTCGTTGTACAGAGGGATCTGAACCGTCACGGTCGGGAAGGGCTCTCCGTGGCCCGGGCCCGATCCGTTCCCGTTCGTCCGCCCCGTGGTGGACCGCCGAATGGCGCCTCGATGCCTGAGGAAGCGGCTCAGCATCCTCAGCTCCATGAAGCCGAAGGCGGCGCTGAACAGGGCGGCGAAGCCGAACAACAGCGTGATGGCGGCCGACATGCGTGAGCTGTGTCCGGGTGGGAAGCGCAACACGGCAAGCCGAAAACTGTATTGGAAAAGGGACCGACGTGGCAACCCGTGACGGGAGCGGCAACTCGGGCACTGCGTCGCCGGAGGGCGTACGTTTCGAGAGGGACCGCAGTCGCCCGCCGCGAGGGACGGGGCGTCGTCGGCCGTTGATTCGTATGGACCTGGAGGACGTATTCGCCCTCGGGTGAGAGCCCGGCGTTCGCAGCCGTCGGAGTCGAGGAGGACCAAGCGGCACACGCTCGTGGCCGCCTTCGCCGCGGGCGTGGTGTGCGCGATGCCGTCGCGGGCCGGGGCCCAGGACGGCGCCGTGGAGCGGCCGGAATGCGCAGACGGCGTCATCACGTCGATCACCCTGGACAGGCGCGCGGTGTTCGACCCCGAATCCGCGAGCTTCGGGGCGTTGGCGTGGACGTACCGTGCGCTCAACGTCCTGCACCTCCGTACGGCGCCATCGTTCATACGGCGTGAGCTCCTCTTCCGCGAAGGCGATTGCCTGGACCCGTTCCTCCTCTCGGAGTCGGCGCGTCTCCTGGACCAGTACGGGTTCCTGTCGCAGGCCTCGATCACGCACGAGGACGACGGAGGCGGAGGCGTTCGCGTCTTCGTCTCGACACGAGACGAGTGGTCCACCAAGGTCGACGTGGGCGGGACGTACGACGGGGGCCTCAACGTCGAGCGCGTGCAGGTCACGGAAGAGAACTTCCTCGGCCGTGGCATCTTCGCGGAGTTCACGCACCGGGAGCGGAGGGAGCAGCGGCAGCAGTCCCTCGGGCTGGCGACCCCGCGCTTCTTCGGGCGCTCGGACGCGAGCATCGCGTGGGGCCGCGACCGGCCCGGGCAGTTCCTGGATCAGTACGTGCGATATCCGTTCGTGGGGGAGGCGGGTGACTACGCCGCGCGGCAGGGCTTCAGCCGGGGGACGCGCTACTTCTCCTATTCGTCCGACGGCGCCGGGCTTCCCTTCGAGCAGGTTCTGGTTCCTTCCTTCCGGGAGCTCGTGGAGCTGTCGGCCGCCCGCCGCTTCGGTGAGCCCGGCCATTCGCTGATCCTGGGCGTCAGCCTCACGCGCGACGTCATCGACTTCCCCCGGCTTCCGGAAGTCGCCTTCGCCAACGACTTCGATGACCTGAGACCCTGGGAGGGGACGCTTCCGGAGCGCATCGGTCGTCAACTGCGCCCCACCGCGTCGACGCGCGTGGCGCTGCACCTCGGGACGCGCAGGTATCGGTACGAGGAGTGGATCGGGCTGGACGGGGTCCGCGACCGCCAGATCGTCGGCATCGGCCTGTTCGGCGGGGTCACGCTCGGGCGCGGGCTCGAGGTGCTCACTCCCTCCGGGGTGGAGGCCATCTCGGACGTGTTCGGCCGAGCCCACGCGAGCTTCGGGGTGGCCGCCGGGTCGTCGCTCTTCCACGGCGGCTTCACGGTGGAGTCGCGCCACGAGCGGGGAGCATGGCGGGACGTGCTCGCCGACGGTGACCTCGTCGCGTATCTGCGGAGCTCGTCGCTTCGCAGCCACACGCTCTTCCTGCGCGCGGCGGCTGCGGGGGGCTGGGCGACCCGGCTTCCGTATCAGCTCACGCTCGGAGGACGGGAGGGGGTGCGGTCGCTCGTGGAGGACCGGTATCCCGGGGGGCGCATGCTGCGCTTCGTCGTGGAGGACCGCGTCGTCCTCCCCTGGCCCTCTCCGGACGACGCGGACCTCGGGGTGACCGTCTTCTCGGACGTGGGCCGGGTCTGGCCCGGCGATGTCCCCTACGGCCTCGATTCGGGATGGCAGGCCGGCGTCGGCTTCGGTCTCCGCATCGGGTTCCCCGCGGGGACCCGAAACGTGTGGCGCACGGACGTGGTCTTCCCGGTGAGCGGCCGGGGAGGGGACCCGATCTTCCGCGTCACCTTCGAGCTGAATCGGCTGCGCGCGGGCTTCTTCACCGCGGACGTGTTCCGCAGCAGGCGCCTCGACCTGGGACCCGACCACTTCTGATCGGGCCGGCGGGCCTACCGCCGAAAGCGGAAGAGCACGATCGCTCCGACCAGGGCGAAGCCCAACGCGGCCTTCATGATCGCGTCGGTGTCCCACTCCGTCGCGGACCGGCTCGGAGCGCGCACCGCCTGGTCGACGTGGATGGAGCAGAAGGCGGAGCCCTCGCGAGCCTCGCGCTTGCAGCGCTCTCCCTTCTTCGTCTTCCCCTCGCACTGAGCCACGGTGTCGCCTCCTTGTCGCGATGCCCACGACCCGTCGCGATGCCCACGACTTCGTCGCGATGCTCTCCATACTACGGTCGGCAGCGCCATTCGGTTCACCGGACCGGCCGCGACACCGCGGCCGCCGGCCGGGGCCCGTTCCACGTATCTTCCCCCGTCACCGTTCGCGTGCGATCAGGGAGGCTCCTCTCCATGCCCCACATCCGACAGGTCCCGGTGGCGGAGGCCACAGGTCTCCTGAAGAAGCTCTTCGAGGAGGCGGTGGAGCGTGCCGGCCGCGTCTGGCACATCGTCCACGTCATGAGCGTCAACCCACGTGCGATGGATGCGTCGATGAGGCTCTACGGCGCCCTTCTGCACGGCAGCTCGCCTCTCACCCGGGCTCAGCGAGAGATGCTCGCGGTGGTGACCTCGCGCGCCGTCGACTGCTTCTACTGAGTGCAGGCGCATGCGCATGACCTCCGGGAAGAGGTCCAGCAGGTGCTCGACGGCGACGCGGCCGACGCCTTCGTGCACGCGATTGCTCGGGATTGGCGCGCCGCCGAGCTCTCCGACACCGATCGCGCCCTGTGCGCGTACGCGGAGAAGCTCACGCTTCGGCCGCGGGAGATCGGTGCCGAGGATGCGGAGCGGCTCAAGGGTGTCGGGCTCGACGATGTCGCGATCCACGACGCGACCCAGATCGTCGGCTACTTCAACTACATCACGCGGATCGCCGACGGCCTCGGGGTGGAGCCGGAGGACTTCATCCGTCCCTGGGGAACGGAGCCCGGTGGGGGAGCTGCGACGACAGGGTAGGCCGACTGCTTATATTGCGGGCCGCCAAGCGCTCCGACCCCCGATCACGGCACCCATGGACACGAAGAGACCGACGATCCCCGCCGCCGAGGAGATTCTCGGCGGCTACTTTCCGGTGCTCGACCACGGATTCGTGTCGCTCGTCGACTACATGGGGTCCGACGGCGACGTCGAGCGAGCGGCGCGGGTCAGCTACGGAGCCGGCACCCGCCAGGTCTCGAAGACGCGGGGCCTGATCCGCTACCTGCGGCGCCACCGGCACACCACGCCGTCGGAGATGGTCGAGCTCAAGTTCCACTGCGCCATGCCGATGTTCGTCGCCCGCCAGTGGATCCGGCACCGGACCGCCTCGGTGAACGAGCTGTCGGCGCGCTACTCGCTCATGCCTCTCCTCTTCTATACGCCGAACCCTGAGCAGTTCGCGCTGCAGAGCCGGTCGAACAAGCAGGGCCGCGAGGAGGGCGCGCCGCCCGAGCTCTACGGCGAAGCCGTGCGGCGCTGGGAGGCGCTGCGAGCCGACAGCGGCGGCGCCTATCGGTGGCTCCTCGAGGAGGACGTCGCGCGCGAGATCGCCCGCATCGACCTGCCCGTGTCGACCTACACGCAGTGGTACTGGAAGATCGACCTGCACAACCTGCTGCACTTCCTGTCGCTGCGGGTCGATCCCCGGGCGCAGTGGGAGATCAGGCAGTTCGCGGACGTGATCGCCGCGATGGTCAAGCGGGTGGCGCCCCTCTCCTACGAGGCCTGGGTCGACTACGACCTCGAGTCCCGTCCGCTCACGAGAGCGGAGCGCGACGTGCTTTCGCGGCTCGTGACAGGCTCGGAAGAGGGGCTGACGGCGCGGAGCGGCGTCAGCGTCTCCGCGGCCCAGATGAAGGACGCGGGGCTGTCTCCCCGTGAGGTGCGTGAGCTCGTCGAGAAGCTGCGGGCTCCCGCGCGTCCGGACTTCGAGCTCGACCTGTCGACGATGATGTCGGCTGAGGACGTTTCGGAGAAGATGTACCGGGCGGTGCCGGGCGACTTCGACTGACGCGCTCATGCGTCGTCCAGCCGATGGAATGCCACGCTGACATGAGCGGAATCCGGCACCGGAGCCCGATGGCGGGCGCGCTCCCGACCCTCGGGCCGTCCGGTCCGGGACCCGACGCGGCACGCGGGTCCCCGGCCGGCGCGGAGGCACCCGAGGTTCCGCTCCTCGCCCTCGATCAGCTCTGGTTCCAGGTCGCGGGCACGGTGTGCAACCTCCGGTGCGGGCACTGCTTCATCTCCTGCGCCCCGGACAACCACTCGTTCTGGTTCCTGACGCGCTCCCAGGTCCGCGCCGCGCTGGACGAGTCGAGGACCCTCGGCGTCAAGGAGTACTACTTCACGGGCGGAGAGCCCTTCATGAACCGTGAGATGCTCGGCATCCTGGAGGATACGCTGGAGCTCGGCCCCGCCACCGTGCTCACGAACGCGACGCTCCTTCCCTCGCGCACCGTGGACGCGCTGGCCGGGCTGGCGTCCCGCTCACCGTACTCCCTGGAGCTGCGCGTGAGCATCGACGGCGTCACCGCCGAATCGAACGACGCGCTCCGCGGACACGGCTCCTTCGACCGGGCCCTGGGGGCCGTGGGCCGCCTCGCGGCCTCGGGGTTCCTGCCCATCGTCACCACGATGCAGACCTGGGCCGACGCGGACACGGATCGCGTCCTCGACGCGTTCCGCGCCCGGCTGAGCGCCGTCGGCTACGAGCGGTCGCGCCTCAAGATCCTCCCCCCGCTCCGCATCGGTGCGGAGGCCCGGCGCTCCGGCGGCTACGCGCCCTCGGAGCGCGTGACCGGTGAGATGATGGTCGACTACCCGGTCGACCTGCTTCTGTGCTCGAGCGCCCGGCTCGTCACGAGCCGGGGCGTCTGGGTCTGCCCGATCCTGCTCGACTACGAGTCCGGCCGGCTCGGCGACACGCTCTCGGCCGCGGTCGAGCGCCCTGCCCGGCTGACCGAGCAGGCCTGCCATACCTGCTGGCTGCACGGAGCCATATGCTCCAACGTGCCCTCGCTCTCCCGGGACTTCTCGTGAGCGAGCCGCTGCCGACCTATGGGCGCGTCGCGGCGTTCGGCGGGGTCTACTCGAACCACCTGGCGCTCTCCGCCGCGATCGAGGACGCCTCGGCTCGGGACGTCGACGCCATCCTGTGTCTCGGTGACCTCGGGGCCTTCGGACCCAATCCCGACAAGGTGTTCCCGATCCTGCGCGGACACGGTGTCCGGGTCCTTCGCGGCAACTACGACGACTCGATCGCCCGGGGCCTGGACGACTGCCAATGCGGCTACACCGATCCTCGCGACAACCACTACGCCCGGCTCTCCTACCGCTACACCCTCGCGCGCACGGCCCCCGAGAACCGGGCGTGGCTCGCGTCCCTGCCCGGGGCGCTGCGGTTCCGCCTCGGTGACCTCGGCGTCCTGGCGTGTCACGGCAGCCCGCGACGCACCAACGAGTTCCTCTGGGAGTCGACGACCCCCACGCACTTCCTCGCGAAGCTGGCCGGCGACCACGACGCCGACGTGATCCTCGGGACGCACACCGGCATCCCCTGGGAGCGGCGCTGGGGCGACCGCGGGGCCTACGTCAACGTCGGCGCTCTGGGACGGCCGGCCAACGACGGGCGCACGGAGGTGTGGTACGCGCTCCTCGAGGGGTCCGGCACGGAGCTGTCCGTCGAGCTCGTGCCCGTGGCCTACGACCACGCGGCGCTGGCGCGGGAGATGCGGGAAGAAGAGCTTCCCGAGGAGTTCGTCGAGACGATCCTCACGGGATGGTGGACGACGTGTCTGGAGATCCTGCCCGGCAAGGAGCGCGCACGGGGACGCTTCTGATCCCGCCGCACGGCGCCGGGTGCCGAGCGGCGCCCGGCCGATGCCTCAGGGGCTGGCGATCCCGGCCGGTGGCGCGTCCCCGATGAGCGGCCCGGTCCGACTCTTCGTCACGGGCGGCACGTTCGACAAGGAGTACGACGAGATCCGCGGGACGCTCGACTTTCGCGACACCCATCTTCCGGAGATGCTCGAGATGGGCCGGTCGAGGCTCGACGTGAAGGTCCGCACCCTCATGATGGTGGACTCCCTCGAGATGACCGACCAGGACCGGGCGCTCATCGCCGAGAGTTGCCGGGACGTCCCCGAGCCGCACATCGTGATCACCCACGGGACCGACACGATGGTCGCCACGGCCCGTGTGCTGGCGTCGAGCGTGCCCGACAAGACGATCGTGCTCACCGGGGCCATGATCCCGATCGCCTTCGGTAGCTCCGACGGTCTCTTCAACCTGGGGGGCGCCCTGACGGTGGTGCAGGTCCTGCCCCCCGGCGTCTACGTGGTGATGAACGGGCGCGTCTTTCCGTGGGACGACGTTCGCAAGAACCCGCACACCGGGGTCTTCGAGCGCCTGAGCTGAGCTCGACGGAGCCTGCGGCGTGTGTTCGAAACGGCTCGTGGCCCCGGGCGATCCCCCGCCGCTCAGCGCCCCCGTCCACCGGCCCGGCCCGGTGGGCGGGCGATGGGGGCGAAGCGCAGCGTGCGGACCTGCCTCGCCAGCTGCTGGAACCGCGGGTCGGACCGCAGGTCGTCCCACACGGGGTCGGAGTGGATCGCGAGGACGCCGAGCTCCCCCTGAGCCAGCGCTTCGGACAGGTATCGAAGGGCCTCGTCCCGGTGGCCGANNCTCACCCGCGACCGAGGAGCGAGAGAGCCGCTCCAGCTCCCAGCTCCAGTACCCGTCTACGCCCTCGGCCCGGACGGCGTCCCGGAGACCGGCCGCGGAGGCCTCGTCGGGCGCGCCCGACGCCCCGCTGGCCTGCCACTGCGATACCGCGTCGACGGCGCCGTCCGGATCGCCGCTCGATGCGCGGGCCCGGGCCAGCATGTCCCAGGCCGGTCCGTTCCCGGGGTCTTCCGTCACGGCCTCCTCGAGAAGGCGCGCCCCCTCGGCGTATCGGCCCCTGCTCATCAGCTGACGCGCCTCCACCGCGCGCGCCCTGCCCTCGGCCTCGAACGATCGGAGCTCGAGGCGGCGGACCCGCTCTTCGATGCGCTCACCGAGGCCGGTGACCGCGGCGACCCAGGTCGTGTCGTAGCCGGCGATGTCGATCCGGACCGAGTCGAAGGTCCCGGGCATCGGGATGACGTGCGCGCCCGAGCCCGGGAGCGGCGCGTCGGGCACCATCAGCGTCCCGGAGACCTCGGGGATGCCTCGCTCGATGTAGGCGAGCACCTCCTTCGCCTCGACCGACGACGAGTCCATGTCGAGGGCGGCCATCGCGTCGGCGCGTGCCTGCCGGAGCTCCTCTCCCGCCGGCTCGGGGGCCTCGAGGCCGAGCAGGAACCGGGCTCCCGCGGCGCCGGCCTTCGCCGCCGCGAAGTCGGGATCCTCGTCCAGGGCCTGCTGAAAGTACTCGAGGGCCATGCGGTATCCGTCGAGCGTCCCACGGTCGTACTCGTGGCGGGCCCTCAGGTAGGCTTCCTGGGCTTGCGGCTCGATGCCCGCGACCCGCACGTCCTCGAAGGACGCCTCCTCGTGCTCGCCGCCGATCTCGTGCACGACGGCGTGAGCGATCTCGGTCTGGAAGGCGAGCACGTCCTCGACGTTCTCGCGGTCCCACTGCAGCGTCTCGATGTGCGAGTCGCTGGGCGCGTGGATGATCTGCAGCGTCACCCGAACCCGTTCGTCGCTGCGGCTGACCGACCCTTCGACCAGCACGTCGACACCCAGGTCGCGTCCGATCTGCGGCGAGGAGGGCCGCGTGCCCGAGTCCGCGTACTGCATCACGGTCGTGCGCGAGACGACGCGCACGCCCTCGAGCACGCTCAGCTTCGCGATCAGCTCCTCGTGCATGCCCGAGGTGAAGTACGCCTGGTCCCCGGACGGCGAGAAGTCGTCGAGGGGAAGGACCGCGAGCGACCGGATGGGCTCGTCCGGATCGTAGGCGGCCGCACGAACCCCGGCGGGGGCGTCGACCCCGGCGCCCTCCGTCGGCGACAGGACGCCCTGGTCGGCGAGGTAGAGCGCGAGCCCACCGGTGATCAGCACCGTGACACCGAGGAGCGCGGCGAGCGCAAGGCGCGAGGGGGGCGCGGTGTGGGCCCCCTCCTCGGTCCGCGTGATCCCCTCGGTGGTGAGATCGTAGACCCAGGCCAGCACCAGAGCCGGCAGGAAGCCGAGGGCGGTCAGGACGACGAGCACCCGCAGCCCGCCGTCGCTGATGCCGAAGGCCGGAAAGACGATCTCGGCGAGCTGCAGCACGACGAAGGCGGCCGCCGCGTAGCCGAGCGCGAAGCGCACGACGTGACGGCGTCGCATCTCGGACAGGAAGTGGCTGAGCCTGGACGGCTGGTCGGACGGTTCCATGGGCTCCTTGGACGTCGGCTGCCGCTGAATAGTTAGGTACCCGACCCCCCGAACAGGGTTCGCTGCGCCGCACCGGCCGCGAGGCTCCCGCACCCGCCCGAGAGGGTGCCGCACCCGCCCGAGAGGGTGCCGCACCTTCCGTGCTTGCCTAGATTTTCCGATCGAAGCCCTCCCGAAGCCAACGTGCGGGACGGAGGGACGCCCCCGCAGCTCCGAGCTCGCTCCACCGACCATGCCCACGACTGCGATGCAGATCACGTATCTGGACGGACCGCGCTTGCGCCGGTCCCTGCTCGCCGCGTGCGAGTACGCGCAGCTGCAGCGCTCGGAGCTGAACCGGATCAACGTCTTTCCCGTTCCCGACGGGGACACGGGCACCAACCTGGCCCTCACCGTCCGTGCGATCGCCGACCATCTGCGGGCCAACACCGATCGCGACGTGTCGGTGGTCGCGCACGAGGCGGCGCAGGGCGCGGTCCTGGGCGCGCGGGGCAACTGCGGAATGATGCTGTCGCACTTCCTCCTGGGCTTCGCCGATCACCTCTCGTCCCATGTGCGGATCTCGACGGACGAGTTCGCGCAGGCGCTTCACGCCGGGGTCGACCGCCTGTACCGAGCCCTCGAAAAGCCCGTCGAGGGGACGATTCTCACGGTCATGCGTGACGCGGCGGTCGCGGCCAGGGAGTCCGAGGCCGGCGACTTCGTGCCGCTGGTCACGCACGTCGTCGACCGGGCGCGGTTCTCGCTCTCCCGGACGCCCGAGCAGCTCCCGGTCCTCAAGAAGGCCGGGGTGGTCGACGCGGGGGCCAAGGGCTTCGTCAGCCTGCTCGAGGGCGTCCTCCTCTTCGTGCAGGGCGTCCCCGTCGAGGTCGGCGCGGGCCCGGGAGCGTCGGAGCCGGCGGCGCCGGCGCTCGTCGAGTACCCGGCGGTCGAGGAGGAGCAGTACCGGTTCTGTACCGAAGCGCTCGTGCGCGGACCCGACCTGCCGCCGCAGGAGGAGGTCCGTGACGTGCTGAGCCGCGACGGGGACTCGGTCATCGCGATCCGCTCCGACGACGTGCTCAAGATCCACGTCCACACCGACGAGCCGGAGGACGTGTTCGCGTACCTTCGTGGGCTGGGAACGCTCGTGACGCACAAGGCCGAGGACATGAAGGTCCAGCACGACACGATCGGGCGTGCGGGGGGACACATCCAGCTCGCGCGCCGCCCGATCGCGGTCGTCACCGACTCCGCCTGCGATCTCTCCGAGGAGATCGTGCGGGCCCACGGCATCCACGTGGTGCCGATGTCGCTCGTGGAAGGGGATCGCACCTTTCGAGACGGGATCGACATCTCGGCGACACGCTTCCACGAGATGCTGACGAGCGCCGAGACGCTGCCGACGACGAGCCAGCCATCCCCCGCCGCGCTGCTCGAGGGGTTCGCGGATGCGGCGGACGAAGGGGAGGAGGTCGTCGCCGTGCTGGTCTCCTCCACCCTGTCCGGAACCGTGGGCGCCGCCGAGGTGGCCGCCACCCGCTTCGACGCGGCGCCCGTTCGGGTGGCCGACTCTCTGGGGGCCTCCCTCCTCCAGGGCCTGCTGGCCCTGAAGGCGGCCGAGCTGGGAGAGCTCGGATGGCCTGCCGACGCCATCGTCGCCGAGCTCGGGCGCATACGGTCGCGCTCGGGCATCCTGTTCACGGTGCGCACCTTCGACCGCCTGATCGCCTCGGGCCGCGTGGGGAAGGGAAAGGCGCTTCTGGGGCGCTTTCTGGGCCTCAAGCCCGTGCTGGGGCTGACGCCCTCGGGAGAGGTCACCGCGTTCGGGCGCGCGTTCGGGGAGGTCC
>JABAOE010012026.1_pt2 | contig 24423 bp, 26 predicted proteins | sample 7062141 | NCBI WGS metagenome assembly JABAOE01 (sample SAMN14538627, study PRJNA623070) | marine sediment metagenome | biome: marine biome [ENVO:00000428]; feature: marine pelagic biome [ENVO:01000023]; material: deep marine sediment [ENVO:00002113] | place: India: Gulf of Khambhat ... | reverse complement strand
ATTACGATAAGAGCCCGGCCACGAATCCGAAGGGGCCAGAGACCGGCACGAAGCGGGTGCTCCGGGGCTCAGGTTGGCAGAATGAGACGCCGACGGTTCGGATCTTTACGCGTGTCGCAAGCGATCCGACGATTCGAAATGAATCAACCGGTTTCCGCTGTGCGGCAACCATTCCCTAGGAGTTGGGTTTCGTATGAATGACATGGGTTTCTCTGGGGTGACCGTCGCTTCTTTCGAATCGCGTATGGCGACGGAAATCGCCCGGTTGATCGAACGCTACGGCGGGCGACCGCTTGTGGTACCGGCCCTGCGTGAGATTCCATTCGAAAACGATACGGTGACGTTGCAGTTCGGTGCCCAGCTCATGGCTGGTCATTTCGAGATGCTCATTTTCCTCACTGGCGTCGGCACTAGCAGGTTGCTTCAAATTCTCCTGACTCGGTACACCCTGGACGAGATCAAAACAGCCTTGACCCATACCAATCTGGTTGCCCGAGGCCCGAAGCCTGCCGCTGCGCTCAAGGAATTCGGTCTCACGCCGACCATGACGATTCCTGAACCAAACACTTGGAGGGACATTTTACGATCTCTCGATCAGCAAAGATCGCTCAATGACGTTCGCATTGCCGTGCAGGAGTATGGTGTGTCAAACGGAGAATTCCTGGCAGCGTTACGGCAGCGCGGTGCGGAGGTGACCCCGGTTCAGGTTTATAAATGGGCGTTACCCGAAGATCTTGGTCCCATGAAACGGTTGCTTGATTCCATCATCGCCGGCCAGGTGCAGGTGCTGCTCGTGACCAATGCTGCCCAGGTTGATCACGTGATGCATCTGTTGGCGACAGACGGAAAGAGTGCTCCCTTCCTTGCTGCATTGAAGAAAATGGTCGTAGTCTCGATCGGTCCCACCGCTAGTGAATGTCTTCGCCGATTTGGCTGGCCCACGGCCCTCGAATCGTCGCGTCCAAAGATGGGCCACCTGGTCAGAGAAGCGGCCGAGCTCGCTCGAACAGTGCTTGGCCGCAGAATCCACCTTAGTCTTGCAGACTAGTCTGCGGCGGCTTCGCTTCTTCGGTTCCCTCCCCGGTGTCCTTGAAGTCTCTGGCGCAACGGAATCCTATCCAGTTCATTTTGGTGGTTGGGTCGGCCCCGTTTCGCTGTGCAACTCGCACACTTGGTGTGCTGTCGATCCACCCTCCACCGCGGAAGCTTCGCTGGGTTCCATTTTCGGGCCCCTTCGGATTCTTGTCGGGAGCAGTCGCATAGTACTTGGGGTCATACCAGTCGGCTACCCACTCGGCGACATTCCCAGACATTTGGAACAGGCCGTAAGGGCTAACCGCATTCTCATATTTATCTACGGAGATAATGGGTGGGTAGAGCAGCAATCGCTCAGGACGGTCGCGTACCGGTCCCGACAAACCGGTCCGACCGAAGTTTGACCGTGACAACCCTGCTGGCTGGTTCCCCCAGGGGAAAATGCGTCCATCTTCCCCTCGGGCGGCCTTTTCCCATTCTGCCTCACTCGGTAGGCGTTTTCTAGCCCACCTGCAGTATGCATTGGCGTCTGACCATGACACATGCATCACCGGATGGCTGGCCATCGCTTCCTGAAAATTGCCTCCGTCATACTGCCAGTCGACCAACGGCGGGAGATCTCTAGCGAGGACAAACCTAAGGTATTGAACAGTGGTCACTTCGAACTTGTCTATCTCATAGGCGTCCAGGTAGACGATTCTTTGAGGCAATTCAGCCGGATAGGCATTGCGATCTACCTTCTTGTCGCTTCCCATGATAAACGAGCCGGGAGGAATAAGGACCATCTCATCATGGGCTGGCAGCTTGGTTCGCTCGGTGGCGAGTTGTTTTCCTTCGGCAGTCCATTCCCGAACAACATCGGACACGTCTAGCGCGTGAACCCATCCACTTGTCCCCAACAATCCAATGATGAGTACGCCCCCTACCTTGGTGGCCATCTGCAGAATCATGCCTTCTTCTTGCCTACCTCCCTTGTTACTGTGTCTCTGAGACAATGTCCTTCTTAAACTCTTCCAGTGGGTGGAAGTTGACCGGCAATTGAAAGAGATAATCCGAGACGGCCCGTATCTTCACATGTTGGTACTCCACGATCCAACTACCATCTTTTTTGGCGATTTTCATGGGGAAATGAAGATCGGTAGCCAACCACTGGTAATAGACCTCCGTCTGTGTGCTCTGATTTGTGGTGACTTCATATAAGGTTGTCGGGTGTCCTTCTCTCATTTCTTGTCCAATTACCTCTCGCGACACCTCGCCGGCGAGTTTTTCCGTAACCATCAGGTCGTGCTTGGCGCTGTAGGGGACAGTTTTGAAGTGCTTCATGCGCGAGAGCAGCAACCAGACGACTTGTTGGTCCTTCCGTACGATGCTCACATTGACAGGGCTGTTGGTGTGATGTTCGATTCTCCACATGTTATCGCGGTAATAGACAACAGCTCTTTCTGTTCGGCCATCCATTTTGGTGACACGATCGGCCGTAAATTCTAGTGCCCTGCTCGGAACGCTTGTTCCAAGTAGTAGTATTGCAATGAGGAATGCAGTACACACAGCCACGGCGATTAATTTACCACAGTGGACGGGGGTGCTTCCTAAATCGGCTACTGAATCATAGAGAAAGGACCGCTGCACCTTGAAAAGTGCCGGCCTTCAGTGCCTGTAGTGCACGGTTGGCATCCTTAAGAGGAAAACGGACCGTGTGTGGTTTGATTGGAATGGCAGCAGCCTCCCGCAGTAGATCGAGCCCGTCCTGTTTGGTGTTGGCTGTCACGCTGCGGATTACCCGTTCCCCGAATATTTCCCGATCATAGTTGAGGGCAGGGATCGGCGACATATGAATACCGGCCAAAGCGAGGGTGCCGCCACGTTCCAGGGCACGCAATGCCGGAGGAACCAGTTCGCCGACAGGTGCGAAGATAATCGAGCCATGTAATTTGTCTGGCGGCATGTCTGCCGACCCACCGACCCAGACGGCTCCCAATTCTTTGGCTAAGATTTGATGATCGGTCTTGAGAGACCTGACGTAGACGCGACAGCCCCAGTGGTGAGCGATCTGAATGGCGATATGTGCCGACGCACCGAACCCGTACAATCCAAGACGCTGACCAGGCTTGATTCCACTAAGACGCAGCGCACGGTAGCCGATAATGCCGGCGCAGAGCAGCGGAGCGGCTTCGTCGTCGGAGAAGATCGGTGGAATCGGATAGGCGAATCGTGCTGACACAACGGCATATTCTGCGTAGCCTCCATCGACCTGATAACCGGTGAATCGGGCGCTCTAGTACAGAGATTTTCCCGCCCACTGATGCAAAATTCGCAGCTCTCGCATGTACCCTGAAGCCAGGCAATACCGACGCGATCGCCTTCTTGCACGTGGGAGACTGCCGAACCGACCTGTAAGACCTTCCCGACTGCCTGATGTCCTGGGATCAGCGGAAGCCTGATGTCTGCCAGTTCTCCTTCCACCACATGCAAATCCGTGCGACAGACTCCACAGACATGAATCTTCACAAGTATCTCGTCGGTTCGCGGAACCGGGATAGGACGGTCTTGCAGTTGCACTGGATTGCTGGACACGTCGCCTGTCCAGTTCAGCACCATGGCTTTCATCTTACTCCCAAGGTTCGAAGAGTGGGTTAGGAACGTTACTCAAAGTGAACATACATAGGGCAGGACTCAAGGAATCCACTGGCTCCACTTCCCAGTGGCATGAGATTACGCGAGGAGATTGTAGCATGCGCCGTGTGTGTCTCCTCAATCCGTATCCTACCAGGTGCCTCACGAGTTTTTCGCTTTGACGCACTCGATCTCAAGCCGAATCTGCACTTCGTTGCCAACGACCAGTCCTCCGCTGTCCAACGTCTTATTCCATATCATGCCGAAATCCTTGCGGTTTAATTTTCCTTCAGCACTGAATCCTGCCCTGGTGTTGCCCCAAGGGTCATTGGTGACTCCATTGAGCGTGCCGACCAGTACGACGTCTTTGGTTACGCCCCGAAGGGTCAGATCGCCGACTATCTGGTAGGTGTGGCCCTGTTTCTGGTAACTCTTCAGCTTGTACGTCATCCTCGGAAACTGTTTTACGTTGAGGAAATCGGCATTACGCAGATGGGTATCGCGCTTTTTGTGATTGGTATTGACTGACGCGGTGCTGATCGTAGCCTCGATTGTCTTAATAGTTTTGGTGTCCGCATCCATGTCAATGAATCCGGTGTAGTCGTTGAAGCGTCCGCTTGTTTTGGACACCACCATGTGTGCGACCCGAAACTCAATGAGCGAATGATCCGGATCAACATTCCAACGAGCCATTTCCGCCCGACTCTCCGGAGGAAGCGAGGCTAGCAGAACCCATGCCGCTATGCCTACGATCAACTGGAATCTGGTCTTCATATTTTCGGCTCCCTTGTGTCGAGTTATAAGTTCTTCTCTACCAGATGTGGGCTTCTCAAACCAGAGCCCAGCTGGAATAGGCCATGGAGGCCATCGCGAAGGTAAGGCGATAACTTGGGGCGTATCCTAAAAACCCGCCGACCGAATTGACTTTTCGCAGTCACCCCAGTATTCTCGCTTTCCTTTCTAATAGAAGGAGTTAGGGTTATGAAAGTCATTCTACAGGAGACGCTCGATGGGGTAGGGCATCTCGGTGATCTGGTCAACGTGGCGGATGGATTTGCCAGAAATTTCCTGTTGCCCCGTCGCAAGGCGGTTGAAGCCGACAGCCGAAGCATCAAAGCCTTTGAGCATGCAAAACGGGTGGCGGCGGAGAAGGCTAAGAAAGAAATACTGGAGATCGAAACCCATGCCAAGAAATTGTCGGCGGCCACGCTGACGGTCGAGGTGCAGGTGGGCAAGGACAACAAGATGTTCGGGTCCGTAACGGCCAGAGATATCGCCGAAGGATTGACCGCGCAGGGCTTTGCGGTGGATCGTCGGAAGATTCAATTGGTGCAGTCGATCAAGGAACTAGGAACCTTTTCCATATCTATTAAGATGCCGAGAGAGATAACAGCTACGGTTACCGTTCATGTGGTGAAGAAGCAGGAACCTGAGCCGGCATCTGCTTAGAGGATGGAGCAATGGAAAGTGTGATGCATGATACGATTGGCGCATTGGATGCACTGAGGGCGACTGATCCCGAGGTCTATGCCGCTATTGAGGCGGAAGGGACCCGCCAACATGACAAGCTGCTTCTAATTGCGTCAGAGAATTTTGCCAGTTCTGCCGTGCTGGCCGCGCAGGGCTCTGTGCTGACGAACAAGTATGCGGAGGGCTATCCTGGCAAGCGATACTATGGCGGGTGTCAGCACGTCGATATGATCGAGGATCTGGCGATTCAGCGATGCAAACAGATTTTCGGGGCCGAGCACGTCAACGTGCAACCGCATTCAGGTTCACAGGCTAATATGGCGGCCTACCTATCGGTACTGAAGGCGGGGGATACGATCCTTGGCATGGACTTGGCCCATGGCGGACACTTGACGCATGGGAGCAAGGTGAACTTTTCTGGTATTCTGTTTCGTGTCTTTTCCTACGGGGTGGATCGAACCACGGAAACCATCGACTACGACGCCGTCCGAAAGATCGCCGAGGAATGTCGGCCACGCATGATCCTCGCTGGCGCAAGCGCCTATTCCCGCGTGCTGGATTTCTCACGATTCCAGCAAATCGCCAAGTCGGTCGGGGCTTATCTGCTGGTCGATATCGCCCATATTGCTGGCCTCATTGCCGCAGGGCTCCATCCGAACCCGATTCCATACGCCGACTTTGTGACGACGACGACCCATAAGACATTGCGCGGGCCACGAGGTGGCGTCACGATGTGCAAAGCCGAGCATTCGAAGGCTGTCGACAAACTGGTGTTTCCAGGGCTTCAGGGCGGGCCTTTGATGCACGTGATCGCGGCGAAAGCCGTCGCCTTCAAAGAGGCTCTTTCTCCGTCATTCAAGCACTATCAGCAGCAGGTGACGGCGAACGCGAAGGCGTTGGCGCAGGGATTCATTGATCGTGGCTATAAGATCGTGTCCGGCGGGACCGACACCCATCTCATGCTCCTGAATCTCGCCAATAAAGGGATTACTGGCAAGGAAGCCAATACTGCGCTGGATACGGCGGGCATTATCGTGAATAAGAACGCCGTTCCCTATGACGAAAAACCCCCGGCGGTGGCCAGTGGAATTCGACTCGGGACACCCAGCGTGTCTACAAGAGGGATGCGTGAACCGGAAATGAAACTGATCGTAGACCTGGTCGATCGCGCGTTGCAGCATCGGCAAGAACCGGCGGTGCTGGAAGAGGTGCGCCGGCAGGCGAAGGTGTTGTGCGACCGATTTCCGGTCTTCCATCCCTATTAAGCAACCCATAGCCAAGAGGGCAGGGCCGCCTCCTGTGAAATGTCCGTTCTGCGATGAGCTTGAAGACAGGGTCGTCGATTCCCGCATGGCCAAAGAAGGCGAAGTTATCCGCCGGCGCCGTGAGTGCATCGGTTGCCGTCGCCGCTATACCACGTACGAGCGGGTCGAGGAGATTCATCCGGTGGTCGTTAAGAAAGACGGACGACGCGAGTCGTTCGATCGGGCCAAGATTCTTTCCGGGGTGAAGAAGGCTTGCGAGAAGCGGCCGATCAGCACAGCCGCCATCGAAGCGGCGACCGACCGAATCGAGAAACGGATCCAGGAGATGGGGGAAAGCGAGATCGAAAGCCGGGTCCTTGGCGAGGAAGTAATGAAGGAACTCCATCAGCTGGATCAGGTGGCCTATGTCCGGTTTGCGTCCGTATACAGGGAATTCAAGGACATCGACCAATTCATGGATGAGCTGAAAACTCTGGCTCAACAGCGCCGCGAGCGTTGAAGCTGGACTCCCCGATTCTATCATCCGCCTTTGTTGTTTCCGGTTTCAGTCGAGTCTGGCTGGCCCGGAGTTCCAGGACCATGACTTCCAAACCGCAGTCCCAGCGAATCAGGCGAAATGCGCCGAGTCTCGGCGCAACCAGCGTCGCCATCATCGGCGCCGGCCGCGGAGGCACGGCGCTGATGGAGATCTTCGCCAATGATCCGCTTGTGCAAATTGTCGGAGTTGCGGAGATTGATTCCCAAGCTCCCGGGCTGACCCTCGCGAAACGATTACGGATCCCGGTCACGCGAGATTATCAGCAGCTCTTGGCCATGGAGCGGGTCGACCTGATTATCGATGTGTCGGGCAATGAAGAGGTTTGGCAATTTCTCCAAGACTTTCATCGAATGGGCGTGACGATCATCGGAGGAGCCAGCGCCAAATTTATGTGGGAGCTGATCGAAGCCCGCATTCGGGCGACGGCAGAGATCGAGAAGACGCTCAACAAATATCAATCCCTCTATCGATTGTATGTAAAAGAGAGCGGTGTGGCTGTGACAGAGGAACGGACCAGAATCGCTTGCGAGATCCATGACGGACTGGTGCAGAGCTTAGCGGGTGTCAATTTTAAGCTGGACTTATGTCAACAGATGATGCGAAAGAACCCGAAAGCTAGCCTCGCTACTTTGAAGGAGAGCAAAGCTCAACTTAAGCTGGCTATTCAGGAAGCTCGCCAGGTAATCTTCAACCTGCGCCCACTCCATTATGAGAAGATGGAGTTGATTCCTGCTCTAAGAAACTATCTCAAGTCCTACGAAATCCAGTCTCACATTGCCGCGAAGTTCACCGTGACGGGGGATGAGCAGATTCTTTTCCCCCGCACGAAGATCTTCCTGTTTCGCATCATTCAGGAGGCGTTGAGCAACGTTCAAAAGCACGCGAAAGCGGATCGCGTATCGATCCAGCTGGAAATCGATCTGGAGATGTTGCGAGTCACCGTGGCCGACAACGGTGTTGGGTTCGATATGGACACGGTTCTCCATGACCCTGAGAAATGGGATCATTTCGGGATCAAAGGGATATTGGAACGGGCCAAGCTGGTTGGAGGGCGAGGGCGCGTGGAATCCCAAAAGGGACAAGGCACAACAATTATTGTCGAGGTGCCGCTGGTGAAAAAGGAGGGCCGGAGCAATGGAGAAAATTAAGGTCCTGATCGCCGACGATCACCGTGTTGTGCGAGAAGGGTTAGGAGCGATTCTCAAGGCGAAAGATGACATCAATGTCATCGGTGAAGCGCAGGATGGCATCGAAGCAGTGGAGAAGGCTCGCGCCCTCGTCCCGGACGTCATATTAATGGATGTGAGTATGCCAAGGATGGGCGGGGTCGAGGCCACGCGGCAAATCAAGCGCGAGTTTCCGCACATCGGCATCGTTGCGCTGACCATGTACGAGGAACAGCAATACATCTTCGATCTTGTTCGAGCCGGAGCCACAGGATATCTGCTCAAAGATTCCGAATCGTCCCAAATCGTTGCTGCCATCCGGGCGATCTATCGTGGGGAATCGCTCATCCATCCGTCCGTCGCCAGCAAGATCCTGGCAGAATTTTCATTGATGGCTCAGAAGAAAGGTAAGAAGGCGGCATGGGCCGAACATGATTTGACAGAGCGGGAAATCACGGTCTTGCGGTTGGTAGCCGACGGGAAAACCAATAAGGAAATCGCTAATAACCTTGACTTAAGCGAAAAGACAGTGAAGAACCATGTCCGCAACATTTTCCACAAGCTTCAAGTGTACGACCGTACGCAGGCGGCTATTCTTGCTATCCGGAAGGGGCTGATCGAGCTGGATCCGAAGCGGTAAACCCGTTGCAGAGAGAATAGCTCAAGTGATTATCAGTGCCCAGTTGCTGTCTTATCCTGCGCTAAGCCGATGAGATCGTCCTCTGAGGGAATCTGCGTTAGGAGATCGGGCCGTACCCGAAATACCCCCCGCAGGCGCTCACCCATGGCATACGCCAGGTTGCCAGCCCTGTTGCCAAGCGTGAGCCTGCCAGCGATCTTCCCGTCTCTGCCAGTGGCAACGAATTCGGCGGCTGGCGCTAGTAGTCCATAGGGCGCCAGCGGCGCCGATTGCTTAGTCACTCTTTCCTCCGCCGGGAGATTCGCTACCCGACTTACGAAAAGATCAGCCGCTTCTTGGCTAAGCTTCTCCGTGGGCTGATTTTCCAGTACCCATTCTCCATTCTGATGGATAAGGACGTACTGGTGTTCTCTGGTGTGAGTGGAGAGCATGACGATGTCCGAGGAATCGACACCGAGCAAACGTTTGTCTTGCAGGGTAAAAAGGTCCTTCGTAAGGTCCTGGATCATCGATGGACTTACCCGGTAGAGTGGGGCCTGGGCGGTCGTCTCCGCGATCGCCTCTCCACTTTGAGGGTCTGATTGATAAAGCTTGATCACCTGGCTGCCGACTCGTGTATGCAGGGTAACCTTCACTTTCGGGGTGGTCAGGGTTTTCGCGACCTCATCCCGTTCAGGGCCTGGATCGATGATGCCGAGCGCTTTGAGATCCTCCAATCGAAACATCAACAAACGCACTTCAGTCTGGTCGGCCTCCGCTTCGATGGGATAGGCAATCTTCCACAGGACGGTTTCGGTTTGTCCCTGGCCAAGTTGTCGATAACGACTTCCGTTGTGGGATAAGTCAGGCGGACCCGTTCGACGTCGTTCTGCACGAAGCGCAAGATTTCTTTGCGCCTAAACGTCATCAACGACTTGTTGACAAAGTCCTTGGGGGCCAGGTCGGTCAACAGGACTTTGCGGTCCGATCCCCTGTGCACATATAGCGTGTTGGAAAGGGGGCCGCTGTCACCGATTGCAATGGTTTCCTGCTGATCTCCAGCATTCACCGTGACAGTGGTTATAGGCTGATCGAGTCCGAACGGTGCGAGGGCACCGCCTTTTTCTTCAACCGTTCTGCTAACAGCACCGGTCACCAATGCCCGAATGAGGGCCTGGACTTCACGGGTGTCGGCGTCTGCTTGCAACGGCTCCGTAATGGTCCACTCCCCTGATTCCGATCGCCTGAATGAAACGGGACCTTGGGTCGACATGACGGTCAATCCCGTGATTGCAGTTTCGGGAAAATGAAGTAACTGTTTCCGCTCGATCTCCCGCGTAACTTCACGTTGCTGAGCGGGGAACTCCACGAAGTAAAGATAACCGGCGAGTCCAACCAGAATTATGACCATGAGAAAAGTCGGCCAGTAACGCATAGAAACTAGAGGCGCCGGCGCTTTCTCCACACCATCATGCCAGCGAGGAAGGTCACGAGGGGAAGGAAAATGATCTGGACATAGAGCAGCACCCGCTCCTGAGTTGGGTTCGGCATGAAGGGATGCAAAGTTGACTCCTTTGGCGCGATGGAGATCAAGTCGCGTTCCTCTGCCAGCCATCCGGTGGTGTGGAGGAAGAAGTCGCTGTTACCTGGGAATTTGAAGAAGGCGTTTGTTGCAAAGGTGGAGTTGCCGACAAGGACGATAGCCGGATGAGGTTGTCCCTCCGGCGTCTTTTGGGGGGCCAAGGCAGCGGCTATCGGAAGGGGACCCTTCACGTCCTCAGTTTCGTTCAGGCTAACAACGCGGCCCTGCAAATTTGTTTCAGCCCAACTGTTAGCTGACGTGGTAGCCAGCGGCACATAGTCCCAGTCTTTCCCGGCCTGTTCGTCAAAGGTCACGTGTCGCGAGAGCGGAAAGAGCACGGCCGATGTCAGGTCTTGTGTGATTTCATGCTCTGTAAACGTTCGTACCAGCAGGGCTGTGAGATCACCCTGAGCCAGTCGGTCCTGTAGATCGACCAAAACGCCAGGCCCCAAGCCAAGTCCCCAGTGAGCGAGCAGGGATTCCAATCCGGTTTGGGTATCAGGATCTACTAAGATTAACAGACGGCCGCCTCCCTCGACATAGGCTTGTATACGGTTCTGCTCATCGATGGTGACGGATCGGCGTGGGCCAGCTATGACCAGCATAGTGGTGTCCTTCGGTACGACGGGCTCTTGGAGAAGGGACATGGTAGCGACTTCGTAGCCCTGTTTTACCAGTGCTTCTTTGGCAATCGACAATCCGTTGCGCTCCTTGTCATCCAAGCTGCGTTCGCTATGCCCTTCGACGAACACGATCCGCTTCTTGGTATCTTTGGAGATGCGGAGTAGGGCTCCCGTCAACTCAACTTCGGAGGGTGAGGTTACCCTGATGGTGTGTCCACCACTTTCGAAAATCGCGGTATCGGTTCTGAAGATCCCGTAGTCTTGGGCGAGCTTAGGCTGCTTCTCTGGGTCAATAAACTCGACCGTGAGTTTTGTCGAGGCCTGCCGGTAGCTCTCTAGCCGTTCTTTGTAGGCCTGGTAGCCGGCGTCCTTTTCTCTAGTGAAGACCGTGATTTTGACCTCTCGCGGAAGAGCCCTGAGGATTCGATGGGTTTGTGGCGCAAGCGTAAAGTTCTGATTTTCGGATAAATCCCAACGAATGGAATGTCTGGAGGCCAAGAAGTTCACGATAACTAAAATGGCCGAGAAAAGCAGAACCATGAGGATGCTGTTCAGACCCATTCTGGTGGATCGTTGGCCGGAAAACGATTTCACCGATTCAAAATGCAACACGAGAAATGTGATCAAGCAAACCAGCCCCATGACTTCTACAATCGTTATGGCCCAGATTCGATCTGGCCAGAGACTGTAGGCGATCATGCCACTCGCCGAAAGTGTAAGGCCGAGTATGCCTAGAGGGAACGATTTGAGTTTCATTTCCAGCGCGCTGATTCCACTACTCGATGAGTCAGGAATAACATAAGTGTCAAACCACTTCCAAAATAGACGAGGTCGCTCGTATCGATGAGCCCTCTGACGAGGTGGTCATAGTGCTCCATGAAGGAGACATACGAGATGATGCGGCCTGCTGTGGTGTCGCCGAGAAGGGTTCCAAGCCCTGAGATCAGCCAGTTTGTGAGGAGGATGCCGAAGCCGATAAAGGCGGCGACTATCTGGTTTTCCGTCAGAGCTGAGGCGAAGACACCGACGGAAAGAAACAGTGCACCGAGGAGCGCCATCCCCAGATAACCAGTCAGGATCGGATTCCATTCGAAGTCACTGAACAGCATCAGCACCATCGGGACCAACCAGGTCACGCCCAACAGGCCTAGGTAGATCAGCAAGACACTGACAAATTTTCCCATAACGATTTCGTTGATTCTGATGGGAGAAGTTATCAAGAACTCGAACGTGCGCAGTTTCCGTTCTTCGGCGAACAGCCGCATGGTCAGGATTGGTAGGATGATCAGCAGGACAAGGCGCATGCTTGAGAACAAATTGCGAAACACCAGATCGTTCAAGTTGATCGGGACCATCCCCCCCNNTTGATCTGGGCCACGCCCCCCTGCATCTGCATCAGTTGGATGGCCTGCGATCCGGCGAATCCAACATAGAGATAGGAGAGAAATCCGAAAATGAGCAGAAAGACCGCTCCGACGACGTAAACAATGGGAGATACGAAATATCCTCGCAGTTCCTTAGCTATGATAGCCTGTACGGGGGTCATGGGATGGTCTCATATGCGCCTACGGCTCCATCAAACGGCGAGTCGCCATGAGTGTTCTTCGGCAGCGCAATGCCTTCTTCATGGCGTGTGAGCTGGAGGAAGACATCTTCGAGCGTCATCGAGACGGTACGCAACTCAAGCAGACCCCATTGGTTGGACACCACAACACGGGCGATTTCGTCACGGAGGTCATGACCCAGCTCGCATTCAAGTAGCAGTGTCCCGGCCGTTTGGCCAGCAAACACATTGAGAACTTTAGGGATGGCACGCAGCTTCGCCTCACAGTCGATCGAAGGCGTTTTCAGCGTGATAGAAATTTTTTCCGATTGCCTCAACCGGGCTGATAATTGCTCAGGGGTGTCTTCTGCGACGATGCGTCCCCCGCTGATGATGACGACTCGTTGGCAGACAGCAGTGGCTTCTGGCAAGATGTGCGTGCTGAGGATCACAGAATGTGATCCAGCCAGGCTTTTGATCAGTTCACGAATTTCAATTATCTGTTTTGGATCAAGGCCCACCGTCGGCTCGTCTAGGATCAAAATCGGCGGATCGTGCAGCAAGGCCTGCGCCAGTCCTACCCGCTGGCGATAGCCCCGGGAAAGGTTTCCAATCAAGCGATGACGGACTGAGCCTAACTCAAGCCGTCCGATCGATTGATCCAAAGCCGACATCAGGTTGTGTCTAGCTATCCCCCGTAGCCGGCCGACGAAAGTCAGGTATTCCGTCACCGTCAGCTCTTGATAGACGGGTGGGGTTTCAGGCAAATATCCGATTCGCCGTTTCACGTCGATCGGCTGTTCGGCACAATCGAAGCCGGCGACCTTTGCGGTTCCTTCCGTGGGGGGTAGGAAGCATGTCAATATCCGCATGGTGGTGGTCTTTCCCGCTCCGTTGGGCCCCAGAAACGCCAGCACCTCTCCCTTGGCTACAGAAAACGTGACGCGATCAATGGCCGTATGATGGCCGTACCGTTTGGTAATGTTTTGGACGTCGATCATGGATGTGATGTAAGGGCGATCAATTGCGGAGAGGATAGCAGTATCAAGCTCGAAACTACAGATTTACCTTCTGCGGATCGGATCTTACTCAGTCCGTCCAAAGCAGTCAATACGACGGATCGTGTATGCCGAGGGATGATGTCCAAGACCCAGGGATTACCTGAGGGATTGACTCAGAGATCTTTTCTCCTTTATAGGATGTAGAGTCTCGCTGTTCACACAGACTGCCGGTATCGCTGTCCGTTTTTGTACTGCTTCTCTTTTTCAGACGGAGGTTCAGGCCTCCATGCAGGGGTATGGGAGAGGGGTACGGCGTCGGTATGTCGAAAGGTCTAAAAGTATACTACTCTGACCAAATGTTTGCTGCTTGCTTGTCCACTATGAGGACTAACGGGATGAATGTTGAGACTGGGGAACGTCCAAGGTCATCCTCTCAAACTCTTTCGGTGCTCAGCCTATGCCTTTTGGTAGGAGCCTGTTCGTGGATTCCCAAAGGCGAGAGCGGGCTTGATGTGGGAATCAAAGACCGGGGAGTTGCTTCTTGGTATGGGGCGGACTTTCACGGAAGGCTGGCCGCCAATGGAGAAGTTTTCAATATGGAAGCGTTGACGGCGGCCCATCGGAGCCTGCCTCTGGGGAGTATGGTGAGGGTTGTCAACCTCCGGAACGGCAAGCACGTCCGGGTGCGGATCAACGATCGAGGGCCCTACGTCAATGGAAGAATTCTTGATCTTTCTCGCGCAGCGGCAGCCCGTTTGGGGATGGTGGATGTCGGGATCTCGGTTATTCATCTTGAGGTGATCGGTGACCACCGGCCGGATTTCATGGTTGAAGCAGAAGAGTCAGCGCTTTCTTCTCCCTCCTTGTTGGCAATCCGCCTGTTTGACACCGCAACCATGGCAGTTTTTTCTGTGCCGGACCCGGTTCGTTCGGTCTCCTCTATGGTCCCTAGACATCGGGTACTGCCCAATGATCTACTTATCCAGCGGCGGTGGAGATGGGCGTCCTCGATCATCTCCCCTGATCCGACCGATCGGGATCGCGAGAGTTTGGGTTTCTCGTAGTTCAAACCCTTCCAATCGAGCTCTGGTTGACAGCACGGAAACCCCTCCTCTAGACTGGCCAATAACTGTGCGCAGGTGGTCTCCCGATGGACGATCGGAGAAGGAGCAAAACAGCATGGCCAAGAAGCCCGTGGTGGAATCCGACGAGGTTCGCCTGAAGAAAAAGATAGCTGCCAAACGGACGGAGCAGGGAAATGCCACAGGGAATACCTCGCTCAGAGCTCTCCGGAAGCGGTTGAAGCGAGAGCAACGCAGGCGGCGCTCGCTCGCCCTGCGGAAGAAACATTCGTCCGGTGGTAAGGACACAACGGTGACGCCTGTGTCGACATAGTAGTTTGGCGCTCTATGTCTCTAACCGACGATATGGCGATGGACGATACACCGCAGAACCAACCTCACGCACAGTTGTCAGCCGCTGAACCAGCTGGGAACGAACCGGCGGACCGACTCATGGGCGACCCGCTGACGACAACCCCTGCGGTGGTCGAAGAGGCTCCATGCGGAGGCCAGAATGCAATGGTGCTCGAGGAGGCTGGAGTCAAGGACGAGATCGATATTCAAATCGATCTGCTCAATGATCCTGATTGGGTCGTACGCCGTGAAGCCGTTATCACGCTCGGCGAGATGGGCGACGAGCGATGTGTAGAGCCGGTGGCCCGGGCATTGCGAGATGGTGATTGGCAGGTTCGTGAGGCGGCGATCGAGGCCATGGGCCTCGTGGGTTCACCCGCGGTGGAAACGCTGCTCAAGCTGCTGCGGGATTGGGATGCGCGTAAGTGTGCCATCCTTGCGCTCGGCAAAGTCCGCGATGAGCGAGTGCTTGACCCCTTGATGCTCCAGCTTCGCAACGATGAGTTCAAGGACGACGCCATGAATGCGCTGGTTGATCTCGGCGAGCCTTCGGTGCCAAGGTTGATCGTAGCGCTCAAAGATAAGGATGAGAACGTCCGTAAAAACGCGGTGCTTGTCCTGGGCCGAATCAAAAATGGGGCGGCGCTCGACCCGCTTATTGCAATGCTGAGCGACAAAGACTGGTTTATACGCCTGACTGCGGCCGCAGCACTGGAAGCGATTGGCGATGAGCGTGGGCGCGAGGCCATCAGGCCCTTGCTCAAAGACCCTGACATGGTTGTGAAGATGAGGGTGGAGCGAATTCTGGCGAAGTGGAAGAAGCAGGCCGTGTCCCATCCGGCCAACGCATGACCTATTTGTTGAGCAACTGATCCACCCGCTGTTGCAAATCGTCCAGTCTCTTTAACGGTACCGATTTCCCCATTGCGATCTCTAGGCGGACCTCCCGTAATGATCCGGCTAAATCCCGCAGGGCATTGCTCGAGTCGTCTGGCTTGACGCTTTCGATGGTGGTCTCCAAAGCCTCCACCGCTTGAGCCAGATCCTTCGCTGCATCGCCGAAATTACGATCAAACAAGTTTGCCTTCGCTTGCACGAGCTGAGACTTAGCGTCGACAAGTGCCTGACGGCGGCGCAGGTCTCGTTCGATCCCCATAGTTGTATCGAGCACATTGCGGGAGAGGTCCTTTAACGATCGTTGCAGGTCGGATATGGTTTGTTGCAGCGTGCCGACGGGGCGCTGTCCAACGTAGTAACCAGCACCGAATGCAGCGGCTATGAAGAGTATGAAAACAAAGAATTTACTCATAGAGCTTTTCTTTCCGGTCAATGACTGTGGGATGAATTCGTTCGAGTCAATTGTTGCAATAAACTGCCTGCCGCCGTGATCCGGACTGCTTGATCGGAATCTTGTAGGGTCTTCACCAATAAAGGGACAACTTCTCCAGGATTTTTCCCCAGCGCCTTGGCAGCCATCAGGCGGGGCAGTGGTTGCGTATCTTGTAGTAGAGTTTGGAGAATTGCGAGGGCCTGTTTCTCTGACGTGAAACTGAGCGCTTGAGCCGCAGCGCTGCGGATGGACGCCTTAGGATGCTCCGCGAGTTCGGCCGCAAGCTGAATCCCGGAGGCATCACCTAAGCGAAGTAGCCCCTCCGCGGCTCCTGCACGAACCCGGAAGCTGGGGTCTCTAGCTAACGTATGCAGCAAGAGACGATTATCCTGGATGCCGAGCCGTCCCAAACTTACTGCGGCGATGCCTCGTACCATAGCCGCCTCGTCTCCAATCGCATGTGTTAATGGCGCCACCCCGCTGGGAGACCCGAACTCTCCCAGCGCACCAGCGGCAAAGGCTCGAACAGATGGGGTGGGATCATACACGGCTTGGGCGAGGACCGCTAGACTTGCTGGCCGCTTTAGACGGCCCAGCACCCCAAGCGCCGCCATACGGACTTCCGCATCCGGAAGTGTTGCGGCATCGGTAATGGCACCTAACTTCTCAGAGTGGCCCATTTTATAAAGCGCTTCATAGGCGAAAACTGATTCCGGGCCATCCTCCGCACGACTTATTTCGCTGAATTGCTGGGTGAGATCCACGGCCTTCGTCTCACCGAGCACACTTAAGGCGGCGATGCGGACCGTAGGCACTTTGTCCCTCAGCGCGCGCCGCAGCGCACCTGACTTTGCCGCTAATCCGGAATTCCCAATGGCCTCCACGGCCCTCGCCCGCACGAGTACAGATGAATCTAGCAGCCCATCCTCTAAGAGCGCCATAGTCTCCGGCAGCCCCAATTCGGCTAAAGCTGCATAAGCTGCAATGCGGACATGCTCTTTGCGGTCTCCGACATGACTGGTAATCATGCTAAGCGCTAGCGGACGGAGGAGAGTGGCATCATGGGCCCCCTCAGAGGGGTTCAATCTTGCGTAGATCCCAAGTGCTTCATCCGAACGTCCAAGGCGGACGTAACTCAACAACGAAAGACGTAGAAACTGTTTCGATGGAGTGGCTTCAAGTGGCAACCCTTGAAAAAGCATTGTGACAGCTGTGTAGTCGCCGGCTTTAAAGAACTCCACCGCTTTCGATTCAACGGAGTGACGAGCTGTGGTAGCGGCACTGGTGAGAGGGATCGTTACGAGGCAAAGAGCGACAGCGGAGCTTAGAACGGTCGCATGGGTCAGCCGTATAACTGTAGATTGTGAGGACGAACTCAAAAAATCAACCGGAGTCACCATACCGAGGGAATGCGTAGGGTGGCGGCCCCGTACATCATTCCGACATAGTCCTTCACCATGCGCTTCGTGCAGAATTGTGGAGCGATAGTGCGAATGCATTCCTTGACCATTTGGAGCCAGCCACGGGGGATACCGTCCCTATCGCGTTGATAGAATAGCGGTACGGCTTCTTGTTCTAAAATGGAGTAGAGCTGCTCCACATCATGACGGTCTTGGGTTTGGATGTCCGTCTGTTCGGCGAAGGGCTGAATACCCCAACCGTTGGCTCCGTTGTAACCCTCGGCCCACCAGCCGTCAAGGATGCTAAGGCTTACAACGCCATTTAGTGCGGCCTTCATGCCGCTGGTCCCACTGGCTTCCATAGGAAAGCGTGGCGTGTTGAGCCAGATATCGACGCCCTGAACTAGATACTTGGCCATGTGCATTTCATAGTCTTCCAGGAAGGCGATATGGCCGCCAAGTTTATGGTCATGGCAAAAGCTGAGCACTTCGTGGATAAAGTAGCGCCCCGGTTCATCAGCAGGGTGGGCCTTGCCAGCAAAAATCAATTGGACCGGCTTCCATCTGTCCTGGAGGAGTCGCTTCAACCGTTCGAGGTCATGGAAGAGGAGGGTCGCACGCTTGTAAGTGGCAAAGCGTCTGCCGAATCCAATCGTCAAGGCCTCGGGATCGAGAAGTGTGCCACGCGCTAGTACTTGTAAGGGTTGTAGATGTCCCTGCATCCAGCCGTTTCTGGCCCGGTCGCGGATGAACCTCATCAGCTTTCGTTTCATCGTTTGACGGACAACCCATAACTCATGATCTGGGATATCGAGCACTCGTTGCCACATGGCTGGGTCATCGCATGTGTCGGTCCACGTTGGGCTGAGTGACTTGCTGTATAGGTGATGGAGTTCTGAAGAGATCCAGGTTGGCGCATGGATGCCGTTTGTCACGCTGCGGATCGGAACCTGCTCGCTCGGTAACCCGGGCCATAGGTGTCGCCACATTTCGCGTGTGACGCGGCCATGTTCTCGACTTACGCCGTTCACGTGCGCTGATAGACGCATTACCAGGGCTGTCATGTTGAAGCCGTGGCCATTGGATTCGGGCGTTTCACCGAGACGGAGAAATTCTTCCCGCGAGAGGCCGAGTTGCTCCCAGTAGCCGGCGAAATATCGGTCCATCAAGTGGTGTGGGAAAACGTCGTGGCCTGCTGGAACAGGCGTATGGGTTGTAAAGACAGTACTCTGGCTGACAATTTCGCTGGCCTCTGCGTGTGAGGAGCCCTGTTGGATCAATTCACGTACGCGCTCCAACGTGAGAAAGGCTGAATGGCCTTCGTTTGCGTGCCAGACTGAAGGGTCGATCTTGAGGGCACGCAGCATGCGCACCCCGCCGATGCCTAAGAGGATTTCCTGGCAGAGCCGCATTTCTTGATCGCCGCCGTACAGCCGCGCTGAAAGGGCCCGATTCTCCGGGCTGTTTTCTGGGACATCTGTGTCGATGAGAAAGAGTTGCACGCGCCCTACGAGTACTCGCCAGACCACTGCGGTGACATGGCGGCCGCCCATGTCGACGGTAAACCTACAGGGTTCTCCTGATGGGATCACTGCTGGATGGACAGGCGAGTCCGCGCGATTGAAGGGCGCATAGGCCGCTTCCTGCCATCCTTCGGGTGTAAGATGCTGGCGGAAATAGCCTTGGGGATACATAAACCCGATTCCGACGAGCGGCAGGCCGAGATCGCTCGCTTCTTTGCAGTGGTCCCCGGCTAGGATGCCGAGCCCGCCGCTATAGATGGGGACCGATGCATGCAAACCAAATTCGGCGGAGAAGTAAGCGATCGTAGATGTGGTTAAGTCGGCGTGATGGGTGCCGAGCCAGCTTTTCTTGTTGGCGCAATACTCGTCAAACAGGCGAAACACTGCCGAGTATCTCCGGAGAAAGGCAGGATCTTCAGCCAACCGCGCAAGCCGGTCCGGTGTCAAATTGGCCAGCAGCTTAACAGGGTTATGGTGAGTGAAAAACCATAGGGTTGGATCGATCGCTTCGAACAATTCGCGTGCTTCTGGCGTCCAACTCCACCAGAGATTCTGGGCCAGTTCAGATAGGCGGCTGAGGCTCCGAGGCAATATCCTGGGGGAACCGTTCACAGAGTCGGGTGTGTCCACATACACTCCTTTGTCGAATGCTGCGCCATGGGTTATGGGGGCGAAATCCCAGATGGCCTGAATCAGTTCAGGCGTGTCCTGCCTTGTGCCACGAAGCCCACTCTTCGGAGAATGCCACGGCGGCATAGCGTTCGCCAAGGATTTTTGCAACTCTGTTCATAAGTTTAGTGAGCTGCTGAAGTTCATCCGGTGTCAGATCTTTGCGGAAGCGGGGGTGAAGGCCCCAACGCGTCTCTACTTCTTCACCTGACACGCTCGACATTAGACTGATGAGTTTGATCTCATGACCGGTGGGTCCTTTCTTCCCGGTTATGCCTTCCCCGGTCGCAGCTGTGAATTCGGGGCTAGCTGCTGGCGTGGGTAGCGCTTGTCCTCGGAGCATCGCGGTGATGGCTGGCACAACGGCGGCGGCGCAGAGCGTCGCGGCCTGACTGATTTGGGCGTTGCTGGGGGAACCGAGCAATTCAGCGATGTTATCCCCGAAATCGCGCAGCATTTCGTTCTTGGTCTGGGACTCTTCGGTGACGAGGAACTTGTACTTTTCATAGGCTTGCCGGCTTTCCGCCACCGCATTGCCAATTGTCAGTGCAATTTCCATCATATCGGCATTTTCACCGAACGCCGGCTCGAGCACCATTTTCAACTCTCGAGATACTGCCTCTTCGAGGCTGTTCATGAAGTCCGGCTGGTCCTTTAAGGGAAGGTGCAAAGCCGTAAGCCGATCAGTCAGGTTAAACATGATCTTGAGAAATTCCAAATAGAGGCTCCACTCATCCTGGCGTTTCAGCTTCAGCGCATGTTCAGGCGCGTGGCGCTTGATCAGCGCGACTGATTCACCTGACACGGCAAGTATCAGCTCGGCAATCTGGCGAAGCTGGGACTGGTATTCTTTGTTGGCAGTAGCCATTGAGTCTTTAGCTCAGTGACACTAATTATATTATAACGGAGACCTGTTCGGCGATGAAAGAGTGCTGGGTCTGAAACAGATGTCGTCTGGATCTTGAGCTAACCCGCTAGGTGTTTGCTTCTCTGTCGTCTGACTTTTCTACCCGTTGCCGTTTACTCACTGGTTCCTATACATTGAGCGAGACGGAGTAATAATGGGTTCTGGTTCCAATACAGCGCACACAGCTCGTGATGGACAGTCGAAGGCACCAGTAGAGATGTTATCGCGCCATGAGGAGCGCGAGCACCTGATCGCAATAGCAGACATGCTTGCCAAGATGTTGGATACGGCGGTCAGGATCCCTGGCACGTCGGTGTATATCGGGCTTGATCCCTTACTTGGCCTTATTCCAGGAATTGGCGACGCCCTGGCCAATCTCATGGGCACGATCATCCTCGGCTTAGCGACTCGCTTGCGGGTTCCACGGATCGTGGTGGCCCGTATGAGTCTCAATCTATTGATAAACGGTACAGTTGGAACAGTTCCCATCGTGGGGGATCTGTTTTCGTTTTGGTTTCGCAGTAACGCCAAGAATGCGGCATTGCTTCGTGAAGCATCGATGAAACCGGAACGAGAGACGCAGCCTGATTGGTTCTATGTGGGAGGGATTATAGGCGGTACTGCGGCAATCTTGTTGCTTGTAATTGGTTTCGCGGTGTGGGCGGTCGCAATGCTCTGGGCGATGGTTTCATCCTGACAGGATAATGAATAAGTCTGCATGCTTTGAAAGAGTGGGAGGGAGTATGCTACACGGCACTTCCTCTATGATCCAATCCATCGGCAATTCATCAACCTGGACCTTGTATGGAACGAGAAGCTAAGACTTACGTGCTTAAGCGATCGGCCGATGAGGCGGTTCCCCGCAAGCTCTCTATCGACTATGAAGCTGCGTTGAACCCACAACAATTATCGGCGGTCACTGCAGGTAACGGGCCCTCGTTGGTGATCGCTGGGGCCGGCAGCGGCAAGACACGCACTCTTGTCTATCGGGTTGCCTATCTCATCGATTCGGGCATCGATCCATCCAACATTCTGTTGCTCACGTTTACCCGAAAATCGGCGCATGAAATGTTGCAGCGGGCCGGCGATCTGATTGGCTCCAGGAGTCAACGCGTCTGCGGCGGGACATTCCATTCAGTGGCAAATCTTTTGTTGCGGCGCTATGGCCGGTCTATCGGTGTAGAGCCAGGGTTTACGATTCTTGATCGCGGTGATGCAGAGGACCTGATCGCGCTGATCCGCATGCAACTGGGGCTCAACGACAAAGATAAGCGATTTCCCCGGAAGGGGACGATCATAGAGATGTTCAGCAAGAGCCAGAACACGCTTCGCAGTCTCAGCGAGATCGTTCTTGACGAGTTCAGTCACTTTGCAGACCATTCTGAGGATTTGGTCCAGCTACAGAGAGCCTATCAGGCGGCGAAGCGGCAGAAGCAGTTGTTGGATTACGACGATCTGCTAGTAGTGCTTCGGCAACTACTTTTGATGCAGGAATCGGTGCGTTCTACGATTTCCCAGCAGTATCGCTATATTCTTGTAGACGAGTACCAGGATACAAATCGCCTGCAGGCGGAGGTGATCCAACAGTTGGCATTGAGACACAATAACGTAATGGTGGTAGGAGACGATTCTCAATCCATTTATGCGTTCCGTGGAGCGACGTTTAAGAACATCATGGAGTTTCCGACTCTGTTTCCTGGCACAACGGTTTACAAGTTGGAAGAAAACTATCGCAGCACTCAACCTATCCTGAATCTGGCGAACTGCATCATCAGTGAAGCAGCGGAGAAGTATTCGAAACGGCTTTTCACCAGAAGGATCGATGGGCCGTTACCAGCACTCGTCGAAGCGGCCGGAGAAAATGCGCAGTCACGATTTGTTGCACAGAGAATTCTTGAATTGCGTGAGGAAGGGGTGCCGCTCAGCGAAGTAGCCGTACTTTTCCGATCGAGCTTTCATTCGTTTGACTTGGAAATCGAGCTCTCTCGCAGAGGGCTGCCCTTCGTCAAGCGCGGCGGAGTGAAGTTTATCGAGACGGCGCATGTCAAGGATCTACTCGCGCATGTGCGGGTGGTTGTCAATCCGCTAGACACGATCAGCTGGCATCGTGTCCTTATGTTAGTCGAGGGGGTTGGGCCAAAAAAGGTCCATGATCTGCTAGCGGCAATCGTGAAAGCCGAACGGCCTTGTGACGTATTGCGCGGAGTGATCGGACGTTCGGGGCAGGGGCTCAAGAATCTGGCTAACGCACTGGAGAGTTTAGCCGGATCAGGCAATCGACAGCCGCAGCCGGCTGATCAAGTGGATCTTATATACGACTACTATCTCCCGATTCTCAAGGAGCAGTATGACGATTATCCCAAACGGTCGAGAGATCTTGACCACCTGCACACGATTGCCGAGGGGTATCCCGGTATCGATGAGTTTCTCGCCGACTTGGCCCTGGAACCACCGGACGGCAGTGCGGTGGGCGTTGAGGCCTCCGGATGCGATGATGAACGGCTTGTTCTCTCTACGATTCATTCTGCGAAGGGATTGGAATGGCAATGCGTATTCGTGATCTGGGTGGTCGATGGCAGATTCCCGTCGGCCTATTCTTTCATGACGGATGACGAGTTGGAAGAGGAACGGCGATTGTTCTATGTGTCGGTTACTCGGGCTAAACGGCATTTGTTCATGACGTACCCCATAAACGTTTATGACAAATCTAGCGGAATGCTTCTCTCGAAACCTTCGCGGTTTCTTGATCATGTCTCGTCGGATCTTCTTGATGCCCTTGCGCTGATAGAGGATGAGGAGCGAGCGGATTGGGGACCTCCGCGTTATCAGGACTATTAGCCAGATGATGTAAAGCTTGCAGATCTCGTTTAAGGATAAGGCGCAGACGGAGGCTGAGTTGCAACGCATTGAATCTTAGCTCAGTCTTAACCTGAGCGTTAGCCTACCCTGTCTCGACTGCGCCGGTAATATAATGCCGTCTTGGGAGATTCGATTCGTTCTCGCTTGGTGTTGTTGGTGGGGCCTCTGTTCCGTCGCAGCGACTTCGGCTCGGCTCGAGAGTAATATGTCCTCTTCGGGTCGGACGTGGGAGCGGCTGGTGACAGAGGCTGCTCAGCTCTCCTTGCCAACGGTGTTCATACAAGAGATTCCCCAGGATTACATCCACTTTGAATTCAACGATCTTCGGGTCTATGCGGCCGAATATCATCCTGATGAGCGCCGCCTTGTGCTCCATCGCTCGCTTTCACTCAATGCCGCTGGGGTGACGCTAAAATCTCTCACGAAGATGACCCACAAGGAACTGGAGGTGCTTTATCATGAGCTATTTCATGCCTACATGGATTACCTTGCCTCGCCCAAGGTACCATCAGCTGGTGTGACCGGTGTCTCCAAGGAGCTCCTAGACTATGCACGGCAACAGCAGGCATGTCACTACCGAGAGGTAACGATTACGCCTGTTGTGCAGCGGGTAGATGATACGGAGACACGATTCTTGACGGAGTCTGAATCGTGGGAGGCGCTGAACGAAACATGGGCGGTCTTTGTCGGTTGGGCTATTTGGAATCAATTGGAGATCCAGCGGAAAGGTAAAAGCGCACTCGTTTGGGAACGAAACCAGATCGATCAATGGATAGCTCGACTTCAAAAGGCTCTAGAAATAGGGCAACTTAAGGGTTACTACGTTCCGGCAGATTCAGATGAGCGAGGAAGGTATCCAAAGAGG
>JABAOE010003836.1_pt3 | contig 24456 bp, 21 predicted proteins | sample 7062141 | NCBI WGS metagenome assembly JABAOE01 (sample SAMN14538627, study PRJNA623070) | marine sediment metagenome | biome: marine biome [ENVO:00000428]; feature: marine pelagic biome [ENVO:01000023]; material: deep marine sediment [ENVO:00002113] | place: India: Gulf of Khambhat ... | reverse complement strand
TTTCCTCTACCCGAGGTATCGCGTCGCCCTTGCGCATCACATCGCTGACATGGGTGAGCAGCCGGCGACCAAGACGTCCGCCCGGGTGCGAGCGGGCGAAGTCGTTCTCATCAAAGCCGCGTGCCTCGAGCAGGGTGACGGCGACCGCGTCTGCCAGTGCCAATGCTGCCGTTGTGCTTGCCGTCGGGGCTAGGCCGAGCGGACACGCTTCTTCGGACACACTGGCGTTCAAATGGATATCGGCCTCCTTGGCTAGCGAAGATGTCGGATTACCCGTCATAGCGATCAGTTTCGCGCCTTCACGTTTAATGATGGGCACGATCACCAGTAATTCGCCACTCTCGCCCGAATTCGAAAGCGCGATCAGGACGTCACCCCGTGTAATCATCCCGAGGTCACCGTGGCTTGCTTCGGCCGGATGCACAAAGAATGCCGGCGTGCCGGTGCTTGCCAGGGTCGATGCGAGTTTTCGAGCAATGTGCCCGGACTTGCCAATGCCACTGACCACAATGCGCCCCTGACATTCCAGGATGATCTGCAATGCCTTGGTAAACGACTCATCAAGCCTAAGAGCAAGCTCCTCAACGGCGCGCGCCTCGACGTCAAGCACGCGCCGGGCGAGGTTGATCGCCTCTTGCGGTGACAGTTTTCCAATGCTGGCCATCGGCGCGAAGTATAACGCAGCCGCCGCGCAATCGTTGTCATCGTTTTGCGGTTTCATTGTCAGAGAGATGTACGAGTACTCGCCGTACCGATACACTTGAGAGCATGACGAGCCTTTCGCTGTTTGCTTTCTCGGATATTCATGCACGGCACGCTTGAACTGGTACTGATACTGCTGCTTGCCGCCGTTGTTGTGGTTGCAGTGTTCCGCCTGTTGGCGTTGCCGGCCTTGCTGGGGTATTTGCTCGCCGGTGTGCTGATTGGACCTTACGCGCTGGGGCTTGTCGGCGACAGTGAAGAGGCACGGTACCTTGCGGAGTTTGGCGTTGTCTTCCTGATGTTCAGCATTGGGCTCGAGTTCAGTTTGCCAAAGCTGTTGACTATGCGCCGAGTGGTTTTGGGTCTTGGCGCCGCGCAGGTCAGCATCACCATCAGCTTGATCGTGTTCGTTACCGCTGTAACCGGCGCTGACTGGCGCTCGGGATTGGTGCTCGGCGGCGTGTTCGCCATGTCGTCGACCGCGATCCTGGCGAAGATGCTGGCCGATCGTCTCGAGCTGAATTCGCCGCATGGCAGACAGATTATCGGCGTTCTGTTGTTCCAGGATCTGGCGGTGGTGCCGCTGTTGATCATTATTCCGGCATTGGCCAAAGACGCTGAAACGATGGCGATTGCCATTGGCTTAGCAGTCCTCAAGGCGGCAATTGTTCTGACGGTGTTGCTCTATTTCGGGCAACGTTTGATGCGGTCCTGGTTTACCGTGGTGGCAAGGCAGAAGTCATCCGAGTTGTTCGCGCTCAATGTGCTTCTGATCACGCTCGGACTGGCCTGGATAACGGAGCTTGCCGGGCTTTCGTTGGCGTTGGGTGCCTTTCTGGCAGGCATGCTGATTTCGGAAACCGAATACCGTTACCAGGTTGAGCAGGACATCAAGCCGTTCCGCGATATTTTGCTGGGCTTGTTCTTCGTTACAGTCGGCATGATGCTCGACCCGCGAGCGCTGGTTGATTACTGGTACTGGATCATTGGTTTGCTCGTACTGATACTGATTGCCAAGACAGTACTCATAGCCGGTCTCGGTCGTCTGTTTGGGACGGATACGGCAGTGTCATTGCGTTCCGGTCTGGCGCTGGCGGGGGCCGGTGAGTTCGGCCTGGTGCTGTTGGCGCAGGCGGCTAATCTAAGCGTCATCGATGACGTGAGGATGCAGATTGCACTGGCAACTTTGATACTGTCGATGCTGATTTCGCCATTTCTCATCGAGTACAGCGAACACATGGTTCGGCGTTTCAGCGGTGCGGAATGGATGAATCGGGCCATGGCCTTGCACAACATCGCGGTGCAGAGCATGGGAGCAGAACAACATGTCATTATTTGCGGCTACGGGCGTAGTGGGCAGAACCTTGCCCGCTTCCTCGAGCGTGAAGGCGTTGGTTTCATTGCGCTGGATTTCGATCCGCAGCGGGTGCGGGAAGCTGCCGCCGCCGGCGAAAGTGTCGTGTTTGGCGATGCTGCGCGGCGCGAGGTATTGATCGCGGCGGGTTTGCTGCGTGCCAACGCCCTGGTTATTTCATACGCCGATACGGTGTCCGCACTGCGGATTCTCAGTCTGGTCCAGGAGTTGCGCCCCGGTCTGCCGGTGGTCGTGCGCACGTTGGACGATAGCGATATTGATCAGCTCAAACAGGCCGGTGCAGCGGAGGTCGTAGCAGAAATTCTGGAGGGCAGCCTGATGCTGGCAACACATGCATTGATGCTACTTGGTGTGCCGTTCAATCGGGTGCTGCAGCGGATTCGCGAAACACGCGAGCAGCGCTACGGTTTGTTTCGCGGCTTCTACCACGGTGTTACGGACGAAGCCGAAGAAGCGAGCGACCACATGCAGCTCAGGCTGCATTCTGTCCTGATCGTGACCGGAGCGGCCGCGATCGGCAAGACGCTGGGGGAACTCGATCTGGCGCGTTTCGATGTCGAGGTCACGGCCATCCGTCAACGCAATATTCGCAATCAGTTCCCCAAACCCGATACGCGCGTACAGGAAGGTAACGTGATCGTATTAAGGGGCGTGCAGGAATCGCTGGCGCTGGCCGAGATGTTCCTGCTGAAAGGATAAAAAAAGAGCCCGCCAAAGCGGGCTCTTTCATTACTCTTCTGAACGAGTGTGCTCAGAGCAGGCTTGCGCCACCACAATTGGTGCTGCCGTTGATGCTGTTCCAAACGCCGGTGGCATCGGTGGCACTGGTGCATGCCGGCGCCGTGGCGTTGCCATCAGTCGGTGCGGCTGCCGCATTGCCTTGGAAACGTGAAAACTGAAAGGCGCCGGTATTTGGGTTTGCGTCGTCAATTTTGCGGTCCATTTCAGAGATCAGCTCGACTGGAATTTGCGCGCCGGGTCTTGATGTTGTGTCGCGGTGCGGACGGTGTTCCACTGGTACCAGCACCATAAATCCCATCGTAAACAACTTGCATATAAATCCCGTAGGGGTTAACGGGCGTCGTTGTCTGGCTGTCGGCGGCGGCACAGGTATAGGTGCCGGCAATAAACCCGGCCTTCGACATGTGCTCCCAAGCCAGCCTCGCCTCATCTCCGGCTTCAATACGGCCGTTACCGTTGCCGACGCCGCCATTGCATGCGGCAGTGGAAACATTGGGGATGTTGGTGATGGCCCCGGTGTAGTCACCTGGAAAGGCCCGGAAACGATCCTGAAAGCCGAAGAAAGCGGCTTTGACACCATCCTGCATAGAAATCAGATTGCGAACCCGTGCACTGGTGATCAGCTCCTGGCCCTTGAGCACACCACCGAGCAGCAAGCCGATGATGACCAGCACGATCGCTATTTCAATCAAGGTGAAACCAGTCTGTTTTTTAATCATCGTTATCTCCAAGCGTGTTGTATCGGAGCGCACAGCCAGTTCCGTGCCAACCGTGCACGCTCGTGGCAGCCCCCGGGGTGCCGCCCGGGTCATGTAGGCCGATTTGCATCGAGCCTCGCTGCAATCCCCCACGAGGATAAAAAATCATTGTAAATCAATTGGATAAGGTTATATGGCGCTTTAACGATCGAGCCACTCGGGCGTCTTGCAGTCGAAAAATGGTGTCGATGTTCAGACAGTTCAGCACTAAAAGATTGTCAGGGTGTCGACGTTTGTGACGAGATTTCGTCAGCTTCAAGTGCCTTCAGGCGGCCGAGGAGAAAGCGTGCTTCTTGTGGATCCGTGATGATGCCACTCTCGAGCAAGCCACCAAGAAGGATCTTGGCCGCCTCGCGCTCTCCAATGTCTTCGAGCACGAAAATATGCATTTGTCTTGCCCAGGATGGCACACTCGGGTCATTCGCCTCGGTCGCGATGGCACGGGCATAATCCAGCGCCAGGTACGGGTCTCCCAGCCGATGCTTGGCGACAATCGCTGCGTGAGCCAACCAACGCCAACGGTGTACTGGATCCTCGCGGAACTTGCGCAACACAAAGTCAAGAATGGTGCGCTGTTTCAATGTGTCGGGTACCTGCGAGTAAACCTGTGATGCCAGCAAAAGCGGGTAAGTACTGACCGGGTCCAGCATGGCGATACGCTCCAGCCAGCCCACGAGGTTGGCATAGTCAAGCTCTCGAAACGGGATCATGATGCCAGGCTGCGTGTCAAACGCCTGCAGGTGAAGGGTAAGCGCTACTGCGAGGCCAATGGGTTCGCCGAGAGCCACCAGGTGTAGCGAGTTGGTCAACGGTGGAGGGCCAAGTTGCGCTGCAACGGCGGTGGGATCCGGTTCGGAAAGGCGAAACGCAATCTGCGCCAGCAGCATCACGCACAACAACCAGCGAATCCCCCTGGGAATATGCTTGACAGAACGTTGTTGTGCCATGGTCGCGCAAACACCGGAAGATCAGAAATTTCTTCGGTGCAAATCGAACATCGCCGCGCACAGCAGCAACACCACATAGATGCTGGTCTGCGCAACAGCTCCGGTCATCGACAAAGGTTGGGCTACCGAGTCAACCAGCCACGCCGTCTGGGTGAAGGCATCCAGGCGAGGCAGAACCACCGCGATGGCATCGGCGAGCACCGCGGCAAAGTCATTGGCTGGGCCCGATGCGTTTAACGTCGACTGACTGATCAGTTGGATCGCGGTAATGGATCGTGCCAACAGGTAGAACGCCAGGACAAATGCCGCAGCGGGCAGAAGTTGGGAGAAGGTGGTGATGCAGAACAGTGAAAATGCAGCCACGATCCACAATTCGAACATGTGCGTGCCGGCCCATCGCAAGACATCCAGCGGGGCCGACAGCGTCAGCAGAGGTAGCGATACGACCGCCGCGCAGCACACGCAGAGTGCTGCGTAGCCAAGGAACTTGCCGGCAAGATATGCCGCTCGCGGCAAGTCGAGTGAAAGCATTAGCTCGAGGACTTTGTCATGGAACTCCCGCACCGATCCCTGGAGGACGGTGAGGGCGACAAGAAACACCGAAGCGATGCGCAGGGTACTTGCGAGGAACGCGACCTGCACGCGATCCGATTCGGTAATGGCTTGTTGACGGACAAATACACTGCTCAGCAACACGAAAACAACTATGCCAAGCAGGAGCAGCCAGGAACGGTTACGCCACGCTTCAAAAACGGTATAGCGGGCGATGGTCAGAATGCGTTTCGTGAGCGGCGTCACCGGTGAATTTGCAATAGACTTGGACATAAGGCAGTGCTAACGGACTCCGCGAAGCGATCAATAGCTCTTGAACCAATGTTTCGCACGTAACACGGTGTCTCGGACAGGCAGTGATGATAGAGCGTCGCTCGGGGACGTTGGCACGCTTTTTTCGTGCCATTATCCTGAAATCGATTTGTTGGGTGCAAAACAGCAGCTTGTAACCCATTCATGAGAGTGTCAAGAAATGTCGACTGAGACCAACCCGTATCTGGAGCCTGTACCGGCAGGGGGTGCCAAGCGGGCGATCGGATCGTTGCGTCAGGAGCACTGGTTGTCCTTGATGCTGCTGGCGCTGCACGGCGGCCTGGTCATGGAGCTGACAGACCCGCTGGCGCGAGCGCTGCTCACGACGCACTTCGGCTTGTTTTTGCTGTGGCAGCCGTTGTGGCGTGGAGAACAGCGTCTGGTGCTCAGGCAGGTAGTTTTGATCCTGGTCGCGGGAGTCGTATTGGTTGCGGCGGGTAGCTGGTGGCTGATGGCGCTGTGGATATCGGTGCTGTTCTCGCTGATCGGCGGCAACATGCCCGGCATCCGCAATGTCAGGCAGCGTGTCGGCGCCATGCTTGCAGCGTTGTACTTGTTGCTTGTCTTGCTGATGTGGGTGGTGCCCCATCTTTTCGAGGAGCAGGCGTTTTCGGGGTTTGTGCAGGCCGTAGATCGCGATAACTTGATAAAAATATATCAATATATCGCGATCTACGGCCTGTTGATTCCAGCGGCGTTGATCTTTTTTATTCGGGCTGAAAAGACCGAGCGGCAGACCGTTCATGCGCTCGACCTGTTCTATAGCGTCTTGCTGTTTTTGCTAGTGGTCGTGCTGGTGCTGGGCTCGTTCGTCATCAAACAGATCAGTCATGGCAACTACGTCATCGCGCTGACACAGACGCTGTTTGGTATCGCCCTGTTTCTGATTGTGCTGTCGTTATTGTGGGACCCTCGTGCCGGGTTCGTCGGCATTGGGCAACTTGTCACCCGTTACTTTCTCAGTGTTGGCATTCCCTTCGAAAAGTGGATGCACAGCCTCGCGGGGGTGGCCGAGCGCGTCGACGACGCCGACAAGTTCGCTGCGTTGGCGGCCGAGGAGTTGGCAGTGCTGCCGTGGGTGTCGGGCGTGCGTTGGAGCGTGGCCCGCGGCGGTGGCGAGGTGGGAGATCGGACCAAGCACATGACCGAATTTTCCTTTGGCGGGCTGGGGATTGCGGTGTACACGCGCTTTACACCGAGTCCGGCGCTGGTGCTGCACATTCGCTTGCTGGCGCGGCTGTTGGGTGACTATTACGAGAGCAAAGTGCGAGCGGCGCAGCAGCGTCGCAATGCTTATATGCAGGCAATCTATGAAACAGGCTCACGCTTGACACACGACGTAAAAAACCTGCTGCAGTCTCTACGCTCGCTGTGTAACGCTGCGGAAACCAGCGGTGAGGCTGACGCCGAGTCAGTTCGATGGTTGATGCGGCGTCAATTGCCGCAGATTGCGCAACGCCTGCAGATCACTCTCGACAAACTTGCTACCGACGTCAGCAGCGGCGGCGAGCAGTCACGCGCGCTTGACTGGTGGGAGAGCCTGAAACAGCGGTTTGCCTATGAGCCGGTGACCTTTCTGGGAGCCGAGTTGACAGCGGAGAGCGACGGCATGTTGCATGCCGAATTATTCGACAGTGTCAGTGACAACCTGTTGCGAAATGCACTGCACAAGCAGCGCGTCTCGCCGGAATTGTCGATCAAGATCAGGTTGAGAGAGTGCGAGGGTGGTTATGCATTGACGGTTTGCGATGACGGAGGGCCGGTTGCCGAATCTGTTGCAGAGCATCTGTTCGAGGCACCTGTTTCCTCGTCAAAAACAGGCTTGGGTGTGGGGCTTTATCAGGCAAGCCGCTTCGCCAAGGAGAGAAGTTACCGTCTGCGACTGGTAGCAAACGTACCCGGTCGTGTCTGTTTTGAATTGGCGCCCATGACCGAAGCGCAAAAAAACGGCGAATCCTAGCCGGGCCCGAACTGAATGTTGCCGAGCGGTTGTGCGTGGTCCGACCGTGCCTTCGCCGAGTAACAGCAAAGGAGGTCGATCAGGGTAGGCGTCCGGCGCTGACCATGCGCGCGAATAGCTGATTCAAGGAAATCCAGCTAACGACATCGTCGAACTGGCCACCACTGACCGTGGTCACTTCGGTACGGGTTCGGAAATAGAACAAGGTGCTATTTGAGGCGTTGATTTGCTCGTCGCCACTCCAGGACCCGGGTATGGCTCGCGCCACGCCCGTGGTTGAGGTGGCTCCAAAACCATTCTCGCCGTGCGACAGAATCACCGCTGGAATCTCGAGATTGGTGAGGTCAACTTCGGTGCCGGATCCATCCCGTGTTCGGACCCGGATGTCGCCGACGCTATCGAGTGTGAAGAAGAAGTCGGGATCGGATCGGGCGAAATCGGGGTCGACGCCGTAACGAATCAGATTGTCCCAGGCATCGAATGGTGTTAGCCCAAGCGTAATCCACGGTACAAAACCTTCACGTTTCGGGCCGCTGCCGACATCGGTGCACTGACTGCCGGTTCTATCTTCGCTTCCATTCGTTGCCGATACTGCCGGGCAGGGAAGGTAACGGTTGGCCAAAGCGAAGCCGATCAAAGCTTCCCGTATATGTTCCAGTTGTTTTTCTGTCTCCGCGTAGCGGCGCTGGTCAACCTGGGTCGAGAGCGGAACCAAGAGGCTTCCGAGAAGCAACGCAATGACGAGGATGGCAACGGACAACTCAATCAGCGAGAAGCCGCGTGCAAAATTTCGGGCTGGTGCACTGTTTAGTCGGTTGATCGCTGGCAACACTGGCACTCCGGGCCTACTGGCAATTTAGCAACGCAGTATGAGCAAGCTGGCATCGGGCACTGGAAACGCCCTGCAAACATTCATAGCTGATGAAATCGCGAGCCCCGCGCTCGCATGAGTACGGTTGACCGCTGCTGTCGAATGTCGTGCCGTTGCCAGTGCAATTGTTGGTGTCGATGTCCCGGGCGAGCGTCTGGCAAGCGGCAGCCAGACCATTGGTCCCGACCTTGCAGTTGTTTGTCACGCCCGAACGGTAGCCAGCGAGCAGGCCGCCGTCGCTTGAACACCTCGTAGAGGTGCCGCAAGTCGGATCGACGAACAACTCGCTATCTGTCCCGACCGGCAACGTGACCAAGCACATAATCGTGTCGTTGCCCGCAAGCTTCGAGAAAAGTCGGTTTGGAGAGGACTTGGACGTCGGATTGGTTTGTATCGCTGTGACGTTGACCCCTTCCAGATAGTTGACGGGATCGGCCTTGTCAGTGCTGACATACGAGGGATTCGCAATATTGTTTCGAGCCTGTCCGGCCATTCGGGCCCCCGAGAAAATCACCACTGCAGCGACGTCTGTCTTGATGCCATCCGGGTCCTCAACATCAATACACTCATCGTCGCTGCACGGATTGTCATCATGGCCGTCGTGACCGTATGGGTGGTGGCCACGGGCGACTGCGTAGAACAAGTGGTCTTTCCAGCTTTCCCAGAATTCGTCGACCGCATTCCAACCCGCGCATCGTGACTCGACCAGCAATGGCGTCGAGAAGTAATTTGAATTGTCATGTGAGCCTAAAATGGCCGACGTGTAGACGGTGCGCGGCAGTCGCCCGGAATGGAGGCCAAAAATGTCGATGTATTGACTGGAATTTCCAAACGCGACGACGTCCAATGGCGCACTCCACGGCAGGAACTTGTCTTCGACGCCGTCATCGTTGCTGCGGCCATAGGCCACAAGGCAGTCAGCGGCTTTGCGTAACAATCCGGTAAGGGGGTCGGTCAGGTAACCTTCAAAATCGGTACGTTGTTCGACATGACGCACGAAAATATCTTCGGGGAAGATCGCCATGAGCTGATCGTTGAACGTGTCGCTCGATGAAGGCGTCAGGTCGGAATGTTCCGCCGCAATAAAGCGGGTCAGTGCGTGCGGGGTGCCGGCTGGGGCTGCATTATCGATACTGCTGGCGACATCGGTGTCGAGATAGTTTGCCGGGTCGTAATTGCCGCCACAAATGCTGGGTGGATTGGTCGCAGCGAGCGTTCGGTCCTGACCCGGCAAAATGGCGCCGGGTGCGAAGATGACTGCCACGGCGCGCTGCGGCGGCGTTGCACCGGCGATAAAACCAGTGCCGTCGGCCGCCATAATTTCGAGCTGACCGTTTGTGTCCCGGTTTAGAAGATCATTGGTCTTGGGGTTGTTCTTGTAGTTGCCCGAAATCACATACCAGAGGCATTCGCCGCTACCATCGCGCAGCGGTGCCAGGTCGAGCGTCTTCCACGGCAGCCGGCCAATCACGGTGACGTCGGTGGCCCCGCAAGCGGAAGCAGCCTGTCCTTCGGTCCCCGAGCCTGTGTCCGGGCACGGCAGATAACCGAAGCCCTCGCCAGTATGGGTATCACGGTAAGTTGTTGCATAACCGATCAGCGCTTCGCGCGCTTTCGAGAGTGCTTGGATGGTACGCGGGTCAACCACATCATTGCCGCGAACACTATGGGCATAAGCAATGACCAATAATCCGATCATCAAGCCGACCATTACCATGATTGCCAACCCGACTGCGCCGTATTGGGAGCGTGGCGTTTGGCAGCGTTGTGAGGCCAGCCGGGAACGTCGCAACGCCTGACGTGAGCGCACGCGCTGCTCGGCGATATTGATGTTCACCTAATCATCCCTCGTGAGCGCGTAAACTCGGATCGGTCTTGCACCAGCGTGCGCACAAGATTGGCGGTGTTGGCAGGAAACGATGATTTCTTGCCGCTCAAGATGCCTTTTAAGGTCGGCCAGCATGCGACGAACTTCCACCGGGTGCGCGCTGCGCTAATCCCTCTGTTCGGATAAAGCCGGTTGTGCGTGGTCGCTGCCATCGGCATTCTGTCCCGGTGCTTCAAGCCGTGTTGCGGGCTGTGATGTTTCGAAACTCTCAAATGTTTCCCCAGAGGCCGGGTCGAGCCGCTGTCCAACGCGGACCGGCTGTCGGCGCGGCACGCCCTGTACTTTGATTTCAGCCGCGCCCGGATCGGTGGGCCGTGTCATGACCTCGAAGTCTCCGGTGTCCGTGCGGTGATATGCGCGGCCATCAATCCATACAGTGCGCTCACCGTCGCTGCGCGTGACGATGCCGTTGAGAATCACCGAAGGTGGAATCGGGGTTGGTTCCTCGACCTTTCTGGTGATGACGCGGATGTTCGCGTCCAGTGAGGCACGTTGTCGGGCGGTGTAGAACAACCTGCCGAGCGCTTCGTCGTTTGCCAACGCCACACCGGGGGCGTGTAGTGCACTCAATATTAATATGAGCAATGTCAGCCTCGCCGTCACGAGCGTTCCTCCTCAGGCGGGACCAGCGTGACCCAATCTATTTCACAGCGCGCAAACAGATTTTGTGTCCGCGGTTGTGGTTCCTCTCTATGAATCGGTTCCAAGGAACATGAGCGCAGCGCGTACATCCCTGCCCCTTGCGCTTGTAACGCCTCCAAGAAATCCAGAAACTGGCCTTCGTGGACGACGCCGAAACGAATGTCCATGGTCGACCGACGCAAACGTGCTGCGATCGGTTCGCTGGAGAGCAGGCCCTTGTATGGCCCCTGCGCGCTCAATTGGTACTGAACGCCAAAGCCGGCAGCCTGCTGGTCTGCAATGCGCAGCGCATCGATCCAGTTGATCCGGTTCTCCGAACCGATGAAGCCACGTTGCTGTAGTTGCCGGTACTTTGGCAGGTAACGCGAAATCATGTCCTTTTCCTGGTCCGAATCAAGGTAGCGCTGGCGCGCAGCGTCGGCCTCAGCAGTTGCTGTCTGAACACTTTGTTGTCGGACGGTGTACTTCTCGCTGGAGTAGTCGACCAGGTACATCGCCACCACGATGGCGGCAGTAAGTGCCGCGAATGGCAAGCGAAGAGGCAGCAGATCCTTGCGGTCGAACTTCATTGCAGCCGCCGGTTGGCTTTGATGACCACAGCGATCTCGAACGGCGCAGACTGCGTAGCTTGCTCAGTAGCAGTACTGCCATTCAAGTTGGCGTTCGGATCCAGATCCAGAGGCAAGCGAATAACAGACACTTCCGCGACCCGCTCGTCTTCTGCCAGCAACCGAGTGAAAGAGCGAATATTTCGCAACGCCGCCTGGTGATCGCCTTCGTAGGAGAGCACTTCAGCTCCGATTAGGCCGAACTGCCCGAATCCCTTGATCAAGTGCGGAGAAAGGTCTGCCGCCTGAAGCCCCGTTTCAACTAAATCTGGTTTGCCATGTATCCACTCGATTCGATTCAGTCCGATGTCGGGCGAGTTGTTCAGTGCCGATCCGAGAACCACCATGAGCGTGCTCGGCGTTTGTCGCAACGTGTCAATTTGTACTGCTGCCTCGACGCTGTCCTTGAGCAGCTCCGAGGTTGCAGGCGCTTCGGGGAAGCGTTCGGTAACTGCCTGATACTGTCTCTGGTAGCTGCTCGCCTGCTGAGTCAAATCAGCGATTTCACCACTGGCTTGCAATATAAGTACGGCGTAGGCCAGCGACCAGAATGCTCCAACAGCGACAATCCCTGCCGCAGCAGCATAAACAATCTTGCCGATGAGGTGCACCTGCAGACGCGTTTTTAGCGTCGGTGGTGCCAGATTCATGATCGGGCGCACCGTAGCAAGCAGGTGCAGGTGCAGGGCGTCGGGGCAACTGCTGACTTCAGCTTTGCTCGAGCCGAGCGTTTCGGCCAACTCCGTCGGTCCGAGCCGCAGGCATTCCATGTTCGGCCGGTGGTCGGTAATGGCACCCCGCAAATTGGCCAGCGAACCATCCTGGTCAAGGATGAGAACGGTCAGGATATCGTCCACGTGAGTAACGGTCAGAGCGTCGAGGTACATGCGGGTACTGTTGATTTCCTCGGCGTAGAAAGCGGTGCTTTGATCGCTGTCGTCACGTGGTGGCGTCAATCGGCTGACGCGCAATTTGCCGTCCTTGCAGAATGTTTGTCGCAGTCCCGATTCGTTTTTGCTGACGATCAGTAGATTAGGGCGTTTGATGTCGAGCCGGTCGGCGATCGAAAGCGTAACAACCGGAAGCATATAGATTCCGGTGATCGGGACAGCCAGCGCGTTGATTACGCGCAGCCACGGCGCAAGCAATTCCGGGCGAGTGACGGCAGCGAAAAGATAATGATCTTCGCGGCGTTTGCCGGAAGTCTGTCCCTGCAGAACGGCCGCTGCGTATGGGGTTGATCTAAATAGCTGACGCAACTTTCGCGATATCAGCTGTGCACGGTCCGCCCCGGATGTATGTGGCAACGTCTCAGTTCGATAGTCTTCATCGATCGAGTCAACGATGATGCTGAGCGTTGATTTTGGTAGACCTCGCAGGTAGGCCTCGAACTCGGAGCGACCTTTTTCATTATCGGCAAAGCGACGCAGGTTCGTCAGCCGGTTGCGCCGCCACTGCGCAACGGTGGCGTTCTTTCCTGAAATGCAAGCAAGAATTTTGGCCGCCATATCGTTGGTCAGATATCCAGTTGACCGAGAATGTCGTAGACGGGGGTAAGTACTGAAAACAGTATTAACGCAAGTATGATGCCCAGAATCAAGGTCAATGTCGGCTCCAAAAGCTTAAGTGCCTTATCGACAGACTCCTTGACGTCACGATTATAGAAGTACGTAACATTCATCAGCGCGGTGTCCAGTGCGCCGGTGTTTTCTCCAACACGTAACATGCGTACTACGAGCGGCGGGAACATCCCAAGGTTCTGAAATGCTTCCGAGAGGTTTTCGCCGGCATTGATCTGTTGCCCGGCGCGATGTAATCCGTCGGCGACGTAACCATTGGCGACAATGTCTTCGCTGGTGCGGATTGCATCCAGGATGGTGATGCCGGAGCGATACATGAGTGCGAAAAAATTGGCAAAACGCGCTAGCAGAATCTTTTGCAGGATCTCTCCTATCAGCGGCAGCCGAAGCAGGGCATAGTCAAATGCGTACCGAAGCCGAGGGCTGGACCGGATAGCGATCGCACCACCGATAATAGTAAGCAACGGAATTATCAATAGCAGATACCAGTAGGCGGTTGTGAACTCCGACAGCGCGATCAGGATGCGAGTCTGCATGGGCAGCTCCAGCCCCATAGTCTTGAGCAAGCCAACAATCTGTGGCACGAGATAGAGCAGCAGGAATATGACAACGCCGCCAACGACGAAAAAAACCATCGCCGGATAGATCAGCAACTTTCGAGTCTGAGCTATCAGTTCGTCCTGCCAGCGTAACGTCGTGCCCAGATTCTCGAACACCTCGGTCAGCTGTCCAGATAACTCGCCGGCGCGAATCAGGCTGATAAACACTTTGTTGAATACGTTTGGAAACGCGGCCAATGCCTCCGATAGCGTCTTGCCGCCCTCGATGTCCTCGAGCACTGAGGTCAGCACCTCCCGAAAACGCGGATTTACCAGTCCGTCGCGCAGGTCGCGCAAACCCTCGACGAGTGGGATGCCCGCGCGCGAAATTTGTTCCATGTCGAAGCAGAACGTGATGAGATCCTGGCGCGATATGGTACTGCCGCCAACAGCCGGCGCATTCGTTGCCAGTGCGCGATAGCTGATCAGGTCCAGCCCCATCTTGCGCAAACGTAACTCGAGATCGACATCGTTGAATGCGTCCAAGCGCCCCCGCGTCTTGCGGCCCTCGCGATTGATGGCTTTATACTGAAATGATGGCATGCGATATCTCGCTTCCGCCTTACCTCGCGCGTGAGGTCAGGTCAATGGCTCGCGCCACCTCTGAAAGGCTTGTGACGCCCTCCACAACGCGTTGTAATCCTTCGTCTGCCAGGGCGCGAAACCCTTTCGAATTGGCCGCTTCACGCAATTCCCGTGGCGACGCGCGGCGTGCTACCAGTTCATCCATGTCGGTATCCATGTGCAGGATCTCCATTACCGCAACACGTCCTTTGTAACCGCGGTTATTGCATTTTTGGCAACCGACTGGACGGTATAACCTGAGACCTGGATCGTCATTACCGCCGAGCAGCAGGCGTTCTTCGGCGGTAGGCGCATAGGCTTCCTTGCAATCCGTGCACAGCGTGCGAACCAGCCGCTGCGCCATGATACCGATGATGTTTCCCGCCATAATGTCGGGAGCAATACCGATGTCAAGCAGTCGTGGAAATGTCCCAAGCGCCGAATTGGTATGCAAGGTAGTGAAGACCTGATGTCCTGTCATTGCGGCACGGAATGCCATTTCGGCAGTGTCGTGATCACGCACCTCGCCGACCAGAATAATGTCCGGGTCCTGGCGCATGATTGAGCGGATCCCGCTCGCGAAGTCAACGCGAGCCGATTCGTTGACGGAAGTCTGTCGCATCAAAGCGACGGGATACTCAACCGGGTCCTCTAACGTCATGATGTTGACTGATTCGACATTCAGTTTTGCCAGCATCGAATACAGAGTGGTCGTTTTGCCGCTGCCGGTTGGGCCGGTAATAATGAGAATGCCTTCAGGTCTGGCCAGCATCAGGCTGAGCTTTGCCATCACATCTTCCGGCAGCCGCATGTGCTCGAGGGAAATGATCGATTTTTCCCGGTCTAGCACACGCAGGACGATGTTTTCCCCCCAAATTGTCGGCTGCGTGGACACGCGGAAGTCCACAGGCCGACCGTTCAGGTTCAGCGATATGCGCCCATCTTGCGGCGCTCGCGTTTCCGCGATGTTCATGCCACTGATGACTTTGAGGCGCACTGCAATGCCGGCCCAGTAATTTTTGTGCAGACTGCGCACCTGTTCCAACACGCCGTCGACTCGATAACGGATACGCAAAAATGCGTACTCGGGCTCAAAGTGAACATCGGATGCCCCTCGCTTGACGGCATCAACGAGGAGTGCGCCAACCAGCCGCACGATCGGCTGGGTATATTCATCACTGCTGTCTTGCTGCAGGCTTTGATAGTCGACTTCACCGGTTTCGATTTCACGCAAAATGCCGTCGACAGATAATTCGAAGCCGTAGAATTGGTCGATGAACTCATCGAGCTGTGCCTGTCCTGCCAAGACAGTCTTGATGTGCGCGTTGCTACCGACCATTGCGCGTAGTTGGTCGAGTGCAGCCAGATTAAATACCTCTGTAATGGCGACAGTCAGCTCACCCTGTTCGGCGTTGTAGGCAATTGGCAATAGTCGTTGTCGCCGCGCAAATTCTTGCGGAATCAGTTTTAGCGCTTCGGCGTCGACGAGGACCTGATTGAGGTCGATACTCTCCTGACCAATCGTTCGCGCCATGATGTCGCGAATCACCGACTCGGTGACGAAGCCCATGCGCACCAGCAGGCGACCGATAGGCACGTTCTTGTGCGTGCTTTGCTCGGTGAGAGCGATGCGCAGTTGGTCTTGTGTAATCAGCCCTTGCTGGACGAGCAGCTCGCCCAGACGGAGCTTCTTTCGTTGCTCGGCCATAGTTTGTGCTGATGCTTAGTCGACTCGTGCCGAGAGTTGCCCGACGCGTTCGATCGCGAGATTTTGATCGAAGTTTGCGCGCCCATTCTTGAATGACAGGTCGAGCGCCTTCCGGTAGTAATCCAGGGCCGGGCGCGTTTGTCCCAGATGTTCCAACCCGACAGCGAGGTTAAATGCAAAGTCAGAATTGTTCGGTTGCAGCTGATACGCTTGAAAGTAGGCTTGCTGCGCTTGTGACCACAAAGCGCGCTTGGCGTACAGGTTGCCCAACGTGAAGTACAGAAAGCCAGACGGGTCGCGATCGATCAGTTGTTTGAGTCTGGTCTCCGCGGCGACCGGATCGGCATTGCCGACGATGGCGATGAGACCCGCTTGCGCGTGCGTGTCGCGCGGATCGAGTTTGAGCACTTGCCCATAATACTGGCTGGCCGCGCCCAGGCGCCCTTGTTTCCAGGCGATCGCGGCGAGACCAAGCATTGCATCCGTACTATTCGGCTCGAGAAACAAGTACTGTTGGTAAAGCTCAGTGGCCTTTTCGTATTGGCCCTGTTGCAGTGCTTCGTAAGCCATCATGAGCACCGGGTCTACGCCCGAAGCAGTGCGATCCCGTGACCGCACCTCGATGGTCCGTGCTTCCCTGGGCGGCCGTGCCGTTCCCACCAACGGCAACGCTGGGCGCAACGGGGATCTCGATCATTTCGACACCTTCACTGTCTACCTTCGAGCTCACACTCCTCGAGGGCTTTGGACGAGTGTTTGTGCTGGCAACTGGTGACTGCGAAGCTGCTGTTGCTCGCCGTGGGGTGCCAGCAGAGGGCTTGGAAGACGGCGCGATTGTCTTGGCGGGCGCATCAGTGGTGCCGACCGTGGCTGCCTCTGAGGTGATCGGCTCATTGGCGTCCTCACTCGCAGCGGCGGTTGCTTCTTGGAACGCCTCCGGCCCCGTCGATACCGCCGGCTCAGGCAAACCTGTAATGCGTGGCGATTCATTGATGGAGGCCGGCGCTGGCTGTACGAGTACTGCTTGGTCCGGTGTGCTGACCGGTGCCGGCGTCGAGCGCAGCCAGCTAGGATTGGAGACCTGTAGGTAGACATACAAGCCGTAGCAAATCGCGAATAGTACGGCCCCCGCCAAAAACGTAAGCATGTAATGATCACGCGCCCAATCCACGGCGGAGTAACTTGGCACTGCGCTGGCGCTTATGACGTCGGCAGCATCGTCAGGAGAGGAAGGAAGCTCGGAGGGACTTTCGTCGGTCGTCTGGATTTGATCGCCGAGCTGCGGTTCAGCCAGCGGCTCGAGCTTGAGGTTGGGTTCAGTATCGCTCTGCACAGGTGAATTTCCCGTGCTGTCATCGCGATTTTTCGCTGCTTTTTGCAAAGCCTGTAGCAGCACACTCATGGATTCTCGCCAGTCGGATCAATGGAGGGCAAGAAGCGCTGGAAGAACCTCAGCTCATCGCTGTCAAGGCTGGGGTTGGCGACCACAGTTGGTTTTAGAAAAACGATCAGTTCCGATTTCTCCACTTGCTCGTCGCGGTAAGCGAACACGTCGCCGACCGTTGGAAGCGAACCGGCAAAGGGAACCTGGTCGCGATCGCGCCGGACATCATCTCGCATCAGGCCGCCGAGTACGACAGTTTGTCCGCTACCGACCTGAAGCATCGATTCCATTTCCCTGACTTGAATTTCAGGCACCGGATTTTCGACTTCAGCATCCGCGAGCGCCGGATTAGGGTCATTCACGAACCGCAAAACTCGGGAGATGGTGGGGCGTACTGTAAGACTGACCATGCCAGTGTCGGAGACTTGCGGCAGCACTGACATGACCAGACCGACTGGTACGGTGCGAGCCGTAGTATCAAAGGTCGTGAGCTGTCCGACGTTGGCAGTTGTTGTGGTTTGCACCTCGACTTCAAAGTAGACAACGTTGTCGACCACTTTCAACAGCGCGGGCTGGTTGTTCAATGCCATCAGTTTCGGGCTCGATAACACCCGGGTATTGCCGAATTGCTCGAGCATCTTTAACGAAGCCGAAATGTTGGCGCCGCCCGAGAGCGGATTGTCATAGCCCACTACCATCCGGGGCGCCGTACCAAGGTTGCCACCGACCAGTTGTTGCTGGAATGACCACCCTGTGCCGATTGCAATACGGCTCCAGTCAATCCCCGCCTGGTAAGCATTTGATAGCCTTACCTCTGCAATGGTGGCCTCGATCAGAACTTGGCGCTGGGTTGACGAGGTTACGCCGTCAAGGTAAGCCTGCACTAATTTGTGCTGTTTCTCAGAGCCGAGCACTGTGACTGTTCCGGCAACTGCGTTGACGATGATTTCGTCTTTGCTCTGAATGTCGGCGGTGGGCTCGTCGCCAAATGCTGTATCAAACAGCCCGGCGGCATCGCCGCCAGCAGCGGCGACCGCCTGTGCCTGAGCAATGCGTTCTTGCTTGGCGCGCTGTCTGGCTTCGGCCCGGGCCGCTTTTTCGTCCTGCGTCTCACCCAGTGCTTTTGTAGCTGAGATAATGCTTGCAATGTTGGCGCGCAACAGGCCCCAGAAATCTGCCTCGGATGTCGAGCTTATGGTGGTAGTCGACCCTTGCGAGGAATTTTGTCCGCCGGTCTCGCTTTCGCCGACGGAGGCGGAGGTAATGTCACCGCTGATACCAACTGAAGCCTCGGTGCTGCGACTGACGTTGACATAGTTGACGCGGTAGGTTTTGAAGTAGGGCGCGTCGGGCACAACGACAATAGTCTTGCCTTCCGTTCGATAACGAATGTTGGTTTGTTCGGCGATGCGCTTCAGTATTGACGGAAAAGTTTCGTCGATAGCGTTGATGCTGATAACACCTTGAATGTTCGGATGGACATCAATGTTTTGCTCGGTATCACGCGCGAGAGCAAATAGGAGTTCCCTGACCGGCACCTCTGTGACCACCACGCTGTAGGTCGGCAACTTGGCCTTCGGTTTGGGCACCGGCACGTAATCGCTGACTGTCACTGGCGGCAGTATTTGCTCTTCCGGCGGCGTGACGGGGACGGTATCTTGACTCAGGTGCGCCTCGGACGGGGGCACGGTAGGCTTGTACGTCGCGCAGGCAAATAGCAGCGTGACCGTGATGAGCCCGCTCAATCGTACTGCGAGCGAAGCGGCTCGGCGAGCCAAATGCCAGGGCGCCATCGCCGACGTCGCGGTCGCTGGCATTGCTCCGTCGCCTCCCTTACTGATCAATGCAGTCCACCACATAATTTGAGCCAATCTTCTGCTTCAAGCCGCCCGTGCGGCGGTTCAGAATCAGACGCCGTTGAGGGCGATTTCTGCTTTTACGCCCTTGATCGTGCGGAAATACGGGCCGTTCGCTTTCATTGAGTCGGGCAGAGTATCCATTTCCCGGAACGCCTCTGCGCGACTACCGTAAGTCCCCAGCAAAACGGTATAGGACGGCCTCTTGTTGGCGAGCGTACGGTACACAAAAACCTTTTTTAATTCAATAACATTACTAATTTCAGCCAGATCATCGCGTAGCAAATCCGCATTGCTCGAGCCGAGTAACTGAATGGTGAGTTGGCTCTCATCTGTTTCGGAGAGCCAACGTTCCGTTTCACGCAATCTCTGTTCCAACAAGTCATCAACGTTGGTTGGCGGTGACGCAACTGGCTCCTCGGATATTGGCGTCGACACCGGCGTTTGCACCGGTTCCTCGTGTGCAGAGGAACTTGCCACCGGCGTTTGCACCGGTTCCTCGTCTGCAGGGGAAGTTGCCGCTGGTGTTTCCGCTGGCCGTTGATTCGCAGAGGCTGAATCATTGTCATTTGAAGGCGTTACCGGTGTCTCCCCTTTTACTGCGAGCAGCGCATCGGCGGGGGCGCGACGTGTTAGCAGCCCCGAATTCCAGACCTTCCAGAAAGCACTTAAGGCGGTGGTCTGGTTATCAGTGTGGGCCTGGCGCATGTCCTGCAACGCCACCAATGCAACTACGCCGATCGCAGCACCGACAAGCACCCCTGCTGTGACATAACCAAGTGGGGAGGTGACCAGACTCGGCACGGTACCGGCAAATTCGGTATCACGTACCGCTGCTTTGACGTGCTTGATCGAGACGTTGTGTGTACCGTCGGCAAATGCCGCAAGCAACGCTTTGTCCGCGATGATGTTGACGCGTCTTGTCAAACCTTGGCTGGTGCGACTGATGCATCTAATCACACGGCCGGAGAACAAGTCGGGACCCCGGTACCCGGCGGCACGCAGGCGGAAAGTGAGATAACGGCGAACGTCTGCTGGCGTAAGTGGCTTGAGCGCGAAGCTGTGCGTGATTCTCTCGCGCAGCTGCCGAATTTCGGGCAGCCGCAGGTGGTCGTTTAGCTCGGGTTGCCCAAACAGGACGATTTGCAACAGCTTGTGGTGACTGGTTTCAAGATTAGACAAGAGCCGGACTTCTTCCAGTGTCTCGAGCGGCATGCTCTGGGACTCTTCCACGAACAGCACGACATGTTTTCCCTCGCCATGCCGCTCTAGCAAGTGGTCATTGATTCGGTGCATGACCTCGATACGATTCGCATCTCTCGGAACCGGCAACTGCAACTCGAAGGCGATGGCATGGAGGATCTCATCGCGCGAAACACTTGGATTGGCGAGATAGATCGTCTCGACGGTTTTCGGCAGGCGGGTCTGGAGCATCCGGCAAAGCATGGTCTTACCACTGCCGACTTCGCCAGTCACCTTGATGATGCCTTCCCCCTTCGAAATCGAATACATCAGCGCCTCGAGGATTGCTCCGCGATTTCCACCGTCGAAGAACATGTCCGTATCAGGTGTGATCCTGAACGGCGGGCGTGACAACCCGAAGAAGCCGGCGTACATACTACGAATCTTCCCGAGACACCTGCTCGTAGCTTTGCATGCGACTATAAAGGGTGGTGCGGTGAATACCGAGCATTCTGGCAGCCTTGCTGAGATTACCGTGGGTCATTTCGAGCGCGGCTTCTACGTAACTTCGCTCGAGCTCCTTGAGTAATTGATCCAACTGAAAGTTCTTGTCACTTTGCAAGCGTTGGCGGGCGGCTTCTGTTGAGGTGCCCACTTCCGGGTTGGGCGATGGCGGCGTCGCATCCGTATCTTCCCAGTCAAGTTCGTTGAGGAGCTGCTGCATCGAGACGTTCCGGCCGGGGTACTTGGTACACAGGCGGATGACGATATTTCGCAATTCGCGCACGTTGCCCGGAAAACTGTAATCGAGCCAAAGCCTGGTGGCATCGGCATCCAGCGCAAACGGTTCAGCGCCACTTTCTTGCGCGTAGAACTTCGAGAAGTGTTCGAGCAGCAGCAGCTTGTCCTCACCAAGGTCACGTAGGGGCGGTACCTGCACCGTAAAGACCGATAGTCGATGGTACAAATCGGCCCGGAAACGGCCTTCCTTGACTTCGTTGCGCAGGTCGCGGTTGGTAGCGGCGATCACGCGGGCATTGCTGACGCGACTCTGTGTCTCACCGACCCTTTGGTATTCGCCATTTTCGAGCACTCGAAGCAGCTTGGCTTGCAGCTCGAGCGGGAGTTCGCCGATTTCATCGAGAAACAGGGTGCCGTCACGGGCATCCTCGAAGTACCCGGAGCGGGCGGTCGTTGCGCCGGTGAACGCCCCTTTGCTGTAACCAAACAGGGTGGGTTCGACTAACGTCGGCGAGATCGCTGCGCAGTTTAGTGCCAAAAATGGCTTATCACTGCGTCGGCTTTGACGGTGTAGCGAGTTGGCGACCAGTTCCTTACCGCTGCCAGATGCCCCTTCGACAAGAACTGGGAAGTTCGACGGGGCATATTGCTCTATCTGTTGGTGCAGTTTACTAATCGCAGGCCCGTTGCCGATTAGCCCGCTTTTTGGTGCGCTTTCTTTTTTCTCAACGACTGCGACCTCTCGCGCATTCGTCAGCAGCGCCTTGAGTTGATCCGGTTCGGCCGGCTTGGCGACAAACTCCATTGCGCCCAGGGTCCGTGCGTAGCGCGCGTTCGATTCATCGGTCTGCCCGGAGAGTACGATGATCTTCATCGATGGCGAAGCTGCCAGCAATTCGCTGATCAGATGGAATCCCTCGTCCGGTCGATGTGGCGCTGGCGGCAAGCCGAGGTCGATAAGAGCCAGTTCCGGCGGGTTGTCCAATTGCCGGAGCAGGCTCTTGACCTGGGATCGCGACTCGGCGACGTGGACGTTGTAATCCTTACCCAAAACGAAGTCGAGGGTATCCGTGATCAATGGATCATCGTCAACGATGAGTAGGTGCGGTTTATCGGCTTCGAGGGGCTGGGTCACTGTCATAAAGGTAAGTGTTCACTTTGCTTGCTAGGCAACAATCATGCCATAAAAGCTTTGCTGTTCATAGGCTTGCGTTAGTTTTCTCCAATGCTCCTCAGGAATGCCTGCTCCAGTGTCGTGGCTTCGTAATGCTGTTTCAACTGAGCAGGGCTGCCGCAGTAGCGCAGCGCACCCTGATGCATGACGCCGATCTGATCGCACATTTCATCGACGTCGACGAGCGAGTGAGACGTCAAAAACACTGTCCGCCCGGCTGCTTGGACCGCTTTGAGTGCGGCCTTGAAGAGCGCGCGTGCTTTCGGGTCAAGGCCGCTGGCGGGCTCATCCATGACCAGTAGCTCGCGGGCACTGAGCAAGCAACCCGCGAGCCCGAGTTTCTGGGTCATGCCTTTGGACAGCAACCTGACCGGCCGCGCCAGTATATCCGGGGAGAGATCCAGCGCGGACAGCGTGGCAATGTTGTCCTCCAGTTCACCGCGCCGACCGTACATTTGCGACATAAACTGGAGAAAATCCTTGCCGCTGAGGTAATAGGGAGGGATGAAGCGCTCCGGCAAAAAGGCAAGCCGGCTACGCGCCTCGGTACGGTGACTCGGGATGCCGAAAATGTTGATGCTGCCGGCCTGAAAGCCGCAAAAATCCAGCAGGCACTTGATGAGCGTTGTCTTGCCCGCGCCGTTGGCGCCGATCAGCCCAAAAGTAGTTCCGGCGTCGACCTCGAGCGATAACGAGGAAACTGCTGGAGTTTTTCCATAGCGCTTGCTCAGGCCGTTGAACTGCAGTGCCGGAGAGACGGTCTTCATTTGTTCGGCATTTGGCTGAAAAGGCGAATTCCACTGAAAGTGGGCGACGCTACCACGGGTTTGCTGATGGAAGTCAAGATCGTTTCGCTGCGCGTTATGTTCATGTCCGTTAGAATGCCAGCGCGAAACGACAAACTCAAAGATAACGTGCAACCTCAACCAATGGTCGAATTCGAAGGCGTTGATTTTTCTTACGGCTCGAACGCCATACTCCGCAATCTCGATATGAGTTTTCCGCGGGGCAAGGTCATCGCGATCATGGGCGGAAGCGGTTCCGGCAAAACGACCATGCTCCGGCTTATCGGCGGGCAAATCAAGGCGCAGAAAGGCAGCGTGCGCTTCAATGGGGAGGACGTCGGGTCGATGTCCCACTCACGTTTGTACGCCGCCCGGCGACGAATGGGAATGTTATTTCAGTTCGGAGCACTTTTTACCGATTTGTCTGTGTTCGAGAACGTTGCTTTTCCAATACGCGAGCACCTGAAACTACCCGAAGCTATGGTGAGGGACCTGGTGCTGATGAAATTACATGCAGTCGGGTTACGCGGCGCGCATGGACTCAAGCCAGCGGAATTGTCGGGCGGAATGGCCCGTCGCGTCGCCCTGGCGCGCGCAATCGCACTTGATCCGCACCTGATCATGTATGACGAGCCATTCGCCGGGCTCGATCCGATTTCGATGGCGGTGATTGCTAATCTCATTCGGCGTCTTAATTCAGCACTGGGGGCAACCTCGATTGTCGTAACTCATGATGTCACGGAATCGTTCAAGATCGTCGACTATGTCTGCTTCTTGTCTCGTGGCGAAATTGTCGCTCAGGGCACGCCCCAGCAAATGCGCGCATCTGAAGAGCACTACGTGAGACAGTTTGTGGACGGNNGACGGGCAAATCGACGGTCCAGTGCGATTCCACTACCCTGCCGGCGCGTATGATGCAGATCTTGGTTTGGGAGGTTAAGTGAGCTTGGCCGTGGTAAGAGGGCTGAGTTTGATTGGCCGGCTCACAGTCGACGGCATTTGGCGCCTCGGTGCTGCAACTCGGTTCATGAGCATCGTGTTGCTTCGTTCATCAACGACTTTCCGGCGCCTTCGTTTACTGATCGACGAGGTGTACTTTGCCGGGGCGCTGTCGCTGATCATCATCGTGGTGTCTGGGCTGTTTGTTGGCCTGGTCCTGGGGCTGCAAGGTTACGAAACGCTCAAACGCTATGGCTCTGCGGAGGCTGTCGGTACCCTCGTTGCGCTTTCGCTGGTGCGTGAGCTTGGCCCGGTGGTCTCCGCGTTGTTGTTTGCGAGCCGGGCCGGGTCGGCAATTACCGCGGAAATTGGAATCATGAAATCAACCGAGCAACTTTCCGCCATGGAGATGATGGCGGTAGACCCGTACTCGCGGGTTGTAGCGCCGATGTTCTGGGGCGGGTTCATATCGATGCCATTGCTGGCCGCAATCTTCAGCGCGATGGGCATCTTTGGCGGCTATCTGATCACGGTGGTTGTCATCGGTGTAGATGCTGGTGCGTTTTGGTCGCAGATGCAGGCGAATGT
>JABAOE010007398.1_pt3 | contig 24487 bp, 24 predicted proteins | sample 7062141 | NCBI WGS metagenome assembly JABAOE01 (sample SAMN14538627, study PRJNA623070) | marine sediment metagenome | biome: marine biome [ENVO:00000428]; feature: marine pelagic biome [ENVO:01000023]; material: deep marine sediment [ENVO:00002113] | place: India: Gulf of Khambhat ... | reverse complement strand
CTCTTCTAAAGAATATATTGGTGATGATGACGATGATGGTGGTGCTATATCCAATATTAACGCAATCATTCACGAAATCCTTAACTCTAAATTCGACGGAAATGAAGCAAATACAGAGTTTGAAGGAATACCGGTTAAAACATTTGGAGGTCAAGGTGCAGGTGGAGCTATATATAACTATGGATATGATTCCGAATTACTAGTTGATCTTTCTTTAATTGGGTCAATCCTTTATTCCACATTTTCAAATAACTCCGCTCATGAAGGTGGGGCTATTTTTAATGGTATTGGTGGTGGTCCATCAGTGGAAGCTAAAATCTTGACCATTAACAAATCTACATTTAATAATAATTCTGCAGATCACGGTACGGGAATTTTCAATGAAAGCAAGATCCCCGTTATAAACAACTCCACATTTAATTCAAATGGTACAGATGAAAATGGAATCGAAGAATGTGGTGTTGAAGATATTAATTGTTTAGAGAATCTTTGTACTCTATGTGAGGGTATAGAAGATTGCATCTTATGTGCATTTTTTGAATGTGGATGTTTGCTGGAGGAGCCCCCATTACCACCTCGTTCAATAGCAAGAGAATCAAACGAAGGGTCTCCCCCGGGAGCCTACGAGGGATTCTTTAATTCGCATGCTAACATCTCCTTCAGTACATTCTCTGAAAACCTTGTCGGCATAAATTTATACGGAGATGATGACGATGACGATGCCGAATTAAATATTATTAACAGTATTGTTGCAAATAGTTCAATCTTAAATTGTGTTATTAATGGTTACTTAATGGACTTTGGAGGTAATCATGAAGATTTTCTTGGTTTCAATGGCCAAACCTGTTTCGAACAACCACCTTCACTTATAACACTTGGCCCACTTGCTGACAACGGAGGACCAACTCAAACTGTCGAACTAATCGCCGGCGACCCAATCGACGGAGCTAACGGTTCTTTAGATGACGATGATGACTGTGTTGGTTTTCAAGCTTCAATGGCCGAAGATTATTATGCACCTGTTACAGTTCTAACAGATCAACGGGGTGCAAACAGACCAGATGGAAGCGAGTGTGATTCGGGAGCCTATGAAACAGGTCTTCTTCATTCAGTAACAATAACCAAGCTTACAATCCCTCCGGGCGGTACTGATTTTGTTTACAACACTTCCGGTTTTGACGGATTAATGGGCTGCGAATTCAACGAGGTTGACAGCAGCTTCACCCTTGATGACCAGGAATCCAAATCTTGTGTGGTTCCGGGTGGTAGCTATGAAATTGATGAGAGCGTACCTAACGGACAAATTGTTAATATAATCTGCAGTGAAAAAACAGATAACACTGTTATTAATAATGCAAATGGTGAACTTTCTTTCACATTCAGTGATGCAGGAACACCTCAAAGTGTAAACTGTCTGTTCATTAACTCTTTCCCTAATTTATTAGTAAAAGTTTCCGTAGAGCCAATCGGAGCAACATGCCCGAACGGTGGTGTTCAGATAGACACTGGTGAAGATGATAACCAGAACAACATGCTTGATCCGGGTGAAGTAGATAATACTTTCCACATTTGTAACGGTGTTGATGGACAGGACGGACAGGACGGACAGGACGGTGATGATGACGACAGTGGTCCTAACTCATTGTTTAATATTCTGAATGAACCTCCTGGAAGTAACTGTCAAGCTGGAGGAGTAAGGGTTCAAACAGGTATAGACGATAACATGAATGGAATTTTAGAACCATCAGAAGTAGACGACACTGCTTTTATCTGTAATGGTCTTACAGGGATATCAGGACCGCCTGGGGAAGATGGTGATTCTGATTCAGACGATGATGGTTGTGAACTCTTTAGTGTTGTAGGAAATGAAAGAGTGGTTAAAACAAGGGCTGCAACTGTTTTTGTTATATACAGTCTGATCCCTGGTTTTATAGTATTGAGAAGATATAGAAGAAGAAGGAATAGAGATAATTAATTTGTAAAAGAGGCGGCGTTGCCGCCTCTTTTTTTATTCAGCTCCAAGATTTACAATTGCATCCCCTTTATTGACAACGGGATGCTTATTAACGCCGATTATATACCCGTCATTTTTAACCTTAACTTCAACTTCAGCTTCACCGAACGGGTCTGTTAAACTTGCAATTACCTGACCTTTTTTAACAAAATCCCCATACTCAATATATGATCTGAAAAGTCCTGATATCCTAGCTCTTATCCATGTCGAGCTGGGTAAAATAACCGGCTTCTTTCTTTTCTTGGACACCTTGTATTTTTTCATTCCAAGGTGGGACATAAGCTTTTTCACGCCTCTTATGCCCTGCCCAATAGAGTAATCATCAAACCTTAATGATTCCCCGCCTTCAAATACCAGAATATGCTTACCTTTTTTATAAGCTTCCCTTCTGAAAGAGCCCATAAGTTGTTTTGAGTTTAATATCATGGGAGGTGAAAATGCTTTCGCCAGTTCCAGACTTTTTCTTTTTGAAAACTCGCACCTAATCTGAGGGAAATTTGATCGGCTTGCTCCCCCGGTGTGGAAATCTACCCCTAAATCAACTATTGGCAGGACTTCCTTCATCAGGGTGTAGGCGATTCTTGATGCGAGCGATCCGTTTGGTTTTCCGGGAAAACACCTGTTTAAATCTTTTCCGTCAGGAAGGTATCTCTCATTATGCAAGAAACCAAATACATTAACAATAGGTACAGCTATCACAGTACCAATAGAAGGCCTGATACTCTTTGAAACAATAAGATTTCTTATTATTTCAATACCATTCAGCTCATCACCATGTATTCCGGCAGTGAGAAGCAGAACGGGGCCATCTTTTTTAGACCTGTAAACACAAACCGGGATGTCTATTAATGTATGAGTCGGGAGTTTTGCCACGTTAAGATTGACGTATGTAATCTTTCCCTTTTCTATTGTCTGCCCGTTAATTTTCATTGCCCGGATTTAACTCCTTTTTCGATAAACTGTATAATTTCCCCTGCTATATCTTTTCCGGTTGATTTTTCAATCCCTTCAAGTCCCGGCGAAGAATTTACTTCTATAACCTTTGGACCGGCCTTGCTCCTTAGAATATCTACTCCCGCGAAATTTAACCCTAAAATTTTTGCAGCCGTAATTGCAATGCTTACCTCCTCTTCCTCAAGTTCAATTCCAATAGGATCTCCACCCCTGTGAATGTTAGCTCTGAATTCACCTTCCACACCCTGGCGTTTCATGGCTCCTATGATCCTGTCACCTAGCACTATCACTCTTATATCCGACCCATTTGATTCTTTTATGTATTCCTGAATAATCACATCACTGTTGAGATCATAAAGTGCTTCAAGAAAAGATTTTGCGGAGTTTTTTGTCTCGGCAAGAACAACCCCTATACCCAAACTTCCCTTGATAGGTTTTACCACATATTGTGTATCATCGATGCGGGAAATCAGATCATCAAGGTTCCTGTTATTATTTGCATAACCTGTTGTTGGTACGCCTATTCCATACTTGTTTAGTATTTGAATAGTCTGAAGTTTGTCCCTCGATTTCATTATCGCATCGGATTCATTTAAGCAGTATGTATCTTGTAGTTCAAACTGTCTTAGAATGCTGCATCCGTAATAAGTTCTGGAAACACCTATTCTCGGGATTATGGCATCTATCATTTCTAATTTATTCTTATTATTAAAAACTTCCAGTTTTGAGTCTGAAATAATCAGGTAGCAGTTTAGAATATCAACAACTTCAACCTCATGTCCTCTTTTTTTTGAGGATTCGATGAGTCTTCTTGTTGAATACAATCTGGGATTTCTTGAGAATATTACTATTTTCAACTTTTTCTCATATTTGATAGTTGATTTATTTTATTTCTAAATTTTAAAGATAATTACCAGCCGAGTTTGCTATATAAAAGATTTTTAAATTTGTGAAACTCATCAGCAATAGGCGTGAATGACTGGTTATTTATCTTGTTGACATACAACATACCATGTGAGGCATTTGTTAGAAAAGCAAAATCAGAATTTAGAAGATACGGGAGTTTATATTTTCTCTCATTAACATCATATCCCAACTCTGATGCCATTATTATTACAATATCCCTTGTAATTCCAGGTAGTAGTCCGCAATTAACAGATGGAGTAAACAATGATTTTCCACGAACCCAGAAAATATTATTTGAACTCGTCTCAGTAATTTCATCCTTGGTATTTAAAATTATTGCATCATCAAAACCTCTTTTAATTGCTTCCCTTTTAACCAGAATACCCTCTAGAAAATTGAAGGTTTTAATATTTGCCAGTCTTGAATTTTGATTTCTTTTGATTTCTGAAACACAAAGAGAAGCTGTGAATTTAGATTCTTTTTGTTCTTTTATGAAAATTAATATTGATGATGTTTTAGGTCTCTCGTAAAATAGAGTGTCCCCATCGGATAAAATACAAATCTTCAAATAAGCATCTTCAATATTAGCAATTTTGTAGCAATNNTTGTAGCAATTCTGAGCCTGTTTTCTTATTTGTTCATCCCCGGGATAAGGAATGTCCAGATACATAGCGCTTTCTCTTAGTCGTTTAAGATGACTTTTTATATAGAGAGGTTCCTTGCCCTTCCATCTGGTTGTTTCAAAAACTCCTTCACCATAAAACAATGACCTTAAAGGCAGGTTTGATTCAATCTTTTCATTATTTAAAAATAAGAATTCACTCAAATCAACAAAAGTATAGCATTTAATTTATTATTTTTAATTTTCTATAGCTTTAATAATTGCACTTGCCTTTAATAAAGTTTCATTATATTCGCTTTCTGGATCAGAATCCCAAACAATTCCACTTCCTACCCAAAAAACTGATTTATTGATATTATTTAACATAATTCTTATTGCAACGCTCATTTTAAAATCACCATTTGGTAAAAACATACAAACAGCCCCGCAATACGGACCCCTGAAATGAGGCTCTAGCTCATCAATAATCTCCAATGCTCTTCTCTTTGGAGCACCTGTGACTGAACCGGGTGGAAAAGTATTATAAATAATATCGGATAGTTTAATCCCTGATCTAAGTGTTCCCGATATTTGGGATTCCATTTGAAATAAAGTTTCGTAACTATTTATTTCAAAAAGCTTGTTTACTCTGACAGATCCATATTCACAAATCCTCCCAAGATCATTTCGCATAAGATCAACGATCATAACATTCTCTGCTCTTTCTTTGAAACTGCTTTGCAGTTCATTTTTTAATTGTTCGTCTTCTTTTTCATTCTTTCCCCTCTGTGTCGTGCCCTTTATTGGTTTTGTAATTATTTTTTTTCCGTTTTTCTCAAGATAAAGTTCCATCGAACCGCTTAAAAATTGAAAATCATTAAAATCAATATAAATCGAATAGGGAACAGGCTGAACTTCAAAAAGTTTTAAAAAATAGGGTAATGGCTTTAAAATTGAAGAAGAATAAAATCTTTGAGATAAATTAACCTGATATATATCACCTGAAGCTATATAATCTTTTATGCTTTTTACTTTATCAATGTAATCACTCTCGGATAAGTTTGAAAAAATTTCAGGAACATATTTATCAACGGTAGTTTCAGTACCAATATATTTACTTAATTCGGTGTAAGGGACTTTTATCAAATCACTCTGTTTATAAAAATTAAAAAACATCTGAGGGTATTTAATACCCTCTTTTTTAAATTTGGATTTAAAACCTTTATTTGTTGACTCTAAAAAATTGTAGCCAATATAACCAATCCCTATATATCCCTTGGCTATAAAATCTTCGAGAACAAGGAGCGGATTATCTGAATAATTTTTATCCCCCTTGGAAGATAAAACCTTAATATTATCATTAAGGTATTTAAGTGAAAACAAAGGTTCATTTAATATTCCGGCAGTTGCCTTATCAGCATCAAACCAACCACCACCGGAATCTAACAAAAGTGCTGAGGGCAATCTAATCCCCATATAAACAAGTTCACCTAGTATTAAGGAAGCAGGAAATACCTGTTATTAATATATAACTAGTTCTGAGAATATTAAGTTATATAAAAACTCTATGTATTTTCATACTCCGGTCCACCACCACCTTCAGGTGGAGTAAGCCTACCACCTTTGGAGGTGATAGCCCCGCACTGAACACAGTTTGACGGATCGGTTCTTATTACTTTCTCTTGGCTTTCTTCATCCCATTCATACACTTGGGCAGGACACATATTAATCCATGCTTCTCCAACTGCTTCAGGGACATCTTTAATGATCTTTATATGATCAGGCTGATTATCACGCGTTCTGTTACCACTTTCATAAACGCTTGTTAACTTATCAAAAGTATAATTGTTATCAGCTTTTTCATAGGTTGTATTCTCATCAATAAAAACTTCCTTTTCGCTATCATGGTGAGATTTAAATCTGCCGCCCGGAAATAAACCACCTGTTACTGTCATTAAACCTGCAAGAATAAATCCTTTTAGAAAACCGCCCTGAAAAGCTTGACGCATATTTCTGACTTTATAAAGATCTTTCCATATAATACTGTTTTTAACAGCTTCATCATAAGCTGATAGAGAATTACTATCTGACTGTGCATTAGCTTTAAGTGAAGCAAAAATCGCCTCAGCTGCTAAAATACCAGAAGTCATTGCATAATGTATACCTTTTAATGCGGGCACATTAACAAATCCAGCTGAGTCACCAATCAATAATGCTCCGGGAACACTCAATCTGTCCGGAATAGCATAGAAACCTCCTTCCGGTATTGTTTTAGCACCCCATCCCTTATCACTTCTTTTACCACCCTCTAATATCTTTTTAACCAGTGGATGACCTTTTAGTTCCTGAAGAAGATCATGTACCGATAATTTTGCATCTGCATAATCAAGTCCTACGACAAGACCAAGCGAAACCTGGTTATCCCCCATTGGGTATATGAAGCTACCGCCAAATTCATTATATTTTTTAGATCCACGAAGCGGCCATCCCATTGTATGAATAACTTTATCAAGAGGTTTTTGGACATCCCAAATTTCTTTTACTCCTAGAGCATATATCTGCGGATTTTCTCTTTTTATTTTAAAATGATCTATTAGGGCCATTGATAAATGACCGGTTGTTCCCTCTCCAAGCGCTGTTACCTTTGCCACTATGTCTGTTCCAGGTTGATAATTTCCAAGTTTTTCCAAATTTTTATCCAGACCTTTTTCTTCTGTTCTAACTCCCCTGACAACTTCATTTTCAACAAGGAGCTGCATTCCAGACATTNNTTCTTCTGCCTTTTCTCCCAGCCACTGCCCGATTTTACTAATTGAAGCTACATAGTTACCCGAATTGTGCATTGTAGGAGGTGTTGGAAGCCTGAGGGACCCGTTCTTTGTTAGATAATAAACTGCCTCACCGTCCACTTTGTTATAAAAGGGGAATTCACTTTCATCCATGTCTGGAAACAATGTCTTAAAACCTATGGGATTGACAACGGCTCCCGATAATAAATGAGCTCCAGGGTATTTTCCTTTTTCAATAATTGCGATAGGTATTTCCCCTAAAGATTCCATAACTTCGGGTTCTTCTGAAAGTAATTGACTTAGACGAATGGCACCTGCAAGACTTGCTGGTCCGGCACCTACAAATAATACACCAACTTCAACTTGTTCATCAGGATTTTCATTTACACTGGATATAAATTCGTTGCTTTCTAACTCGGGTTGATAATCGGCTGGAACATTAGACATTTTTTTACTCCTCCTAAAATAATAATTATCTTTAAAATATGTAAGTTTTAATTATGAAGTTAAAAATGGATATCCTCACCTTTTGAAAAATAAAAATTTTGCACAATTATATTAAATGTAATGAGTATAAACGTCAAGCCAACAAAGGTCTATTACACCTGTAAAATAAGGGCAATAATATAATTAGACTATTATTGGATTAAAAAAATTAAAAGATGTTATTTTATAATATGCTGGATTAATATATAATAGATTAATAAGTATTATCAAATTATAAAAGACTTGACCCCCATTATGATTTTTATGCTATGAATATAATTTTTTATTACGATTATATCTGCCCTTTTTGTTTCATCGGGACTAAAAGAATATCCAGATTGATAAAAGAATATGATCTGAATGTTGAATGGAGAGGTATTGAAATACATCCCGAGTATAGTGTGGAAGGTAAAAAGCGAAAAAAAACTGCCAGGTTAGATCACATAATCCAAACCTTAAATGATATTGCAAAGGAAGATAATACGGAAATTGAATTACCAGGTTTTGTAACAAACACAAGGCTCCCCCTGGAGAGTGCAGAATATGCAAAAACCGAAGGCAAGTTCATCGATTTTCACAATGCTTTATATGAAGCATATTTTAAAAATCGAATAAATATTGGATTATTGGATAATCTAACTGAAATCGCCCAAGCTGTTGGCCTTAATATGGACTCCTATTTAGACTCAATAAATGAGAGAAAATTTAAAAAAGCTATAGACAGCAATAAAGCTATTGCAAATGAAAACCTGGTGCTTGGAGTTCCCACAATCTACTTCAATGAACTTAGAATTCATGGAGTGCAATCCGCAGATGCGTATAAAAGCATAATCGAAAAAGAATTGCTAAATAATAAAATTATTCATTAGCTAAAATGAACAAATCCCTTATTTTCAAAATCTATTATATCATTTCTAGCGTCGATAAATAATATATTTCCTGAGTCAGTAACTTTACCAATACGGGTAATTAGGAGTCCATCTTCCAACGACAAACCAGATATTAATTCCCTTTTTTCAGGATTCGCAGTAAATAATAATTCGTAATCTTCCCCTCCTGTAACTGCAAATTCAAATTTGTTATCAGAAACCTCACTGTAGGTTAATAAATATTGTTTTGATAGTGGTAATTTTTCCAATTCAATTATCGCTCCAAGGTTAAAATCAACAGTGATTCTGCTAAGATCCAAATATAAGCCATCACTAACATCAATCATTGAATTTACTATTTTTTGCTCTGATAATTTCTTCCCCATTTCAATCCTAGGCACAGGCTCCAAATGCTTTTTAATTATATCTTTTGAACTTACTGAAGAATCAATGATTTTATATCCAAGCGCAGAATCTCCAATAGTTCCTGTAACGTAAATATCATCCCCTATTTCAGCTCCCGAACGTTTTACCATATAATCTGGATTAATTTGTCCAAGTGCAGTTATATCAATAAACAAGGTATCAGAGCCTGAAAGATTCCCTCCGACTAAAGATACATTGAATTCAATACATGCTTTTTTAAAACCTTCTATTATTTCTTTAAAATAAATCTCCCCCAGTTGATAATTAAAACCTATAGAGGATAAAATGAATTTAGGCTCGCTCCCCATTGCAGCCAAATCACTAACAGCAACTGCAACTGCTTTTCTGCCTAGCTGAACCGGCTTTATTTTTCCTATAAAAAAGTGCTTATTTTCAACTAAAGTGTCTGTTGAAGCAATTAGCAGTTTTTGTGTATCAATTTTCAAAGCAGCACAATCATCACCAATACCCAAGACAACATCACTATCTTTTGTATCAATTACTTGTCTTAAATATTTCAAAGCATCTAATTCATTCATAAATAATTTTTACCATATTTTTACTGATTTTTTTTTGAATTCCGCCTTATTTATTAAGTATCTAATATAAACGTGTAAAAGGCTAAAATCAGCAAAAGTAAAAAAGTGTGTGATCACAGCAAGTTGAATATCTCTAATTTTTTCAGTTAAAATGCTTTTCTAAATGGGAAACGAATATAAAGCATTAGGAGATGAAACCAGAAGGAAAATATTAAAGATACTCAGTAAAGGTGATAAGCCATCAAGTAAAATATCATCACAATTCAAATCAGCCCAGCCAACAATTTCAGTCCACCTAAGAACATTAAAAGAAGCTGGCTTGGTCAAGCAAACAAAAAAAGCTCAAGAAAGAATCTATTCACTCAATAAAAAGAAGATTGAGCAGGTAGTTAAAGAATTAAGAACCTTGCTATAAAAAAATGAATAATACAGAAAAGGTTTCTTATCGGTACTTTATTCACCCCATAAAACCCCAAATCTATTAAAATCAGGCTATAACCATATTGTGGTTTTCAGTTAGAAACAAAAGTGCCTTAGTTAATCGTTAAAACACCCATAACACATTGTAATTTCTTCCTATTTGTAATAGTATTATCCAATTATACATTCGATTCTTAAAGGAGGAATTTATAATGAAGTATTTTAAATATTTAGTTTTGGCTTTGATATTAGCTATTCCAGTAAATCTATTCGCTGGTCATCAATTGGCAGTTCCTGTTACAGACATAAGTGGTAGTGCACAGGTTACTGCATATTATGACCTTAGAGATAGAAATTCATTAATTCAAGTGACTAATTCATCAAATTCTCCCGTTTTTATTCATGTACAGATATTTCAGCACGATAGGGGTTGTGATGAATTAAACTTTTTTGATAGTTTAACTGCTAACGATACAGTAGTTTATGATATGGACAACATCATTAAAAACGATGGATCAGCTGCTCCTATTAACTTACAGGATGATTCTTATGGTTATGTAGTTATTTCAACTGATTCTGATGGGTTAATAAGTACTACTAGTCAGGGTGGTTCCTCATTAATAGGGAATGTTAGAATTGTCGATATACAAGGAGATTATGAATACAGAGCAAACTTGTCTAGTACAACAACAAGTAACAGACCATCTATAAACGAAGGTAATCTAATTGCTCATTTTAATACAGTGGATGATGCTAAATTTGCAGATTTAATAGGTTATGGAATTGCTGGCAGGTTTATCTCCACAGTTATAAATTTGGATGCAGGAATTGATTTTGACATTTTCGTTTTTGATATGGATGAAGAACCACTATCATGTGACAGAAGAAACTTTGCATGTGGAATTATAATGAACTATGGTATAAACGAAGATTACACAGCTAGCAGGGGTTCAGACTTAATATGTTCTGGTGGTGGACTAGCTAATCCTAACGGTGGATTTATCAGTTTCGAGGAAGGTGATCATCCAGAAACTCCTCAGGGGCAGGCGGAAGAACAACTAATGGGTCCATTTAATGAAACAGCATTTCTCCATTATATAGGTTTAAATAATGGGGATGGTACTGGAAGCTTTGATACATGGATTTATGATGGAGATTTTAATATAACTTTTGATTAATTAATATATAAAATTAATGTTAAAGCTATGGGAGCCCAAAAGCCCCATAGCTTTTTTATTTCTTAACCAGTTTAATTAGAAATAAAAAAACCCTCTAATTAATCTAACAACAAAACTTTTTTATTTTTTTCTTTGCCTAATACGGAACTGCTAATAACTTTTGATATCAAAGTATTAGCGACATATATAATAATATTATTATACAATTTTATAACAATATATATAGAATAATAATATAATTTAAATCGGTTTTTATTTATTAAACTCATAACCATTTATGATGATCTTTTGTGGACATAAACTGGTATTTAAATACGTTGTTTTTCCGGAGTTAAAACTGATTTTGTTTTTTTTATAGCTTTAAAATAATTGTTTCAAAAGTTATCCACAGCTAGAATATTCAATGTTTACTGTATGTTACAACATTTTTTAATACAAAACAGCTTCAAATAATTTTTTTATAAAACAAAGAAAAATAAAACGTACAATAAGTATAGCTATTTTTATCCACCCAAAAACACTATTAATATTGGTTAAAAAAATTTGTTCTTGACAACACTTTTTAAATTCTTTAGGATGTAATTTTACTGCTAAGGGTTAGGGTAAAACGGACAAAAAACTATTCCACAGCGTTATTTTTTTTTGTGGATAAATTGTGGATTTCTTGTGTATTCTCTTGGGAGGAGTTGAGGTTCTAGTGGAGAAATTTTCACATAATCAAGAAAATCAGGATTCTTCTTACGAAGAGCTTGACGTAATTGAAAGCAGCATAGAAGACGAAGCCTCTTTTAACTGGATTAAAGTGCTTGAAAGACTAAAGGAGAAATCTAATCCCCAGGTTTCGTTTTGGTTTTCTTCACTCAATTTTATTTCCAACATAGACAACAAGGTTACACTTGAAGCCAAAACCAACTTTGATAAAGACTGGATAATCAACCATTATAAGGATTTTATCATTGAAACTGCTAACGAAGTCTACAATGACAGTTTTGAGATAATCATTATATCTAACAAACTAGATACATATAACTCTCCGGATCCTGAAAAAAAGTCATTAAACATTCCTCCAGACAAACAAAAATCAATATACGGACCACTTAATCAAAATTATACATTTGATAGTTTTATTGTTGGTTCAAGTAACCAGTTCGCGCATGCTGCATCGATAGCTGCAGCTCAAAAACCAGGGGAAGCATACAATCCATTATTTATATACGGAGGGGTGGGATTAGGGAAAACCCATCTTATAAATGCAATTGGAAACTACGCCCTTAAAAACGGTTCTAAAAACACCAGGGTTTGTTGTATTTCTGCTGAACATTTTACAAATGAAGTTATAAATGGCATAAGAACAAACAAGATGGAGGAATTTAGAAACAAATACAGATTTGGGTCTGATATTTTGTTGATAGACGATATTCAGTTTATAGCCGGTAAACAAAGCACACAAGAAGAATTTTTTCATACATTCAACACACTTTATGAATCAAAAAAACAGATTGTTTTAACAAGTGATAAATCACCAAACGAAATGTCCTACCTTGAAGAGCGATTAAGATCCAGATTTGAATGGGGTCTTATCGCTGATATCCAACCACCAGAGTTTGAAACAAGAATCGCCATTGTAACTCAAAAAGCCGAATCAGACGGAGTAGAACTACCTGGGGATGTTGCCATGTTTATAGCACAACACACAAGTTCGAATGTAAGAGAATTAGAAGGTTCCCTTAACAACATAATAGCACATTCAAAGCTTTTAAACACAGATATTAATATTGATATTGCGAAAAAAGTACTAAAAAGTTTAATTAAAAAACAGCAGCCCAAGATAATTACAATTGAAATAATACAAAAGGAAGTTGCCAATTTCTTTGATATTAAAATCCAGGATTTAAAATCCTCTAACAAACAAAAGAATATTTCTACTCCCCGTCAAATTGCTATGTTCCTTTCACGAAAATATACAGTTGCTTCTTTTCCGGAAATAGGTGATAAATTTGGAGGGAAAGATCATTCCACGGTTATACATGCCGTTAAAAAAATCGAGGGTATTTTTGGTAAGGATTCCACCTTAACAAATTCAATTAACTCCATTTCAAACAAACTTGAAAGAATCATAAGTGGATAACCGGTTTAAAAACTGTTTACCATTTGTTTACAAAAGACAAATATAAAAATTTTTTAAAAAACCTGTTAATATATTGTTTGTCGTTTATAAAGATATTCACAGTTTTTCATTCTTAAAAATTGTTATATCTCGGTAAGTTATATAAGATTTCACAATTTCACATGTCCTTATATTACTACTACTAATATAAATATATTATTATTTAACATACTATTAGGAGACACATGCAATGAAATTCAAAGTCAATACAAAAAAGTTTGTTGAAAAATTAAACCTGATTCAGGGTATAGCTGAAAAAAGAGCTACAATGCCAATATTATCCCACGTGCTTGTTACCGCAAAAGAAAACAACCTGAGTTTAGTTGCAACAGATTTGGAAACAACAATTAGTCTTTTAACCGAAGCTGATGTTGAAAAAGAATCAAGTTTGGCTATTCCATCAAGAAAGCTTTTTGAAATAATCAAGGAACTTCCCGAAGGGGAAGTTGAGTTCGAGGAAATTGGAAATAACTGGGTAGAGATAAAAACTACATTTGCAAGTTTTAAAATCGCTTGTCTTCCTTCCGATGATTTTCCTTCTTTGCCCGATGTTTCATCCGACAATTTATTTTCGATAGATTCTAAAATACTTGAAGATATGATCAGCAAGACTATTTTTTCCGTATCTCCTGATGAACTGAGAAGAAACTTATCCGGTATATATTTTGAAAATACGGGCGATAAAAGCTTAAGATTAGTAGCCACGGACGGTCACAGATTAAGTTATGTAGATTACGAATCCCCAAGTAGCATAGGTTTAACAAGAAATGTTTTGGTTCCCAAAAAAGCAGTATCTGAGTTGCGAAAACTTCTAAGATATTCAGATCAACTATTAATAGGATGTGAAGCGAACTTTTTTGTTTCCAAGGTTGATGATATTACATTATGTTCAAGGCTTATAGATGCGGATTTCCCTGATTACAAACAAGTAACCCCTGACTCGACCAAAAACCGATTCAAAGTAAACACAAATCATTTGCTTAGTGCATTAAAAAGGGTTTCTGTTTTTTCTTCTGAAAAAACAAGAAGTATTAAAATTGAAGTTAGCAACAACAGTTTAAATCTTGTTTCCATATCACCAGATGTTGGTGAGGCAAAAGAATCTATAGTTATAGAGTATTCAGGTGATGATGTGGAAATTGGGTTTAACTCCAGATATTTAATGGATGTTTTGGAGGCTGTTAACGAGGCGGTAGTTGTCATAGGAATTACAGATGAGTTAAGCCCTGTTATGATAATTCCAGAATCCGGAAACAATTATGTAAACGTTATTATGCCAATGAGGGTTTAAGTTTAGCTTTAATGTTAGATGTAATATTTCCAAAAACCTGTATTTACTGCAACTTGGGAAAAAGAGAAATTTTATGTGAAGAATGCAAAGAAAACATAGAATTTTTAAACTCTGAGCGCAGTTGCAAGATTTGCGGAGAACAGTTATTAACAACCGAAGATTTTCCATGCACACAAAGATGGTGCGGCAGGTGTATTAAGGGAAACTTTTCTTTTTACTGTTGCAGATCTGTTGCCAAACACAAAGGTATTATCAAGGAGCTTGTTCACCAATATAAATATAGAAAAAAAATAATACTAGGAGAATTCTTGTCTGATATTATAATTAATAACTTTCCCAAAGAGTTAGAGTGCTTTGATATTGTAGTACCGGTACCTTTAAGCAAAAAAAAATTAAGAAAAAGGGAATACAATCAATCAGCGATTTTTGCAAAACACATATCAAAACATTTTAACAAAAAATATGACCCCTTTTCTCTTGTAAGATTAGAAGACAGGGGACCTCAATTTGAAGTTAAAAATTTTAATGAAAGAAAAAGAAACGTTAAAAATGTATTTAAGACAAATCAAAAAAACAACTTATCAGGTGCAAGGGTGTTGTTAGTGGATGATGTTTTTACTTCAGGCTCTACCGTTAATGAGTGTACAAAAGTTCTTTTGGACGGCGGAGCAGAGCATGTCAAAGTTCTGACTTTGACCAGAACTGGTTTATAATTATTATTTGACTTTGAAATATGAGTGCTTTAGATTTTAAGAAAATAAAATTAAGTTAATTACTTAAAAAATGTTCGGTAATTTTGTCGGAATAGACATTTCAGGTAACACAGCAAAAGCTGTACTAATCAATAAGGGATTGAGGGAAGTTAAACTTTTAAAGACTCTCATTACAGAGTTTTCAAGGGAGGATGAAGTTAGCTTCTCTGAATTTAAACGACTTCTCAGTGGAAAATTTATACCTCAAAACGCAAAGATAATAACAGGTATAAGTTCTACTCCGCTTTCCTTAAGGGTTTTAGACTTTCCATTTAAAGATCCCAAGAAAGTTGAACAGGTTTATAAATTTGAAATTAACAGTATTTCAACATTTAAGGCAGAAAGTAAACAAATGGACTATCAGTTCGTTGAACTTGATAAAGGTTCGGAAGCAATGGTCTGTATGTTTGAAAAAGATGAGTTACAAGATTATTTGGATCAACTGTGGGAATGCGGAATCGATCCTAAATATGTAACCTTTTCACCGTTCGCCTTTTCATCAATTAACGATCTTATTGATGATGAACGTCCAATATTATTGATTAATATGGATTCTGAAAATTTAAATTTCACACTGTTTGATGACAATGGTTTAAGAAGAGTTAGAAGCTCAAATGACACTGTTAGTCAAATTAAAGAAAACCTTAATTTAAATCAAATAAAATTTTCAGATATTGAAAAAAACAAAGAACTAAAGAGTGAGTTTTTAAAAAATATTTCGTTATTAACGGATGAGATTAAAAGAACATCTCACTACTTTGAAATGGAAACTAAAACAGGAATAGAAACTTTTCTGATAACGGGTGATATCTGTAATATATCAAACATTGAAAACGAACTTGAAAATGAACTTGGCAGTAAAATAAAAAGGTTATTAATACCCGAACTTGGCTCAAAGGATTCAGCAACTTTTTCAACTGCATATAGTTTGGCACAATATGGCTGTAATTTTAACAATAAAAGCTACAATCTCAGATCCGGTGATTATAAATATACCGGGCCTGATTTAGATATAAGAAGGACGTTTGCCCTTCCTTTGGTGTTGCTGGCAATTTTGTTTCTTTTTTTGGTGTTTAAAAATACAACAGGTCATTTTTCTACAAGGGGAGAGATCCGATCCATTAATTCCCAAATGCAAAAAGAAATAAAATCTTCTTTTCCAAACGTTTCAAACATTCCAGATCCTGTTTTGTTTTTAGAAAACGAGCTAGAAAAGATTCAGGACAAACTGGATATATTAAGCGAAGTAAAGGGAGGCTCAACGCCGCTTGATATCATAAGAGATATATCAAGTTCAATCCCAATACAACAAAGAATAAGTGTTGATGAAGTGAGGTTTGAATCGAATAAAAGGGTCAAGATATGGGGTAAATGTGATTCATATAAAGAAATTGCAACTATTGAAAAATCTTTAATAGATTCCGGCAAGTTTGAAAAAGTTGACAGGGAGCAGGTAAGCAGGGCTGTTAACAATACGATAAAGTTTGTTATATCGCTTGTACTGAAATAATTATGAACCAGATATTGGATTTAATTGAGAAATTAAAACAAAGTATAGAAAGTTTTTTAGAGAGAAAAACTATTTCCGAACGGGACAAACGCGCAATTAAAATTGCTACGATTGCGATAGGAATATTTTTTTCTTTTTTAATTCTAAAATCTCTGCTAACCAGTGGTGGTGGTGACAAACAAAAGGTTATTGTTCTAAGGGAGCGCTTACAACAGGTTAAAGAGATGAGATCTGAATACGAATATTCAAAAAACCTGTTAAAGCAACTAACAGCTTCAATTAAAAAGGAAGACGAAGCGCTTATCTCTGTGGTTGAAAAAATATTAGTAGATAGTCAGATTGACAAGAAATCTTTTTCTATAAAGGATACAAATGTTTCTTCGGATGGTTCCGAAGAAATTTACAATGAAAGAACGGTGCAGGTAGATATTAAGAAAATCACCCTTCAAAAAGCTATAGACGTCTTATATTCTATTCAAAGCAGAGATTCGTTCTTAAAAGTTTCAAATTTAAAGTTAAAAACTAAATTTGGTAAGGAAAATCTATTGGATATGTCGTTTCGCTTGTCTACATTCGAATTTAAAAGGGTTTTATAAATATGTCTAAATCAAGTGTTTCACAAAATATTGTTTTTGTAGTATTGTTTTTTTGCTTCTTGGTAATATTTACTATTATTAAGTTTCCCCGCAATTCTTTAGAGAAGAGAATCATTACTGAAATAGAGCAAAATGCCCCTTTTTCAATATTTATTGAAGATCTGGAATTTAATTTCCCTTCATCATTCAAATTTAAAGATGTAACATTGGTTACAAAAGGAGATTCCAGAATAGAACTTAAAAAAGTTGATATTAAAGCCAGTTTGCTGTCTTTACTTACAACTGGTCAATTAAAAATTCCCTTTGATGCTGAAGTCTTCGATGGTGAAGTGGATGGAACAATTTATTATTTAAGAGAGGAAAGGAGGATCGGGAAAGTAGTTGCAAATATTGATTCAATTGATTCCAAATCTCTTCCTAAATTAATTTCCAAAAATAGCAATATTGGTCTGGATGGAAGATTAAGCGGGAATATGAATATTATGATCCCTCTTGTTAATGGGAAAAAAATGCCTTCGGGTTCCTATTTTATAAATTCCGATAGTTTGACTATTAAAAACTTTGAAATAAATAAAATAAAATTTGATGATGAGTACAAAGATCTTAAAGCAGAGCTTAGTGGTTCTATCTCTGGTCTAACTACCAATATTGATAGATTATCCTTTGTAAATAACGACATCGACTTAAGATTTCAGGGTGAGATGCCAACACCATGGAAAATCAGGCAGCGTTCTAAAATTGATTTGATTATGAATTTAAATATAAAATCCCCAAAAGCAAAACTAGCTCTTTTGAAGGCTTTTTTAAGCCCACAACGTGATGGAAGTCTTAGAGGCAGGATTTTTGGCCCAGCATCAAGCCCTAAGCTCGTAAATAGCAACAAAAAGATAAACGATTCAGGAATATAATGGATGATTCAAAATTAATTGAAATTCTAAAAAACGAAGGCTTTACCAATATTTTTATTCATTCTGATCCTCCAAACGCATATTATGATGATCACACCCATAGTAAAATTACTGCTCACATTGTTTTAAAAGGTGAAATAACCCTGAATCTGGAAAGTATTTCAACAACTTATAAACCCTACAGCAGGTTTGATGTACCAGCCGGACAAGTTCATTCTGCCAACATCGGAAACGATGGGTGCACCTATATAATCGGTGAAAAATAGTCATATTTGACAATGGTATTAGCTATTGCTATTCTTTGAACATCTCCATTCCAAAGTGTTATATTATGGCTTCTAAAAAAAACCTTAAAAAATTAAGAGAAGAAATTGATAAAATCGATTCCAAGTTGTTGGAATTGATAAATAAAAGAGGCTCTTTTGCTTTGGAAGTTAGTAAACACAAAAAGGCCAATTCCATAAGGGTTTATGATCCTGCGCGTGAAAAAGAAATAGAAGATAAGTTAATTAAAAAAAATAAAGGGCCTTTGACGAATGATTATGTATTATCAGTTTTCAGGGAAATCATATCGGGGTGCAGAGCACTTCAGCACGACACTAAGGTTGCTTATCTTGGCCCTGAGGGGAGTTATTCAAACCAGGCGGCATTTCACAAGTTTGGGGGGTCAACTGATCTTGTACCTGTGGGAAGTTTTGAGGAGGTTTTCGAAGAGGTTCATCGGCAAATTGTTCAGTATGGGATCGTTCCAGTTGAAAATTCTATTGAAGGCTCTATCGGTGGTGTACTGGATATGCTTCTTGAATGGGACCTTAAAATCTCTGCCGAGTATTATGAAAGAATAAGCCATTTTTTAGTTTCTAAAAACACTGATTTGAGCAAGATAAAAACTGTTGCTTCTCATCCGCAGGCACTTGGTCAGTGCAGAAACTGGATACATAAGAATTTACCAAATGTTGAAATACTTGAAACTGCAAGCACAGCAGCAGCAGCAAAGATGGCGTCAAAAAACGAGTCATTGGCTGCGATTGCAAGTGAATTTTCTATTTCTATATATGGCCTTAAAATAATTCAGAGCAACATAGAGGATAGCCGACAGAATACAACCCGTTTTTTGGTAATCGGCAAGGTAGACAGCCCCTATACAGGTAATGATAAAACTTCAATTGTATTTTCAATCAGAGATGAACCCGGAGCATTACAAAATTCATTTTTTCTTCCTATTTCCAATGCCGGAATTAATCTAACAAAAATCGAATCCCGACCTTCAAAGGATAGACCTTGGGAATACGTATTTTTTGCCGACTTTTTGGGTCATTACGAAGAAGAAAAAATTAAATCCGTTCTCAAAAAAATTGGAAGAAACTGCGTGTTTTTAAAAGTATTAGGTTCATACCCAGTTGTTAAATCAAATTAAATACCAAGGTGAGTTCAATTATTAAACCCCGACCTAATATACTAGATCTTGTTCCTTACATACCGGGAAAACCCATAGAAGAGCTGGAGCGGGAGTTAGGTATAAAAAATGCAGTAAAACTTGCATCTAATGAAAATCCCTTAGGACCATCCCCCAGAGCTCTGAAAGCGATTACTGAAAACGCAGCTTTGGTTAATCTTTACCCTGATGGAGATTGTTTTTACTTGAAGAGAAAAATTGCACAAAAAATGGGTGTGCAAAAGGATAATTTGATAATTGGAAATGGATCAAACGAAGTTATTGAATTAGTTGCAAGAACTTTTCTTGATAAAANNAAAAATGATGAAGCTATATATGGAGAACATGCATTTATTGTTTATCCCCTTGTAACTCAGTCTATTGGTGCGAATCATGTTGTTTCTCCTATGCCTGATCTAGTTCATGATTTAAAAGATATGTTCTCAAGAATAACACCTAAAACAAGAATAATTTTTATTGCTAATCCGAATAATCCTACCGGAACAATAGTTAAAAAAAGTGATTTAGATTGGTTCATTAAAAATGTACCAGAGGATATAATAATTATTGTGGATGAAGCATATTTTGAGTATGTGGAATCTGATGAGTATGCAAATTCCCTGGATTATCTGAATTTAAGGGATACTTTAATTTCGGTTAGAACATTTTCTAAAATATACGGGCTAGCCGGTTTGAGAGTTGGATATGGTATTGCATCCAAAGAGATAGTCTCACTTGTAAACAGGGTAAGAGAACCTTTTAATGTAAATTCCCTGGCACAAGTTGCAGCAATGGAAGCACTGGATGATATTGATCACATTAATGGATCAAAGAATAACAATGATCTTGGTTTAAGTTATTTAAAGGAGGAACTTGGCAAACTTAACATAGACTATACCGACTCTCATGCTAACTTTGTTTTAATTGATGTTAAGCAAGACCCTATGCCAATTTATAGTAAGCTTTTGAATGAGGGTATTATTGTAAGACCCGTTGGTGGTTATGGTTTAAAAACTCATTTAAGGGTTAGTGTTGGGAAGGATAGCGAGAATAGAAAATTTATTAATTCTTTAAGTAAACTTTTAAAAGCATGAAATTTCAAAAAGTATCAATAATAGGTATGGGGTTAATAGGTGGTTCATTAGCGTCGGCTTTGAAAAAATCCAATGAAGTTGGAGAGGTAATAGGAATTGATAGAGACAAAAACTCTATAGACTATGCTCTTCAAAATCATATTATAGACAAAGGGTTTCTTAATTATGACAATAACATACACAGCTCTGATGTAGTTGTTTTAGCAACATATGTGGATACAATTCCCGCTATTGCCAAAGAAATAAAAGATTTTATCTCTAAGGATACAATTGTTACAGATGTTGGAAGTGTTAAATCATCAATAGTAAGAGAAATAGAGTCCGATTATAAAATCGAATATAATTTTGTCGGTTCACATCCGATCGCAGGTAAAGAGTATTCAGGAGTTAAATACGCCGATCCAAACCTGTTTCAAGGTAAAATTTGTATAATAACTCCAACCGATTCAACCAGCTCCGATGTTCGAGAAACTATAAGCAATTTTTGGAAATTGATTGGCTGTTCTGTGATAAACAAGGATCCGGAATCACATGATTTTATATTTTCCTATGTAAGTCACTTACCACATTTAGTGGCTTATTCTTTAGTAAATGCAGTTGCCTCAGCGGATTCGGATCTTAATCTTTTTGAATTTGCAGGTGGCGGTTTGAATGATTTTACAAGAATCGCAGGTAGTTCTCCCGAAATGTGGACATCAATCTTTATAGCAAATAAAGAGGCAGTTTTAGAATCCATAAAATTATTCAAAAGTAAGATTAATGAAATTGAAGAAGCTGTAAAATCGGACAATAAAGATAATTTAAGAAAGATACTGTTTGATATCCAGTCTTTAAAAATCAGTTTCTAACTAGAATTTAAAAATAATTGACAGGGGATCAAAATGAGTGAAAAAGTAAAAATTAGCGACCAGGAATGGAGAGATAAATTAACCGAAGAGCAATATATTGTTACCAGAAAAAAAGGAACAGAGAAGCCTTTTTCAGGTAAATATTATGATCATCATGAAGAAGGTAAGTATGTTTGTGTTTGCTGCGGGGAGGAATTGTTTAACTCGAAAACAAAGTTTGAGTCGGGTACAGGGTGGCCGAGCTTTTATAAACCTTCAAAGGATAACGGAGTCAAAGAGGAAATTGATTACTCACATGGAATGGTCAGAACAGAAGTGATGTGTAATAAATGCGATGCACACCTTGGCCATGTCTTTCCAGACGGTCCCAAACCAACGGGAATGAGATACTGCATAAATTCTGCATCTCTAGAATTTAAAAAAGACGGAGATAAAAACAAAGATTAAAAGGGCTGTTGATCAAGTTAAGCAACAACCCTTTTGATACTTTTTAAATAATTTTAGTTAAAACTAGAATTGTAAACTTTAATTAAAATTTTATTATTTGTTTACGCAGTATTGTGGCTCGCTTTTACAGTAATCTTCAAAGTAAGCCAAACAGCTTTTTGGTGTACCTTTACGTAAGATAGCACAACCACTTCCATCCCACTTATATGAAGCACATCCATCTGCACATGTTTGATCCATCATTCCAGTGCCCGATGTTAACCAACTGCATGAGCCTAAAAATCCAACCATAAATAAAACAAGTACGGATGAGATTAGAACATATTTAATAGATTTTAACCTACTGTACATATATATACCTCCTGAGTAATATATCCTTTTAGTGATGAACTATAGACCATGATAAGAAAAATTTCCTAAAAGATCAGGAAATCATTTCCTATTATTTTAAGTTAAAAGTCATTATATCATAACTATATTTAATTAACAGTAATTTTTGTAATATTAACTTAAAATTAATTTTAAAATACTGAATTAGAAGAATCTCTTAATAGTGAATTTATATTGTGGTGATATATAGAATATATTCCATGAATTTTTTAAAAGAAATTCAAGGGTTTTTTAACTATATATATTAAACTTTAAATGACTTGCCCATTGCATTTTGAATGCTTAAGAATTCGCCAAGGTTTTCCATTGTAAAAATCCCTACAAGATTTGATTTGTTAATAACAGGGATCGTTCTGCATTCGGAGTCCTGCAGTTTAAGAAAGACTGTTTCCAGCATATCAAACTCTTCAATTGTTTCATAATTGCTGGTCATGAATTGAGTGACCGGAGCTTGTGCGCCTTTTTCAGATAATCCTCGAAGCATATTTCTTTCTGTTAATACTCCAACTATTTGTTTGTTGTCAAGAACAGGGAAATCTTTTTGTGTTCCCGCTATAATAAGGTTCATGGCCTTTGATAAATTGTCTGATATATCGAGGGTTTTAAAATCAGTGATCATCGCTTTTTTAACAGGTATCCCGCTAAGTTCATGTTTAATTTGTACTATGTTGCCCTCCATTGTTGCTCCTATCCAGACAAAAAGGGCAATAATTATTAAAAACGGATTTGCAAAAAATCCCAAAATCCCGAATAAAAGAGCAAAAATCTGACCTACATTTACAGCAACTTGAGTCGCTTGCACATAATTCATATTCATAGCTAGTATGGCTCTAAGCATACGACCCCCGTCCATAGGGAATGCAGGAAGCAGATTGAATATAAAAATTGCTATGTTCGCTATCATGAGTCGTTGAAAAAAGGGGCCTTCAATAAGTGTGATCATTTCCAGGGGTTCAAAAGTTCCGGTTAATTTTAGAATCAGATATAGTACCCCTGCTATTACAACGTTAACCAAAGGGCCTGCGACTGTTATCCAAAGTTCTTCAACGGGATTTTCTGGTATTTTTTCAAGTCTAGCAAGGCCACCTATGGGTAAAAGAGTAATATCCCTTGTTTTGATACCAAATTTCTGAGCAGTAAGAGCGTGGCCAAACTCATGAAGAAGAACACAAAGGAATATTGCCATAACAAAAAGGATTCCGATTATGGTTGAGCTTGGATCATTGCCCTGCTTCCAGTAACTGTAGCCTACGAACAGGATTATCAGCCAGAATGTGAAATGAATGTAAACATTTATTCCACGAATTTTACCAACTTTAGTTGACCATTTCATCTCATTTTTTTCCTTTCTATCTATGTTAATTAACTTAATCACAATTACTTTAATAACAAGAATAAATTAAAAATAAGAATAAAGATTAATATTTTTGATACTTATTAGTTGGAATATAGTCTTGACATAAGACAAATATCTTATTATTATTTATTAAATAAATAAATTTAGAGGAAAAAAATTATGCCACTAACAAAAGAAGAGATGGATAAAAAGATTGATGAACATTTTTCATATGAAGCCAATGATGATGTTGAAGGAGTTCTTGCTACACTAACCCCGGATGCTGTTCATGATATAGTGGGCTGGCCGATGGGACCAACCATCGGACGTGAAAATGCACGCCCGTTTTATGAACAATTATTTGCAGATTTATCAGATGGTGTAGTGACCTGTGATAAAAGACTCTACGGTGAAAATTTTCTTGTAGATTATTCAACATGGGAAGGGAAAGCCCCTGGAAAACCTTTTGGAATAGAAGGTAAGGGTCGGCCTCTAAAGTTCAGACTGATTCACGTGATAGAGTTTTCGGAG
>JABAOE010000092.1_pt8 | contig 24500 bp, 20 predicted proteins | sample 7062141 | NCBI WGS metagenome assembly JABAOE01 (sample SAMN14538627, study PRJNA623070) | marine sediment metagenome | biome: marine biome [ENVO:00000428]; feature: marine pelagic biome [ENVO:01000023]; material: deep marine sediment [ENVO:00002113] | place: India: Gulf of Khambhat ... | reverse complement strand
CTGCTGAACGAGGGCGTGCTCGTCGGACAGACCTGGGACGGACCGCCGCTGGCGCTGAAGACCCAGGGCGAGCCGGTCACCTACCAGGCGCCGCGCGAAGGCGCGCTCGCCTGGGTCGACGGCATGTCCGTGCCGACGGGCGCGGAGAACATCGACCAGATCTACGCCTTCATCGAGCACGTGTTCCTGCCGGAGCCCGCCGGTCGGGCCATCGACAAGCACGGCTACAACTCCGCCGTGCTCGGTGCCGACAAGTTCGCGAGCGCACAGTACGCAAAGAACTTCTCCGAGGCCTATCCCGGCGACGCGTTGAAGAACCTGAACCCGTGGCCGGCCGAGCCGCAGTGGTATGCGGACATCCGCACGGAGTACCGCAACAAATTCGTCAACGCCTGATGCGATGAGCGAATGTCCCCGGGCCGCCCGGCCCGGGGACCCGTGTCTCGGATGCCCGCCTCGCCGTGACGCGCCGGGTGCGTAAACGGCAACATGAGAATGGGATGCAAACCCGTCAAGTTGACGCACGTTACCGCCTTTTTCGACTTTTGACACCGCCCAGGGTGAAGCACCATGAGCGCTGACGTTGAATTGAACGACGTCTGGATCAAGTTCGGCGATTTCGTCGCCGCGCGCGACGTCAACATCACCATCGAGGGAGGCGAGTTCTTCAGCTTCCTCGGCCCATCGGGATGCGGCAAGACGACGCTGCTGCGCGCCGTGTCGGGGTTTCTCGAACCTTCCCAGGGCACGATCAAGATTGGCGGCCAGAACATGGCCGGCATCGGTCCCAACAAGCGCCCCACCGCGCTCATCTTCCAGAACCTGGCCCTGTTTCCGCTCATGGCCGTGTGGGAGAACATCGCTTTCGCCCTCGAGGTGAGAGGCATGGGCAAGGCCGCACGGCGTAAGAAGGCGGACGAGCTGCTCGAGCTCATCGCGCTGCCCGGTCAGGGCGACAAGCTGGTGCACGAGCTCTCCGGGGGACAGAAGCAGCGCGTCGCCATCGCCAGAGCGCTCGCCGCCGAGCCGGAGGTTCTGCTCCTCGACGAGCCGCTCTCAGCGCTCGATCTCAAGCTGCGACAGCACATGCGCACCGAGCTTCGCGCCATCCAGCAGCGGGTCGGCATCACTTTCATCTACATCACCCACGATCAGGGCGAGGCGCTCACCATGTCCGACCAGGTCGCCGTGATGCGCGAAGGCATCATCGAGCAGGTGGGTGACGGCAACAATATCTACGATCACCCAGCGACATCTTTCGTCGCCTCCTTCGTCGGCGAGAACAATCTATTCCGAGGCCGTATCACCGGGATCGACGGCGACTACGCGATGGTCGATACCAATGTGGGGCCACTCAAGGCGCGCATGACCAAGACCAACGGCGAGGTGCCGCTCAAGTTCAATGACGACGCTTTTGTCTTCGTGCGCCCCGAGTCCCTCAAGTTCGCTAACGGGGTTAATTACGAAAACACCGTGCGGGCACGCATCGCCCATCAGGAGTTCGAAGGGCATTTCTGGCAGGTCTATCTCGACGTCGCCCAGGCCGAGAAGCGCATCTCCATGTCGCTGGTCAACGACGGCCAGGAGCTCGGCCACGAAACCGGCTCGGAAGTGACGCTGGGCTTTACACCCGATCTGGCCGTTGCACTCCCCGAAGGCCCCCTGGCCGCGGGCGAGTAGTCGGCCGTCTCGAGAAGACTCGACGAGAGCATTCAAGCAATGAACCCGAGTCTGGCTCTGCAGCGCTTTTTCCTGAAAAACGGCATGGCCCTCGGCATCTTCCTGCTGGTGGCCGTCGCTTTCTGGATGTTCATCCTGATCATCCTGCCGCAGCTCTTCATGGTGGATTTCTCGCTCTCGAAGAACCTGCCGCCGGCGGAGATCGGCGGACCGAAGGACGTTCTCACCTTCGAGCACTACAAGTTCATGCTCTACGGCAGCGCAAAGGAAGCCGGCAGCTTCAATACCGTGGACCTCGGCGTGTTCATGAGAACGCTGCTGGCCGCGTTTTTCGTCACCATCTTCGACCTCGTGCTCTGCTACCCCATCGCCTACTACCTGGCGCAGGTCGCGCATGGTGGCTGGGGCCGGCTGATGGTGCTGTCGCTGATCGTGCCCTTCTGGGTGAACGAGATCCTGCGCGCATTCGCCTTCCGCATCATGTTCGGCTCGGCGGGTGTCATCAACACATTTCTCATATGGGCAGGCATCCTCGACCAGCCATACGACTTCATACCGAACAACGTCGCGCTCTACGCGGGCCTCGGCTACGCCTTCATCCTGCTGATGATCTTCCCGCTCTACAACGCCATCGAGAGTCTCGACAAGAATCAGATCGAGGCGGCGCGCGACATGGGCGCGTCCTGGCTGCGTATTCACTGGCGGGTCGTAATTCCCTTCGCCAAGCCGGGCATCAGCTCCGGCTGCACCATGGTGTTCATGCTCACCGCCGGCGCACTGGCCGCGCCGCAGATCCTCGGCGGACCGAGCAGCCTGTGGTTCACGCAGATCATCTACCAGTGGTTCAACACCGGCGGTAACTGGCCGCGCGGATCCGCCTACGCCATCATCCTGCTGGTGTCGACCATTCTCATCGTGCTTCTGGTGATGAAGATCTTCAAAGTGAAGCTCGGAGAGATCGCCAAGTGATCGCCGATCGCGTTCGCAAGTTCTTCGTGATCGGCTTCGTGATCGTGTTCTTCAGCTACCTGTTCGGGCCGCTGTTGCTGATGAGCGTGTCGGCCTTCAACAGCTCCGCTTTCCCACGTGTATCGCCCTTCGAGTGTTTCACCGTCGAATGGTTCGCAGTGCTCGCCCAGGATGCGACGCTGATGGAGGGTCTGCGCAACAGCCTCTTCATCGGCTTCGGCGTCGTGCTGATCGCCGTGCCCATGGGGCTCGCGGGCGCACTCATGCTGACCCAGGTCAATCCGCGGGTACGCCCCTGGTACTACACAGTTGTCATCTCGCCGATCCTGATTCCGGGCGTCGTGCTCGGTATCTCGACCCTGGTCTTCTGGGATCGCCTCGGCACCATGTTTGGAGCGAGCTACGACTCGATCTTCTACGACGGCATCTTCCTCACCATCGTCGGCCAATCCACCTTCATCGCCGCCTACGCGATGCTGGTCTTCATCTCGAGGCTGCAGCGCTTCGACACCGCCCAGGAGGAAGCGGCGCTGGATCTCGGCGCGACCAACGTTCAGGCGTTTAGAAAAGTCCTGCTGCCCTTCCTCAAGCCCGCCATCGGCTCCGCGGCGGTGCTCGCCTTCCTCGCCTCGTTCGAGAACTACAATACGACGGTCTTCACCATCGTCTCCGAGAGCACCTTGACGACGGTGCTGGCGAGCAAGGTGCGCTACGGCATCAACCCGTCCATCAGCGCGCTCGCCGTGGTCATCGTCGTTCTGACGCTGGTCGGCGCCGTCTTCTACGAGATTCTGCAGCGTCGCGAGGCGGCGGCGGCGAAAGCCTCGGAAGCCGTGGCGAGGGGCGAGACCGCGACGCGCGCGCAGCAGGCAGCACTTTACGCGGATCCGGCCGTGATCATTGCGCTGCTCGTTTTCATCGCCGGCTTCGGCACGGTGTACTTCGCCGGCACCCTGGGCGTCGACGAGTGCAAGGTCGCGGTCAAGGAAGAGAAGCAGCGTCTCGCCAGGGAGCGCACCAAGATGCGCCAGTCGCTCGAGATGTTCAAAGGTGCAGCACCCGGCGTGCAGACAGCGCCGGCAACGACGGCACCGAAAGTGCGAGCGAAAGGCACCGAGGGTTATGAGAACGTCTTCGCACCCAGCAACCTGGAGGAGACGGTGGACTCGGACAGCCCGGCGCAGCAGAAACAGCAGGAGCAGCCCGAAGAGAAAGTGGAGTCGCCCGGCAAGTCGCAGTTTCAGAACATCTTTGACCCGGCGAACCTGCAGCAGCAGTCGGGGAGCGGGGGCACCAACTGAAGCTCCGCGTGCGCGGCGCTATTTCCAGCGAACGTTGCCCGGCTGCATGTTGGCGCGCGGCAGCTTGATGTCGAGCATGCCGCGCAGCTCCCGGTCCGTTGCCTCGGAGATGTGCGACGGATAGTGATCGCAAAGGATGTCGGCGACCTTGCGCCGGGCGCGCTGCAAAACATCGCTTGCGCCCTGCTCACGCCACTCCTTCGGACTGGCGCGATCGCCGACGAGCGGATAGACGTACTCCTTTTCCATCAGCCCCAGAGTCTGAGCGTGGCCGAGAAAATGTCCCGGTCCGTTTTGACACACTTCGCGCATGACCTCGACCGAGAGCGTCTCGTCGCTCACCTCGATGCCGCGCACGGTGCGGTTGATGGCGCCGAGCATGTCGTTGTCGATAACGTAGCTCTCGTAGCTGCAACCGAGCAGACTCGCCTGCATGCCGGCGGACTCGTAGACGAGGTTCGCACCGGAGTGACCCGCGAGCACGTTCGTGTAGGCCTTCTCGTAGCCCGACTGGGCGTCCGGGAGCTTTGAATCCGCCATACCGGCCGCGATCCCGGTAGGAAGATCGTAGTAGCGACCCATCTGCGCACAGGCGGCCATCAGTACCGCCTGCTCGCCGCTACCGCCGCTCATGGCGCCGGTGCGCAGATCCGACACGAAAGGCCACGGACCGAAGATGGCCGGGTGCCCGGGCACGATGAGATTGACGTAGACGAGCCCCGCCAGGCACTCGGCGATCTCCTGGACCACGGCGCCGGCGAGCGCCGCCGGGCTCGTGGCACCCGCCTGGCCGGCTGCCAGCAGCAGCACCGGCATGCCCGCACGCACGCCCGCCTCGAGCGTTCGGCAGGCATCCTCGGCGAACTTCAGCGGCGGCACGACGAAGCACGAGGACATGCTCACGAAAGGCCTGTCGCGCCAGTTCGCCTCGCCGCCGGCAAGTCTGTGCAGCATCGGCATGGTCTCCTGCAGATGCTCGGGAAGCACCCAGCTGCTGCCGACGTGCTTGGTCGTCCCGGCTACGCTTGCGTAGCAGGTGTTTACGTCGAGATCGCGCGGCTGCACCATGTCGCGCGCCACCAGGGGCCGCTGAAAGAAGTGGATGTGCTCGAGGCTGTCGACGAGACGTGCGATGTCATAGAGATCCGCCAGCGTCGAATCGCGGTACTCACGGCTCTCGACGTCGACAACGTGCACCGCCGCACCGGCGGTGCCGAAGTACACCTTGTAGCCGCTGAGCTCCATCTCGCGGCCGGGAGCCTGGCCGTGCAGCACGATGTCACGCGCCGCCATGGCGAGCGTGTCCTCGACCAGTGCGCGTGGAAACAGCAGTCGGCCGTCATCGGTGTAGATTCCTCCGGCCGCGGTCACGCACTCGACGCACGAGGGGATGGCATCGGAGAGCCCGACCTGCTCGAGCACGTCGAGCGCCGCACGATGAATGCGTTCGATGTCGAAATCCGACAGCGGCTTGTAGCGCCCGCCACTCATGCCGGGAAGCACCGCCTTGTCTTCTTCGTTTTTCGGCGCCGCGCGCAGCGCCTGCCGCGCTGCCCGTCCACCCATGCGCCTGCTGCGCGCCTCGCTCATGACCCTCTCCAGCAGGTGAAGTCCTGCTGAGTGTAGTGACAATTGTGACGCGAGTCTGCGCCCGTGAACGAATATCGATGGGGCCATTTGTCGATCTTCCTTACACATCGGCGCGCGCCGGGGAGGCACGCCGACGATCTGAAAACAGCCGGGAATATCCCTGCCCGGCGGGCGCTGCCGGATTCACGCAACGGCAAATCTCTGTTCGGTTGTCGAAAAAACTTACAGCAAGGCAACGAAGGCGGTGGGCAGCGCCCGATAAGCCTCTGAAAACCATTCACATACGCCCACTGGCACGCGAATTGCTCTACCTCAATCGCGGAGCGGCTCGCATCGCGGCGAGCGCAGAGGGAGAGTTGGCGGTGATGCCATTCATCACGCGTGTCGGTGCAGCGGCCGTCCTGTCGCTCGCTGCCTCGGCCATCGCTAGCGTGCCGGCCGCCGAGTCACTCGGCGACCCAGCCTATGGCGCCCGCTTCGCTGCAGCGCCCCACTCGGTTGCAGTCTCCGAGACCCGCCTGCGCGATGCCGGCCGCCCATCACCGGCAACGGGTTTCCCGTATCTGGACGACGCCTACGCCGAGGCGCATCGCTCACGGCCCGCCGATGCATCTGAAGCCGGCCCCCCGGGCAGGCGATTCGACGTCGGCCTCTCGGGACCCCTGACGCTCGCGCTGCTCGGCATCGCGCTGCTGGCTTTGGGCCTCTCGCGCATGAAGCGGCTGCGCTGAGTCCCCGCCGGCGGGGTCCGGCGCGCCGTCGACACACCCGCTCGCCCGCCCGCATCGATCCCGCCCCGGCAATTGGCACGCAAGCGCCGCGTTTCCGCGTAGAATACGGGCTCCGCTCGGGCATGACGCCCGCCGCGATCGCATCGTAACTTCAACGAGGACTGCCACCCATGAGCGCTGACGACGGCCGGCACTTTTTGCAGATACCTGGGCCTACGAACGTGCCCGATCGCATTCTGCGTGCCATCGAAAGACCCACCATTGACCACCGCGGCCCCGAGTTCGGACGCCTGGGACTGGAGGTTCTCGAGGGGATCCGCGAGATATTCAAGACCCTGGGCTCGGTGGTGATCTTTCCGTCCTCGGGCACCGGCGCCTGGGAAGCGGCCCTGGTCAACACGCTCTCACCCGGCGATCGGGTGCTCATGTACGAGACCGGGCACTTCGCCACCCTGTGGTCTCAGATGGCGCAAAAGCTCGGGCTGGAGGTGGAATTTCTCGAAGGCGACTGGCGCACCGGCGCCGATCCGGCCCGCATCGAGGCGCGCCTCGCCGAGGATTCGGCGCACACGATCAAGGCCGTCGCCATCGTTCACAACGAGACCTCCACGGGCGTCGCGAGCCGCATCGGCGAGGTGCGCAGAGCCATCGACAACACCGCTCACCCGGCTCTGTTCATGGTGGACACCATCTCCTCGCTGGCTTCCATCGATTATCGCCACGACGAATGGGGCGTGGACGTCACCGTCGGAGGCTCGCAGAAAGGCCTGATGCTGCCACCGGGGCTCGGCTTCAATGCCGTCAGCGACAAGGCCCGGCGAGCCTCGAAGTCGGCCGGCCTGCCCCGCTCTTACTGGGACTGGGATGCCATGCTGGGCGTCAACGACAGCGGCTATTTTCCCTACACTCCGGCCACGAATCTGCTCTACGGGCTGCGCGAGGCCATCATCATGCTGCTCGAAGCCGGCCTCGATCACGTCTTTGCCCGCCATGCGCGGCACGCGGAAGCCACGCGCCGTGCCGTGCGCGCCTGGGGTTGCGAGGTTCTGGCGACGAATCCGGCCGAGTACTCGAGCTCTCTGACGGCCGTCAAAGTTCCCGACGGCTACGACGCCGACGTGCTGCGATCGATCATCCTCGAGCGCTTCAACATGTCACTCGGTAACGGCCTCGGCATACTCGCCACCAAGGTCTTTCGCATCGGACACCTGGGGGACTTCAACGATCTGATGCTCGCGGGAACCCTGGCGGGCGTCGAGATGGGTCTCAAGGTGGCGGATATTCCGTGCGCGAGCGGGGGCGTCGCGGCAGCCCTCGACTACCTGGTCGAGGAAGCCCGCGGCGAGACTCAGCCCTCGCCGAAGCGTCCGGCCCTGGCCTGAGCCGATTTCCGTGGTATCCGCTTCAAGCATCGCGCGGGGCGATGCGGCGCTGGCTGCCCGCCTTCGTCGCGAGCTCGAAGGGGAGGTCCTGTTCGACGCCTTCAGCCGCGGGCGCTACAGCACCGACGCGTCCATTTACCAGATCGAGCCCATCGGCGTGGTGGTGCCGAAGACCAGCGCCGATATCGAGGCCGCCATCGGCATCGCGCGCGATGCCCGCATTCCGGTCCTGCCGCGCGGCGCCGGGACCTCGCAGTGCGGCCAGACCGTGGGCGAGGCACTGGTGGTCGACGTCAGCAAGCATCTGAACCGGGTGATCGAGCTCGACGCGAACGCCCGGCGGGTTCGCGTGGAGCCGGGTATCGTGCTCGATCGACTGAATGCGCAGCTTGCCCCCCACGGCCTGTTCTTCCCGGTAGACGTCTCGCCCGCCAACCGGGCCACCATCGGCGGTATGACCGGTAACAACTCCTGCGGCGCACGCTCCATCCGCTACGGCAACATGGTGCACAACGTGCACGCCATCCACGCGCTGCTCGCCGACGGCAGCCGCGCGCGCTTCGCCGACGTGCCGGGCAACCTCGACCCGAGCGCTGCGAGCGATCGCTATGTCGACCTGGTGCAGCGCATGCGCGGACTCGGTGCGCGCCAGGCCGCGGAGATCGAGCGGCGCTTCCCCAAGCTCCTGCGCCGCGTGGGCGGCTACAACATCGACAGCATCGACCCCAAAGGCCACAACATGGCGCACCTGCTGGTGGGATCCGAGGGCACGCTCGGTTTTTTCACCGACATCGAGCTCGACCTGCAGCCGATTCCCGCGCACCGTGTGCTCGGCGTCTGCCACTTTCCGACCTTCTACGAGGCCATGAAGGCCACCCAGCACATCGTCGCCCTGGAGCCGAGCGCCGTAGAGCTCGTCGATCGCACGCTCATGGAGCTCGCCCGCGACATCGCCATGTTCCGACCCACCTTGGAACGCTTCGTCAAAGGCAGTCCGGACGCATTGCTGCTGGTGGAGTTCTCCGGTGAGGACCGGGAAGAGGTCCTGACGCGGCTGGCGCGCCTGGGTGAGCTCTTGGCGGATCTCGGCTTCGCCGATGCCCTCGTCGAGGCCACCGAAACGGAGTTCCAGAAAGCCATCTGGGAGGTGCGCAAGGCCGGTCTCAACATCATGATGTCGATGAAGGGTGAGGGTAAGCCGGTATCCTTCATCGAGGACTGCTCGGTGCGCCTGGAAGACCTTGCCGAGTATACCCGGCGACTGGATGAAATCTTCGCCCGCCACGGCACCAGCGGCACCTGGTATGCGCATGCATCGGTGGGCACCCTGCACGTGCGCCCGATCCTCAATCTCAAAGAAGAGAGTGAAGCGAGAAAGATGCGTGCCATCGCCGAGGAGTGCTTCGCGATGGTGCGCGAGTACAAGGGATCACACTCGGGCGAGCACGGCGACGGACTGGTGCGATCGGAGTTTCACGAGCCCATGTTCGGCAGCGCCCTCGCGCGCGCATTCGAGGAGGTCAAGGACGGCTTCGATCCCGACGGCCTGTTCAACCCGGGGAAGATCGTTCGCCCGCCGAAGATGGACGATCGCACGCTGTTCCGCTACAAGCCCGGCTACGCGGCCTTGCCCCTGGAGACGCAGCTCGACTGGTCCGAGTGGGGCGGTTTCGCCGGCGCCATCGAGATGTGCAACAACAACGGCACCTGTCGAAAATCGAATCCCGGCGTCATGTGTCCCTCCTACCGCGCCACCATGGACGAGCAGCACGTGACGCGCGGACGCGCGAACTCCCTGAGACTGGCGGTGACCGGCCAGCTCGGTCCCGACGCGCTGACCTCGGAGTCCATGTACCAAACCATGGATCTGTGCGTCGGTTGCAAGGGCTGCAAGCGCGAGTGCCCGACCGGTGTCGACATGGCCCGCATGAAGGTCGAGTTCCTGCATCACTACCGAAAGCGCCACGGTCTGCGCATGAAGGACCGTCTTATCGCCTATCTGCCGCGCTATGCGCCGCGCATGACCCGAATCGCGCCGCTCGCGAATCTGCGCAACAGGTTGCCGCTGCTCGCAAACCTCGGCGAGAAGCTGCTCGGCTTGAGCGCCAGGCGCACGCTGCCCGAATGGCGCCGGGATCCCTTCGGCAGCCGGCCGGCAGACCGGCCGGCCGGGGGCAGCGGTGCAGAGGTGGTGCTGATGGTCGATACCTTCAACCGCTGGTTCGAGCCCGAGAATGCACGCGCGGCGCTGCGCGTGCTCGAAGCGGCAGGTTACCGCGTCGTGCTCGCCGCCGCGCCCGAGGGCGAACGGCCGCTGTGCTGCGGACGAACCTTCCTCGCCGCCGGACTCGTCGACGAAGCGCGCGCCGAGGCGCGTCGGATGCTCGACGCCCTCGAGCCCCACGTGGCCCGCGGGGCGCCGGTCGTCGGCCTCGAGCCTTCGTGTCTTTACACATTGAAGGACGAGTTTCTCGCCCTCCTTCCCGGCGAGCTCACGCGCACAACGGCCGCGCGCGCAATGCTGCTCGAAGAGTTTCTGATCGCCGAGCACGAGGCCGGGCGGCTCGCCCTGCCGCTCGCGCCGTTAACCGAGAAGCGCGCCCTCCTCCACGGTCACTGCCATCAGAAGGCGTTCGCCGGCATGGCCGCGGTCGAGACCCTGCTCGGACTGGTTCCGGAACTCGAGGTCGATACGGTGCCCGGAACCTGCTGCGGCATGGCGGGCGCATTCGGCTACGAAGCCGAGCACTACGACGTCTCCATGAAAATCGCCGAGCTCGACGTGCTGCCGGCGGTTCGCGGCGTCTGCCGGGATACGCTCATCGTTGCCGACGGCACCAGCTGCCGTCATCAGATCAGCGATGCGACGACGCGAAAACCCGTGCACGTCGCGCGCGTGCTCGCTGCGGCGCTTGCCGACTGACGTCTGCCAGGACGCGAGACGGCACCGCCGGCGCCACGTTGCGGCGCCGCAGCGCAGCGCTCATGCTTTGCGTCGATCGCCGCCGCGTCGGCTGCGTGCGACCCTGCGATCGAACGCCGCGAGAAACGCCTCGTAGCGCGCGAGGGCGTCTCGCAGCGCCGCCTCGAGCGCCTTCACATCGGGCGCCGCGCCGCCCGGCTCCTTCAAGGCGTCGCGCGCTGCCATCAGGCGGGCGGTCACCTCGATGCGGCTCTCGTTGATCAGCGCGATCGCCTCACGCGCCCGATCCGCCGCCGCGTACGCCGACGGTGTGCGCTTCGTGCGCGCCGTGGTGCCCGCGTGCGCGACACGCTCGCGGGCATCGGCGAGCCGCTCCGAGGCCCGCTCGAGGGCTTGCTCGATCTCGCGCACTGCCGCCGAGAGAGGTGAGACCGCCTCGCCGAGGCTTGCATCGGCGACCTGTGCCGCCCGCTTGCCGCGCGCCGGGCGCGTCTTGCCCGCCGGCCCGCTCGTTTTTCGCTTTGCCTTTTTCTTGCTGACCTTTTTAGCAGCCGCCCTGCGCACGGCCGGCGTGTCCGCGGGCGTCGCCTTACCGGCAGCGCGCTTCGCCCCGTCGGTGACGCCGTTCACGGCCGCGCTCTTGTTCGTCCTTTTCGCCATCGCTGTCATCAACCCGGTGCGTGGCTCAACGGCGCCGTCGCGAAGCCCGTCGCGATGCCGCCCGCCCCGCCCCGCCGCTGACGCCCCGAGCCCCCGCGCTCAGCGCGCCGAGTCGCCGTTCCACCGCGTCGAGCGTCGGTGGCTCCCCGCGCGCGTGCGCATCGACGACCGTGCGCATGGCGCGCAGGATCTCCGGCGTCGTGCCACAGCAGCCGCCGACGATGCGCGCGCCCGCATCGATCGCCAGGCGCGCGTAATCGGCCATGAGCTCGGGCGTGCCGCCGTAGCGGATGGTGCCGTCGACGAACGCCGGAATACCGCAGTTGGCCTTTGCCACCAGCACATCATCCACGTGCGCGGCGCCGCGCAGGCGCACAATTCCCGCAACGACCTCCGCCGGCCCCACACCGCAGTTGGTACCGTAGGCGCTCGGCGACGGACCGAGCTCTCTGCACAGGGCCACAAAATCGGCCGGNNGCGGCACCGGTGAGCGCGGCCTCCACCTCCTCGCGAGAGGACATGGTCTCGACCCAGAGCACATCGACGCCGCCGTCGGCGAGCGCCCGCGCCTGCGCTTGGAAAGCGGCAATCCCGTCCTCCATGCTGAGCGCACCGAGGGGCTCGAAGAGCTCGCCGGTCGGCCCCATGGATCCGGCAACGACGATCTCTCGCGGGGCGCTGTCGGCCACCTGTCGCGCGATGCGCGCGGCCGCCTCGTTGAGCTCCGCGACCCGCTTCTCCGCTTTGTGCAGCTTGAGCCGATGGCGCGTGCCGCCGAAGCTGTTGGTGAGAAACAGATCACTGCCCGCATCGACGAAGGACTGATGCAATGCGGCGACCCGATCCGGGTGGTCGGTGTTCCAAAGCTCCGGCGCGTCGCCGCTGGTGAGCCCGTAGGCGAACATGTTGGTACCAATGGCGCCGTCGGCAAGAACGACGGGCCTGGCTCGAAGCAGCTCGGTGAATCGATTCGACATCAAGCAAGGGGCGACGCGTCAGGCGCGCAGGCTCGTATCCTTTGCATGCTCGGACGATTCCTCGGTGACCAGGCGAGTATAACGCTTATTCAGGATCGCGATCCGGGACATGGTGCCGACCCCGGCCGGCGTCCGGCCCGACCCCGGCAAGGCCGCCCCGGGAGCGGACGCGCCCGCAATCCCCCGGGGCCGCGGCGGCTGCGCTGCGCGACCCGGGTTCCCCGCAGCGGCGGCCCGGGCGGGGCTCTCGGGCTCTGGCGCCCGGCCACCGTTCTCACCGGTGTTCGAGCGACTAAACTGTACAGTTCAATCGCAATGCACAAGGCAGCTATGAGCAGCACACGAGCGGCACCGAGCCCGCAAGCCGCGACGCCGCGCGTCGGGGTCCTCGGCTGCGGGTACTGGGGCAAAAACCTGGTGCGCAATTTCCACGCCCTCGGTGCGCTCGCCGCCGTCCACGATCAGGACGCCGCCACCGCCGGGGAAATCGCCGCACGGCACGCGGTCGAGACGCGCGCCCTCGACGCGCTCCTCGGCGATGCCGACGTCGAGGGCATCGTGGTCGCGGCGCCGGCAGCGCAGCACTACGCCCTCACGAGAGCGGCGCTGGAAGCCGGCAAGCACGTGTTTGTCGAAAAACCGCTGGCGCTGGAGCTCGACGAGGCAGCGCAGCTCGTGGCAATGGCCGAGGACCGCGGTCTCACGCTGATGGTCGGACACCTGCTCCAGTACCACCCGGCGTTTCTCGAGCTCAAGCATCTCGTCGCCGATGGCGCCCTGGGACGCCTGCAGTACATCTACTCGAATCGGCTCAATCTGGGCAAGGTGCGCCGCGAGGAGAACATCCTGTGGAGCTTCGCGCCCCACGATATCTCCATGATCCTCTCGCTGGTCGGCGACGAGCCGGAGACCATCACCGCCGTCGGCGCCAACTACCTGCACCGGCGCATCGCCGACGTGACGACCACGCATCTCGACTTTCCGGGTGGCCAGCACGCTCACGTGTTCGTCTCCTGGCTGCACCCGTTCAAGGAGCAGAAGCTGGTGGTGGTCGGCGATCGATCGATGGCCGTCTTCGACGATGGCGAGCCCTGGGAAGGCAAGCTCGTGGTCTATCCGCACAGCATCGACTGGAAGAACGGCAAGCCCGAGCCCAATCGCGCCGACGCCCAGCCCATCGCCGTCACCGAGGACGAGCCGCTCGCGCTCGAGTGCCGGCATTTCCTCGACTGTATTCGAAGCGGCGCGCGTCCGCGCACCGACGGAGCCGAGGGCGTGCGCGTGCTGCGCGTGCTCGACGCCGCCGAGCGTTCCATGGGCAGCGGCCGTCCCATCGCGCTCGAAGCCGCGAAGGCGCGCCGGGTCGACGATCGCCGTACCTTCGTCCACGACACCGCCATCGTCGATCATCCCTGCGAGATCGGCGAAGGCACCCGCATCTGGCATTTCAGCCATATCTTGAAGGGCAGCCGCATCGGTGCACGCTGCAACCTCGGTCAGAACGTCATGGTCGGTCCCGACGTATCCATTGGCGACAACTGCAAGGTGCAGAACAACGTCAGCATCTACAAGGGGGTCACGCTCGAGGATGACGTTTTCTGCGGTCCGAGCATGGTTTTCACCAACGTGTACAATCCGCGCGCCGACGTGGCGCGCATGGACGAGCTGCGCGAGACGCTGGTGAAGAAAGGTTGCACCATCGGCGCCAATGCGACCATCGTTTGCGGCGTGACGCTGGGCGAGTACAGCCTGGTCGCGGCGGGTGCGGTGGTCAAACGCGACGTGCCGCCCCACGCCATGGTGGCGGGCGTGCCGGCGAAACGCATCGGCTGGGTGTCCCACGCCGGCGAGCCGCTCGGCAAGGACCTGGTGTGCCCGCGCACGGGCAGACGGTATCGCCTGAAGGGCAAAGACAAGTTGGAGGAGATCAGTGGCGAGTAGCGCCGAAGCCAACGCTTCCGCGGGCGAAAACACGCACGCACCCATTCCGTTTATCGATCTTCAGGCCCAGCGTCGGCGCATCGCCGACAAGATCGAGGCCGCTGTGCAGCGGGTCATCGAGCACGGCGCGTACATCATGGGCCCCGAAGTGGCCGAGCTCGAAGAGAAGCTCGCCGCCTTTGCCGGCGTGCGTCATGCCATCAGCTGCGCGAACGGTACCGACGCGCTGCTCATTCCGCTGATGGCGAAAGGTATCGGCCCCGGGGATGCCGTCTTCCTGCCCGCGTTCACGTTCACCGCCACGGCGGAGGTGGCCGCGCTGATCGGCGCGACACCGGTGTTCGTCGACGTCGACCCCGTGAGCTTCAACATGGATCCGCAGAGCCTGGCGGCGTCCATCGCCGAGACCCGCAAGGGCAGCCTGCGCCCCGCCGCGGTCATCCCGGTGGACCTGTTCGGGCAACCCGCGGACTATCCGAGCATCAACGCCATTGCCGAGGAGCAGGGGCTGCTGGTGCTCGAGGACGCGGCACAGAGCTTCGGCGCACGCCTCGGCGCTGCCCGCACCTGCGCGCTCGCCGAGGTCGCGGCAACCAGCTTTTTTCCGGCCAAGCCGCTCGGCTGCTACGGCGACGGCGGCGCGCTGTTCACCGACGACGACGCCCTCGCCGATCTGTGCCGCTCCATACGCCAGCACGGTCAGGGCGGTCACAAGTACGACATCGATCGGGTCGGTCTCAACAGCCGCATGGACACCCTGCAGGCCGCGATTCTCATCGAGAAGCTGGCCATATTCGACGACGAGGTCGAACGCCGCCAGCGCATCGCCGAGCGCTACGACGAGGGCCTCCGGGACATCGCCACCACGCCGGTAGTCGCTGAAGGCGCGACGTCGACCTGGGCCCAGTACACCCTCCAGGTCGCCGACCGCGACGCACTCGCCGCCGCGCTCAAGGCACAGGGGATCCCGACCGCCATCTACTATCCGCGCACGCTGAGCAGACAGCAGGCCTACCGCGCGTTTCCCAAGGCGCCCGACGGCATCCCGGTGGCGGAACGTCTCTCGCAGAGCGTTCTGAGCCTGCCCATGCACCCCTACCTCGATGCCGAGCTGCAGGCGCGCATCGTCGCCGCGGTGCGCGCGGCCGTGGCGGCCTGAGTCGACGCCGCGCCGGCACTCGGCCTGCACCCGGGCCCGCCATGACGCGGTTGGGCACATGGACGTCGCCGCGCACAAAGTGCCGGGCCTCCTGCGTGGATATCTTCCTCGCCCTGTCCCGGGAGGACGTCAACCGCCGCCCATGAGCGCACGTGAACCGAGAAGCCGCACCCGCGGTGGCGGACGCGATGCGCGCCGCGCCGCCCGCGCCCGTTCGAGCGCCGTGCAGGTCCCGTACATCACCCGCAAGCTGCCCGTCTACGAGGTCCTCGACGAAGAGGGGCTGGCGCTCATCGAGCACAATGCGGACACCATTCTCGAGGACATCGGGCTCGAATTCCGCGACGACGCCGACGCCCTGAGGCTGTGGAAGGAGGCCGGCGCCAGCGTCGACGGCGAGCGCGTGCGCTTCCCGAAGGGGCTGTGCCGGAGCATCATCCAGCGCTCGGCGCCGGCCGAGTTCATCCAGCACGCCCGCAACCCCGAGCGCAGCGTGCGCATCGGCGGACCGCACATGGTCATGGCACCCGCCTATGGATCGCCGTTCATCCGCAGCCTCGACGAAGGCCGCCGCTACGCGACCATCGAGGATTTTCGCAACTTCGTGAAGCTCGCCTACATGAGTCCCAGCCTGCACCACTCGGGAGGCACCGTCTGCGAGCCCGTGAACCTGCCGGTCAACAAGCGTCACCTGGACATGGTGTACAGCCACATGCGCTACAGCGATAAGCCCTTCATGGGCTCGGTGACGGCGCCGGAGCGCGCGCAGGACACGGTCGAAATGGCCAAAATCCTCTTCGGCGACGCCTTCGTCGATCAGAACACCGTCGTCATCAGCCTCATCAACGCCAACTCGCCGATGGTGTGGGACGGCACCATGCTGGGGGCGCTGCGCGTCTACGCCGAGAACAATCAGGCGACCGTGATCTCGCCGTTCATCCTCGCCGGCGCCATGTCGCCGGTGACGGTCGCCGGCACCTGTGCGCAGATCCTCGCCGAGGCGCTGGCCGGCATGGCCTTCGCCCAGCTCGTGCGCCCCGGCGCGCCGGTGGTCTTCGGCACCTTCGCGAGCGCGGTCTCCATGCAGTCCGGCGCGCCCACCTTCGGCGGTCCCGAGCCGTCGCTGGTGGTTTACGTCTGTGCCGCCCTGGCCCGACGCCTGGGGGTGCCGTTTCGCAGTGGCGGCGGGCTGTGCGCCTCCAAGACCGCCGACGCCCAGGCCGCCTACGAGGCGGCGAATACGCTGCAGACAGCCATGCTCGCCGGCGTCAACTTCATGCTGCACGCCGCCGGCTGGCTCGAAGGCGGGCTGGCCATGGGCTACGAGAAGTTCGTCATGGATGCCGATCAGGCCGGCATGATGCAGGCGTTCCTCGAGGGCGTCGATCTCTCCGAGAACGGCCAGGCAATGGACGCCATCCGCGAGGTCGGCCCCGGTCAGCACTTTCTCGGCTGCGCCCACACCCAGGCGAACTTCGAGACGGCCTTCTACCGCTCATCCATCGCCGACAACAACAGCTACGAGCAATGGCAGGCCGAGGGCAGCCTCGATGCCGAGCAGCGTGCCAACGCCATCTGGAAACGCATGCTCGAGCAGTACCAGGCCCCCGAGCTCGACCCGGCCATCGACGAGGCGCTGACCGCGTTCATGGAGAAGAGAAAGGCTTCGGTGCCCGACCGGGACTACTGAGGCCTGGGTTCGCGATTCCATGCCGCGCCTCGAGACGGTGCCCCGCGATGCGGTGCGCCGCGCGCTCAGCCCTCGACGACCATCCCCCGTCCCGACGCGCGCGCCCGCGCCACCGTCAACGTCGCGATTGCCGTGTCCTGCACGCCGGTTCCGGTCAGGTCACACAGCGTGATCTCCTCGGCCGACCGGCGGCCCGCCGCCGTGCCCGCCGTTATCGCGCCGAGCTCGTCGATTTGCGATTGCCGATCGATGACACCGGCAGCCAGGCCGTGCTGCAGCTCTCCCATTGAAAAGCACTGCGACTTGCTGTCGCATACCAGCCGATCCGCGCGCGCGAGCACCCGCGCATCGAGCTCCTGCTTGCCGGCGAGGTCCGAACCCATCGCCGTCACGTGCAGACCGGGATGCAGCCACTCCTCGCGGATGATCGCATCCCGGGACGGCGTGGTCGTCACCACCAGCTGACTTTCACCGACGAGCTGCTCCATGCTGTCGGCCTCGACGACCTCCACGCCGAGCGCTCGCGTCATGTCGCCGACATAGGCGGCGACGTTCTGCGGCGAGCGCCCACGCACCAGCACCCGCGTGAATTGCCGCACCATACGCAGGCACTCGAGCTGATAGCGCGCCTGCGCGCCGGCACCGACGATTCCGACGGTGTCCACCACGGCCGGGGCGAGATGTTTCGCGGCCACGGCCCCGGCCAGCCCCGTGCGCAGATCGGTGAGATAGCCGTTGTCGAGAAGCACCGCCTCGCAAAAGCCGGTCCTGGCGCTCAACACGACCATCATGGCGCTCGAGCTCGGAAGTCCCAATTTCGGGTTATCGAAGAATCCCGAGGCGATCTTGACCGCAAAGCTTTCGAGTCCGCGCACGCAGGCGCTCTTGATGTCGACGTCGCCGCGACTCTCGGCAACCTCGATGTGCATGATGGGCGGCATCGCCACCTTGCCTTCGGCGAGCCACGTGAACGCCTGCTCCACCGCCGCGAAGGCGGCCTCGTCCATCGGTGTGCATGCGCGGATATCGGCTTCGGTGAGAACGATAATCGCCATCTCTTGACCTACGCCTCGCTCGGTTCGCCGTTGACGATGCGCGTGAACTTCTCCATGTCGACATTCGAGCCGCTCACCACGCAGACGACGTTGCCCCCGGGCTTCGACACCAGCCCGGCGAGCAGCGCTGCGGCACCGACCGCCGCGCCACCTTCGGCGACCAGGTTATCGCCTCGATAGAGCTGGCGCATGCCGTCGGCGATCTGCCCCTCATCGACCACGAGCAGCTCATCCACGAAGCGCTTCACCAGCGCGAAGGTGTAGCGGTTGTCGAGACCGATCCCGCCGCCCAGGCTGTCGGCGAGGGTCGCACGCTCCTGCACCGCGACCGGCTTTCCAGCGCGAATGCTCTCGATCATCGCCGGCCCACGCGCCATCGAGACGCCGATGGTGCGAATGCCGGCCCCGGCGGATTTCAACACCATGGCGATGCCTCCCATCAATCCCCCGCCGGATAGCGGCACGATGACCGTGTCCATGTGCGGTAGATCCTCGAGAAGCTCGATGCCGATGGTGCCCTGTCCCGCGATGACATGAGGGTCATCGAAGGGATGCACGCCGATCATTCCCTCTTCCGAGATCAGCCGGTTCGCCTCCACCTCGGCATCGTCCTGGGAACGCCCCACGATTCGGACCTCCGCACCCAGATCCCTGACAGCCTCCACCTTGTTGTCCGGCACGAGCTCCGACATGCACACGACTGCCCGCACGCCGACCCGCTTGGCCGCGAACGCGACGGCGCGCCCGTGATTGCCCGTGGACACGGTCACCACGCCGCGGGCCCGCTCCTCGTCGCTGAGATTGACGATACGGTTGGTCGCACCGCGAATCTTGAATGCCCCGGTGTCGTGCACCGTCTCCAGCTTGAGGTGGACGCTCGCGCCGGTCAGCTTGGAGAGCGCCGGCGAGAGCTTGAGGGGTGTGCGCCGCACCCACGGAGCGATGCTGCGTCGCGCCGCATAGACATCGCGCAGCGTCACGGCCGGCTCCATGCTCAAGCCAGGACGGCGCCGGATGCGCCGGGGACAGGAGGTCTCATCGGGTCAAAAGCAGGCACGGTTCACAGTAATCCAATGCTCGATTCGTAGCGCGCGGTTCCACGGCCGGAATCGATCCATTAAGCTCATGGGACGCAGCCATTGTGACGAAAGCCGGCGAACGGATCGAATTTTACGAAACTCGTGACAGCACGGCGACAGCTCTGACGGGAAAATCTGCCAAGAGACATCCATGCCGAACACAGGGGACACGAGAGGCGCGGTGCTGGTCACCGGCGGCGCCGGCTATATCGGCAGCCACGCGGCTCGCCAGCTCGTCGAAGCGGGGGAGCGCGTGATTGTCGTCGACGATCTCAGCAAGGGTTTTCGCGGGGCCGTCACGGGCGGCGAGCTGGTGGTGGGAGATTGCGGCGACCAGGGGCTCATCGGGCGGCTGCTCGAGGAGCACGCGGTCGAAGCCGTCATGCACTTCGCCGCGCACACCGTGGTTCCGGAATCCGTCGCAGAGCCGCTCAAGTATTATCACAACAACACCGTCAAAGCGCACCGTCTGATCGCCGCGTGCGTAAACGCGGGCGTGGAGCACTTCATCTTTTCCTCGACGGCGGCCGTCTACGGCATCCCCGAATCCGGCACGGCGAGCGAGCAGACGTCGACACTGCCCATCAACCCGTACGGCAGCTCCAAGCTCATGACGGAATGGATACTGCGGGACACCGCGGCAGCCACCGCTCTGCGCCACGTGACGCTGCGCTACTTCAACGTCGCCGGCAGCGACCCCGGCGGGCGCATCGGCCAGTCGACGCCAGAGGCGACGCTGCTGATCAAGGTCGCCTGCGAGGCCGCCACCGGCAAGCGCGACTCGGTCACGATTTTCGGGGTCGACTATCCGACGCCGGATGGCACCGGCGTCAGGGACTACATTCACGTGGAGGATCTGGCCGACGCGCACTTGAAGGCGCTCTCGTACCTGCGCGACGGCGGCGAGTCCACGACGCTCAACTGCGGCTACGGCCACGGTTACAGCGTTCGTGAGGTGCTCGGCGCAGTCGAGCGTGTCTGCGGCGGAAAGCTCGTTATCAAGGAGGCATCGCGCCGGCCCGGTGACCCTCCCGTTCTTATTGCGAACGCCGCGCGAATACTCGACGTGCTCGACTGGTCACCCCGCTACGACGATCTCGATGCCATCGTCGAGCACTCGCTTGCCTGGGAGCGAGCGCCTCGATATTGAGCGCCAATGGGCCACCGGAGGCCCGCTCGCCGTTCACTTCAATCCATATTTTTGCATGAGGTCGTAGAGTGTCGGGCGACTGACGCCGAGCAGCTCTGCAGCCTGAGCAACGCGGTCGTCGCTCAAAACCAGGGCGCGCTTCACGGCACGACGTTCCGCTTCCTCCCGGACCTGGCGCAGGTTCAAAGGCTCGGCCTCGCGTTCCGAGGCCGGCAGGTCGAGATCCTCGAGACCGATGCGGTTTCCCTCGGCCATGATGGCCGCGCGCTTGACGCGGTTCTCGAGCTCCCGAGCGTTACCAGGCCAATGGTAGGAGTCGATACCGGCGAGTGCCTCCTCGTTGAAATCCTTGGGTCCCCTGCCCTGCTTGCGCACGTATTTCTCGAGAAAGGCCCGCGCGAGCACCACCGCATCACCCGCCCGCTCGCGTAACGGCGGAATATTCACCGAGATTTCGCTAATGCGGTAGAACAGATCCTCGCGAAAACTGCCGTCCTTGATTTTCTCCGCAAGATCCTGGTGTGTCGCACACACGATACGCACGTCGACATTGATAGGCTCCCGACCGCCCAAGCGCTCGATGGTGCGCTCCTGGAGAAAACGCAGCAGCTTCGACTGAAGTGATTGAGGCAGATCGCCGATTTCGTCGAGGAACAGCGTGCCTTTGTCGGCAAATTCGATCTTGCCGATGGTCTGCTTGTAAGCACCCGTGAACGCACCTTTCTCGTAACCGAAGAGCTCACTCTCGAGCAGCGTCTCCGGGATTGCGGCGCAGTTGATGACGACAAATCGCTCCTTCGATCGGGCGCCGAGGTCATGCAATGCGCGCGACAGCAGCTCCTTGCCGGTGCCACTCTCGCCAAGCAGAAGGACGCTGACGTCTGTTGGCGCGACGCGCTCGATCATGCGGCAGACCTTCGCCATTTCCGGGCTGACGAAAATGACGCCTTCGAGCGGCGACGCCCCCGCCTGCAGGGCGAGGCGGCGGTTCTCCGCCTCGAGCTCTTGGAGCATGAAGGCGCGCGCCACGATGAGGCCGAGGACGTCCGCGTCAACGGGCTTTTGGTAAAAGTCATACGCGCCCATGGCGACAGCCTTGACGGCGTTGTCGCGATCGTCGTTACCGGTTACGACGATGATCTTGGTATCAGGCGCGAGCGTCAGAATTTCCTCCATGAGCGCGAACCCTACGGTCGCATTCGCGGGATCCGGCGGAAGGCCCAGATCCAGGGTCACCACCTTGGGCTCGTGGCGGCGAAGATGCCTCAGGGCCGATTCACGGTCGCCTGCCATGAGGACCTCGTAGTCCTCGAAACACCACTTCAGTTGACTTTGCAGTCCAGGATCGTCCTCCACCACAAGCAGTGCTTTTTTGCTGACGCGCGCGACGCTCAATTCGCTGCCTCCCTGGCCTTTTGATCTCTCATCTGACGCATGGGCGCCGCCATCGCTGGCAGCTTCACATTAAAAAGGGTGCCGCGCGCCACACTGCTCTCGACGGTGATCTCACCGCCCAGTCCTCGCACGAACTCGCGGCTTTCATAGACGCCAACGCCCATTCCGGCGTTGCCCTTGGTCGTGTCGAAGGGCTTGAACAGGCGCTCGGCGATAAAATCCGCATCCATGCCACAGCCGTCGTCCTCGACCTCGACCAGCGCCCATCCATCATCGGCGCTGAGCCGAACCGTGACGTGGCCGTCGGAGCGACTCGCTTCTTGAGCGTTCTGGATCAGATGCTCGATGACGGCGGCCAGTCGGTCTCGATCGGCGATCACGTAGAGTTTTTCAAGACAGCTTTCGAGCACCGGGCGCGGAGCGTTCGCGCGCCGCGCCGCGACCGCGGTCTCGAGTACCTCGGCGAGATCTACCGATCGCGCGGGACCCGTTTCGCTGCGGCCCTTGCGCAGCTGCCCGAGCAGGCGATTCATTTTCGCCGATGCGCTCTCGATAGTCTGGAGCGCGTCTTCCATGAAGCCCGGCTTGTGCAGATGGCGTTTCGAGTTGTCCACCACCAGATCCAGCTGCGCGACGAGATTCTTGAGATCGTGCACCACGTAGGCTGACAGCCGGTTGAATGCCTCGAACTGGCGCGACTCGGAAAGGGCGTCGGTAGCCTGCCACATGACCAGGTAACTCGCGGCCTGGCGTCCGACTGTCTTCAACAAATCGCTGTCTTCCCAGTTGAGCGTGCCGCGCGTCGTTGATCGCGTGAGCACGATAAAGGCCACCAGGGTGTCGCTTTGCATCAGCGGCAAAACAACCCAGGCGTCCGGAATTTCCTCCAGCCACTCCGGCAACGCGAGCCCGTCGTAGTTTGCGGGATTGCGCTGATATTCGTCCATGAAAACCACCCAGCCGCGATCTCGCAGAAACCCGAGCAGTGGTGCATCTGCGTCGACACGCTTGGCAACAGAGCGGTCGACGTTGACGCATGCCGTCGGCTCGAAATTGCCGCCTTCACCGCGCTCGAGCAGCACACCGCCGGGGCTTTCGACGATATCGGCAATTGCTCGCACGATGGTCGGCTTGGGAGTAGCACCACGCTCCAGGGTCGAGAGCGTCTGAGTAAAGCGTAGCCATTCTTCGCGGTAATCGTAACGGTTTCGAAAAAGGTGCTTTCCGACAAAAACCTTCAAACGGGAACGCAGATGCCCGGATTGCAGTAGCAGGGCGAGCAGCACGACCGCGCCGAAAAGGAACACGACCTGGGCAACACCGCCCCACGTGCCACCGTAGGCCTTGATGTAGTATCCGGCGGCTGCCATGAACAGCAGGTAGACGCCCGCACCGAGCAGCGCGGCCGTGTGAAAGACAACGTGCCGGGATACGAAAACATGCAACGACCATTGCGGGTTGCGTGACGCGGACATCGCAATAAGCGGCACCATCATGGCGACGACGATGCCCCGCGCGCTCCAGATACTATTGTCGACCTGATCGAACAGCAGAGCATCGGCATACATGTAAAAGTCGTACACGAACATGACGCCAACGCCAAAGCAAAGGGATTTGATAGCCCAGCGCTGTTCAATCGCAGTATTTCTGTAGAGCTGCTCGACCAGCACGAGCCCGGCCACCGAAAGCAGAAGCAGTCCGAGATTCGTGAAGTACGTGCTCGGAGATGCCGCCAGCAGGATGTCCATGCTGTAACGATTAGCCAGGATCAGGCCGGCAAGACCCGCGCAGAGCGCCAAGGTAACGGCGGACAGTAAGCGCACGCCGCGGGTCGCTCCTCGGTGTAGCCCCAGCAACTTCAGCAGAAACAAAAACCACCCCGTATTCCGCAGCACCTCGAGTAGACTGAGCGCCGAAAAGGGTGGCATGCCATTCGCTGCATAGAGGCCTGCGGCGCCACACCAAAGCGCCGTCACCGCGCTTGCTGCGACGAGCAGCCCCCCCTGCAGCCGCCCCCGCCACGCGGTCAGCAGCAGCACGGTGAGCACCGCAAAAGCACTCGCCCCGACAGCGTATGAAACAGCNNGGTCGCCGCTTACCATGGCCCCAGCCAGACATCTGGACCGTGAGAATAAAAATCGTCAGGTCGAGTAATCGACTTGTCGTGCCTCGAGCCATGCGATGTCCTGCCTGTTGCAGTCTCTCGCGCCCCCGGGGCCTACCCATAAAGGTTAACAGATTGGTGCGCAACGGGTTGTCTCGGCAACCACTTGGTGACGCAGTTCATGAAAAATCGCATCACACCCCCGCTGCTTGTCGCATACCGGCTGCCCGCACTGCAACCTCATCGAGCTCGCTTTGTCATGCAGAAGAGCACCGGATCGGCATAACTCGTCGACCCGTTATCGGCATGGCAATCTGCCGGCGAAGCTCGACAATCAACAATCCGTCGCCCGGCAGCGATAGCCGGCATTGAGTCTGCGCAAGCGCACTCGCCCGCTGCAACCCGTCAAGAGAGCCGAGCCCTTGCCTTGCCTACAAGCCACCGCGGGCCCGTGTTAGAGTTCCCCATGAATCAGCAAGGTCCGGAATGCGAGGCTTGATGCTGCGTTGCTTTTCAATCGTCGTGCTCGTCGCCGTTGTGCTGCCCGCGGGCGCCGATATCGATGTCAGTATTCTGCGCGCGGCTACGCCGGAGGCACCGGTGCGCCCGGCGGGCACTTCGGCCGCCGCCAGCGCGGCGCTCGAGAAGCCGGGCGCGGCGGCCGCGGACTCGACCGAGCAGTGGTATCGGCGCGCCAGCGACCTCGACCGCCCC
>JABAOE010003736.1_pt3 | contig 24563 bp, 23 predicted proteins | sample 7062141 | NCBI WGS metagenome assembly JABAOE01 (sample SAMN14538627, study PRJNA623070) | marine sediment metagenome | biome: marine biome [ENVO:00000428]; feature: marine pelagic biome [ENVO:01000023]; material: deep marine sediment [ENVO:00002113] | place: India: Gulf of Khambhat ... | reverse complement strand
GGGCGTTCGCATCCCCCCCGTGCTCCTCCACCGGGGCGGGGTGCGCAACGAGGATCTGTGGAGGACGATCCTGGCGAACGTGCGCACCCCCGAGGAGAGGGCGGGCGACCTGGACGCGCAGCTCGCGGCGCTTCACACCGGCTCGAAGCGCCTCCTCGAGATCACCGGCCGACGGGGCATCGATGCGACCCTGGCGGCCATGGACGAGCTGGTCGCGTACGCGGATCGTCTCGTCGAGGCCGGCCTGAAGCGGATCCCCGACGGGAGGTACCTGGGAGACGACGCGATCGAGGACGACGGGTTCGGTTCGGGTCCGATTCCCATCCGCGCGACCCTCACCCTCGACGGGTCCCGCCTCGAGATCGACTTCGAGGGCACGTCGGCGCAGGTCCCCGGCGGAGTCAACGCGGTCGCGGCGATCACCGCCTCCGCGACGCGCTACGTGGTGCGCTGCGTGGTCGAGGCCCTCCTCGGTGAGCCCCTGCCCGCCGGCGGAGGATCGATGACGTCCGTGAGGTTGACGCTGCCCGCGGGCAGCCTGGTGAACGCGGACCCCCCGGCGTCCGTCGCGGCCGGGAACGTGGAGACGAGCCAGCGCATCACGGACGTCCTCATGCGCGCCTTCGCCGAAGCGCTCCCGGACCTGATGCCGGCCCTCTCCCAGGGGACGATGAACAACACGACCGTCGGGGGTGTGGATCCCCGCACGGGCGCTCCGTTCGCCTACTACGAGACCGTCGGGGGAGGGATGGGCGCGGGCCCGGGCAGCGACGGCCTCAGCGGGGTGCACGTGCACATGTCCAACTCGCTGAACACGCCGGTCGAGGCGCTCGAGCACGCCTACCCCTTCCGCGTCACGCGCTACGGGATCCGCCGGGGGTCGGGGGGGCGAGGGCTGCACCGAGGCGGGGACGGGCTGCGGCGCGACCTGCAGATCCTCGCGCCGGCCCGGGTCGCCCTCCTGTGCGAGCGCAGGGTGGCCGGCCCGTCGGGCGCTCGCGGAGGCGCGGACGGAGCGCCCGGAGAGAACGTCCTGATTCGGGCGGGGGTAGAGGAGCGTCTCCCGGCCAAGGCCACCTTCCAGGTGGAGGCGGGCGACGTCGTCAGCATCCGCTCTCCGGGAGGGGGTGGCTGGGGCGCCGCCGGCTGACAACGCTCAGAATCCCGACCACGCCCGACATGATCCTTCGCTTCTCGGCCGTTTGCGACGACGCCCGCCCGGCACCCGACGGCAAGCTGGACGTCCACGGCGTGTACCACGACCTCTCCGCCCCCGGCTTCCCGGCGCGGCAGGACCGCCTGGTGCTGGTCCTCGTGCTCGAGTGGGACCGGAAGGACCACGGCCGCTATCTCTTCAAGGCCGACCTGGAGGACGACGACGGTGGGATCTCCCTGACCGTGGAAGGCGAGACCGAGGTGCACCGGCCGGAGCCGGGGCAACCTCCGGCCCGGAGCCAGCTCGTCATGCCGCTGGAGGGCGTGATCTTCCCGCGCCCGGGCCAGTACACGTTCCGCGTCAAGGTGAAGGGTGAGACGCTCCGGGGCCCGGGCATCTTCCTGATGGAGGTCCCGGAGGGGCAGGAGGCGCCGTGAGCGGGCGGGTCCTGCAGCGGTCGCGAGCGCGGATCCGCTCGAGGGGCCGGCACGGATGACGTTGCCGGGCTACGAGCGCATCGAGGGCCCACTCGGCCGGGGGCTGGTCCTGGACGTCGCCCGCGAGTGGCTGCAGGAGCTGCTCGATCGCGGCGAGACGGCGTATGCCTGGGCCGGTGCGCACCCGACCTGGAAGAGTCTCCGTGGCCGGGGTGCGGTCGGCAACGGCCGGGCCGAGGTCCACACGGTCGCGGCGCCCGTTCCCGGCCCGGACGCGCGCGCGCGCTGGGCCGTGCGCCACTACCGGCGGGGCGGGGCGATGGAGGCCCTGCTGGGCGACGTCTACCTGCGCCTCGGCCCGACACGGCCCGAGATCGAGGCGCGGGCGAGCACGCGGGCGCGCGCGCACGGGCTCGACACGCCGGCCGTGATCGCGGGCGTCTGGTATCCGCAGGGGCCCGTCTACCGCGCCGACCTGGTCACGGAGCTGGTCCCTTCCGCCTCCAGCCTCTCCGACGTGTTGTTCCGCGAGCCCGACGCGGGAGTCGGCATCGGCGGGCTGGCGTGCTCGGGGCGGCTGGTTCGGCATCTCGCCCGACACGGACTCTCGCACCCCGACCTGAACGCGAGCAACGTCCTGTTGAGCTTCGAGGACTCCGCGCCGCGGGCCCAGGTCGTCGACCTCGACCGCGCGCGCTTCGTCGGCCGCAGCGAGGCCGCGCTCGGCGCGTCGATGATGCGCAGGCTGGAGCGCTCGCTGCGCAAGCTCGGCTCCCGGCACGGTCGGCCGCTCTCGGAGGCCGAGTGGGGGGCTCTGCGCTCCGGCTTCCGCGGCGACGCATGAGCGCGGGGACGCACGCCGCTGCAGCCGGGTGGAGCGGGCCGCCGCCGGCGCAGGTGTGCATCGTCATGCTCTCCGCGATCGGGGACGCGGTCCACGTGCTCCCGGTCGCGAACGCCCTCAAGCGGGCCTGGCCCGAGACGCGGATCACGTGGATCATCCAACCCGTGCCGCACCTGCTCATGCGGGGCCACCCCGCGATCGACGAGTTCGTGGTCTTCCGGCGTCGCCGCGGCCTCCGCGCCCTCGGCTCCTACCGGGAGCTGATGGACACGATGCGGGAGCGGCGCTTCGATCTCCTGATCGGCCTGCAGGTCTACTTCAAGGCCGGCCTGATCACCGCGCTCACGCCGGCACGGGTCAAGCTCGGCTTCGACCGGGCGCGGGCGCGCGACCTTCAATGGGCCTTCACGAACCGGCGCATTCCGGCGCACGAGCCGCAGCACGTCCAGGATCAGTATTTCGAGTTCCTGCGCTACCTCGGCGTCGACCCGGAGCCGGTCGTGTGGGACCTCCGCTTCACGCCCGAGGAGCGCGTCGCCCAGCGTGACTTCTTCGCCGACCTGGAGCGGCCGGCGTGCGCCGTCGTGGTCGGGACGAGCAAGCTCGAGAAGAACTGGAGCGCGTCGGGCTATGCTCGCGTGCTGGAGGAGGTCGAGCGTGCCCACGGCCTGCGACCGGTGCTCGTGGGGGGACCTTCCCCGGTCGAGCGCCGGATCGCGGACGAGGTGATCGCCGCGACCGGGGCTCGGGTGGTGGACATGCTGGGCGACGATCTGCGCAAGCTCGCCTGGCTGATCGAGGGCAGCGCCCTCCTCATCTCCCCCGACACCGGCCCCCTGCACATCGGCCGGGCGCTGGGAACCCCTGCGGTGAGCCTCTTCGGCTACACGAACCCGAAGCGCACCGGGCCGTATCGAGCCTACGAGGACCTCGTCGTCGACGGGTACGCGGCGTACCCCGGCGAGGACTACCCCCTGACCCACGCCTACCGGGACGGGATGAAGCGCGTCACGGTCGACGGCGTGTTGAGGAAGGTGGGCCTCGCCATGGAGGAGTACGTGAACCCGCGGGAGACATCATGATCGAGCTCTGGAGAGCGATCGGATCCGTGGCGCCCAACGAGCTCCGCGACGCCACCCTCGAGCTGCACTGGGCCGTGCAGATCGTCGCGGCCGCCGGCCAGACCTTCGCCGAGAAGCGGAGCGACGACAGCCACCGCGCCATGCGTTGGGATCCGGCCCGGAGCGCCTTCGTCGGTGCTGACTTCGCGGGCTCCTACCCGTTCCGTGTCGCGCTGCGCCCCGCCGACCTCACCGTCCTGCTCCTGGACCGGGACGATGGGACGCTCGGCTCGCTCGCGCTCGGCGGGCGAACCTGCGAGGACGCCCGCGCATGGCTGCTCGAGGGGCTCGCGGGCTACATGGGGCAGGTCCCCGAGCTCGGCCGCCCGGAGTACGGCCTGCCCGAGCACCGCGTGGGGCGGGGGGAGCCGTTCGCCGCCGGACGCGAGGCGGAGCGCCGAGCGCTCGGCGCCCTGTACGGCGGCGCGGCCGCCCTGCTGTCCGAGCTCGCGGCGGCCCGCGAAGACGCGTCGCCGGTGACGTGCTGGCCCCATCACTTCGACATCGCGACCCTCCTGACGCTGGAGCGGGACGAGGCGGGGTCGGCGACGAAGACCGTCGGAGTGGGCCTGGCCCCCATGGGTGGCGGGTACGAGAGCTGGTACTGGTACGTCACGCCCTGGCCCTACCCGGAGCCGGAGTCACTCCCGGAGCTGCGCGGCCCGGGGAGCTGGCACACCCGCGCGTGGACCGGGGCCGTGCTCAGCGGGGAAACGATCGTGCTCGTCGAGCCCGCCTTTCGGGAGGCGGTCGTCCGAAAGTTCCTGGACGTGAGCGTGGTCGCGTCGGCCGTCGCGCTGCGGGGCTGAGCGCGGGTCAGCCGGCCCGGAAGGCCTTGGCGAGGAGCAGCGTGAAGGCGGCCACCGCACCCAGCGCGGCCTCCCACTCGCGGTTTCGCCGGTACTGGCTCCACCGGAACCCGGGCGCGTCGTCGCCGTGCCCGGGTCGATAGGGCGTCAGGCGGGGCACGAAGCCGGGCACGTGCGCGGCGTACTCCCGGTACCGGTCACCGAACACCTCCGTGAGCAGGCGCGCCTCCGCCGCCATCGTGCGGGTGTAGACCGCCGTGTAGAAGAGCAGGAAGATCACGGGCCAGATCCAGTGCCCGCCGGCCAGCGCGACGCCCGCGCCCAGGAAGAAGCTCCCGACGTACAGGGGGTTCCGCGTGTGCGCGTACGGCCCCGTCGTGGTGAGATCGGTGTCCTTGTGGATCGTGCCGGCGGACCAGCCGCGGATCCAGATCCCTACCACGGCCAACGCGCCGCCGACGGCGACGACCAGGGGCGTCGGGCGCGCGAAGACGAAGAAGGGCACGACGATGAGCCATACCGCCTTGAGCCGCAGCTTGCGGAGGCTCACCGGACGCCCGGTCCTCCGGTGCGTCCGCATGTCCGGGGACTCACCCTCCGGGCTCGGCCTCTGCAGCCCTCGCCTCGCGAGCCGCCAGCGCCTCCGCACGAGACCGCGGGTTGAGCGGGAACCCTTCGTGGACGGAGAGGAGGTGCAGCGTGAGCGATCCGGGGAACTTCGGGATGTCGGACTTCATGTAGACGAGGATGCGGCGCTCGTCGTCGGTGAAGTGGAGCTCGGCCTTGCCTCCCTCCGAGAAGAGGCCGGTGGTCTGGATGACGGGGTTCACGACGATCGTGTTGTAGAGCACACCGTCCACCTCCCGCTGGTCCCGGCGCAGGACCTCGATGACCACCGGGTTTCCCTCTTCCTTGAAGTACCGGTCGAGCGTGTACGACTCCCCGACCTCGAGCTCCAGCGAACGGATGAAGTAGATGAAGGCGATCTCGTCGAGCGCCAGAGCCGAGCCGAGCGGGCCCGTCTCCCCGTTGTCGATGCGGTCCCACTCCATGCGCTCCGGATGGAACTCGTAGTGACGACGGACCTCGTAGCCGGGCTCGTCGATGTCTCGGATGTAACGCCACGTCTGGAACGTCGAGACGTCGAACCAGGAGTGGTAGCTGTCTTCGACCTTGAAGGGCCCGACGCGCCCGGCGATCCCCATCTCGACCCGATAGCTCAAGTGGTCGCGCACCTCCTCGGTGCCGAACACGGTCATGTAGCCGTAGCCGGCGTTGAAGATGCCGACCTTGACCTTGTAGACGAGGTGCTCGCCGGGCCCGAACGGCGCCGGCGCGGCGAGCGGGTCGAGCGGGACCATCTCCGCGGTCCACGTGGACCCCCCGTCCGCGCTGTCCTGCGCGCTCACGGCGCCGGGGACGCCGGAGGCCGACGTCCCCATNNNNGTCCCCAAGAGCACCAGCGCGAACAGCCTGCGGGCGCTCACGTCGGCTCCGGGCCCGGCGCCGACCAGAGCGAGCCGGGCAACCTGGCCAGGGACACGAAGGTCTTCAGCGGACGGAATCGCGACGGCCGGACCTGGAGATCGTAGCGCAGGCGGAGGGGGGCCTCCCCGATGCGGCGCGCATGCGGCACGAGGCGGCCGAGCAGCTCGAGGTTGGCCGCCCAGCCGTCCGAGCGGACGAGCGGCTGGCCCTCGCCGGGCTCGCGCAGCGCCTTCTTGAGCACGATCACCCGGTACGCGCGCAGACCCGAGAGGGGATCGGACACCGGAGCACCGCCCACCGTTCGCCGGAGGAAGGTCCGGGCAGCCCAGCGGGCCAGCCTGATCCCGGCCCGCTCCGAGCGGCTCTCCTCGGACGGGATCCCCGCGACGATGTCCACGCCACCCTCCAGCACCTTGACGAGCGTGACCACGTCCTCCGGGGACTCGGTGAAGTCCCCCTGGAGGACGACCGCACAGTCACGCTTGGGGTAGGTGGCCACGTCGACCACGTGGCGGAGGAGCTTTTCCACGGAGCTCCCGTATCCGATCCGGCGGTCGGAGCGCAGGATCGTGAGCGGGAGCGAGCGGCGGTAGCGAGAGAGGACCTCGGCGGTGTCGTCGTCCGAGGCGTCGTCGTGGACCACGAGGCGGTAATCCCGGCCGAACTCCCCGAGCACGTTCCGCGTCTTCCACAGGAGGACGCCGATCGTCGTGGCCTCGTTGTGCGTGGGGATGCAGACGTAGATCACGGTTCTCGATGCTCCGGGGGGAGAAACGGCCGTCGGCCGACGAGGCGCGTGCCGTCGGGGTTTCCTACCTAGCGCGGGGACGCCGGTTCCCCCGGAGGCCGCGTCTTCCAGCGCTTGTGCTGCCAGAAATACTGACCGGGAGCCTCCCGGATGGCCTCCTCCAGCGCCGCGGCGTACTCGGTGAGCAGGGCGCGGGTATCGGCCTCCACGTCGCCGGTCGGGCGGAACGACATCCGGGTCAGCGTGACCGTGTAGCGCTGCCTCCAGCCGGGCTCGCGGACCGAGATGCCCAGGAAGACCGGCGCCCCCGTGCGGATCGCGAAGAGGGCCGGCCCACGCGCCGTGGCCGCGGCCTTGCCGAAGAAGGGCACGAAGACGCCGCTCCGATGCGCGTTCTGGTCCGCGAGCATCGCCACGACGCGTCCCTCGCGCAGGGCTCTCAGCACACCCTTGTGCGCCGCGGTCATGTCGATGACGCGCATTCCGAGCTGCTCCCTCGTCTGGAACAGGTCGGCCTCGAAGCGACGGTTCGCCATTCCCTTGCCGACGACGTCGAGCGGGACCCCGGCCGCGGCGACGGCCGAGCCCGCAAGCTCCCAGTTGCCGATGTGACCCGTCAGGAGCAGGGCGCCCGTCGCCTCCTGCGTGGCCTGCCGCAGCTCGGAGAGGCCCCGCACCGACACGCGCGCGAGAATGCGCTCCGGCCCCCAGCCCGCCATGCGGAAGACCGTGGCGGCCTCCCGGGCGAGGTGCACGTAGCTGGCCCGCGCCACGCGGCGTCGCCACCTCCGCGAACGGTCGGGAAAGGCCAGCGCCAGGTGGCGGTCGACGTCCCTGCGCCGGACCCGGAGGGCGGCTCCGGCGATCCAGCCGAGGACGGCGGCCACGCGCAGCACCAGCCCCTCGGGCAGGAGCCGACCCACCGAGCGGGCGGCCCGAAAGCCTGCGTACTCGAGCGCGTGCCCCACGCGGCGCCCGCTCACCGCGGCCGCCGTGGCGCCGCGCGCCGCGACCTCGCCCGGCACGCCGTGCTACGAGCCGCCGGCGGTGGCCGCATCCTCGAACTGCAGCTCGTACAGTCTCCGGTACGTGCCGCTTTCGGCCATGAGCGTCCCGTGATCCCCCCGCTCCACGATGCGTCCGCGGTCCAAGACGAGGATCTGGTCCGCCCGCTGCACCGTGGACAGGCGGTGCGCGACGACGAGCACCGTTCGTCCCTCCATGAGCCTCTCGATCGCCGCCTGGATGAGCCGCTCGGACTCGGTGTCGAGCGCGCTCGTGGCCTCGTCGAAGATCAGGATGGGCGGATCCCGGAGGATGGCCCGGGCGATCGCGATCCGCTGGCGCTCGCCCCCGGAGAGCTCGACGCCGCGCTCGCCCACCACCGTGTCGTAACCCTCCGGCATCCCCGAGACGAAGTCGTGCGCGTGGGCCGCCCGCGCCGCGGCCTCGATGTCCGCCTCCGTCGCGTCCGGGCGCCCGTAGGAGATGTTGGCCCGGACCGTGTCGTGGAAGAGGATCGTCTCCTGGGAGACGATGCCGAGCAGCCCCCGCAGGTCGCGCACGCGCACGTCACGCACGTCCACGCCGTCGATCGTGATGCGGCCCCCGGTCACGTCGAAGAAGCGCGCGAGGAGATCCACGAGCGTGCTCTTGCCCGACCCGCTGCGCCCCACGAGCGCCAGCACGGTGCCCTTGGGCACCACGAACGACACGCCGCGCACGGCCGGCTCGCCGTCGGCGTACGAGAACGACACCTGATCGAACGCCACCTCCGAGCGAAAGCCCGCGAGCGGTCGTGCGTCGGGCGAATCCCCGATCTCGATGGGCGCGTCCAGGAACTCGAAGACGCGCTCGGCGGCCACGAGCCCCGGCTGCGCCGTCGCCGGGAACTTGGCCACGTTCTTCACCGGCGAGTAGAGCTTGAGCGAGAGCCCGAGGAAGCCCACGAACTGGGCCCCCGTCACCTCGCCGCCCACGACCAGACGGGCCCCGTACCAGAGGAGGATCACCGTCCCCGCCGCGGCGAGCATCTCCGTCATGGGCGCGGCCATGGCGCGGGCCAGCTCCGCGCGCAGGAACTGCCGGAAGTAGTCACCCGTGAGCCGATGGAAGCGCTGGCGCTCGCGCTCCTCGGCCGCCGTGGACTTCACGAGCCGGATCCCGGCGAGCGTCTCCTGGATGTGCGCGCTCACCTCTCCGCCGAGGTGCAGGACGCGGCGGTCGCGACGCCTCAGCACCGAGACGAGCGGCCCCCAGATCGCCATCGCGCCGGGGATCACGACGAACGCCGCCAGGGTGAGCTTCCAGGAGATGAGCAGCATCGTCGCCAGCGCGACCACGAACTCGAACGACGCGAAGACGAGCTTCGACGCCTCGCTCGTGACCAGCGTCCTCAGCTGCTCGATCTCCGTGGTGAGGCGGCTCAGGATCTGGCCCGCGCGAACCCGTCCGAAGAAGCCCAGGTCGAGATCGACGAGATGATCGTACACCTCGTTGCGCAGGTCCCGATTCACGCCCTGCTCCACCCTCGCCATCAGGTACGCGCGCGAGAAGAGGAAGACGTTCTTCAGAAGGAACACGAGGACGATGAGCACGATGATGCGGCCGATCGCGACGAGGGGATCGCCGGACAGGTCCACCCAGCGGTAGACGGTCGCGTCGAGGAGCCGCTGGATCGCGCTCCCGCTGGGCGCGCCGGCCCCGTCCCCGCTCACGAAGAGCGCCTCGACGAACGGAATCAGGAGGACGTACGTCGCGGTGTCGAGGAGCGCGTACAGGGCGGCCGCCGCGATCGCGAGCGAGAGGATCGGCCGGTGGGGGCCCAGGTACCGGAAGATGCGCGCGTAGAGCTGCACCGTCAGACCTGCCGGGCAGCGGGCGGGAGCGCGGTCCGCTCGAGGGCGCGCGGGGCGGAGCGCGGGACCGAGGGCACGCGGCCTACCGCCTGGGTGTCAGGCTCGCGACCGGAACGATCATCTCCTCGGGGCTGATGCCTCCGTGCAGGAACGAGTTCCGGTACCGCGCCTGGTATTCCCGCAGCTTCGTCGGGTAGACGAAGAAGTAGTCCTCCAGAGCGATGAGGTACGACGTGCCGAGCCGGCCGCGCGGCAGCCTCAGGTCCTCTTCGTTCCGTGTCCCGAAGGCCGAGCTGGACACCTCGGCGCGCAGGTCCTGGCCGAACTTGTACCGGAGGTTGCTGGTCGCGTCCTTGCGCGCGAAGACCGTCGTCGGGCGCTGACACAGGATCGACCCGTGGTCCGTCGTCAGGATCACCTTGTGCCCCTGGAGCGCCGCCTCCTTGAGCACGGCGAAGGCCGTCGAGCGCTCGAACCACGCGCGCGTCAGGCCGCGTAGCGCCGCCTCGTCGCGGGCCACCTCCATCAGGATCGGCGACTCGGAGCGGCCGTGCGTCATGAGGTCCACGAAGTTGAACACCAGGGCGACGACCGTGCCGGGCGCCTTGACCGCCGAGTTCACCCGGGCGCGCACCTGATCGCCCTGCCGATCCGAGAAGATCTTCTCGTAGTGAACCGGGACGTCCCGGCCCGTGAGTCGCTTGAGCTGCTCGGAGAGCAGCTCGTCCTCGAAGGCGTTCAGGCTCCCCTCGTCGTCCGACGCGTCCCACCACCCCGGCCTGCGCGCCGCGATCTCGTCGGGATAAAGCCCGCTGAAGATCGCGTTGCGGGCGTAGGGGGTCGCCGTGGGCAGGATCGAGTAGTGGAAGGTCTCCTCGATCTCGAAGAACTCCGCGAGCAGGGGGGTCATCGCCCGCCACTGGTCGAGGCGCATGCAGTCGAGCACCACGAAGTAGACCGGCTCGCTCCCGAGCCTGGGAACGAGGAACTCCCGGACGAGGTCGATCGACAGCCTCGGCCGGTCCTCGGAATCCCGGACCCAGCGCGGGTACTCCCGGACGACCCAGACGCCGAAGTCGCGGCGGAGGTCGGTCATCAGGGTCCCCACGGTGTCGAGGAGACCGGCCTCGCCGCTGTCCTCCAGCCTCATGAGCCACCCGACGAGCTCCGTGTACACCCCGGCGTAGTCCTCCGGAGTCGAGGCGTCCTGCGCGTTCCGCGAGAGCGTGCCGAAGCGAGCGGCGAAGTCCTGCGCGACCCGCTGCTGTCGGATCGACGAGCCCTCCAGAATGCGCGTGACGACCGAGAGGACCTGGCGGGGGCTGGTCGGCTTCACGAGGTAGTCGTCGACCCGACGGCCGATCGCCTCGGTCATCGTGTGGTCCTCCTCCGACTTCGTCACCATCACGACACGCTGGTGCGGGTCCTCGCGGCGGAGGATCTCGAGCACCTGGAGCCCGCTGCGACCCGGCATCTGCTCGTCGAGGAGGACCAGGTCGTAGGGGTACTCGCGCAGGAGCTCCAGGNNCTCGTCGAGCAGCACCAGGTCGTAGGGGTACTCGCGGAGCAGCTCGAGGGCATCGTCTCCGTTGGAGATCGCGTCCACGTGGTAGCCGCGCGCCTGCAGGAACAGCAGGTGCGGCTTGAGGAGGTCGACTTCGTCGTCCACCCACAGGATGCGCTTCGTGGCGCGCGAGGTCTGGACCATCCCTGAAGCTACAGCGCGCCGCTACTCGAGCGAAGTCGGGCCCAGCAGGACCGCCAAGCGCGTGCGCAGCTCGTCCCGCACGAGCCGGAAGGCGGCGAGCCGCTCCTCCTCCGTCCCCCCGGCCCCGGCCGGGTCGGGCAGGCCCCAGTGGAGCCGCCGGGCCCCGCCCAGCCAGGCCGGGCAGACCTCCTCGGCGCACAGAGTGATCACGGCGTCGACGGGGCCCGTCACCGCGTCGACCGCCTTGGAGCGCTGAGACGACGCGTCGATGCCGATCTCGGCCAGCACGGCCACGGCCTGCGGCCGCACCGTCCCGGGCTCGCTGCCCGCCGACGAGATCCTCACGCCGTCGCCGGCCATCGAGCGGGCGATGCCTTCCGCGAGCTGGCTGCGCGCGGAGTTGGCCACGCACAGGAAGAGCACGTGCCGGGGCGAGAGCGCCCTGAGGAGCGCCGCCTCGACCCGCCACGGCTCGGCGTCTTCCCGAAGCGCGACGTCACCGACGCGTGAGGGGCCCGCCGGGACGCCCCGGACCGAGAGCGGCGCGCCGAGGGCCCGGGCGACCGCGCGCACGCGGCCCCCGAGCCCCGAACCCTCGGTCAGGCGCACCTCGATCGGGGCCGGTCCCGTCACGGGCCGATCGCCTCCGCTCGGACCCGCCTGCCGGCCTCGGCCGTCGGAGCCGGGGGCTTGCGTCGACTACGCGTCAGCCGCGGCCTCCTCGCCGGCCAGCACGCCCGACAGGATGAAGGCGCCGCCGGCGAGCGCGGTGTCCTTGAGCAGGTTCGACATCGCGGCCTGGTCTCCCCCGAGGAGGGCCGGGAGGTGGATCGAGAGCGCGAAGATCAGGAGCATGAGCCCGAGGAGACGGGTCGCGAGCACCGCCTGCTTTCCGCTGAGGATCGACGCGGCGGCCGCGATCAGCGCGAGGCCGGTCACGTAGACCCAGAGCACCCCCCCCGGGATCGGGACCATGGCGGCCATCGCCCCCGCCATCATGAAGTGGAACAGGCCGAAGACCGCCATGGGCAGCGCGAAGAGGAGACGGCCGACCTTGGGCAGGGATTCCATCGAGGACCTCCTGGGCGTGATGGCTTCGTTTCGAGCGACGGAGTTTGATTCAAAATTGAATAGATGTCAATACAGGCAACCCTGGCGAGCGGCGCCGCGGACCGCCGAGCGAGCCCGGCGACCCCGTCGAAGCAACGCCTGGGCGCGTCGGCGGGTTCCCGGCACGCCGAGGTCGGACGCCTGCGGCCGGCCTGCCTGTCGGCTCGCCGGAGCGTCTCCCATATTCGCGCCCATGACCGTCCCGGACTCCGCGCACCCCGCGCGCGACCTTCAGCCCGGCGCCCGCGCCGGTATCGCCTCGTGCGCGCGCGCGTGCGACCTGCCGCATCCCTTCCGGCTCCGCACGCTCGCCGGCGCGCTGCTCGTCGGCGGCCTGGCGGCCTGCGACGGCCCGGAGGCGGCGCGGCCGGTCGGCCCCGACCTCCACTACCTGGCCACCGCCGAGCAGGTCGGCCCCGTCGCGTACCGCGATCCCCTGGGCCGGGTCTCGCCCGACGGCCGCTGGCTCGCCTACACGGAGCGGGACCGCGTGCACGTGGTGCCGCTGGCGGGCGGCGCGGCCCGCGTGATGGGCCCCGGCACGACCTCGATCCGCTTCCTGGCCTGGCTCCCCGACAGCCGCACCCTGGCGGTCCGAGAGCGCGTCTTCGATCGGAGCCGTCAGGAGTGGTGGCTGTACGACCGCGTCGAGGGGAGCCGAGCGCCCCTGTGGCCCGGCCGCACGGACGGGCCGGCGACCGGAGCGCTCGACATGCTCGCGTGGTCCCACGACGGGGAGCGCGTGGCCGGCGTGGCGGGCGGATCCGAGGGCTCGGAGGTCTGGGTCATGAGCGCGAGCGGCGGGGAGGCCGTCCGCCGGGGGGCGGGCGCGCGACTCTCTTTTCCCGCCTGGGCGCCCGACGGGGGCCTCGCCTGCCTGTCGCTCGAGAGCGGTCGGCAGCTCCTCCGTGCGGCCTGCGAGGACCCGGAGAGCTCCTTCCGCGACCAGGAGGCGTACGGGCCCGTCGCGTTCTCCCCGGGGGGCGACCTCGTCTATTACGGCGCGCCGGGCGAGGACGGGTTCCTCGACCTGTGGCGGCGGCCGGTCGACGGCGGCGCGGCAGCCAAGCTCACCGGCTTCGCTCGCGACGCGTACGCGCCCTCGGTCGGGAGCGACGGGACGGTCGTGTTCAAGAGTCAGGACTACCGGGTCTTCCTGGCGACGGCGCCGGCCGCGGGCGGGCCCTCCACGCCTCTCACGGCGTTCCAGTCGGAGACGCCCAGCTGGAGCTGGGACGGCCGGCAGGTCGCCTTCACCTTCGGCTCCTGGCGCCACGTCACCGACGACTTCCACTACCCGGACATCGCCCAGCACATCGGCGTCGTGGACGCCGACGCCGATCCGCCCCGGACGTCGCCGGACCGGGTGATCCGGCGGTCGTACTCCGAGGACCAGGCGATGCACTGGTCTCCCAACGGTCGCTGGATCGCCTTCCACACGCACGAAGGCTCCGACGACATCTGGCTCATGGCCGCCGACGGCAGCGTCGAGCCCCGCATGATCAGCGAGGGCGGCAACGAGACCGGCTGGGCCCGCTGGTCCCCGGATGGACGCTTCGTGGCCTTCCCCAGCTATCGTGCGGACGACGACGGCGCCCGCCAGGCCCATCTCTTCGTGATCGGGATCGACCAGGAGACCGGCGCGATCACGATGCCCCAGACCCCCGTCGACACGGAGGGCTTCGAGCACGACGTGATCCACGGGGAGTGGGCGGACGACGGGGAGACGCTGGTCTTCGAGGCTGCCGAGGCCATCGGTCGCAAGAGCCTGTGGACGGTGCCGCGGACCGGCGGGGTGCCGGTGCGCTTCCACGCCTACGGGTCCGACCAGGTGCACTCGGGCATCGGCGTGTCGCCCGATGGACGATGGGCGGCGTACGTCGATCGGGCCGAGGACGGCTTCTTCCAGGTCTTCCGGGTGCCGGTCGGCGGGGGGGCTCCGGAGCAGCTCACCTTCGACCCCTCGCACAAGACGCAGCCCGCGTACGCGCCGACCGGCGACCGGATCGCGTTCACGGTCTTCGACTACCGGGTCCTGTTCTGGAAGATCGGCCCCTGAGCCGGGCCCGCGTCGAGCGCCGAGGCGTCCGCGCTACATGCTGATGCGGTAGGGGAACCACGAGGCGATCGGCCGTCCCTCCTGCACCGCGGGCCGGAACGTCCACTCCGACGCCTCTCGGATGAGGCGCCGGTTGAAGCCGCGGTCCCGCGTCGGCGGATCGAGCCGCGTGGAGTCGGCGACGACGCGCCCGCGCTCGTCCACGAAGACCCAGACCTGCACCTCGGTGCCACGGAGGCTCTCGTTGGTCGGCGGGATGATCATGCCCCTCGGGGTCGCCGGCTGAAGCCGGAAGAGACCCTCTTCCGCGTTGCCCCCGTCCCCCCTCCCGGTGCCGTTCTCGAGGCCGGGGCCCTCCAGGACGCCGGGCTCGTCGCCCAGCACCGAGGCCGGGTCCAGCTCCACCGTCTCCTCGAACTCCACCGGCTCGACCTCGACGCTGACCGCGATCGGCACCGGTGGCGGCACGATCGGCATGGGAGGGGGCGTGTGCAGGGTCAGTGCCTGCATCCCTCCGGGCGCGGCGCGATCGTCACCGGCCCTGGGTCCGGCAGCCGCGAAGGGCGACTGCGGGAGGACGTTGCCGCGCCAGCCCAGGAAGAGGAGGAGGTGGAGCGCCACGGACACGACGAGCCCGTTGCGCCAGATCCTCCGCTCCTGGCGCCGCCGTTCACCGGCCGACATCTCGTGATCGAGCTTCATTCGCGTCCCCCGCCCTCTGCTACTGCTTACTACAGGGCGTGGGCGCGAGGGGTTTCCCGGCCTCCGCTCTCCGTCCTCCGCTCACGGCCCTCCGGTCCCGCTCCCGCGGGCCCGCCCGTCGCCGGGAACGGACGAGCCCCGGGGCGCCTGAGCGCCCCGGGGCTCCGAGGGTCCGAGCTTCGAGCGGCTAGTGGAGTCTCTCCGACGCCTCGCGCACACCGAGCGTGGGGAGGCGCGGCGACGCCGGGGTGGGACGACCCAGGAAGAGAGCCGCCGCTGCGAGGAGTCCCAACGCAGGCTGGCCCATCACTGACCGTCAGGCGGCGGCAGGATCACCTTGTCGAGCACGTGGATGACGCCGTTGCGCGCCGCGATGTCCACCGCGACGACCGAGGCGTCGTTCACGAAGACCGTCGAGCCGGCGACGGAGATCGCCACGTCGTCACCGTTGGCCATCGTGGCGGACGTCAGCCCGACGACCTCGGCCGACGTGACCTCGTCGGCGATGACGTGGTAGAGAAGGACGTCGGCGAGAGACGCCGGATCGGCCAGGAGCGCGGCCAGATCCGCCTCGGGAAGCGCCGCGAAGGCGTCGTCGGTCGGGGCGAAGACCGTGAACGGACCATCGCCCTCGAGCACGCCCGTCAGATCCGCCACCTCGAGCGCCGCCAGGAGGGTCTGGAAGGAGCCCGCGTCCTCCGCCGTCTGAACGATGTCGAAGACGATCTCCGGCAGGAGCACCTCGTCGATCACGTGCACGATGCCGTTGACCGCCGCGATGTCCGTCGCGATCACCGTGGCGTCGTCGAGCATCACGGAGCCGCCGTCGACCGAGACGGCGATGTCTTTGCCGTTGAGCGTCGGCGCCGTGCTCAGCCCCACGACCTCCGTGGAGGTGACGAGATCGGGGGTCACGTGGTACGTGAGCACGCGGGTCAGGAGGTCGACGTCGGCGAGGAGGTCGTCGACGACCCCGGACGGAAGCGCCTCGAAGGCCGCGTTCGTCGGAGCGAAGACGGTGAACGGTCCGTCGCCCTGCAGCGTTCCGACGAGATCGGCCGCGGACAGCGCGGCGACCAGCGTGGTGAAGTCGTCCGAGCCCGTGGCGATGTCGACGACCGTGGGCAGCGGCTCGGGCAGGAGCACGGCGTCGATGACGTGGATGATCCCGTTCGTCGCCTCGATGTCGACCACGGTGACGGACGCGCCGTCCACCATGACCGAGCCGCCCTCGACCGTGATCTGCACCGAGGCTCCGTTGAGCGTCTCCGCGCTCGGGAGCGTGACCACGACGTCCGACGTGACCGCCCCGGCCACGACGTGGTAGGTGAGGATGTCGGTGAGGCGGTCGGTATCGGCGAGCAGCGCCTCGATCGTGTGGGCGGGCAGCGCCGCGAAGGCATCGTCCGTCGGCGCGAACACCGTGAACGGCCCGTCGCCCCCGAGGAAGTCGGTGAGCCCGGCCGCGCCCAGCGCCGCCAGGAGCGTCCCGAAGCCTCCGGCGTCCTGCGCGGTCTGGATGATGTCGAAGACGACCTCGGGGAAGAGGACGTCGTCGATCACGTGGATGACGCCGTTCGTCGCCTCGATGTCGGTCGCGATCACCGTCGCGTCGTCGATCATGACCGTGCCGCCCTCGGCGGTGATGGTGACATCGGCGCCGTTGACCGTCGTGGCCGAGGAAAGCCCGACTACCTCGGAGGCCAGAACCCGGCCGGGAACGACGTGATAGAGCAGCACGCGGGTCAGGAGCTCGGGATCGGCCAGAAGGGCATCGAGCGCTCCATCGGGCAGCGACGCGAAGGCGTCGTCGGACGGTGCGAACACGGTGAAGGGGCCGTCGCCCTGGAGCGTGCTGACGAGGCCGGCCGCCTGCAGGGCCGACACGAGCGTGGAGAAGTCACCGCTCGCGACGGCGACGTCCACGATGTTGGGATCCCCGGCGGCGATCGGCGTGGGTGCCTCGGAGGAGCAGGCACCGACCGCCAGCGCCAAGGCCAGAACCGTGCCGAGGACCGCGGCTCTCGGGAAGGACATGTACATCTCCAGTTAAAATAATCATAAACAATCGATGAACGTATCATGCTCGGTACTCAGGCGCGTGTCAAGGTTTTGTTGAACACATCATGGACATCCCCGGCCTACCTCCGGCCCGGGCAGCGCGCCCCGATCGTTGGAGCCGGCTGCGGACCCGGCCGCTCATCCTCGCCGTCGGGCGGTCTGAGGCGTCGCCCCGGGGGCGTTGCGGAGCGGGGAGCGCCCGATCACCTTTCGGCGCAGAGCGACGGCGTTCACCCCGGGCGGGGAGCCCGCCGCTCCCTCCCAGGGGCCATGACCGATCCTCACGCGAGGCCGGCGGGTGCCCCGCCCGCGCGCGCGATGGACGACGCTACCGCTTCCACATCCTCGAGCTCCACGTCCCGGGTCCGGGCGTACTACGAGCTGACCAAGCCGGGCATCACGGGATACGTGATGATCACGGCCGGCGTGAGCGCGTCCGTCGCTTCGGGAGGCCGCATCGGGCTCGCGCTCGCGGTGCACACGATGGTGGGCATCGGGTTGGCCACGGCGGGCGCCCTCTCCCTCAACCAGTACGTCGAGCGAGAGGCCGATGCCGTGATGCGCCGGACACGGAATCGGCCCTTGCCCACCGGGCGCGTGACGCCGACCGAAGCGCTCGCGTTCGCCGGCGTCCTGCTCCTCGGGGGCCTCGCGTACATGTCCATCGCGCTCGGGGCGCTCCCCGCGATGCTCGCGGCCGCCAGCGCGCTCGTGTACCACGCGGTGTACACGCCGCTCAAGAGGCGCTCCTACGTCGCGACGCTCGCGGGCGCCGTGCCGGGCGCGCTGCCGATGCTCATCGGGTGGACCGCGGCGACCGCCACGTTCGACCGCGGCGGCGGCGCGCTCTTCGCCATCGGATACCTGTGGCAGCTCCCGCACGTCCTGGGCCTCGCGTGGATGCTGAGGGACGACTACGCGCTCGTCGGCTTCAAGCTCATCCCGAGCGGAGGAGCGCGGGCGATCGGCGCGCAGATGGTCGCCTCCACGACGCTCCTCCTGCCCGTGAGCTGGTCCCCGACGCTCCTGGGCCTGACCGGCACCCCGTACCTGGTCGTCGCGACGCTCGTGGGGCTCGCGTTCCTGGCGACCGCGGTCGGGGCGGCGCGAGATCTCACGGAGCAAGCCGCCCGCCGGGTCTTCCTCGCCTCCCTGCTGTATCATCCGTTGCTGCTGGGGGCCATGCTGTTCGACACGATCCGCCCGTGAGAGACGGGCGGGGCGAGGCGAGGGCGGGCCGGGGCGGCATCCCGTTTCTGCGGAGGAACACGCCGTGCGCCACTCCCTGATCGTCGCCGCCCTCGTCCTCACGATCCCGATCTCCCTCCGGGCGCAGGACACGCCGCGCCCCCGAGCCCGGGATCTCGGCATCACCGTGGGTGTCTTCCAGCCGGGCTCCAACAACGCGATCACGGACGTCGACGGGGTCCGGGTCGGCCACGAGACCGTGGTGCGGCCGCCCGACGTGCGCACGGGCGTCACCGCGATCGTGCCGCATGGCGGCAACCCGTACCTGTCGCGCGTGCCCGCGGCCGTCCACGTCGGCAACGGGTTCGGCAAGCTCCTCGGAGTGACGCAGGTCCGTGAGCTCGGGGAGATCGAGACGCCGATCCTGCTCACCTGCACGCTGTGCGTGTGGAAGGCGGCCGACGCGATGGTCGGGTGGATGCTCGCCCGCGACGACATGCAGAGCGTGCGGTCGCTGAACGCGGTGGTCGGGGAGACCAACGACGGCGGCCTCAACGACATCCGCTCGCGGCCGATCGAGCCCCGTCACGTGGTCGCCGCGCTCGAGTCGGCGAGCGTCGGCCCGGTGGAGGAGGGCGCCGTCGGAGCCGGCGCGGGCACCGTAGCCTTCGGCTGGAAGGGCGGCATCGGCACGAGCAGCCGCGTCCTTCCGGAGAGCCTCGGCGGCTATACGGTCGGCGTCCTCGTGCAATCGAACTTCGGGGGGATCCTGCAGATCGCCGGCGCGCCGGTGGGCGTCGAGCTCGGGCAGTACTCCTTCTCGGCGCAGGTCGGGAGCGACGCGGAGCACGACGCCGCCGGCGACCCTCAGGAATGGGGCTCGATCATGATGGTGGTCGCGACCGACGCGCCGCTGTCGGACCGCAACCTCGAGAGGATCGCGCGCCGGGCGGTCATGGGGCTGTCGCGGACCGGATCGTTCGCGAGCAACGGCTCCGGCGACTACGTGATCGCCTTCTCGACCGCGAGCGGCGTGCGACGCTCCACCACGGGCGGCGTGCACGCCTACGACGACCTCGCCAACGGCAGCGTGAGCGCGCTCTTCGAGGCCACGGTCGAGGCGACGGAAGAGTCGATCTACAACTCGCTCCTCAAGGCCGAGACCGTGACGAGCAACGGCCGCACCGTCCAGGCGCTGCCCATCGAGGAGACGATCGAGGTGCTGCGGCGCCACGGCGTCGTGCGCTGAGCCGGACGGAGCGCCCGCCTCCGGCTTTCGCCAATCCGGAGGGAGCCCGTAGTCTTCCCTCGGCATACGGCATCCGTCGCCCTTCTGCTCCGGGGTCTGGCTTGAAGACGTCGAACGTCACCGCGACGGAGGGAACGCGAAGCGAGCGCGGCGCGGCGCGCGGCCCGGAGTCCGACCGCTCGGTCTTCACGCTCGGGCCTGCCCACCCGTGAGCCCCGTCGAGCTCGACTGGGCGGTCCGCGCCGAGATCTACCGCGTCTTCGCGGAGCGGGGCAGCGCGCCCGTCGTCGGCGAGCTGGCCGCCGCGGTCGGTGGCACCGAGCACCGGGTGCGCGACTCGCTCCAGGCCCTCTTCGAGGCCCACGAGATCGCCCCGCTTCCGGGCGGCGCGGGCGTCTGGATGGCGCATCCGTTCTCCGCCGTCCCGACCGACTTCGTCGTCCGGACCCCGGAGATGACCTGCTACGCCAATTGCGCCTGGGACGCCCTCGGGGTTCCCGCCATCCTCGGCACGGACGGCTGGACCCGCACACACTGCGCGCACAGCGGCGAGCCGATGGAGTTCGGCGTGCGCCGCGGGCGCGTCGAGGGAGACGAGGGCGTGGCCCACTTCCTGACTCCGCTCCGGGAGGCCTGGACCGACATCGGCTTCACCTGACGCCACTACCTCGCCTTCCGGTCGGAGGGGGACGTGCAGGCGTGGCTCGAGCGCACCGGCCACCCGCGCGGGGCCGTCGTGCCCCTGACCCGCCTGTGGGACCTGGCGCAACGCTGGTACGCCGGCCGCGGCGACCCCGGGTGGCGCGGCCGGAGCGCCGACGAGGCACAGGCGATCCTGGAGTCCGTGGGGCTGACCGGACCGTTCTGGCGTCTCGCCTGAGGGCCGGACGGCTCGACCGCCCGGCCTGCGCCTCGGACAGCCGCGAAACAGGGCGGGCGTCGCGGCCGGGGCGCACCGGGGCCGGGGATCGCGCACGACGCGGCAACGCTCACGGGTGAGGCCGAGGCGCGGCGAGTAGCCGGCCGGCCCTCGGGCCCGTACCCTACCGGAGCGATCCTCGCTGCGGGGACGTGCCGGCCGGCAGCCGCCCCCTCCGAGCCCGCCCGCGTCGAGCACCGGACCCATCCGCCAGGAGACACACATGACCAGGACGACCCTCCTCCGAGCCGCCACGCTGGCGACGCTCTTCGGCGCGGGATACCTGCTGGGGAGCCTGCGCTCGTCAGACGGGGAGCTGAGGGCCGAGGCCGCCGCGGTCCCGGCCGAGCAGCCGGTCCGGGTCTTCGAGCTGCGCACCTACACCGCCGCGGAGGGGAAATTCGACGACCTCCTCCGGCGCTTCCGCGAGCACACGCTGCGGATCTTCGAGAAGCACGGGATGACGAACGTCGGCTACTGGATCCCCCAGGACGAGCCGCTGTCGGCGAACACGCTCATCTACCTCCTCGCCCACCCGTCGCGGGAAGCGGCCGACGCGAGCTGGAGGGCGTTCGGCGGCGACCCCGAGTGGCAGCAGGTGGCCGAGGAATCGCAGCGCGACGGCCGTCTCATCGCCGGCTTGGAGCGCGTCTTCCTCGACCCGACCGACTTCTCGCCGATGCGCTGAGGGGACGGCGGCCGGCGCGCCACCGGGGCCGCGCGACCGGCTCAGGCGGCCGAGGGTCCTCCGGTCGCGCGCACGACGCCCGTCTCCCCGAGCGCCCGGATCTCCCCGTCCGACCAGCCGGCCTCCCGCAGGACCTCGGCGGTGTGCTCGCCCAGCTCCGGCGCCCCCCGCCGCGCCGTCCCGGGGGGCGCGCCGGAGAGCTTCACCGGCGTGCCCAGCGACCGCACCGTCCCCAGCCGGGCGTGCTCGACCTCGATCACCAGCTCGCGCGCCGCCGTGTGGGGGTGCTCCAGCATCTCTCCCACCGTCGACACGGGGCCGGCCGGGACGCCCGCCTCCTCGAACGCGGCGAGCCACGCCTCCGTCGTCCTGCGCTTCAGGAGTGGGGACAGCGCGTCCACGAGCTCCGCCAGGTGCTCCATCCGGTCGCGGTTGCGGACGAAGCGCGGATCGTCGCGCAGGTGGCCCGCGGCGAGCGCGCGGGTCAGCCGCGTCCACGTCGCCTCGTTCGAGGCGCCGACGTTGATCCAGCCGTCCGCGGTGGGGAAGGCCTGATAGGGCGCGGCGAGCGGGTGGGCCGACCCCATGGGCCCCGGTGAGACGCCGGAGGCCAGAGCGATCGCGCTCTGCCAATACGTGAGCGTGACGCCGGCCTCGAAGAGAGAGGTGTCGACGAGCTGGCCCCGCCCCGTGCGCTCCCGCTCGAGGAGCGCCGCGGCGACGCCGAAGGCGGCGAGGAGCCCGGCCGTGATGTCGGTGACGGGAGCGCCGACCTTCACGGGCTGGCGGCCCGGGCCCTCGCCCGTGATGCTCATCAGGCCCGACAAGCCCTGCGCGACGAGGTCGAACCCGGGCCGCTCCGCGAGCGGACCGGTCCGGCCGAATCCGGTGATCTGGCAGTACACGAGCCGGGGGTTGGCGGCGGACAGCGTGTCCCAGCCGAGGCCGATCCTCTCCATCGTGCCCACCCGGAAGTTCTCGATGAGCACGTCGGCCTCCCCGGCCAGCCGCCGCACGACCTCGACTCCGCTCGGCGCGCGGAGGTCGACGGCGATGCCGCGCTTGCCCCGGTTCAGCATCATGAAGGCGGCCGATTCCCCGCCGATCTCCGGGGGGACGAAGCCGCGCGTGCCGTCACCGGTCGGCAGGCGCTCGACCTTGACGACGTCCGCGCCCATGTCCGCGAGCATGAGGCCGCACACCGGGCCGGCCATGATGTGCGCGAGCTCGAGGACGCGGACGCCGCTCAGCGGACCGGGCACGTCGCTCCCGTGACCGCACGCGGCGTGCGGCTCGCCCGGCGGAGGGGCGGCCGGACGGGCGCCCGCCCGGTCATCTCCTCACTCGCCCCGGAACTTCGGGGTGCGCTTTTCCAGGAAGGCCGCCCGGCCCTCGCGGTAGTCGCTCGTCTCGAAGGCGGCGTGCGCCTCCTCCCGCTCCTCGCTCGTCAGGGGCCGGCGCTGCTGAAGGCGCCGGATGAACTTCTTGTGCCAGCGGTTCACCAGCGGGGCGCCCGCGGCGATGCGCGCGGCGAGCCCGTACCCCTGCTCGACCACCGCGGCGTCCGGCCAGACCCGGTTGACGAGGCCGACGGTCTTGGCGTGGTCCGCGTCGATCAGCTCCCCGCTCAGCAGGAGGTCGAGCACCGGGCTGGGGCCGAGCAGCTGCAGGAGCGGCTCGAGCTCGTCGTGCGACATCGTCAGCCCGAGCCGGTTGATCGGCGCGCCGAAGCGGCTCGACTCGCCGCACACGCGCAGGTCGCAGCAGGCGGCGATCTCGAGCCCTCCCCCGACGCAGATCCCCTCGATCACGGCGACCGTGGGGTGCCTGCACCCCCTGATCGCGCGCATGGCCTCCGAGATCGCCTCGGAGTAGGCGCGCACGTCCTGCGGGGCGTCGCGCTGCTCGGGAAACGCCGCGATGTCGGAGCCGGCCGAGAAGGCGCGCCCGCCCGCGCCCGTGACCACCACGACCTGCAGGGCGCTCCGCTCGGACAGCTCGCGCAACGCGGCCGCCAGCGACCGCCACCCGTCGAGGTCGAGCACGTTGTGACGCTCGGGCTGATCGAGGCGGACGGTCGCGATCGGCGTCGCGACTTCGACACGAACCTGAGAGCTCATCGATAGAAGATCTCCACGAGCGCCATCGGTACCATAGGTACGTATGTGACGAGGAGCAGCATCGCGACAAGGACGCTGATGAACCAGAGGTTCACCTTGCTGACCTCCCAGATGTCGGCCTTCGCCACCGAGCAGGCCGTCACGAGCACCGACGCGACCGGCGGCGTCTGCTGGCCGATCCCCAGGTTGAGCGTGACGATCAGGCCGAAGTGCACCGGATCGATGCCGGCGGCCTGGACCAGGGGCATCACGATCGGCACGACCAGGATGATCGCGGCGGCCGAGTGCAGGAAGAGGCCGATGACGAGGAAGAAGCCGTTGAGGAGGAGGAGGATCGCCCAGCGCTCCTGGGTCATCCCCATGATCCCCGTCGCCACCGCCTGCGGGACGCGCATCTCGGTCAGGTAGTCGCCCAGGAGCGCGGAGGCCGCGACGAGCAGCATCACGACCGCCGTCTGCTGGCCGCCCTCGAGCATCGCGCTGCGCAGGTGCACCCAGTCGAGCTCGCGATAGACCAGGCCGCCCACGGCGATCGCGGCGACGACGGCGAGCCCGGCGCCTTCCGTAGCCGTGACCCATCCCGAGAAGATCCCGCCGAGGATGATCACGGGCAGGAGGAGAGCCCACCCCGCCTCGCGCAGCGTCGTCCACACGAGCCTCGCACGGAACGCCTGCTCCCGCGGGAAATCGTGCCTGCGGGCGAGCAGGTACGCGACGAGCATCATGAGCAGGCCGCCGATCACGCCGGGGACGATGCCCGCCACGAAGAGCTCGACGATCGAGCTCCCCGACATCACCCCGTAGATGATCATCGGGATCGACGGCGGGATGATCACGGCGAGCGTCGCCGAGGAGGAGGTCACGGCCGCCGCGAAGGGGCCCGAGTACCCCTTCTGCTTCATGGCCGGGATCAGGATCGAGCCCAGGGCCGCCACGTCCGCGACCGCCGAGCCGCTGATCTCGGCGAAGAAGAGCGACGCGCTGATCGTCACCATCGACAGCCCGCCGCGGATGAACCCGACGAGCGCCGAGGCGAACGCGATGAGGCGGCGGCTGATCCCCGAGGCGTTCATGATCGCGCCCGCGAGGATGAAGAGCGGGATCGCGATCAGCGGAAAGGAGGTCGCCCCGCTGAACATGACGAGCCCCACGTTCGGCAGCGAGCCCACCCCCGCGGGGCCGGTGACCATCGCGACCACGGCGGCGAGCCCGAGCGCGACCGCGATCGGCACGCCGATGACGACGAGGAGGAGCAGGAGGAGCCCGATGGCGAGCAGGCTCATCGGCCGCCCTCCCCG
>JABAOE010002310.1_pt9 | contig 24691 bp, 21 predicted proteins | sample 7062141 | NCBI WGS metagenome assembly JABAOE01 (sample SAMN14538627, study PRJNA623070) | marine sediment metagenome | biome: marine biome [ENVO:00000428]; feature: marine pelagic biome [ENVO:01000023]; material: deep marine sediment [ENVO:00002113] | place: India: Gulf of Khambhat ... | reverse complement strand
AATCAAGCACTCGCTCGACAATATCCTCAGGACGAGAGAATTCGTGGTCAATCTGGTCGACGAAGCCATCGCCAATGCTATGCACATCTCGAGCGAGGAGGTTCCAGAGACCATCAGTGAATTTGACACGGCCGGTCTGAACGAAGCGCCTTGCACCGTGGTCAAGCATCCTCGTGTTGCCGAATCACCGGTGAGTTTTGAATGCCGTCTGTACCAACGCGTCGAAATCGGCACAATGCGCGATATCATTATCGGCGAAGTGATCCATATCCACGCTCGAGATGGCTTGATTGACGCCGTCACCAAGCGCGTTTCAGACGACGACTACTGGCCAGTAGGCCGTCTTTATGGCACGCGCTACTGCACCACTCGCCAGCGGTTCGACCTCCCCGGCAAGTTACCCGATTAACAGCAGGGGGCACTTATAGAGATCGCGACCAGAGTAACGAAAATGGGGTTGGGCTGAATAATTCGACGAATTATCCGGGGAAACCGATTCGGCAATCATGGATTCTTGTATTCAATCCTGCGTTCCACGCGGCGGGTGTTTCTTCAACGGCATTTCGGTTGCTCATTGTTGGCAATGTTCAACATGGCCCAGCGTTTAAATTTTTTGCCGTATTTTTTTACCCAGGAGCAAGGTCCGCGACAAGCTGTTACGTTCCGTTGCAATTTCGTGCGACTATTCGTTAACACTTACATTTGTTAACCGCATTGTGAATGAAGTCTTTGAGCTTGGAAAATAAAGTTGCAATCATTACCGGGTCGAGCCGCGGTATTGGCAAATCGATTGCAGAACATCTCGCCGCCGCTGGCGCAAGGGTCGTTATTTCCAGCCGTACAGCCAATGCCTGCGACAGCGTTGCCGCCGAGATCAACGATAGTGGTGGTGAAGCCATTGCCGTTCCGGCCAACATTTCTGACAAAACACAACTCGAGAACCTGGCCGCAACCACGCGTAAGAAATGGGGGCACATCGACGTTCTCGTCTGCAACGCCGCGTCAAACCCCTATTACGGACCAATGGCCGGCATGTCGGACGAAGCGTTCGAAAAGATATTGCGCAACAACATCGTCAGCAATCACTGGCTCGCCAACATAGTGCTGCCAGAAATGGCACAACGCAAGGACGGTGTCGTAATCATTATTTCATCGATTGGTGGGCTGAAAGGCACTAGCGTGCTCGGTGCCTATGCCATTTCCAAGGCGGCTGACATGCAGCTGGCGCGCAATCTCGCCATCGAATGGGGGCCACACAATATTCGCGTCAACTGCATCGCGCCCGGTCTTATCAAAACCGATTTTGCCCGTGCTTTGTGGGAGAACCGGGATATTCTTGGTCGCTACGAAACACAAACGCCGCTAAGGCGTATCGGCGAACCGGATGACATCGGCGGTATCGCGGTGCTATTGGCCTCACGCGCGGGTGCTTTTATCACCGGCCAGACCATCGTTGCAGACGGGGGCGTCACTATCGCGGGGTAGGCATGTGAGACGACTACGCCGTCGCCCGGCTATCGCCATGAACGACAATGACTCCTGATTGGAAATCAGGCAAACGTGAGTAACAGCGCCCGCAATAAACGGGCGAAAGGAGGAGCTGAATTGTCCGATATCATTTTGCATCACTATCCGCAGTCACCCGTGTCTGAGAAAGTGCGCATCGGGCTTGGCATCAAGAAGCTGGCGTGGCGATCGGTCGAAATTCCCCGCATCCCCCCCAAGCCCGAACTCATGCCCCTTACCGGCGGCTACCGACGCACACCGGTCATGCAGATTGGCGCGGATATATTTTGCGACAGCCAATGCATTCTGCGTGAACTGCAGCGTCGTTTTCCCGAACCCAGCTTCTTTCCGGGGGGTGGTGATGGCATGCCATGGGCAGTAAATCGTTGGGCAGACTACGTGTTCGATCAAGTTGTCGGGGTGGTCATGGGTGCGGCTGCCGATCAACTTCCAGAAGCTTTTGCCAGGGATCGCGGTCGTTTGTACTTCGGCCCGAACTTTGACTTCGCACAAATCAAGGCGCAGATACCACATAACGTTTCGCAGCTGCGGGCACAGTTTGGTTGGCTCGATCAGCGTTTTGCAGCTGGACGCAAGTTCATGCTCGGCGAGCATCCCGGGCTACCTGACGCTGTCACCTATTATCTGGTGTGGTTTATCCGCGGGCGTTGGGAGAGCGGTAAGGATTTTCTCGCTGAATTCCCTGCCCTCGAGGCATGGGAGCAGCGCGTCGCGGCGCTTGGTCACGGCAAGCCAACCGACATGGCGGCATCCGACGCACTACAAACCGCCAAATCGTCTCAGCCAAACACACCCGAGCATGCCGATTCCAGAGAACCGCTGGGCCTCAAACCGGGGATGACGGTATCGGTTGTCGCCGACGTTGACGGCGGCGAAGATCCAGTTACTGGGCCGGTTCGGTATATTGACCGCGACTCGATCGCAGTAATGCACAACAACGAGCAGGTCGGCAGTGTCTGCATTCATTTCCCGCGTGTCGGCTACCGCGTAACGGTAGTCTGAACAGAACCCGAGTGGTGCGAGGCTCATGGAACAACTCAATCTAAAAACCCTGCACGCCATCGCCGCGGCGGTGGTCACCTGCGCTGTCCTGTTTGGCTGCTCGGGTTCCGGCGACGAGCGCATCAAGTTCGCAACCGGTCCCCAAGGCGGATCCTGGTATCCACTTGGTGGCGCCATCAAGAACCTGATCGAGAACAACGTAGAAGGAGCCAGAATCCAAAATCTTCCCGGTGCCGGCATCGCTAACGTCAAGGCGGTCGAATCCGGCCAGGCGCAGATTGCCCTGGCCAACTCGGTATCGACAGTGGATGGCATCAATGGCAGGCCGCCATTCACAGAAAAGGTAACGAACGTATGTAATGTGGCCACGCTCTACCCGCAGTTCTTTCAGGTGGTCACCCTTCCGGAAGCCGGTATTCGCAACCCTGCCGACCTCAAAGGCAAGTCGCTTGCCGGACAGCAAAAAGGCAACACGGGCGAAGCTATTACCGGTCACATGCTGCAGGCATATGGGCTGGGATTCGACGATCTTTCACGCGTCAGCTTCGGCTCCTATACCGATTCGGTGACGCTCATGAAAGATGGCAATGCCGAAGTTTTTACACTAGGCACCACAATACCGGCAGGAGCGGTGATGGACCTGGCGAGCGCTCGCACCATCGTGCTGATGCCGATATCGGACCAAGGCCTGAAGAAAATGCAGCAGCTCAATCCCGGTTACCGGCGCGGCATCATCCCCAAGGGTACTTATCCAAAGCAAACACAGGACGTGCCCACTGTCGAATACGCAACCCATTTCATCGTGCGCTGCGAACTCGACGATCAGTTCGTCTACGACATGCTGGACAGTATTCACGGAGGCCTCGCCGATCTCGCCGCCATCGCCAAGGCCATCGAGAACACCACCGCCGAAACAATGGGCAAAGACATCGGTGTGCCGATGCATCCCGGTGCTGCGCGGTGGTATCAGGAAAAAGGCGCGAGCTGAGCGGCACAGAAGTGCTTCGCTAAAGCGAAACGCGTATTGGACTGACTCGTGTTCAGGAAAAAGACGGCGGTTGGCTGGACGATTACCGTGGTCGGTCTTGGCATGTCCACTTTCCATTTGGCGATTGCCTGGTATGGCCCGCCGGATGCGTTAACGCTTCGCAGCGTCCATCTTGGTTTTGCGCTGGTACTGGCCTTCCTGATGCTGCCGCTGACGCGCCGTGACCAGGCCGACAGCCCCCGTCCACTTGAATTCCTGCTGATCGCGGTGAGCGTGGTGGTGTGCGGCTACCTCGTCGTCGAACAGGAATACGTTGTCAGTCGCATGGTCTATGTCGATGCATTGCGGCCAATTGACTGGGTATTCGCCATCACCACGGTATTGCTGGTTATCGAAGCGACGCGGCGCGCGGTTGGTTGGACGCTGCCGCTCACAGCGGTGGTGTTTTTGCTATACGGTTTGACTATCGGCGGCGCTGACCTGCGCCAGCTTGCCGAGCAGATGTATCTCGGCGTTGAGGGCATTTTCGGCATCCCGCTCTACGTCTCGGCAACCTACGTCATGCTGTTCATCGTGTTCGGTGCCCTGGTCGAACGTACCGGCACCGGACAGTTGTTCATGGACTTCGCAATGAGCCTGACCGGGCATTCCGCTGGCGGGCCGGCCAAGGTTTCCTGCATCACCAGCGGCATGTTCGGCACCGTGTCGGGCAGCGCCGTGGCCAACGTGATGACCACCGGTACTTTCACTATTCCGCTGATGAAGCGCATCGGCTACAAGCCGGCCTTTGCCGGCGCGGTGGAAGCCGTGGCCTCGACCGGCGGCCAGATCATGCCGCCGATCATGGGGGCAACGGCATTCATCATGGCCGAGTTTATCGGTATCAGTTATCTGAAAGTCGCCACCTTTGCGCTGCTGCCCGCTGTGCTCTACTACGTTGCGGTGTTCATGACGGTGCATTTCGAAGCCAAACGGACCAACATGCACGGACTGCCGCGCAGCGAACTGCCCGCACTGGGCAAGGTCCTGAAAGAGCGCGGGCATCTGTTTCTGCCGCTGATCATCATCGTCGCAACACTGCTCCACGGTAAAAGCGCACCACTCGCCGCGCTGTTCGGTATCGCCAGCGTGATACCCACTGCCCTGCTGCGCAAGTCGACACGGCAGTACGTGCATCTGGAGAACATCGTCACCGCACTCGAAGTCGGTGCGAGAAATACCGTCACCGTAGCACTGTCCTGCGCCTGTGCTGGCATCGTCATTGGCGTGATCTACCTGACTGGACTGGGGCTGGAATTTACCGACATGGTACTCACGGCAGCTGGCAGTCACATGCTGATTGCACTGATCCTGACCATGATTGCCGGAATTTTGCTCGGCATGGGCATGCCGACTGCGCCGGCTTACATCATGCAAACGGCATTGCTCGTTCCTGCGTTGGTCAAACTCGGCGTGCTTCAAGAAGCTGCGCACATGTTCGTGTTTTATTTTGCGATTCTTTCGGCGATCACGCCACCGGTGGCGCTGGCGGTCTATGCCGCCAATGGCATTTCACGCGCAAACCTTTGGGACTCGAGCATCGCTGCGCTGCGCCTTGGCGCGACTGGCTACATCATTCCCTTCATGTTCGTGTTCGGTCCGTCGCTTTTGTTTATAGGATCTGCGACGCAAGTCGCGCAAACCGCTTTCACAGCCATCGTTGGTGTTGTCTGCCTCGCCGCTGGATTGTCCGGATACCTGCTTTGGCACATCACCACATGGCAGCGGGTTGGTCTTGTGCTTTCCGCGTTGGCGCTCATCACGCCGGGACTCAAGACCGACATTGTCGGTCTGACTTTGGTCGCTGTAATCACTATCAGCCAGATGGCCGCTTGGCGCAATGAATGCGAACGCCAAAAAAGTTGAAACCGCCATCGCCACCGGCGCGACACACCAAATCAGGAACGAAACCACGTAGCAGCTGCTCGCCGCCTATCACAGCATGCTAGCCTGCGAGACGCTCTGTGATGTGATGCTTTGTTTGGTAGCCGCGACAAATTTCTTTTTGCCTGCGGGGCGATATTGCTGACGCTAGCTAACGGCTTGTTAAGCAACAAGCGCATTATCACTTCATCAACAACTTTGCACGCTGTCTGTCGAAGTCTGGCGGGATCGGGCATTATTGCAGCATTTTTATCCGATCGAGGAGAACAGCATGTTTGAATGGTTCGCTTCCCCCGAAGCCTGGATTGCATTGGGAACGCTGACCGCGCTGGAGATCGTGCTCGGCATTGATAATATTATTTTTATTTCGATTTTGGTCAGCCGCCTTCCCGAGCATCAGCGCAATTTCGCGCGACGCACAGGTCTTGGCCTGGCCCTGATTGCACGTTTGGTTTTACTGTTTTCGATCTCGTGGGTTATGGGGTTGACCAACACCTGGTTCACCGTACTGGAGCAGGCGATCTCTGGACGCGACATCATTCTGATCGGCGGCGGGCTATTCTTGCTCGCCAAAGCCACGCACGAGATTCACAATAGCCTGGAGGGGTCTGAAGAAAATGGGCGCGCTGCGGTCGTCGCCGGACTGGGTATGGTCCTCGCGCAGATTGCCGTTCTCGACATCGTGTTCTCGCTCGACTCGGTGATCACCGCAGTCGGCCTGGTTGACCATGTTTCGATCATGGCGATTGCCATTATTCTCGCGGTCATAGTAATGCTAATTGCCGCCGAGCCGATCGGCCGCTTTGTCGACCGGCATCCGACAGTGAAGATACTGGCACTTTCATTCCTGATACTAGTCGGTGTCACGCTGATGGTCGAAGGATTCGATGTACACGTGCCAAAGGGTTACATTTACTTTGCAATGGCGTTTTCGATTTTTGTCGAAACGCTCAACATCCGCATGCGACGCAAAGCGGCTACTCCGGTGCGATTGCACAAAACCATACATGATGGAGCATAAATGGGATAAACGGCTAAATTAAAAGCAAGGATATGAACTTGAATACACGCGCGCCGAGCCGCTCCAGCCTTGACGTCTCTGCTCTGGCATTCGGCGGCAACATCTGTGACTGGAGACTGCAGATAACGCAATGTCGATGATATTACTTGACCGCTTCGTCAATGAAGGCTTCAACTTTATCCTATCTGCAGAAATGTCCTCAAGGTAGGTGCCAAATCAGTTTGGCGGCGAATCCGACATCATTATGCGAAGATGGCTGAAAAAAGCGGCAAGCGCAACCAGGTCGTCACCGCCACTTAGGTCGGAATGGGCGCAACCCGGATCATCTCGGCAAACTCGATATGCCAAGCCGTGAATAGCCCCGCGCCTTGACTCAACGAGTCAAATGGCCTGATTGCGAAACTAAACACTGTTCATTGATCGCGTAAGCCTTTTGAGGTTAGCGATCAGGTCGGCAGGGTAATCTTTTAGTATTAATACATGATGTGGCCACCATCGACTACTAAAGTCTGCCCGGAAACAAAATTGGCCAGATCCGATAGCAAATAGACCGCTGTACCAACCAGATCTTCTGGGCGTTGCTCCCGGGAAATCGCTCTCGCTTTCAGAAAACTTTGCTTCCACTCCGCCGGTCGATCCTGAGTAGCGCCGGTGATCACAAATCCGGGAGCGATTGCGTTCACTCGCACGTTTACTGTCCCACACTCTTTGGCCAGCCCCTTGGTCATTGACAATACCGCACCCTTGGTCGCCACATAGTGCAGATAACCCGGTTGACCCGCCACCGCCACCACAGAAGAGATGTTCACAATACTTCCGCTGTTCTGAGCGCGCATGGCCGGCATAACAGACTTGCAGCACTGCCAGATACCTTTAACATTGACATCGAATATTCGATCCCAAACCTCCATTTTTATTTCCTCGAATGGAGTCAGCTTGATCTCTCTGAAATAGGCTGCATTGTTGATTAGACCGTCGATCCGTCCGCTCCAATCGATTGCAGCCTTTGCCATCGCATCAGTAGATTCCTGGTCGCTGACATCGACCTTTACGTAGTTTGCCTGACCGCCCGCAGAATTGATCAAGTCAACCGTTTCCTGAGCGGGATTCATGTCAGCTACAACGACCTTTGCGCCATGGGCAGCTGCAGCGATCGAAAAGGCTTGCCCAATACCCGTCGCTGCGCCAGTCACAATAATAGTCTTGTCCTCGAGAATGGGTTTTCCAGGCATGCTGTTTCCTCCTTTTCGTTAAGATCGATAAGCGCCTACGTTCCAATATGCGGGAATTTTCCGCTATCGCGAGCGGCGGTTAACAAGTGCTCTTTCACAATGGCTCTGGCCTTGTTCGCACTGCCCTGCTGCGTCACCGGGCAATATTACCAGTGCCCTGTGCCCCGCTCCCCCTTGAAAGGTCCCACCACGTCATCGGTAATCCAGCCGCCGTAGAAATTGCCTGACTGGGGCCGGACTTTCTCACCGTCGACGTAGCAGTCGACCCGCCCAGGGTAGAAAGAAATGTAGCCTTTCAGAAGGCTGAAATCAGCAATCGGATCAGGGTAGCTCCATCCAACCGCAATACCACCCGGTTGTGACGCGAGCCGCCAGTAATTCGCGCGCCCCTTCCATTCACACACGGAACTTCCCGGTGCAGGCGCCAGTTTTTCCCAGTCGACATCTTTTTCCGGGATATAAAAACCCGGCGGGCTTGCCGTTTCCATCACACGGTAAGTTTCAGTTGAGCGCGCCAGCTTCACGCCATTGGCCTCAACCACCACCACGCCGGCGAATCCCTTTACGATCGGCGGACGCGGGTAATCCCAAACCGACTCCTGGCCGGGACCAGGCCGCTGCGCGAATGGCGGTCGGTGTCGACNNTGCCACATGCTTCATGTCTCCCTGCGGTTTGTCACGTCAGTTTGGACACTTATTCGGTAGTGTCATTGACTTCACTCACCCGGCTTCCGATTCGACTCGGTTCGACACCTCAATGAGGTTCATGTCCGGATCCCGAAAATACACCGAACGGAGCGGCCCGATCGCACCAGTTTGCCGTACCGGCCCATGAATAATCGCAACGTCACGAGCGCCAAGGTGGTCGATCACATCCTCAATCGGCACCGAAGTTATAAAACAAAGATCCGCCGAGCCCGGTATCGCATGCTGTGCTTTAGGTTCGAATTCCTTGCCTTGTTGGTGCAGGTTGATTTTCATCGACCCAAACTTCAACGCTTTGCGTCCGTCACCAAAACTGATCGGTCGCATCCCCAATACGTTCGAATAAAACTCAATCGTCATCTCGAGATCTGCGCAGGTCAGTACCAAATGGTCAAGGCTATCGATCCGCATGACAAAGCGCACCTGCTTATCTGACTTTTTTTTGTGCTCCGCGCACACCGGAGGCAACCGCTGATCAAGTAATGTAACCACTGCCATCGCGACTACTCTGCGTTGATAAATGCTGTCGGGTCGTTCCTGAATCGCTCACGGCAGCGAACCGAACAAAACACGTATGGTTGCCCGTCATGCTCGAGCTTCAAGGTGGCTGTCCATTCGTCGACCCGCATATTACACACCGGACAGTGTGTCCAGGCATGTTTTTCGGCGCGACGGTCGCGAAGCGCACCATCCTCCAGCCACAAGATCCGGTCAGCGACCTCCTCCACCCGCGGATCATGCGTCACCAAAATTACTGCGCAACCCTCGTCGCGGGCGACGTCGTGAAGAATCATCATGACGTCCTGGCCACTTTGCGAGTCCAGATTGCCAGTCGGCTCATCTGCCAGAATCAACGGCGGTTGATTGATCAAGGCACGTGCAATCGCGACCCGCTGCTTCTCGCCTCCCGACAATGTCGCTGGCAATGCACGCCGACGATGAGAAAGATTGAGCTGCTTAATGAGTTCATCTGCCCGGCCGCTTGCCTGCTCGCGATGCTCCGGCACCAGCGCCGATGGGAACAGAACGTTCTCTTCGACGTTGAGCGCATCGAGGAGATTGAAGGACTGGAAGATAAAACCGATTTTGCGGGCGCGGATGTCGGGAAGTGACGACTCGTCAAGAACCGCGATATCCGTATCACCAATCAGGATTTTGGCCGCTGGTAGGGCGCAACAGACCGCCGAGCATCGACAGTTGTCTTGCCCGAGCCCGATTAATTGGTGATACCGGACAAGCTCTCAAAGATGACGTAAGGCGCGATATCGGTCTAAAGCCTTTCAAACAAGGATATGTTGGTACAGCATTAACGGAGACAAATGCAACGCAGATCGTTTCTTCAAAAAGTTGTTGGCAGTGCCGCTCTTGCAACCGTTGCAGCGTCAGAAATTACGCAGCCAATCCCGAGGGTCATGTAGCGACTGGCCGAAAAGCATCGATATCCTCATTTGGGGAAACCAGCCCCATCGCACACCGCGTTGCCGAGGTGGCGCCAGGCGTTTACTTCTGTAAAAAGTTGAGCGGCAAACCGGGGCAATGCCAGCGTGTTTCGTAGAGACGCCCCAGACCGGATGAGGTGATGTAAGCCGTTCGCAGATCAGGGCCTCCGAAACAGACATTGGTTACCATCAGATCAAACTCCGGCACCGGCACGACCGCGCGGACCACACCCTGCGGCGAAATCGCCGTGACGCAGCCAGTCCCGAGGGTTGCCACTACGACATTGCCTTCAGCATCCACCGCAAGAGAATCAAGCCGCTCGTAGCCACCGAACTTGTGCAGCAAACGCCCCGCAAAAAACGGGTGTGTCGGTGGACCCAGCTTTCCGGGGCGTTCAACATCAAAAGCCCACAAGCGGGCCGCGCTGGTCTCAGCGACATAAAGCGTTTGTTCGTCCGCTGACAGACCAATGCCGTTGGGCGTATCAATAGGGTGCACCAGCTCGCTGATCGAGCCACCGTCGGCCTGCGCATAGAAAATAGATCCGCGATCAATACTACGGCCGCGGCGCTTGCCCAGATCCGTGAAGTAAAAACCACCCTGCGCGTCGAACACGATGTCATTAGGACCCTTGAGCGGCTCACCTTTACACTCGGTGTAAATTGTTTCTACTTTGCCACTCTCAATGTCCACCGCCTGTATGCTGCCCCCAATGTAGTCTGCCGCGAGCTTCTCACCGGGACGACGGAAAGCCCCCTGCTGAGTCCACTCGAATCCGCCGTTGTTGCAAACGTAAACGCGTCCATCGGGACCGAATGCGGCACCGTTCGGGCCGCCACCGAGTTCAGCAACGACGCGGATATTCCCATCAGGGGCAACCTGACTCAGCGTTCCACGCTCAATCTCAACCAGAATGACGGTGCCGTCGGTCAATGCGATCGGACCTTCCGGAAACTTCAGCCCGCGGCAAATTTCTCTCATCGCACCCTCTCCTGATATTCCATATTGTTGTTCAGCCGACCCCGCATCACTGACGAACTACTACGCGCGCGATATCGTTCCAGCATAAGTGAGCCGGCGGGCAGCTAACTCAACCGGTACCGTGTGCACTTTCATTGCTCAGTTGACAGCCATCAACAACTTTCCAAAAGAAACTACAGCTACTTCAGCAACTGTTTGCGGATTAACCGCATTTCCTGGCGATGTCGCTCGCTGGGTACTGGATAGGAAAGTCTGAGTGACTTAAAAGTTTGAAGCAAAATGTGCGAAATAATTAACCGCGCGTTTGCTTTGTCATCAGCCGGCACGATATACCAAGGCGCCTCTGGACTGCTAGTTGCCGCCAGGCATTTCTCGTATGCATGCATGTACTCAGACCAAAACTTCCGTTCGTTTACATCGGCCAACCCGATCTTCCAGTTTTTTTCTGAATCTTCAAGACGCGCCAGAAGCCGTTTGCGCTGCTCTTCCTTCGAGATATGCAGGAACAACTTGATAATGTGCGTGCCGTTATGGTGTAGGTGACGCTCCAGTCCGAGTATCGAACGATAACGCTCCGTCCAGATGCCTTCGTTGCTCTCGGCCTGATCAGGAATTCGTTGCGCCTCGAAAATCTCGGGGTGAACGCGAGCCACCAAGACCTCTTCATAATACGAGCGATTAAAAATCCCGATGTGCCCGCGCTCTGGAAGCGCTCGAGTAGTACGCCACAAAAAGTCGTGATCTAATTCTTTTGCACTAGGATGGCTAAAACTGCAAACCTGGACACCCTGCGGATTGACGCCCGACATCACATGCTTGATGGCGCTGTCTTTTCCTGCCGCATCCATCGCCTGGAAAATTACCAGCACGGCATACCGGTTGGATGCGTACAGCTTTTCTTGCTGCTTGCTAAGCGCGACCACCTGTTTATCAAGTAGCGCTTTATACTCTTTCTTCGATTTGTAAACCGAAGTTACCAAGGTCGGCCATTTCCCAAGATTTACCTTCGACCCCGGTGCAACGCAAAATTGTTTGGTCTTTATGCCCACGTGTAGGGTCTCATTACCAAAAGCCGCTAAGTAGCCATTTTGGTTACAACATTAATAGTCCACCATCGACATGGTACGACTGGCCTGTAATATAGTCGGCATCGGCGCTCGCGAGAAACGCCGCCATGGCCGCGACGTCTTCCGGCGTCGCGGCCCGCTGCAGCGGAATCAACCTGACGCGCTCCTCCCACACCGAACCGCTTGGACGGTTTTCGCGTTCGACCCATTCGCGGTCGATCTGTTTCCACATCTCGGTACCGACCGGTCCAGGACAAATGCTGTTTACGGTCAGTTTCGGCGCGAACTCAATCGCCGCTGCCTGCGTCACGACAATTGCCGTTGCCTTGCTGGCGGAGTATGCACACCACATCCTGCGCCCGCCCCTCCCGGCGATGGATGCCATATTAATGATCTTGCCGCAAGGCCGGCCTTTGCCCATTGGCGGTTGCTTGAGCATTTGCCGGGCACCGGCCTGCAGCGCGAAAAACAGACCTCGCCCATTCACCGACTGCACGTCGTCCCAATCCTCGGGCGTCGTATCCAGCACAGAGCGCACCCGAATCACCCCGGCATTGTTAACCAACACATCGAGCCGTCCGAACCGCTTTGCCACGCGCTCGACCATGGCGGCAGTTTGCGCAGGATCGCGCACGTCAACGGGCAGTGCGTCGGCCTCAACACCCAGCAAACGAACTTGCTTCGCGATATCGGCAGCGTTACGTTCATCGACATCCGCCACCGCCACGTTGGCGCCTTCTCGTGCATAGCGCAGAGCGATGGCGGCACCGATGCCGCGGCCAGCACCAGTTACCAGGGCAATGCAACCCTCCAATCTCTTCATGTCGCCGACCTTCCTCTAATTGAAAAGAACGCAGCAGGCAAAAACACGAAACTGGCATCCGCGTTCAGTAGCACGCAGATAGCATAGCAGTAAACAATCGCTAACGACTATCACGCGGTTGATCCAAATCAACCCTGAACGCTTTCATTTACGCGGGTGTGAGATAGCGGAGGAGATAACATTTTTTTGGCCAACAGGCAGGGACACAGTGGCACGCAGCGGCACCTGCTAAACATCGCTCATGATCAAAATCCCGCGACGCTGACGCCTGAGAATTGTGCGAAAGCAGCGTGTGCACGACCGAACAAAAGCCTGGTTAGCGTAATGCTCGCGGTGCAAAAAATTTTCTCACCCAAATGCTTACTGGTTCCGACGCGGCGCACGACGTCGCAAATCATTGATGATCGCCTGCGCCGAGAGTTTTCCGGGCAAGCCAGTGACACCGCCCCCTGGGTGTGCCCCTGAGCCACACAGGTAAAGTCCTTTTATGGGGGTGCGGTAATCAGCGTAACCTGCGGCCGGGCGTAGTGAGTAGATTTGGTCGAGGTGTAACGCACCGTGAAAGATGTCACCGCCCGGCAGCCCAAATTCGCGCTCCAGATCGAGTGGGCTCAACACCTGCCGCCCGACTATAGCCTGACGGAAGTTGGGCGCATAGCCGGTCACGGTGTCGATGATCAGATCCGCGACGTCTTCTTTTACGTCGTCCCATGAGCGCCCCTCAGGCAACTCCGGATTGAAGTGCTGACAGAATAGACTCATTACGTGACAGCCAGCGGGCGCCAGACTGTCGTCAAGAATCGATGGCAGGCACATGGAAACAACCGGCTCACGTGCCCATCCTGTGTGCCTGGCATCATGGTAAGCGCGCTCAAGATAGGCAAGCGAAGGCGTGATATTAATTGTGCCGGTCAGTCTGGTCTCATCGTTGTTGCCACCGAGCGAAACAAAGCGTGGCAGTTCGCTCAGAGCGACGTTCATTCGAAATGTGCCAGAGCGGCATCGCCAATGCGTCATGCGTGTTCGAAAATCTTCGGGTAACAGGTTTACATCCATCAAATTAAGAAACAGCAGCTTCGGGTTCGTATTGGCCACGACAACACGCGCGCGCAGGCGACGCCCATCCTTCAGCGACACTCCACGGGCCTTGCCTTTCTCCACGATCACTTCTTGCACCGGTGCAGATATTTCGATGTCTGCTCCGTACGCCCTGGCCGACCGCGCCATCGCCTCGGTAATCGAACCCATACCGCCCCTCGCGTGACCCCAGGCCCCGGTACGGCCATTGACCTCACCGAACGCATGATGCAACAAAACGTAAGCCGTTCCAGGGTGATAAGGACTGGCCATGTTGCCGATGATGCCCTCGAAGCCAAATTCGCCTTTTATTGGATCGCTTTCGAACCAACGATCAAGGTAATCCCCCACGCTCATTGTCATTAGTTCAGCCAATGCCATTTGTTGCCGGCGGGGCAGCTTGCGCAGCCGATTGCCCAACTTCAAAGCCGACCAAATGTCGCGCACGCTACCGCCCAGATTCGGCGCCGGCTGCTGGGCCAGTTCGCGAAACAGCTCCGCCATCGAGGTGATCTCCCGATCAAATACACCGAAAGCCTCAGCATCCTTGGGCGAGAATTTGGCGATCTCGCTACGCACCACAGCGGCATCTCGGCTTACCTGCAGGTGCGACCCATCGGCAAGGAGGCATAGAGAACCGGCGGGGCGTTCAATAATTGTCAGCCCGAAGCGCTTCAGTTCGAGATCCTGAATAACCTTGGGATTCAGAAGACTGACCACATACGAACAAACCGAATTGCGGAAGCCCGGATAAAACTCTTCGGTTACCGCGGCGCCGCCGACCACATGGCGGCGCTCCACAATCTTCGTTTTGAACCCGGCGCGCGCCAGATATCCAGCACATGTCAGGCCATTGTGGCCGGCACCGATGACGATGACATCAAAGTCCTTACTTGTGTGCGACGGCATGACAAAGATTCACAAAGGTCCGCGATCAGGGTGTTAACTCTGCAAAAAAAGGAAACCGGCCAAACGACGGTGCGCGATAACATCCCGTCGCCAATGTCCTGAGCGCTGTCGGCCGGATCCAGTCAAAGGCTATGCTACAACCAGTCAAGCTTCGGCGTTTTTGCGTGCCAGTCCGTGACGCACTGAAAGGCGTGAGCAATACGCAGCACCGTCGCCTCGTCAAATGATTTGCCGTAAATCATCAAGCCAACTGGCAATCCGGCCTTCGTGAACCCGCAAGGCACGGTCACCGCGCAAAGATTCAGAATATTCCCGATCGCGGTATTGCGAAGGCATTGTAAGTTGCGCTTACTGTAGCACTCCATGTTTTGAACGAGCTCGGCGACTGGCACCGCCGTGATCATTACCGTCGGGCAGAGAAGCGCATCGATGTCGGCGAGCATTTTTGCCGTGCTGACGCGCAGGCTCTGCCATTGCATTTCGATTCTGAGGTATTCGTGCGCCGGGGTCTCCGCGCCCTTGATCATCCGATGTGCAACCACCGGGTCCAGCTCGTCAAAACGATTGTCGAGCAACTCACGGTTTAACGTATAAGCCTCAGCCGCAATCACAAGGCCCCGAGGATTAAGTTCCAGTGCCCGCTGCGCTTGGGGAAATGCGATGCTGTCGACATGCGCACCGAGCCCGCGAAATATGTCACCGGTTGCCCGCACCAACGCAGCAACTTCTGCATCAGTATCATCAAAAAAAACGCTCTCGGCAAACGCGACTCGCAGGCCTTTTACGCCGTCATTGAGTCGGGACAATACATCAGTCGCACGGTACGCACGGGTGCTTTCGTCATCAAAATCGGGGCCAGCAATTGCCGTATAGAGCTGCGCCGCGTCTTCCACAGTCCGCGCCAAAGGTCCGACCGAATCCAGACTCCAGCTCAATGGGAAGACGCCGGCGCGACTTATCTGGCCAACCGTGGTTTTGAGTCCGGAAATCCCGCAAAGCGCGGCTGGAATTCGCACAGACCCTCCGGTGTCGCTACCGAGCGCCACCGGCGCCATGCCGCTGGCAACCGCCACTGCCGATCCGCTGCTTGACCCGCCGGGCAATCGCGGCTCGCGAGTCCAGGGATTATGGGGCGTTCCCTGCTGATTATTGATACCGGCACCACCATACGCGAACTGCACCGTGATGGTTTTGCCAAGAAGCACGGCGCCCGCATCGTTGAGCTTACGAATCACCGCACAATCGCGTTTAGCAAAATTGGATTCGAGCAACGGACATCCGGCCGTCGTGGGAGTGCCCGCAACATCGTACAAATCCTTCGCCGCATAGGGAATGCCGTGCAACGGACCACGGTCAATACCAGCTGACATTTCAGCTTCCGCTGCCCGAGCCTGCGCCATTGCCCGCTCTACCGTAACAAGCTTGAAAGCGTTTAACGTTGCGTTCAACTGCTCGATGCGCTCCAGATACTGCGCCGTCAACGCAGTGGGCGTAATGGACCCAACGCGCAGCTCGCGTCCGAGCTCAACAATGGTTGAATAAGGCGCAAACGCCATCATAATTTGGCTCCCACGATCGCCGAGACAGTGCAGCGTAATGCAAACAAAGCGATGTTCTCGGGCCAGAGTATCTTTGTGGTTGCATGCATAGTCAATCGGGTCTTCCATGTGACGGCTCAAGATGCCCAGGCTCGCGCCCAAATGCGCTGCCCGACAACGGGCAAATTCCGCGACAGCCGTTCTGTTGCGCGGTGCCGCCGAAACGGCACATTTGCGGCCTACCAGGTCATTGATTAATCCGGGCACTGATCATGCTCGGAATGGGCGATGGGATACCGTCAATGACACAGCCACGACCGCAGCAGCGTTACGCGCGCGCGCTGCTACTCCTGACTATTCTTCACACTGTACCGGTCATCTGGATTACTCCGGTCGCTGGCGGAACCGCGCCCACGTCAGCACTGCTCGCGGTTGGCTTGGCAAGTTTGTTCACGTTCGAGCCCGAGGGCGTAGTCATTGCCCTGTTCGCCCTTGCTCCCGCTGCCATGTACTGCGCTATCGCGGGCGTATTAGCATGGTTGGTGGCTAGAGGGCTGGAAACGATACAGCAACCCCAACGTGCCATCCTGCTTGCTGTTGTATCGGCCACATGCCTTCTTAGCGTTTATTTGCCAATTTATGTAACCGGTAATCACAACGGCTCACGCAGCGTCAACCTTGTCGGTTTGTTCAGCGGTACGGGGCGCAACGAGCTGCTGCTGGTTTACTGGATTGGCATACATATCTTGTTATTGGCACTTTTTGTCGGCTATACGCTCCGCGATCAACATCCGGTCATCACGTTCATCGAGCACTGGCGCAAGCCGGCCGTGACCACCATCTCCGCAGCTGTGCTGTCGGCAATAGTCGTTGGGAACTACCCGATATTCATCTGTCGACCGCTCGTGGAACTCGGCAGCGGCCGTGCCACACTTTGCGTTGCACGGTCAGACCGACAAGATCAACGCTATTGGTACGAGCGCGCTGCCGAACAAAACCAAACCGAAGCGATCGCCTGGATGATCGCCCACACACCGTCACCCACGGAGCAACTCTACTGGCTACGCAAGGGCGCTGAGCTCGGCGATGCTGCGATCCAGTTTCAGTTATACGCACGCCTCTTGCACAGAAACGGAGCCATCACAAGCGCCGAGACTGAAATGTGGTTGCTCCGTGCCGCACAGGGCGATCACGCAGCCGCGCAAGTTGTTCTGGCCGAGAAAATTACCCGCGCACTTGACACCTCATATTCGACCGCAAGCCTTGCCGAACGCAATCGCTGGCTGGAACGCGCCGCGCGCCTCGGCGAACGCGATGCAAGGCGCCGCCTCGCACATCATTACATCGATGGGAGCATGGGCTACACGGCTGACCTGCGTCGCGCCCGCGCGATATTTGAGCAGCTTGCCAAAATCGACCAACCAACCCGGCACGAGCGCATCCTTGGCCTCGATGCCGCTTATTATCGCGCACGCATCGTTGAAATCGAATCGTGGGAATCAGCCCTTCATAAAAACGATCCCACAACAACAAAGTTGTTTGCCGAGCTTTACCTGAAAAGTCGTTTTCCCGGGCCCGGCGTACGTGAGCGTGGTCTCACGATGACCCGGCAACTTGCCGAAAGCGGCGACATGGAAGCACGAAATGCTCTCATCGCACTACTAACAAATGGCGCTCCCGGCGTTGCCAAAGACCTTGTCGCCGCAAAACGCTGGCTAATTGCCGCCGCGGAGGCTGGCGACGTCATTGCCATGGAAAAAATCGCTCGCAACTACACGACCGGGCGCAACGGCTTTGTAGTCGATTACCCGGTCGCGCGACGCTGGTTGCTCGCTGCAGTCGAGGTCCATCAAAGCGGTGATAGCCACGACGCGCATCAACGCATACAGGCCCTGCAAAACGAACTTCAGCATGTCGACCGGATCGCACAGCAGGCAGGCGGTGAACTGCTCGGTGCGCATGCACTCGAAGAGCTCGGCCAGCGCAACGATGCAGAGTCACACTATCAATACGCTGCGCAGTTGCTGGCAGGTTACGGCCCCACCCGCCGCTCCGAAGCAATTGCGAGGCTCGATACCGCATCCCGACTGGGGCATGCCGAGGCCGCTTGGCGTCTTTTCCAGATTTACGAGAAGGGTTTTCCCTCTGAAATCAATCATGCCTCGGCAATCAACCAGCTGAAACAAGCCGCCGCCAACCATCACTTCGACGCGATTCGCGAGCTTGCAATGCGATACGAGTACGGGAAAGGCGGATTATCCACCGACCTGCCGCTCGCCATTGCCATGTATGAAGCCGCTCTTGCGGCTGGCCACGACAATCGTTACGGCTGGAATCTTGATCATGAAAATTTTAGCCATTTCACATGGCTTGAATCGCGATTGCGCCAAGCGCGCATGAAACACGAGCTCATAGCAAATGGCGAATAGGCGTAAAACACTGCGCCTGTTCCGAGTTAGTTTGCCTCAACGGCGCACATGGGCAACTGCCGAAACGCACCACACGTGTTAAAGATTACCGGCTTAGTTCCCGCGGAGGCTCGGTCACATCGCATAAAAACAAACAATAGCCAAGCTCGCGTTTCGTTACCTCAGTGGTGCTGGATCAACGGATACTGCGGCCGCCATCGACGGGAATTGCCAGCCCTGTCATAAACGAAGCGTCTTCGCTGGCAAGAAAGGCGATGGTAGCGGCGACCTCCTCGGGCTGCGCCATGCGTCTGATCGGATGCTTCGCAATAATGTTGCGTGTTGCCACATCGATATCAGCTGTTTCATCGAGCATTTGCCGAACCATGTCGGTCTCAACAGTCGCTGGACAGACGCAATTGATGCGGATGCCCTCGCCGACGTGGTCCAATGCCAGCGACATCGTCATTGCCAACACGCCACCTTTGGTGGCGGCGTAGGCAACAAGACGGTTGTTGCCACGAATGGCGTTGATTGACGCCAGATTGACAATCGCACCGCTACCGCGCTTGCGTATCAGAGGAATCGATTTTTTGCAGCCGATGAACGTGCCTTTCAAATTGACCGCCATAACGTCATCCCACAGCTCCCAAGAGGTCTCTTCCGCCGTTCCCGTTGGCGAAATACCAGCATTGTTGACCAGCACATCCAGACCGCCATGGCTAGCGACGATGCTATCCAGTGCATCTTCCCAAGCTTTCTCCGAGCGGACATCGAGTATGACCGCATCATGACCTTGCACTGCCGAACGCTGTGACTCGTCGAGAATTCCGGCGACGACAATACCGCCCTCAGCGGCAATTCGCTTCACCGTGGCCAGCCCGATTCCACCACCCGCACCAGTCACCAACGCTACCTTGCCTCTAAACCGGTTCATGTCCCTTACCTCTCTGCCAGCCAATATTCCGGAGGAGTTTACAATCTGTTGACGCGTAGACACCACGGCATCACTGGCGCGATATTTTTCGCCGCGTTTTGCAGCGGCGAGCCACATAAAACACATTGATGCGATTTACAAGATAGTTCTTGCGGCACTTTGTTGGTCAAGCCCGCTTCCACCGCGATTATTCGCCCGTTACACATTGCGACACCGTTATGTCCGCTTGTCGGGCGGGTATTTCTAGGCTGGTCGTTATCAGCGACTTGTGTGCCGTAACGGAAGTTGGCCAAAGGCGAGATGCAGCGCGCCGGCCGCGCGGCACCTTGCTACGACCCGCCCCCTAACCATAGCTATTCGCCGACGCAAGTGTCTGGTGTTCCTGCGATCACAACGGGGGGCACGTGGTTTGGTGGGGTTATTGTCGCCCGTCCGTTGTTGGCAACGCTACCGAAAGATTCTTGTCCAGTTTCAGGGTTGCCGCGTCGATGCCTTGACGGGGCTCAGCGGCCTCCCGTTGCTGCGACGCAGCTGGCTCTTCTTGTACTGCAGCCTGCTCCCAACGGAATGTCTTGACTATCAGGGCGCTGCCTCCAAATCCAATCGCAAAGGCGAGGAGCACCGCAATCAGCGAAACCGGGCGAACCGAGTGCAGATGTTGCGCAGCCGCGCTAATGGCCCGGGATCCGCGCACCTCTCTCCAATGATGAGCGGCAGCAAGTCGTTCCTTGTGGCGTTCCATCCCTTCATCTTCAAGCCGTTCGCGCTGCTCTCTCGATGCAAGAAATATCTGCTCAGCGTTGATCTTCCGTTGCAGTGCAATTGTGCGGCGCTCGTCAGCCTGTTTGCGCAGTTTTAGTTTCGCTGCGGCGTGTTGCTCGGCGGCAGTGCGCTTTATTGCAACAAGCCGCTCCTGCTCTGCCAGCCTCGCCGCTGCTTTGGCAGCGCGAGTTGCTCTCAGTTCGACTACTTTCCTTGCCTTCGCCTGCTTAACCTGACGCCGTGCTGCTTCCAGGCGTGACTTTGCTGCAACAATCGCTCGTGCTTGTTCCTCTTCCCGCTGCAGCGCCAGATTGATCGCCTCCGCGTCGTGTGCCGCCTTCTCGGCACAGATTTCCTTCAGCGCTTCTTCTCGATCGCCGCGACTGCGAGCCGCCGCCACCTGGCGACGTTCCGCTTCAATACGTCGCTTTGATTCGCGATCAGCTTTTTGCTCCACCTTGGCCTTGCGGAGAACTTCGCTTTCGGCGCGCCGCTCCGCCAACTCGCGCTGTGCCGCCGCTTGCTGTGCCGCCTTTTCCGACAGCACCCTCGCTTCGACTTGTTCGCTAGTACGACGCGTCGCTCTGGCACGTTGGTCGGCAATGTCGATTGCTTCGTAATCCGCCTTGGCACGCGCGGCGGCCGCAAGTTCAAGCGTCTTCTCGGAATCGAATCGCGCCTTGGCTGCTTCCAATGCCTTACGCTCTGCTTCGATCCTGGCGTTTGTTGCCGNNACCGCTTTCGGATTGTATTCGCGCGCTGGCCTGCGTTTTGGCCTGGCTCTCGGCAATGAAACGAACCTTGGCAGCTTCTTCCGCCTTCCGTTCGGAATCAAATCTTGCTTTGGCCCGCTGCTCGGCCTCTCGTTCGGCTTGGATACGTTTCTCTTTGGCGTCGAGCGCTTCTGCATCCGCCTTCGCTCGCGCACTCGCCGCTTGTTCCAGCGCTGCCTCTGTGTCATGCCGGCTTCGCGCTTCCGCCCGTGCCATTAACTCTGCATCACGTCGCGCTTTTGCAGCGGCCTCGGCTTGGCGTTCGGCGCTGACTTTGGACTTCAGAACCGACGCTGCTTCCCGTTCCGCGGCAGCGTGCGCTGCGGCTGCCGAAGCTGCAGCACGTTCGGTTCCCGTTTTTTCGACCGCCGCCGCTTCAGCTTTATGCTCTGCGTCCAGTTTGGATTTTGCCGCTGCCTCAGCATCACGTTCAGCGACTACGCGTGCTTGTAACTGTTGTTGCAGTGCCCGCTCAGCCGCTTCACGCTCACTCGAAACAGCAGCAGCATCGCGGTCTGCTTGTGCTCGCAAACTCGCGGCAGCCGAAGCGGCTTGTTCAGCATCGTAAGTGGCTTTCGCCTTGACGAGCAGTTGGCGTTCCGCCTCCATTCTCTTCTTCGCCGCTCGCTCGGCTTTGCGCTCCGCCTCGACCCGGGCATCGGCTTCAGCCAGGGCTGCCGTTTCCGCCGCAAACTTCTCTTTCTCGGTGGCTTCCGCCTTGCGTTCTGCGGCGATACGATCTTCCGCGTGTTTACGTGCTGCGCTCTCGGTTTGCAACTTTGCTTTCGCTACCGCAGCCGCTTCGGCGTCGGTCACGGCTTTGGCTGCCGCAGCAGCCGCCAGAGCATGCTCGGCATCCTTGCGTGCCTGCGCCTGTGCGAGCGCAATCGACTCCGCCTCGCGCGCCGCCTTCGCCGCTGTCTCCGCCTGGCGTTCCGCCATCACACGCGTTTCTACCTGATGCCTGAGCAAGCGGTCGGCTTCGGCACGTTGCTTTGCAGCTGTCTCAGCTTCGGCCTCGGCCGTGGCTCGCGCTAACGCAGTAGCCTCAAGTTCCTCTTCAGTTCGCCTTTTTGCCTGAGCTTGCTCGAACGCTTCGCGTTCTGCCTCCAGTTTTCCCAGACCAGCAAACTCTGCTTCACGCTCGGCAGCAACTCGAGCATCAATTGCCGCCTTAAGCTGCATCTCCTGCTGGACTACGGCACGCGACATTGCTTCCGCATCTGCTTCGGCACGTGCCCGCTCACGGGCGACCCGCGCCGATTCGACTTCAGTGCGTGTTCGCGATTGCGCCGCGGCCAGCGCGTCACGCTCAGCGCGCATGCGTGTCAACGCTGCCGCAGTCAATGCGCGTTCGGTTTCAATGCGGGATTCTTCGCGTGCCTTGCGCTTTCGATCGTTTTCGGCCTTTTTGCGCGCTGTTTCCGTCGCCGCCTTCGCCGCACGCAGACGCGACTGGCTCCGTCCGGGTAACGGCGCCCCAAGGGAAAAGTCAGTTTCGACTCGTACGGTTGCGCGTTCAGTCAGCGGCTTTCTCAACTTGGTGCCATCTGCAACGATTGCAGCGGCCGCCCTGCTCGGACTCATGGCGGACTCGATGCGCAATGTCACCACTCCGGGCGTATTGACTTTCTCGAGATCCGTTTCGCCGCTGCCAGTTTGTTGCGCTTCCAGCCTGACTGACGCAGCGGCTTTGGCCGTCTCGGACGTCGACTGAGTAGCAGCGGCATCATTCTTTTCTCGCCGCGCGCGCTCAGCCTGCCTGAGCGAATCAAGAAGCTTGCTCATTACCCCCTCCCTCATACGTGCGCTCACACGGAGAGCAGCAAGCGCTGCCATTAAGTGGTCGCGACTCGCTAACGGTTACTGCTTATGCGACAAGATAACCGTTTAGCACCGGCTCGTAACCCAGCACGTGATCCCCACGCGACGCGCCGGGACCGTCTGATTCTAATCCGAATTGGTGCGAAAAAGAATCCCGACGAGGCAGCAGTAGCGCAGGTTTCGCAATCCTTGCGTCACTTCAAACCACGGGTCAGCTAACTATTCATTCCAACAGCAACAAGACCGCGACAACGGTTGATGCTCCGACGCCGTCAAACTGGTTGCGTTGCAGTGGCCAAATGAATGTTGCCAAACACGTTGATGCATTTGGCTGCTCATTGTGACCATAATCAAACGTTATCTGTCACTTGACTGCCTGCCGAACTCGTTGTCACATGCGCGGAATACACCGGCTTCGTTAATCGCCATCTGTCCCCAGGCAACGCTGATGCCGACTAATGAAATTGACGAACCAAAGCTAATCCCGATCGACTTGTCGTCATCTTTTATTCTGTAACGACCAAAGAAAATGAGCGTTGTCATCGCACCGCCGTCACACTTCGCGGCATTTCTGTAAGCACAGCGGGTAAGCCTGCCCGAGGAGCGTCAAGCTTCACTTGGAAGAGCCTGAATCACCGGTTTTCCGGCTATTATTTTGGGTTCGCAACAAAAACATTATTCGTGCACTTATTCGCGGTTAGCAAGTCAAGTTAATGTAATTTCCAGATTGGTGTTTTGACTGGGTTGACTCGCGCTGAGAATCGCGTACATTCATGCGCGATATTTAAAAAAAAGCAGTGCCGCAGTACCGTAGTAGCCCAAGGGAGGGTGAAATGACATTCCTGACGACCTTCAGTCGAAGCGTCTGTGTGCTAACTCTGCCGGTTTTCCTGATCGGTTCGACGATAGCGCAAGAAGGCGCGATACTTCTGTATGAGCAAAACTACAACGAAGCTGTCAGCTTCAGTAGCGCTGACGCACCGCTGTTGCGCGATTTCTATGTGGTAATTGCAAACGCACCTGAGTCCCAGTGGAACAACGCGGGCGGCGATTTGATTGTCACGCCCTTCGAGACACCGCCTCTAAGTGGCCGCTACTCGGGTTCGTTTATCCTTAACACGACCATACCAAATCTATCGCGACTATGGGTGCAGCCGGCCGGGTTCGATGGAAAACTGGCAGCCGACTCACTTCGCCTTTACGTCGGCCGATCGGAGACATCCGACAGTTTGGAGGCCGATCATTCCCTTGCTCGCGAAACAGCTCTCGCAATCGTTGACTCGAAGTTTCCCGCCAGCACGCTTTCCTTCGTGCGCTTTGACATAAAACAGTGGGAGGTTATGGACAGCGTCGTCAGTTACGACATTGACATCAGCTTTTGGGGCAAGCGCAACAGCGAATTGGTTATAAACGGGGGTGTCGAAAGTTGAGTTGTGGCTGACCGCTCTGCACAGAAATGACTCAAAAAAACGGCTTTATTGATCGGTGCAGTGCTTTTGCGGCCATGAGTCCTTCGAGTCGAGAACATACTAGGGATCAGGGCGTTGTGGCCACCCCCCGATTCAGTGACTGCGCCGGCACTGAAGCTGGCCTTAATACCATGCCGGCCTTTGAATGTGGCCAGGATCTGCAGCAATGCTGCCTGATCGACTCCCCGACCTTGTGAAGCCGTATTCTTCACCGCAACATACCGACCGAACCGTGTTGACGTAGGTGCTCGGTTCCATTCCGGCAATGATTGTTTTCGGACGTGT